>Ga0310123_10001701_pt1 | contig 18105 bp, 15 predicted proteins | sample CB6_AW_1057_MG_FD_203505 | JGI IMG/M metagenome (GOLD analysis project Ga0310123, IMG submission 203505) | Marine microbial communities from Western Arctic Ocean, Canada - CB6_AW_1057 | ecosystem: Environmental > Aquatic > Marine > Oceanic | place: Canada: Western Arctic Ocean | collected... | reverse complement strand
GCCCTGGAGTCGATCCTGATCGAGAAGGGGCTGCTCAGCGAAGACGCCGTCGATGCCGTCGTGCAGCGCTACGAGGAGGACACCGGACCGCTGCTGGGCGCGCGCGCCGTCGCCCGTGCCTGGCTCGACCCCGCCTACCGCATCCGGCTGATCGAGGACGCGCCCGCCGCGATCGCGGAACTGGGAGGCACGGCCGAGGAGCTGCGCGTCATGCCCAACGAAGACGGGGTGCACAACATGGTCGTCTGCACGCTCTGCTCCTGTTACCCCTGGAGCGTGATGGGGCTGCCGCCCAAGTGGTACAAGGAAGTGGCCTACCGCTCGCGTGCCGTCGTTGCGCCCGGCGCGGTGCTGGCGGAGTTCGGCTTGACCTTGCCGGAGTCCACCGAGATTCGCGTCTGGGACAGCAGCGCCGAGCTGCGCTACATGGTTCTGCCGCAGCGGCCCGGCGGCAGCGAAGGCATGGACGAGGAGGCGCTGGCTGCCCTCGTCACCCGCGATTCGATGATCGGTGTTGCCCAGCCCACCGTTCCCGCGCGGGTCGTCTGATGTTCAAGCCCAACCGCAACCTCGTCACGCGCTTCGCCGACGGCCGCCTGGTCAACGTCGCGCGCATGCGCGGGCACCTCTTCGTCTGTCACGAAAATTGCTGTTGCGGCCGCGTCGAGGACGGCTTCGCGCCGGTGCCCGTTGACCTCTACCAGGAAGAATGGGAGCGCCGCCGGCTACGCAACGTCGTTCACCTCACTGTCGGCGGCTGCCTTGGCCCTTGCGCCCTGGCCAACGTGACGATGCTGCTCTTCGACGGCGAGGCCTACTGGTTCCATTCCGTCGACGACGATGTGGTGCGCCTGCTCTTCGATTGGATCGACGCCTTGCTCGCCGGCGAAGACAGCTCTGGACCGCTGCCCGCCCCCCCTCCCGCCCTCGCCGAGCACCAGTTCACTGCCAGCACCTGGCAGGATCGCCCCGACGGCGCCCCCGTCGACGATCATCGCCCGCGCAGTGTGCAGCTGTTCAATCCCCCGCCGCGTCCGGCCTGGACCTGCCAGATCCCGGAGGCCGACGCCGCCGAGCGCGCCGTCGCCGACATGAGCGGCGGCAGCGCGATACCGCGCAAGAACGGCGAACTCGTCTTCGAGGCGCCCTGGGAGGGCCGTGCCTTCGGCATAGCCGTCGCGCTGAGCGAGCTGGGTGAGTACGACTGGGAGTCGTTCCGTCAGCGCCTGATCAGCACGATCGCCGACGCTGACGCGTCGGAAGCGCCCGACGCCGCCTCGCCCTACTACGAACGCTGGCTGGCCACGCTCGAGTCGCTGCTGGCCGAGAGCGGGCTCGTCGACGAAGCCGAACTGGCCGAGCGCGCGTTCCAGTTCGAGTTCGGCGAGCGCGACGAGGTCTACTAGCGGCTGCGCTTGGGGCCCCAAGATCGGCGAGCGTGAATCACGCGATCGCGCCCGCCGCCACGATCTGAACGATCCGTTCGTCGTCGTAGCCCAGGATCTCGCGCAGCACCTGGTCGTTCGCCCAGCCCATCAACGCCGACTGACTGTGCCGGATCGCGGGCGTGCGCGAGAAGATCACGCGACTGCCCTCCACGACCATCGCACCGTTGGGATTGGCCAGATCCAAGAAGTGATTGCGATGCAGGAGCTGCGAGTCTGCCACCAGATCCCGACTGCGCAGGACCGCGTGCGATGGCACGCCGCGCGCCTGCAAAATCTCCGTCGTCTCTTGCCCTGAGCGCCCCGCCGTCCAGGCCGAGAGGGCCGCATCGAGGCGCGCGCGCTGGTCAAGCCGCCCTGGCATCGTCGCCAGCGCCGTGTCGGAGACCAAGTCGCCGCCCAGCTCCGCCGCCAGCGCTGCCCAGTCGGCGTCGTCGCGCGTCGCGATCGCGACCCACTCGTCGTCACCCGCCGCCGGGTAGACGCCGTGCGGCGCCATCTGTGCGTCGTTGTTGCCGTCCGGCGACCAGACCTCGCCGTCGATCGCGAACTTGAGCAGCGCCGGCGTCAGGAAGTGTGCCGCCGCCTCGCTCTGCGAGAGATCGATGTACTGGCCTTCGCCTGTGCGGTCCCGATGCTCCAACGCCGCCATCAACGTAGCCACCGTGAAACGCGGCGCCACGTAGTCGCTGTAGGCGCCAAAGGCGCCCGCCGGTGGCCTGTCGGCCCAGCCCGCCATGCTCGTGAAGCCCGCCATCGCGGCGGCGAGATTTCCGAACCCGGCGAACATTGCCAGGGGGCCGCTCTGCCCCATCAGGCAGGAGCTGAGCATGATCAGTTCCGAGTTGACCTCGCGCAGCGTCTCGTAGTCCAGGTCCCAGCCCGCCATCGCCCGCGGACTGAACGACTCCGTCAGCACGTCCGCCCAGCGCACCAGATCGAGCAGCACTTCCCGCCCGACCGGGTCGCCGGGATCCAGCGTCACCATCTGCTTGCCGGCGTTCATGTTGTTGAAGAAGCCCGACGCCTCGATCTCCGTCGCCAGGCCGTTGGAGTGAGGCCCCAGCGTGCGGCCTGTGTCGAGCCGCCGCGACGATTCTACGCGCAACACCGTGGCGCCGTAGTCCGCCAGCACCCGCGTGGTGGCGGGGCCCGCCATCACCCACATCAAGTCCAGCACCTTCAGCCCCGCCAGCGGCGCGCTGTCCACTCCCAGCCCGTTGCTCGCCGGGCGTCCCGGGCGGATCTCCGAGAGCACCTCTGCGCTGTGCGCCCCTGCCGCCGGGGCTGGCCGCCGATACGCGATCGGCGAGGCCGACAATTTCGCGAACGGCCCGGGATGCCGCAGCGAACCTCCAGCCGAACTCTCGCTTCGCTCAAGCTCTCGCCAGTACTCGCGAGCCGCCAGCTGCTCGCTGGCGGCCACGTCGGCGACCGTGTTGACCGGAGCCACCATGCAGCGCCGCTCCAGCGCCTCTTGCAGTAGTTCCGCCTTCGTCAGGGATGTTGTCAGAGCTTCCACACTGGCGCAGATGGCGTCGTATCCAGAGAGCTCGTCGGTGTCGGTCGGGATCAGGGGGTAGCTGACCCAGTCCTGGTCGCGCATCGCCTCGTCGCAGAAGCCCGCCTCAAAGACCCAGTTCATCAGTCGCGCGGTAAACGGCCCCACCGCCGATCCGAACAACAAGGCGATCGAAACGAAGCCGTCCTTGGCTGGCCAGTAGAGCTGGATCTCGAACTCGCCGGCCCGCACGCCCCGCGCTGAGCGCTCGTACGGGGGCGCGTTGATCGCGGCCGAGAGAATCGCCGACTGGGTGGCGATGGCGTAGGCCGCCTGCGCGCTGACGTCGATCTGCTGGCCCAGTCCGGAACGATGCCGCTCCCGCAGCGCGATTAGCGCCGCCCCCGCCGCCTCCGCCCCGGCGTGCAGGAACGTCTGCGGCAGGCTCACCCGCAGTGGGGCGCGGTCCTTATCCCCGCTTTGGCTCAGCGGGCCGGACGCGGCGGCGACCGTTAGGTCCGTCGCCGCGTAGCCTGCCTTCGGACCGTCCTGCCCGAAGGCCGAGATCGAGACATAGATCAGGGCCGGATTGACCTTCGCCAGGTCGGCGTAGCCCAGGCCCCGCGCTGCCATCGACCCGGGATCGTCGGATTCGATCAGGATGTCGGCGCCGCGCGCCAGGTCGCGCAGCAGCGTGCGCCCCTCCTCGGTCTCGATGTCGGCCGTCAACGATCGCTTGTTGCGCGCCCACGCCTCCCACAGCAATGACTCGCCGCTATCCGCGAAAGGACCCCGCTGCCTGGCGACGTTCCCGTCCGGCCCCTCGATCGCGATCACGTCCGCGCCGAGGTCGGCCAGGATCATCCCGGCCACGATCCCGCGCTCGTCGCTCAGGTCGAGCACTCGGTATGGACTGAGCATTGTGCCCCCACTCCGACTTCATCCGCCGAGCTGGGAGGATAGAGACTGGGCTCCAATCCGTCCCGTCAGCCGTGACGTAGACTGCTCCCCGCGCCCCCGGCGGGATCCCGCACAACGTGGAGCCCGGCGCGAAGGAGTGGAACATGCGACTCGGCGTTATCGCGGGGATGGGATCGGACTGGCGCGAGTCGGTCGAGAAGGTCCGCATCGCCGAGGATCTCGGTTACGAGCTCGTCACCAACGGCGAGTCCTGGCAGGCCTCGGTCTTGCCCTGGCTGACGCTGGTCGCCGCCAACACCTCGAAGATCCAGATCGGCCCCTCGATCCTCAACTGCTACTCGCGTTCACCCGCGGTCATGGCGCAGGAGTTCGCGGCGCTGGAGGAGATCTCCGACGGGCGCATGATCTACGGGCTCGGCTCCTCCGGCAATCTCGTGATCGAGGGTTACCACGGCATCCCCTTCGACCGGCCCCTGCGCCGCATGCGCGAATACGTCGAGATCTTCCGCATCCTCATGTCGGGTGAGCGCCTCAACTACGACGGTGAGATCTACCAGCTCGACCGCGGATTCCGCATCGACTTCAAACGCCAGCGCGAGACGATCCCGGTCTACATCGCCGCCATCACGCCCAAGTCGATCGCCCAAACCGGTGAGCTGGCCGACGGCATCTTCCCGATCCATTGGCCGCAGGAGGCCTTCGGCACCCTGCGCGACGAGCTCGCCGTCGCCTCCACCGCCGCCGGCCGCCCCGCCAACAGCGTCACCATCGCGCCCTTCACCAATATCTACGTGCTCGACGGCGACGACGACGAGGCCAAGTGGCGCGCCGCGCGCCAGCCGCTCTTCCACTACATCAACCGTATGGGCAGCTTCTATTGGCAGATGCTGAGCCGGCAGGGCTTCGAAGCCGAGGTGGGTGCCTCGCGCGAGGCCTGGGCCGATCGCAATCAGGACGGCGCCTTCGAAGCGTTGAGCGAAGGGATGGTCCGCTCGATCCAGGTCGTGGGGCCGCTCGACTCGGTTCGCGAACAACTCCAGCAGCGCTCGGACCAGGGCGCCGACCTGCAGATGGTGCAGATGCCGCAGGGCAGCCCCACCGAGGCCGGCGCCTTTCTCCAGCAACTGCTGAGCTAGAACGCACCCGCTGCGCTTTAACCCGAACAGCTGGTCGGCGATCAGCGCCGCGGCCGGAATCGAGGATGCTATGCCAGAGGCCGCAATCAACGGCACCACGATCCGCTACGAGGTACACGGCAGCGGCTTCCCGCTGGTCTTCGTGCACGGTGGCTTCGGCGGGCTCGGCACCGGGGCAGGCGCCCAGGCGCCCGACTGGCTCGACCGATTCGCCGCCGACTTCACCGTCATCCTCTACGACCGCCGCTCCTCCGGTCGATCCGGCTTCGAAGAAGTCGAGCACACGATGTCCCTCTTCGCCGGCGACATTCAGGCTCTGCTCGCTGAGTTGGGATTCGACCGCGCACATGTCTGGGGCACATCCGCCGGCGGCCAGATCACGCTCAGCTTCGGACTCGATCACCCCGCTGCCGCCGCGGCCCTCGTCGTGGCCGACTCGGCGCCCTGGCTCTCGCGCGACGCCGATCTGCGCGCCAAGCTGCGCGAGCGGATCGACCTCTTGCAGCGCGAAGGCGCCCAGGCTGCCTACGCGGCCCGTCGCGAGAGTGGCACCGTCGGCCTCAACCTCTTCGCCGCCGCCCGCCCCGCCCAATCCGAGGCGGAGCAAGAGGCGCGCGACGCTCAACGCAGTCGGATCCAGGCGCAACTCGCCAAGATCCCGCGTGAGGAGCGCATCGCCAAGTACGCGGGTGAACTGCGCACCTACGAGGCCTATCTCGGCTTCGATGGCAGCGCCCGCCTCGATGCGCTGAGTTCTCCGACGTTGATCGTCTACGGCACCGCCGACACCGTCTTCCCCGCCGCCGGCTGGGCTGAGGCTGCCGCCGCCAACCCGATGATCACCTACCACCCCGTTGAGGGAGCCGAGCACGGCCTGACCGCGGCCCATCCTGGGACGCTCGACGAGATCCACGCCTTCCTCAGCGCCAACACGCCCTGACGCGGTCGCAGCGGGCGTGTGATACTGCCGCACAGCACCGATTTCGTGAGGAGGATGCCGTGAGAGAAGTCGCGATTGTCAGCCCGCTGCGCACGCCCGTCGGCCGCTTTGGCGGAGCGCTACAGAACGTACCCGCCGCCGACTTGGGTGCCACCGTCGTTAGCGCCTTGTTGGAGCGCACCAAGATCGACCCCGAACGCGTCGACGATGTGATCCTGGGCCATGGCTACCCCTCCGGCGAGGAGCCGGCCATCGGCCGCCTCGTCGCGCTCAAGTCCGGCCTGCCGATCGAGGTGCCCGGCTATCAGCTCGATCGACGTTGTGCCTCCGGCCTGCAGGCCATCCTCAACGCTTGCATGATGGTCCAGACCGACAACGCCGACGTGGTCATCGCCGGCGGCGTCGAGTCGATGAGCAGCGTCGAGTTCTACACCACCGACGCGCGCTGGGGCGCACGCATGGGCTCCGTCACCCTGCACGATCGACTCGAGCGCGCTCGCTCCACCGCCTCGCCCGAGGATCGCTTCGGTCCGATCAACGGCATGATCGAGACCGCCGAGAACCTGGCCGAGCAGTACGACATCTCGCGCGACGCGCAGGACGCCTACGCGCTGCGCAGCCATCAATGCGCGGTGAGAGCGTCCGAAGATGGCTCGTTCGACAGCGAGATCGTGCCCGTCAGCGTGCTCCAGCGGCGCGGCGATCCGGTCGTGGTCACCAAGGATGAGGGCCCGCGTGCCGACACCTCGCTGGAGGTGTTGGGTAAGCTGCGTCCCGTGCAGAAGGACGGCACCGTCACGGCAGGCAACGCCAGCGCCCAGAACGACGCCGCCGCCGTCTGCATGGTCGTCGCCGCCGACAAGCTGGCCGAACTCGACCTTGAGCCGATGGGCTACCTGCGCGGCTGGGCCGCGGTCGGCGTGCACCCCGCCTACATGGGCATCGGCCCCGTCCCCGCGTTGGAGAAGCTGACCGCCAAGACCAAGGTCGGTTTGGACGAGATCGACGTCGTCGAGCTCAACGAGGCCTTTGCCTCGCAGGTCCTCGCCGTGCTCCAGGGTTGGGGCATGCAGGACGAAGCCGAGGTAGACGCCAAGCTCAACCCCAACGGCTCTGGCATCTCCCTCGGTCACCCCATCGCGGCCACCGGCGCGCGCATCCTGGCCACCTTGCTCAACGAGATGGATCGCCGCGAAGCCAAGTATGGCCTGGAAACGATGTGCGTCGGCGGCGGCCAAGGCCTGGCCGCCCTCTTCGAGCGCCCTTAGTGGATGAGTGCGGCGTCAGCGTCGGAACGGTACCCAGGCGGCGGCCGTCTGTGCGGGTCTGGCAGCCGCAACAAATCAGTCCGGCGGCGTTTCGCCGCTGATCCCCTCCTGCACGAGCCGCGCGTACTCGTCCTCATCGATGCCCAGCAGCTCGCCCAACACCTCCGACGTGTGCTGCCCCAGCGTCGGAGCCGCCCGCTCGATCGACAGCGGCCCGCTCTCGAAGCGGAACGGTAAGCCGGGATGCGGCCAGGCGCCCATCTCCGGGTGTTCGACGTCGACGACGACTTCACGCGCTCGCAACGCCGGGTCCTGCGCCACGGAGTGCGAGTCGGCCACCACGGCGGCGGGAACCCCCGCTGCAAGCAGCCGTCCCTTCAGCGGCGCCGCCTTCTCCCCCGCCAGCCAGGTTCCGATCAGCGCATCGAGTTCATCCTCGTGCGTCTTACGACCCTCCCGCTCCGTGAAGCGCGGGTCAGACGCCCATTCGTCGCGGCCGGCGGTCCCGCAGATAGCCAGCCACTGCGCGTCGAACTCCGCCGCTAGCGCGAGCCACTCACCGTCCAGCGTGGCGTAAACCCCGTGTGGCGCATGGCTCGGGTGCCGGTTACCGCGCCGCCCCCGTACCCGACCCGTCGACGCGAACTCCAGCGACGCATCCCCGATGGCGGTGAAGTTCGCCTCCATCATCGAGAGGTCGATGTACTGGCCCTCGCCCGTCACGTCGCGATGATGCAGCGCCGTCATCAGCGCTGCTAGGCCGTAATAGCCGGCCACGGCGTCCGGCAGCATCGATCCGGAGTTCATCGGTGGTCCGTCTCCGTACCCGTTCAGGGCCGACATACCGGATGTCGGCTCGATCGTGCCGCCGATCCCGGGCACGTCGCGCCAGGGCCCGCTCGCTCCGTAGGCCGAGAGGCTCAGCAAGATCAGGTCCGGCCGCAACGCCGTCAGCGAGTCGTAGTCCAGGCCGAGATTGCCCATCACGCGCGGCGTGAAGTTCTCAGCCACGATGCCGGCTAGAGGAATCAGCTCGCGCAAGAGCCGTAGCCCGTCAGGCTGCGAGAGGTCTAGCGTGATCGCGCGCTTGTTGAGATTGACGGCGTTGTAGAGCCCGCTGCAATTCCAGGCGTTGTGCGCCGACGGCACGGCGCGCAGCTCCACCGGCATCGGCGACTCATAGCCAGCTCGCCACGAGTCGGGCCGCTTGCGCGCCTCGATCTGAATCACATCGGCACCCAAAAGCCCCAACAACTCCGTCGAGAACGATCCCGCCCAGGCCTGCGTCAGCACGATCGCTCGCAAGTCCGCCAGCGGGCCGCTCACGACGTCGCCTCCAGGACCGCACCCCGCTGGACCAGTCCATCGATTGCGTCCGCCTCGAAGCCGGCTTCGGCCAGCACCTCAAGCGAGTGCTCCCCCAGCGCCGGCGCATCGCGACGTAGCTGCCACGGGGTCGCGCCCATCTTGAACGGCGCGCCGGGGAACTCGGTAGCGCCGCCGGCTGACGTGGCGAGGTCTGGTGTTTGGAAGAAATCCCGCCCGCGCAAGTGCTCGTTCTTGGCCAGCTCGCCCATATCGAGCACGGGGCCCGCCACGACCCGCAGATCGCCTAGCCGCTCGAAGAGGTCCGCCCGCGTGCGCTCGCTCAACTTCGCCTCGACGAGCGGTGCGATCTCGGCCGCGCTCTCGCGTCGATTGCGGAACAACTCTTCGTCGTCGGCCAGATCCGGCAGGCCAAGCTCATTCATCGCGTCGCGCCAGAAGTGCGCGCGACTGAGGGTCAGCGCGAAGTGCCCGTCGGCGACCGGCACCGGCCCGGTCTGGAACGTGACCCGCGCCGGACGCGCCTGTGGAGTCCCCGCCAGCAGCGAGCGCAGCATCGACGCGCCGTTGGTGACGGCCACAGCGTCCAACTCCGCGACGTCGACAGTGTCACCTGTTCCGCCCCGCTCGCGCTGATGCAGCGCCGCCAGCACCGCCCCGTAGGCCGCGACACCGGCCATGATCGACGCGATCGGCCCCGCGCCCTGCAACGGTGGGGCGTCGGCCAGGCCGTTGATCGACGCCCAGCCGCTGCGCGCCCAGTGCGTCAGATCGTTGCCCGGTGCGCCGGCCAGCGGGCCGCTCAGCCCGTGCGGCGTGACCGCGACGCGCAGGAGCGCCTCGCGCTCGACCGACTCGCGCGCGACTCCGTGTTCAACGAGCCGCTCAGGCGCCGCGCTCAGCACGACGATGTCGGCCCGATCGAGCAGCCGTGCCACCACTGCCGCCACGTCTTGTTCCCAGTCGATCGCCAGCGAGCGTTTGTTGGCTTGTACGTAGCGACCCAGGATCGAGCGCTCTTCAGCGTCGAACGGGGCGAGTCCCCGCAGCGGGTTGTCCGCTCCCTCGACTACGACCACGTCCGCCCCGAAGTCGGCCAGCAACCGGCCACACCAGGCCGCCGCCACCGACGTCGATAGGTCCACGACGCGCAGATCATCGAGGGCGCGCCTCGTCGTAGTGCCTGGCTCGCGAGTCATGCGCTCATTGTGCTGCGAACGCGCGTTAATCGCTCGCGTTCGCGATCGCCTCGCCCCGCGCTTCGAACTCCTCCTTGGCGGCCGCCACCAGCTCCGGGCGCTCCAGCAGCTCGCAGGCCGTTGCGCTGAGCGCCTTCGCGCAGAGCAGCGCGTTCTGCTCGCCCAGTTCGCTGTGCGCCGCCGCCGCCCACAGTTTCGAGTGGCCCGGCACCGGCTCTTCGCTAATCGCGAAGCTCATCGCGAACGACGGCATCACCTGGCTCACATTGCCAAAGTCCGTCGACCCTCCACCGCCGCGTTGCGAGGCCGGCTCCGGCTCGTCCAGCCGCATCCCCAGCCGCTCCGCGTGCGCCTTCGTCAGCTCGGTCAGCGCGACGTTCGGCCGCACGTTCGCGTAGAAGGGGTAGTGCGGCTCCACCTCCAGCGTCGCGCCCGTCATCCCCGCCGCGCCTTCTGCAATCCCCAGCACGCGCGGCACCACCGTCTCGCGCAGATACTCGCCGTCCTTCGAGCGCAGCATGAAGTTGGCCGCCGCGAACTCGGGCACCACGTTGGGCGCGCCGCCACCGTCGCTGATGATGCCGTGGATCCGCACGTCGTCCTTGAGGTGCTGGCGCATCGCATCGATCCCGGTGAAGAAGTGGATCACGGCATTGAGCGCGTTGACGCCGGCTTCCGGTTTGCCCGCCGCGTGCGCGGCCTTGCCGTGGAACATGTAGCGGTAGCCCACCATCGCGAGGCTGACGTTGGCCTCCATCGGCCAGTCGGTGCGAAAGACCGTCTTGTCCGACGACGGATGCGACGACAGCGCCACGTCGATGTCGTCCAGCGCCCCCGCCTCCAGCAGCCGCACCTTGCCGCCGCCTCCTTCCTCCGCCGGCGTCCCGATCACCACCACGCGCCCGGGCAACTCACCCAACGCGGCCTTCGCGCCGATCCCCGCGCCCAGCGTTGAAATCGCCAACAGGTTGTGGCCGCAGCCGTGGCCCACGTCGGGCAGCGCGTCGTACTCCACCAGGATCCCGATGCTGGGGCCGTCACCGGTGCCCTGGGCCACGCCGCGGAAGGCCGTCTCGACCCCGCCCGAGCCGCGTTCCACCTCGAAGCCGTGCGCCTCCAGGGACTTGGTCAGCACCTCGGCCGCGTGGAACTCCTGATAATTGAGTTCGGGATGGGCGTGGATGTCGCGGCTGATTTCGATCAGTTCGGCGCTGGCCGCATCGATCGCGCCATCGGCTGTTTCGTTGTGGGACATTGGGTTCGCTCCTGTTCCGCTCGCTCAACGCGGGCAGCGGACAGGATAGCCATCGCGGCCGCTGCTTCGTCGAGCGTCGACGCTCAGTCGCTCGGCTGGCGGCGACGCAGGTGCAGCGCGACGATCGTGCCGCAGAGCGCGCCCAGCAGCGCGCCCACAATCGCTCCCCCCCCCCCCGCCACCACCCAGGGGTCTGTCTCGCCGCCGCTCAGCCCGCGGTCCATCCCCCACAGCGCCAGCGCGCCTGTCCCGCCCCAGAAGGTGCCCATCCCCCAGGCGCGGTCGATCCGGCTCGTCGTCGACGCGCCGCTGATCGCCGCGGCTGCCGACGCACCCACGATCGGGCCGAACAGCAGCCCGCCCACGATCATCCCGGCGATCGCCAGATCCAGCAACTCGTCGACTTCACCGATCACGACGCCGATGCGGGCCAGCACGATGGCCAAGGCAGCCGCGCCGAACCAGCCGCCGATCCCCGCGCCGCGTACGGATCGCACCACTCACGTTCCCGTCGTGCCCCGATCAGTCATGTTCAATCATCGACAGATCTGACGCCGATCCGTTCCTTAGTGAGCTGCCAGTTCAGCCGACAGCGCCCGCCCGCGGGCGGCTTGTTCCCGTGCCATAGACGCACAAGCACCCGTATATGTGGTGGGGTCCAGCAACCGATCGATGGCGGGCGCATCCAGTGCCGCGCTGACGTCGGCGTCCGCCAGCAGCAGTTCACGGAAAGATGCCCCTCCGACGGCCGCCTCTTGCGCCGCCTCGTAGACGACGTCGTGCGCCCGCTGCCGCCCGATGCTCGCGCCCAGCTCCAGCATCAGCCGCTCGGCCATGATCAGACCGTTCGACAGATCGACGTTGCCCCGCATCCGCTCCGGGAAGACCTGCAGCCCCTCAGCCACCGCGATCACCCGCTCCAGGATGTCGCCCGTTAAGGCACAACTCTCGTGCAGCGCGTGGTGAATCAGGTCGCTCGTCGTGCGGTCGGCTTCGTGCTCGGTCAGCATCGCCTCTAGCGCGACGGGGACCAGCGCACGCACCTGCGTCGTCATCGCCATCAGATCCTGCGACAGCTTGGGGTTGCGCTTCTGCGGCATCGTCGAGCTGCCAACGGTGCCGGGCGGTACCGGCTCCTCAACCTCGCCGAACTCCTGCTTCATCAGCTCGTAGATCTCATGTCCCAGCTTGCCGCACGTGCCGGCGACCAGCCCCAGCAGCAGCACGTACTCGGTCAGGTGGTCGCCCGTCGTGCGCGACGGCACCGCCATCGGCGTCAGATCCAGCTCGGACGCCAGCCGCTCCTGCACCGCCAACCCTTGCTCCCCGAACGAGGCCGCCGTGCCCGCCGCGCCGCCCAGCATCGCGACGAAGAGCCGCGGCTCGATCTGCCGCAGCCGTTCGACGTGCCGCGACAGCTCATCGATCCAGGTCGCCACCTTCAGCCCGAAGGTGGCTGGCACCGCGTGTTGCCCGTGCGTTCGGCCCGGCAGCGTCATCTCCGCCGTACGCTCGGCCAGATCGGCCAGCGCCGCCAAGGCGCGACCGAACTGCGACAGGAACACTGCGTGCACCCGTCGCAGCTGCAGGATCTCGCCGGTCTGTGTGATGTTCTGCGTCGTCGCGCCCCAGTGCGCGTAGCCCCCAGCGTCGCCTTCGCAGAGTCGATCCAGCTCCCAGATCAGCGGCACCAAGGGGTGGCCGGTGCGGACCAGCCCCTCGCGCACGGCTTCCAGGTCGAACAGCGACAGGTCGCACTTCGACTCGATCTCCACCGCCGCCTCGGCCGGGATCATGCCCAATGACGCCTCGGCCCGCGCCAGTGCCGCCTCGACATCGAGCCAGGCCTGCCAGCGCGCCTCCCGTGTGAACAGATCGCGAACGCCCGGGTCGGGCAGCCGCGCGCTTGTCGGGGTGTCGGCCATGGGAGTCCTGCTTCCTGCGCTCAGCTCGGGCAGGAAGGCTACAGCGCAGGGGCGCGGGAGGAGAGCCAGCGATCGATCTGCTCTAATCGACCCCAGCCCCGGCTGGGAGGAGCGAAAGATGAGCCAAACGACGATCGGGATTCTGCACCCCGGCGCGATGGGCGTCACCGTGGGCGCCAGCGCGGCGACCGGCGGCGCCCGCGCGCTTTGGAGCTCGGAGGGGCGCAGCACGGCGAGCGTTGAGCGCGCCACATCGGCCGGCCTGTCCGACGCTGGGTCGCTCCCGGCACTGGCCGAACAGAGCGCGATCATTGTGAGCGTCTGCCCGCCGCATGCCGCCGAGGATGTCGCGCACCAGGTCGCCGCGACGGGCTTCGCCGGCATCTACGTCGATGGCAACGCCATCGCGCCCCAACGCGCCCGCTCGATCCAGGAACGCGTCGAGGCAGCGGGCGCCCGCTACGTCGATGGCGGCATCATCGGACCGCCCGCGTTGAAGCCGGGCACCACTCGCCTCTACCTTTCCGGGCCCGCCGCGGCCGAGGTCGCGGCCTGCTTCGATGACGGCCCGCTCGAAGCGATCCCGATCGCTGACACGTCCGCTGCGACCGCTGGCGCGGCCTCCGCTCTCAAGATGGCCTATGCCGCCTACACCAAAGGCACGACGGTCCTCTTGCTCGCGATTCTCGGCCTCGCCCGCGCCTCCGGCGTCGAGCAGGCCCTGGCCGACGAATGGCAGCGTTCGCAGCCCGCGCTCGCCAGCGGCGCCGAGGGGCGTATCCGCGCCAGCGCGGCCAAGGCCTGGCGTTTCAGCGGCGAGATGGAGGAGATCGCCGCGACCTTCGCCGCTGCCGGACTGCCCGACGGCTTCCACCTCGCGGCAGCCGACCTCTACGCCCGTCTCGAGCGCTACCGCGACGCGGACCCGCCGCCCTCGCTTGATGAAATGCTGGCCAGCATCGCTGGCCCATCCGGCGACCGTTGAGCCCTATCCTCTCGCCGAGAGCGAGGATCGCCATGGCCGCGATCGTTGGGACCAGCGTCGGCACTCTGCGCGGCATCGAGGCGGATGGCCTCTCCATCTTCAAGGGCGTGCCCTTCGCCCAGCCCCCCATCGGCGACCTGCGCTGGCGCGCGCCCCAACCGGTTCAGCCTTGGCAAGGCGAGCGCGACGCCACCGAAATCGGCGCCTCCGCCATGCAGCGTCGACTGCCGGGCGCGGTTGGCGATCTGATCGGCATCCCCTCGCAAACGATCGACGAGGACTGCCTCTACCTCAACATCTGAGCCCCCAACGTCGATCGCGGCCTTCAAGGCAGCCGTCCGGTCATGGTCTGGATCCACGGCGGCGGCAACACCGTGGGCTCCGGCACGCAGCCGCGCATCAACGGCGAACACCTCGCCCGTCGCGGCGACGTTGTCGTCGTCACGCTCAACTACCGCCTCGGCGCCTTCGGCTTTCTGCACATGCCCGAAATCGGAGCAACCGGCAACGAGACGCTGCTCGACCAGGTAGCCGGCCTGCGTTGGGTCCGCGACGAGATCGCCAACTTTGGCGGCGACCCGAACAACGTGACCGTCTTCGGCCAGTCGGCCGGCGGCTTCGATATCGTCCAGCTCATGGCCATGCCCGCCGCCGCCGGCTGCTTCGATAAGGTCATCCCCATGAGCGGCTCGCTGCTGTCGCAGATCCCGGCCGACGAGTCGGCCGCTGTCGCCGCCCGCTACCGCGAGCACCTCGCCGTCGACGACTCCGCCGCCCTGCGCGACGTCCCGGCCGAGTCGATTCTTGAGCTCCAGCAGGAGTTGAGCGATCTGCGCTGGGGGCCGGTGCTGGACGGCGACCTGATCAAGGAAGACGCCGCCGGTCCGATCGGCCGCGGCGACCACACGCAGGGCATGCCGCTGCTGATCGGCAACTGCCGCGACGAATGGAATCTCTTCACCGCCACTAACGAGGCTTACGCCAGCTTCGACGATGCCCGTCTGCTCGACGAGACGCGCGCCAAGTTTGGCGAGCGGAGCGAAGAAGGCCTCGCCGTCTACCGCGAGCCGCGCGCGGCGAATCCGTCGAACCCTTCGCCATCCACAACGCGATCGGCACCGACGCGATGTTCCGTTGGCCCGCCATTCGCACCGCCGAGCTTCACGCCGCGCACACGCCGCAGACCTGGGCCTATCTCTTCAGCTACCCCTCGCCCGCCCTCGACGGACGGCTCGGGTCCTGCCACTCGCTGGATATTCCCTTCATTTGGGGCACCACCGGCGTCGACAACATGTCCGAGTTCTGCGGCTCCGGCCCAGACGCCGATGCCCTCAGCGAGCGCATGATGGCGATCTACATCGCCTTCGCGAGTAACGGTGATCCCAACCGCCTGACCTGCCTGAATGGTCCGCCTACGATGCTGGAGACCGCTCCACGATGCATCTCGACCGCGAATTCCGCGTCGAAAAGGCCCCCGCTGACGCGGAGCGTGGCTTCTGGGCCTCGCTCGCCGATGATCGATAAGACCGCGCCCGGTCGCGGCTGTCCATTGCCAGCCTCTCAGCCAACAGGTACGGTCGTGGGTAATTCTGAGGCAATGTTCCTCAAGGGAGAATCTTGATGGCAGAGATGAACACGCTTGAGTCGGGCCTCAGCTTGGACTGGCTCAACGTCGACACCGAACAAGGCATCACTTTCGACGCCGGCCGCAACGGCCTCACCTTGCAGAACATCAACGCCCTCAGCTACGGCGTCGACGACCGAGACGAGGCGCGCGACCCGAGTTGGGCCCCGCGCGGCTCGCAGCCGGACGCCCGCTCGCCGCGTGGCTCCGTGCAGTACACTTCCAAGTCCGATGTCTGGACCGAGAGCTGCATGCTGCTCTATGAAGAGGCCGTCCAGCGTCAGTGGTCCAGCACCCGCGACATTCCTTGGGGCACAATCAAGCCGCTGCCGGACGATCTCGAACGGGCGATGTGCACTCTGGGCACCTTCCTCACGCAGGTCGAATTCATTGCCGGCGATGTGCCGGGCCGCTTCCTGGAACAGATCCATCCCGACTACTTCGAGTCGCAGCTCTTCCTTGGCACGCAGGTGATGGACGAAGCGCGGCACCTCGACGTCTTTCGCAAGCGCATCCTCGCCAACGGCGGTGGCATGTCCGGTGCCGGCCTTGGCGCCGTGCAACTGCTGCAGACGGATGACTTCACCGAGATGACCGCACTGCTGCATCTCTTCGGCGAGGGGTTGGTCCAGACGCTGTTCCGCATGGGCGAGTTGATCGCGCAGAACGAAGCCGAGAAGCGCATCTTCCGCCTCAGCGCCCAGGACGAGAGCCGCCACCTGGCCTTCGGCGTGACGCACCTCAAGTACGTCGTGGAGACCGAGCCACACCGGGCCGAACAGTTGCATCACCTGCTCGACCTGCAGGAGGCCACGACGGCCGGCTCGCAGCAGGCCTCGCTGACGACCAACCCACTCACCGGCGAAGCGCTGGCGATCCTGGCCGGCGGCGGCATCGAGCACCTCGATGAGGGCTACAAGATGGTGCAGCAGATGCGCCGCAAGCAGTTCCTGGAGTACGCGCACCGCTGCAAGGTGATCGGGATCGATCGCACCGAGCGCATGGCGCCGGAGATCCGGGAGTTGCTGGGCGACGCTGCCTAGATCCGGACGCAGGCCGGCATTGGACTCACGAGCGGCGCACTCGGCCGCGCAATACCTACGCGAGAAGCTGAGGTCACGATGGAACTCTCCCGCGAAACACAGGCCCGTGTCCGTCAGCGCGGCTGGTCCGATGAGCTGATCGCCCGGATCGAGGCCTCCACCGCCACCGACGTCCAAGTCAAGAACCTGAGTCGCTCCACGATCACCCCCGACCGCATCGCGGGCTGGCTCGACTTCCTGGAGCGCGACCCAGACAACCCCTTCGCCAAGGCTCCGCTCGACATTCTCAACACGCCGGCCGAGACCGGCGTCCGAGCCACGCCCAGCGCAGAGGGCATGCTGCTCTCCGACATCAACATCAAGTCGTACGGCGTCGTCCCCGATCACTGGAGTTCCGAGAACGACACGCCGCGCGGGACCGAGGCCCTGCCCGGACCGATCTTGCCCGCCAGCTACTCGATCTTCGATAAGTCCGAAGTCTGGGCCGAAGGCGCCGACGTGCTCTACGAGGACGCCATCCGCGACCGCTGGGTGCCCGCTACGGATCTCGACTGGGAAGGCGGCCTCGCCGACCTGCCCGAAGAGATGGAGAAGGCCGTCTGCCAGATCTGCACCTCCTACAGCAACAACGGCCTGGTTGAGCAGAAGATCATCAGCCGATGGCTGGAAGAGATCAGCTACGGCTACCACGAGGTCAAGCTCTTCCTCGCCACCCAGGTCTACGACGCCGGGCGCAAGGTGGAAGTTCTGCGCAAGCGCGCCCTCTCTAACGGCGGTGGCTTGGGTCAGGCGCCGATCGGCCAGATCTATCGCGGGTGGTACGGCGGACTGCGCTTCACCGACATGCTGACCGCACTCAACGTTGTCTATAAGTCCTACGAATTGACGATGTTTGAGTCCGCCTCCGAATGGGTCCAGACCGACCTTGAACGCCGCATGTTCGAACTCCTGGCACAGGACTCCCGCCGCCATCTCGAGTTCGGCCTGCGCCACACCGAGTGGTTCGGGCGCTACCACCCTGACGGTGACCGCAAGCTGATGACCTACTTCAGCCGCGGCGAAGCGGCCCTGGTCAACGAACTGCGTCTCTCTGGGGCCGACCGCGAAGCGCTCGTGGTTCTGTTGGGCGGCGGCGTGGAGGCGGCGGCGGCTGGTGTCGAGAAGCTCAAGACGCTGCGCGAGCGCCAGTTAAGCGACTACCTCGAGCGGCTCGCTTCAGTCGGCGTCGACCGGCTGCCGCGCGTGCATCCCGCCTTGGCGGCCCAAGCCGAAGACCCGATGAGTACTGACAAGGTCGCGGTCCGCGAGATGCGTCGGCGATAATCGCCCCTCCCGGCGCACGCCCGCCCCAGCAGGCCGCCCGACATCCCCTTGAGAGCCGCAGCGCGGAAGCGGGCTTTCGCCCCATGGTGTCAACCCAACCGACTCTGACCCGCTGACGCGCTATCCCCTCACACTGCATCTGGGCGACGCGTCGCTCGTGCTCCGTCTGATCGCCCCCGCCGATCGTGACGCCATCGTCGATCTGGCCCGCCGC
>Ga0310123_10001700_pt1 | contig 18111 bp, 13 predicted proteins | sample CB6_AW_1057_MG_FD_203505 | JGI IMG/M metagenome (GOLD analysis project Ga0310123, IMG submission 203505) | Marine microbial communities from Western Arctic Ocean, Canada - CB6_AW_1057 | ecosystem: Environmental > Aquatic > Marine > Oceanic | place: Canada: Western Arctic Ocean | collected... | reverse complement strand
AACGGGTCGTGTATGTTTCACGTCTGGCCCGGGAAACCGGCCTGCAGCCTGGCATGTCCCTGGCCGAAGCCGAAGCGCTGGAGGCCAGTCACAAGTCGCACAACCAAGCGCGTCTTCATTGGGAGGAGCACGACGCTTTGGCGGATCGTGAAAGGCTCCAACAATTGGCCACGGCCAGTCAACAGTTCAGTCCACTGGTGGGACTTGAAGCCACGGACCACCCGTCGTGTCTATTGTTGGACGTTACCAACTCAGCCGTTCGATTGGGTGGCGAAAGACGGCTAACGGAACAGGTTGCGGATTTTGTACACCAGCACGATTATCACAGCCGCCTGGCGATCGCCGACACGATCGGCGCTGCTTGGGCCATCGCACAATTTGGCAGTGGTAGTTGTGGCAGTGGTGATTGTGGCAGTGGTGATTGTGGCAGTGGCGATTGTGGCAGTGGCGATTGTGGCAGTGGCGACTGCCCAGCCACCAACCACCAGTCACTGATCACCAACCACACACAGCTTGCCAAATTGCCGATTGAATCGTTGCGACTGGAGTCCTCGACGGTCGCCCTGTTGCATCAGCTGGGAATTCAATGCATTGAGGACTTGTTGGCCTTGCCTCGTCGCGGTTTGCTATCCCGTTTTGGCGCAGAGCTGCTGACACGTTTGGATCAAGCCTTTGGGAAAATCGCCGAATCGGTGGAGGCCTTCTCGCCTGCCCCGCCGCTGGAACAATCCTGGGCGTTAGAGCACCCCACATCTCGCCGTGATACGATTGAACAGGTCGTCATGCATTTGCTTTCGGAGCTTGCCCAACAACTGCATAGCCAGCAGCGTGGAGTGATTCAATTGCAATGCCGCCTGTACTGTGATGTCAGCCAGCGGGATGCCAGCCAGCGGTTGGAGTTTCAGACCGGTTTTTATCAGCCGACGTCCTCGGTTGAGGATCTCGCCGAGCTCCTGCGAATACAACTGGAAAGGCGCACCTTGCCAGGACCAGTGCATCAAATTGTACTCACCGCCACGACGACTTCACGACGTAGTGACCAACAGAATTCGCTCTTGGACGATCAGCAGGCTCGTTCTCCGCATGCGCTCAGCCACCTGATTAATCGGTTGAGCAGTCGTTTAGGGAGGAACGAGGTTACTGGAGTGCAGTTGTTACCCGAGGCCCAAGCGGAGCGTGCTTTTCATTATATCCCCTTAACTGGCGACCAATGCCGAGTTGCTCTTGGATCCAGCACGGCCGCTCGGCGGCATCATCACTGTGCCGGTTGGAGGCCCTTGGGGCTGAAAACCACCCCCATCCCCTTACAAGCGACCAGTGTTACTCCTGACGGTCCCCCAATTTCATTTCGCCACGGCAACCGGACTTATCAGATCGCGCACTACTGGGGTCCCGAACGTGTGGAAACCGGATGGTGGCGTGACGGTTTGGTGCAGCGAGATTATTACCGCGTGCAGGACCAATTCGGTTGCCGCTTTTGGATGTTTCGTAACTTGGAGGACGGACGATGGTTTTTACATGGAGAGTTTGTTTGAAGAAGGTTACAAGAACAAGAACTTAGGAACACTAATTTTCACTAATCTTCTCTAATTCTCTCTTTGGGACATTCGAGTAGAGATCAGCGTCTAAGTAACTAATTGGAGACCAAAATGTATAAGGACGAATGGTTATCAGATCATGGGAGCCGCGTTTGAGGTTTACAACGAACTCGGATACGGGATGGCCGAAGAGGTATATCAACAGAGCCTTGAAATTGAACTTGAATTGAGAGGCATTCCTTTTGAAACAAAGCGTGAATTGCGTCTCAAGTACAAGGAACGGCTAATCGAAAAACGTTATGTCCCTGATCTTTTCATATTCAATGCAATCGTTGTGGAATTGAAGGCCGTCACTCAGTTAGTGAAAGATCACGAGGTACAGCTATTTAATTACATGCGAATCTCTGAACAACCCGTTGGATATCTCATCAACTATGGCAGCGAAAATAGCCTTGACTGAAAGCGATTTATCCTCACCGACCTGAAGAAACAAAAAGACGAAATATAAAGTCCTCTTGGATCTTCCAATTTTGCCACGCTCTGCGTGAACCAAAAACTGTTGATCAGTGAAGATTAGTGATGATTAGTGTTCCGCCCCATCAGAATATGTACGCCGAACTCCACTGCAAAACGAACTTCTCCTTCCTTCAAGGCGCCTCGCATGCGGATGAATTGGTTGCCCGGGCGCTGGAGCTGAACTACCAGGCCTTGGCCATCACCGATCGCAACTCTCTGTCTGGGGTCGTCCGCGCACATACAGCCGCGAAAGTTCACGGCTTGAAGATTCTTATTGGGGCTGAAATCACCCCGCAAGATGCTCCGCCAGTCGTGCTCTGGGCGCCAGACCGTGCTGCTTATGGACGACTTTGCCGACTGATTACCGTCGGTCGTCGTCGTGCACCCAAAGGGGAATGTGAATTGACCTTCGAGGATGTTGCCCAGCACAGCCAAGGGTTGCTGGCGGGGGTGATCCCTTCCGCACCTTTCTCATCCAGTCGAACAACCCGCGCGTCCCTGGAGGCTCTCGGCGCCTACCTGGAATTGTTTGACGACCGCGCGTATTTGCTGGCCGAATTACACCGTGGTCCTGACGATCAGGGTGAACTTGAGCAGCTGCAAGTCCTGTCGCAGCAATCCCACCTGCCACTGATCGCCGCGGGCAACGTACACTATCACGCACCGAATAGAATGTTGCTTTACGATGTCCTTACCGCGATTCGCAACAGCACCACGGTCGAGGAGGCTGGCGAACATCGGTTTGCCAATGCCCAACGTCACCTGCGCGAGATCGAGGATATCCAATACCTCTTTGCATCCTGCCCTGACGCCTTGGCCCGGACTCTGGAGATTGCCCAGCGCAGTACTTTTTCGCTGGATGAATTGCGGTACGAGTATCCTGAGGAGCTGGCACCTGAAGGGTACACCCCGATGAGCTATCTGCGCAGATTGGCCAGGAAAGGCGCCGGTCTGCGTTATCCCAGCGGCGTTCCGGACAAAGTCGGGAAGTTGATTGAGTATGAATTGAATTTGATTGAGGAGCTGCAATACGAGGCTTATTTCCTGACCGTTTGGGATCTGGTGCGTTATGCCCGCACCCGCAATATCCTTTGCCAAGGCCGCGGGTCGGCGGCGAATTCAGCGGTGTGTTATTGTCTGGGAGTGACCTCCGTCGATCCGGACCGAGTGGACGTGTTATTCGAACGGTTTGTCAGTCGCGAGCGCAATGAAGCTCCGGACATTGACGTGGACTTTGAGCACGAACGTCGTGAAGAGGTTCTGCAGTACCTCTATGACAAATACGGTCGCGAGCGCGCGGGGTTGACCGCCGTCGTTGTGACTTACCGCATGCGGTCGGCGATTCGAGATGTTGGCAAAGCATTGGGATTGTCGCTAGATCGAGTCGACGCGCTAGCCAAACAAACTGATGGCTATCGTCATGACATAAACTTTCCCGAGCGCTGTCGGCAAGTGGGCATCGACCCCGACTCTGACTCCGGTCAACGGTTGATCGATACCATTGACCAGTTGATTGGTTTTCCCCGCCACCTATCGCAACACGTAGGTGGCATGGTCATGACGCGCGGCCCCTTGTGTGAACTGGTTCCCATCGAAAACGCTGCAATGGACAACCGCACGGTGATCAGTTGGGACAAAAACGATCTGGATGATTTGGGCATCCTCAAGGTTGACTGCCTGGCCTTAGGCATGTTGACGGCCATTCATCGCTGCTTTGATCTGCTCGAAAAGCACACGGGCCGTCAATTAACGTTGGCCACGGTACCGGCGGAAGACCCGCAAGTCTACGAGATGATTTGCCGGGCCGACACGATCGGCGTGTTTCAAATTGAGAGCCGCGCCCAGATGAGCATGTTGCCGAGGCTGAAACCACGCTGTTACTACGATCTCGTGATCGAGGTGGCCATTGTCCGGCCCGGTCCGATCCAAGGACAAATGGTTCATCCGTACCTGCGACGTCGAGCTGGTGATGAAGAGGTAAGCTACGCCTCGGAACCGATTCGTGAGGTCCTGCACAAAACTTTGGGAGTCCCCATTTTTCAGGAACAAGCGATGCGTCTGGCGGTCGTTGCAGCCGGGTTCAGTCCAGGCGAAGCGGACCAGCTCCGACGAGCGATGGGAGCCTGGCGAAAGACAGGCGCCATTGATCTCTTTCGGGAAAAGCTGATCAAGGGGATGCAACAACGAGGATTGACGACGGAATTTGCCGAGCGGGTGTTTCAACAGATTCGTGGTTTCGGCGAGTATGGTTTTCCGGAATCGCACGCAGCCAGCTTTGCACTGTTGGTTTACGTCTCGGCCTGGCTCAAATGCCATTATCCAACCGTTTTTTCCGCGGCCATGATCAACAGCCAACCAATGGGATTTTACGCACCGGCGCAACTGGTGAGCGACGCACAACGTCATGACGTTCAACTGCGCAGTGTGGATGTGAACTCCAGCGATTGGGACTGTACATTGGAAGCAGACGACACCGAGCCACAGGCTGACAAAGCCGCGCCTTGGCTGGCGCTGCGACTGGGATTGCGGATGATCGTCGGTTTTCCCCAAAGCCACGCCGAAACAATCGTGCAAGCACGTCAAGCAGGCCCGTTTTTATCCCAGGAGGATTTTGCCCGCCGCACGCGATTGAGTCGCGCGGTGATGGCGCAGTTGGCCGAATCCGATGCCCTGCGGTCGCTGGGAAGAGACCGACGCCAGGCCCTTTGGGAAGCTTTATCGCAAGAGCACCAGCCACGGGAGATGCCGCTGTTTGCCGATCTCGACCCCCAGGATGACGATCCCGTTTGCCTGCCGGAATTGCAGCCATTGGAAAACGTGTTGGCCGATTACGAAACGACTGGATTGTCCTTGCGACAACATCCGATCTCCTTTTATCGTGAACATTTGGACCAGTGTGGAGTCCTGCCCAGTGAGCAGTTACAGACAATTGCCAACAATCGAAGGGTCTGCGTCGCCGGTCTGGTGCTGCTGCGTCAACGTCCGAGCACCGCAAAAGGCATCACGTTTGTCACATTAGAAGACGAAACAGGAACGGCTAATCTGGTGCTGCACCAAAGCACCTGGGAAAAGTTCTATAATGTAGCCAGACGCAGTTCGGCTTGGATTGCCTTTGGCCGACTGGAATCAAAATATTCGGTGATCCATGTCGTTGTGGATCGCTTGTATGATTTTGCCGAGTATCTCCAGGCGGATGGCTCGCGTCTCGATTTCGAGTCCCGTGACTTTCGCTGACCTTATGGGCGCTGACCTTATGGGCGCTGACCTTATGGGCGCTGACCTTATGGGCGCTGACCTTATGGGCGCTGACGATATTACCGCTGACCTTATGGGCGCTGACGATATTACCGCTGACCTTACCAATGACTGACACCATTACGATCAAAACGACGGATCCTGTCCATGACACTGTACGGCCCCCGGGATCCAAAAGCATTACCAACCGCGCTTTGATCTGTGCAGCGTTGGCCGACGGACGCTCCACGCTGCTCGGCGCTCTCGACAGCGACGATACGCGAGTGATGATTGCTGGACTCCAAAAGCTGGGCATTGAAATTGCTGCCAGCAACCACAGAACACAATTAGAAGTCGCTGGTTGCGGAGGAAAGCTACCAGCCGCCACTGCCGACATTTTTGTCGGCAATAGCGGCACGACCGTGCGGTTCCTGACCGCGCTAGTTTCCTTGGGCCGTGGCAGATTTCGATTGGACGGCATCCCACGGATGCGCCAGCGGCCGATCCACGATATGCTGGACACTTTGAGCCAACTCGGCGTCGCAGCTGAATCCGAACACGGTACGGGTGCACCGCCAGTCGTCATTCAAGCCAAGGGACTCGCAGGTGGCAGGGCCACAATCGTGGGCAGCGTCTCGAGCCAATTCTTGAGCGGATTGTTAATGGCCGCACCCTACGCCGCAGATGACGTGCAACTGGTCGTTGATGGCCAGCTGGTTTCCGTGCCCTATGTCAACATGACGATGAAGGTCATGAATCGATTCGGCGTGCAGTCCGAGAGCAATCCCAACGGTGAATTTCGTGTCAAATGCGGGCAATCCTATCGCGGCCGTCCGTACGATATCGAACCCGATGCGTCGGCGGCAAGTTACTTCTGGGCTGCCGCCGCCATCACCGGTGGAAATGTCACAGTGCAGGGACTTTCCCGAAATTCCCTGCAGGGTGATGTGCGATTTTGCGAATGCCTTGAACAGATGGGGTGTAAAGTAACCTACACGGAAGACTCGGTCACGGTGGTTGGCGCCGAACTCGTCGGTATCGACGTCGACATGAATGACATCAGCGATACGGTCCAAACCTTATCCGCCGTAGCGCTCTATGCCAAAGGGCCGACGCACATTCGTGGCGTGGCTCACAATCGGCATAAAGAAACCGACCGCATCGGCGATTTGACTCGGGAACTGAGAAAGTTTGGTGCCACCGTCGAGGAGCTTGAGGACGGTTTGGCCATTTCACCAGGCAAATTACGGCCAGCGACAATCGCTACGTACGAGGACCACCGCATGGCGATGAGTATGGCTTTAGTGGGACTGAAGACGCCCGGCGTGATTATCGAAGATCCCGGCTGTACCTCGAAAACCTATCCCGATTTTTTCGAGGATCTTGCCGCGCTTGGGACATAAACGGGCAGCGAGTCAACTATCCTCAGAGGCCCGCTGCAGCGCTGATTCGACCCGTTTCATGATGGGAGTGTCCATCACGCCACTCGAACAACCGGCATCTTCATCGTGCTCGGCACGAAATTGGCCGTTGCAGTGTCGACAACTCACTTGCCTACCCAAGTACTTGATCTGAATTCGCAACGATCGTCCACAGGTCGGACACGATTGAACGAAGTAATTCTGCATCTCGGCGTCTCCTACGTGTGCGGGTGCATTCCTTGCCAAGTGACCACTAACTTAACAGCCAGACGGTCACGAGACAACAAAAGGCCAGATCTCGCGTCAATGAGCAATCATTGACGCGAACATGGGGCTGGAAATGGCAGTTTTCCTTTGACACCAGCCTCCGGCAGTTAGCAGGTGCTCGGCGTGCTGGGAAAATGGGGTAATTTATCTAAGTCGAATCGTAGGCTTCATTTGGCGGCAATGAGTAACATAAGGGTGTGATGGAATCGCCTTGGATTAAGACCCTGATCGTCATCTTCTGGTTCGCTTCAATGACGTGGCTAGCACTGGTCAAGCTATTTCCCGTCATTCAATCGGGGACGCCCCCCGAGGGAATCGTGGCGATTCTCCAGGCGGACGACGAGCCGATTCACGAGTGTTGGAAAATCATCTGGAAGGACCGTCCCATAGGTTGGTCGGAAACGATTGCCGAGCGTCATGCCGACGCCACATCAAGTGTCAACAGCCATGTTCACTTCGATCGCTTGCCAATCAGTGCGATGCTCCGCGACGGTTTAGGGCCGCTGAAGTTTTTGTTTGGGTCGGCCGCGTCCACGGGTAGAGATTTGGACATCAGCATGGATGTAACGAGTACATTGAAAACGGATGTTGACGGGCGGTTGGATCGATTTGATTCCACGATCGATCTTAGCGATGTGGGCAGCCTGTGCCACCTAACCGGCGTACTTGAAGGGGACCAGCTTAATGTGGTGGTAACGGCCGGTGAAGCACTTTATCTGTCAGGATTAGGGTCAAGCCAGGAACTGTATCGCGGATCGCTCGATTTCCCTGAAACCGAATCCCTGGCGGATGGATTTGCGCCTCAATCGCGGTTGGCGAAACTTTACGTTGGACAACAATGGACATTCCCGTCGGTCCGACCGTTCCCGCCGAACAGCCCACTCCAGATTGTGGAGGCTCGAGTGGAAGAAGAGAAGGTGGTGGTCTGGGAGCACGATCTCGTGACGGTATTGGTTGTCACTTTTCGCGAAGCGGCGGGAGCGGGGCTGACTCGATCACGGACATCGTTTGGAGAGATGTGGGTTCGCCGGGACGGCACCGTGCTGCGACAATCGCTAACGATTGCAGGGCTAACGGTCGATTTCCAACGTCAATCCTGGCCACGAAGCAGCGGAGTCCCGATTCATGATTCAAATTGAGACAGTAACACGTACGTATGGTCAAAAGGTCGCGGTTGATCGGTTGACGTTGCATGTACCTCCGGGGGAGGTGTTTGCTTTCTTGGGGCCCAACGGCGCGGGAAAAACGACCACCATCAAGATGATGGTGGGACTTCTCAAGCCGAGTAAAGGATTGATACGCATCGACGGCTGCGACGTGGTTGGCCAATCGCTCGAAGCAAAACAAGTGGTTGGTTACGTACCGGATGAACCATACCTCTATGACAAGCTAACCGGGCGTGAGTTCCTACGGTTCGTCGCCCAGATGTACGACATGGCGTCCAAAAGTGTTGACGCGGCTATTGAAAAGCAAGTCGAGCAATTTGAACTTCATGAATTCATCGATAGGCTCGCGGAAAGCTATTCTCATGGCATGAGGCAACGGATTACCTTTGCCTCAGCCCTGCTACACCATCCCAAATTGCTGATTGTGGACGAACCGATGGTCGGACTTGACCCGCGGAGTGCACGCCGGGTCAAAGAGATATTCTCGACTTACGCGCGACAAGGAAATACCGTTTTCATGTCGACCCACACGCTGGCGATTGCCGAAGAAATCGCTGGTCGGATCGGCGTCATCGATCACGGACGCATTTTGTTTCTCGGCTCGGTCGCGGAATTGCGCCGGCGTCTGTCGCTGGGCGGTTCCTCGCTCGAAGACCTCTTTCTGGCGCTGACCGAAGAAAACTCAATTACGCTGAACTCGGCCGGACCGCAAAGTCCAAGCGTCGTACCCATCCCGCCTACCCAGCAAAACAGCGATTCGAGTGCCGATGAAATTCGAGCGGACTCCCAACCATGAGTACGATCGTCTCAGCCTATCCTCACGATGGACCGGCAGCCGAACGACAGTTTGGCATCAGCGCCAATCAGGTCGGCGGGTTGCTTTGGAACCTGCGTTTTCAGGTGGCCCTTCGAATGCTACAGCAGGCGCTCGCCAGCGCCCGCTTGCGAACGTCGCTGGTCCTACTGCTCAGCATCGTGTTTTGGGTGGTCATGTTCGTGTTGTTTCAAGAAGGATTCAGTTTGATCCTCGGGACGATTGATGATCCTGGAACGCTGGCCCACACGTTTCACGCCATTTTCAATTTATTCTTTCTCTCTCTCTTCGCAATGCTGACGGTATCGACGGCAATTGTATTGTACAGCACCGCGTATCGCAGCGACGAAGTTCGCTATCTGTTAACCACACCGGCCCATCCGCGCCGAATTCTTTTGTACAAATACCAGGAATCAACGCTATTTAGTGGCTGGGGTTTTTTTCTGCTGGGAAGCCCGATACTGATGGCTTACGGAAGCGTCGTGGCGGCCCCCTGGTATTACTTCGCGTTACTGCTTCCGTTCATGCTGGCGTTCGTGCTGATCCCGTCCGGGTTGGGAACCTTGGCTTGCATGGTCGTCGTGCGCTATCTACCCACGCTCCGTTACCACACATGGGCGATTGTCGCCTTCGGCGGCATCGTTTGCCTCGCCGTTTTCAGTTGGTCTTTAGTCAACGGAGTCCATGGAACGGAAGTGCTGACACCGGAATGGTTTCAAGCTTCCTTGGCCAGGCTGCGCTATACGCAACAAGAGCTATTTCCAAGCTATTGGTTGAGCACCGGTCTGCTGGAGGCTGCGCACCCCGCGGAAGTCGGCTCCCAGTCTTCCATTCAAGTGGCCTTGGGCATGCTGAACGTGTTGGCGGCCAACGCTATGATGATGTACTTACTGGTCGGATGGTGTGCCCAGCGCCTATTCACGACCGGCTACAGCGAGCTGGCACGCTTAAGCTCATCGACGATCCGGCAAAGTTCGGGACGAATGGAGTCAATCGTTCACCGACTGGCTTTTCCACTTCCACTGCCGATGCGATTGTTGCTGATTAAAGACATTCGAGGATTTTTGCGCGATGCGACCCAGTGGTCTCAATTTGTGATCTTCTTTTCACTGTTGGCATTCTATTTTTTAAACGTCCGGCGATTTCAGTTCGGCAGCGCGCTTCCGCAGTGGATCGTCACCGTCGGCACGATGAACGTGGCCGTCGTAGGTCTGATCTTGGCGACCTTCACGACGCGGTTTATTTTTCCCATGATCAGCCTGGAAGGCCGGCGATTTTGGATCCTTGGCACGCTGCCGATCGACCGTGGATGGGTGCTTTGGAGCAAATTTCTTTTTTCCTGTGGAATATCGCTGGTACCCTGCTCTCTATTGATCGCCCTCAGTGACATCATGCTGCAGATCCACACACAATGGCCCATCATTGCCGTTGTTCACCAGATCGAATGCGCGGCATTGTGCTGCGGACTTTCCGCTTTGGCAGTCGGCTTAGGTGCACGTCTGCCGAACTTGCGTGAAACCTCTCCGTCTAAGATCGCCGCTGGCTTCGGTGGCACGCTGAATCTGGTGTTGAGTACGGGGTTCATCCTGGCAATCGTTCTGATCTCTTCCGTGCCGGTGTATTTCTGGGTGCATGAGCAGACGGCACGCTCGCTCCCCAGTCGTTGGCTACACCAGGTCATCGACGCGACGGGCCTCGGTAGTCTGACCGCTGTCGTCGTCGGCGCGATCCTGGTTGCGGTCCTCGGCGCAATAACGACCATCGTCCCGATGCGCACGGGTGTAAGATCATTTCGCCGGCTCTGATTGTCGTCCACACGGTACGTGGAAAAAACGGGGTAAAGCCACTCAAAGGTTCTTTCCCCCAGTTAGCTGGGACGGTGATCCCCTACGCTTGCCGTTGGGAGATTCAGGTTTGTGCCCGAGAATAATCTGGGCTAAATTCCTGTACTACCACCACTGCATAAACAATCCGTAAGCATACGGCCAGGGATGCGTCCAGGGATTACTCCAGCCATAAGCGGCTGACGCAGAAGATAGCACGAACAAAAGGATGGCGACGTACCGGGCAAAGCACCTTTCACTGATCCAATCGGCGACGGGTATCATCGCCGCCAACCACAGCGGCGCTAACCAGAACATCCAACGAAATCCACAACACACGCCACCGTAGTTGCGATCCCCGACCGATCGTGTCAGATAGAACATCATGCACACGCAAGATAACACTAATATCAGCCACCCTACTTGTTTGCGGCCCGGCGAGCCGAGCAAAACAAAGACACCCACGGCCGATAGCAGCCACACGGGTGTCAACGACAGAACTCCGTGGTGTCCAACCGTGGCATGCAGCGCGTAGATTCGTCGTGAGGGCTCTCCACGGTCCACACCTTTACGATTCTCTTCGTGCCAATAGCTGTTCTCATAGTCGTACCAGTTATCCCCGTCGCTTCGATGTGCGTAGGGCGGCCGCCAATCCGCGTGAGCCAACCAATTGGTACCAAAGAACCCGGCCACCACCAGCAACGCGGCTGGTGAAAACAACAATAAGGTCCATCGCCAAGACTTGATCGCACACATCAGCAAGCTGACCGCGAAGAAGCTTAAGGCCGGCAGGTCGTTCGCCGCTGCCAATGCGGAGAAAAATCCGATGACGGGAAACGCCCAAATCGACTCTTTATGTACGGAAGTGATTCTCACCAAACCGCACAATGCGACCGCCACGGCCAAGGCGGCAGGTAGGTGATTGTTCAAAGTCACAGCCATCGTTGTCAGGAAAGTGCCAAAACAGACCACGGTCGCCACGAAAATCCTTCCCCAGTCCGTCTCGCCCCAACGCTCCACAAGTTGCACGACACATATCAGATAAAACGCCAACAGCGGCAACTGGACCATCCACAGCAGAGCTCGCCCGACGTAAAACGGATGTTCCCGTAGCGTCGTTCCAGTGATCCGGTGCACTATCCAATACGGTCCGGCTACCAAAGTTGCCAACAACGGCGGCTTACTCGAATAAAAATGGGGTTCTCCGTCCTTTCCTAAATGCTGAACCTTGTCGATCGTATTCCACCCTCGATCGCCGATAACGCTATCGATTTCGTAGCTGCCGTATTCGACTAAACTTCGAACGGTGCACCAACGGCTGCGGTCGTTGGCAGAAAGAAACGGAGTGCGGCCATCCCGCGCAGCGACAGCACCAATCCTTCCCGCGGTGATCGCCAAACATGTGGCGATCAGCAGAGTGTAAACGGCCAGGCGAAGTCTCTTCGATTCGTCCTGCTCGGCATCAATCATGAGAAGTCTAGCGGCGTCATGGAGAGTGTAGCGTCAAAAAGCGTCATGAGGAACTTTCCGGCGGCGCGGGTGAGCCTTCTGCGGCGCGCGACGACGATAGTTGGCCAGTTGACGACTCGTCGCGGCGAGTTGGCGCGGAAATTGAGTAAATCGAGGCAACCTCCCAGGTACTTTCCGCGACCGAATAGGGAACTGAACTTCGTCGCTGGAAGGCGGTAAACAGTTCCGCCAGAAACCCAATCGACATGAACTGGGCCCCGAGTAAGACCGCACCAATCGAGTAGTAAAACAATGCCCGCTGATGCAGATGGATGGGCTCTCCACCTTCCACCAACCGAGTCATGATCCAACGGCCGGTCAGCCACGACAAACCAAACATGCCAATGAGAAATCCGATCAACCCAACCGTGCCGAAGACGTGCTGTGGCCGCTGCCCAAAACCGGTCAGAAATTTGACGGTTACCAAATCGAGAAACCCTTTAGGTATTCGCAGCAAACCGTACTTGGAGCTGCCATGCTCGCGGGCACGGTGGTTGACCACCACTTCCGTTACCTTGTAGCCGCGCGCAGCCGCTAAGACGGGAACAAATCGGTGGAGTTCCCCATAAAGCCGGACTTCATCAAAAATGTCGGCTCGATAACACTTGAATCCGCAGTTGTGATCGTGCAGCTTGATGCCAGTCAGCCAGCTGACCATGGCGTTAAAGGCGAGCGACGGGTAAACCTTGTGCCACGGATCGTGCCGTCGTTTCTTCCATCCGCTGACGACATCGTACCCCGCTGAGACTTGATCGAGAAATCGTGGAATCTCATGCGGATCATCCTGCAAGTCCGCATCCATCGTAAAGATCCAATGTCCCTTGGACGCGTCGAATCCCGCACTCAAAGCGGACGCCTTGCCAAAGTTTCGCCGCAGCCGGATCCCTTGCACTTGGGGATCCTGCTCGGCCAACTCTTGAATCGTCCGCCATGAGCCGTCGGTAGAACCGTCGTCCACAAAGACAATCTCCGCCGAATAGTCATTCTTACGCAGCACTTCCAGCAGCTCAGCGTGCAACTGCGCCAGGCTCTCACGCTCGTTGTAGACCGGGATGACAATGGAAATCATCGGATTATCCGCTCCCCTGGAGGTCGCCTATCACCCTAAAAAGAATGAACTCAGTAAACCTTCATTCTAAGCCAACCAGAGACGGCACACCAACCCGAACTTGGCCAGGCGCATCCCGGCAAGACAGGACATCCACACTGTCGGCTTAGCGTTCTTCCGAAGGAGGAATCAAGTACAAAGCGACGGCTGCCACGATCTCAGTCGCCAACCAGGTCACGCGCAGGAAGACCACCGTAAGGACCGCTGAGACTTTTCCCAGAGGGGCCTCTAGCAGTTGGTCCATGATCCATTCACGCACGCCTATGCCACCGGGCAACATCGAAACAAACCCTCCCACAACTGATAAGGTCGTTGCCGATACCGCTCGGACGGCCAGATCGATCGACCAGCCCGGCTGCTGGTCCATCACGACTGCGGAGATCGTCGCCATCATGCTGGCCGTCATCAAGAACCATCCCACGGCAATCGCCAGCCATCCGCTGGCCACAACCGAAAACGGCAACTCGACCCTGCGTCTGCTATCGGCATCTCGCACTTTCTTCCTGATCAACCAACGAATCAACGGGCGAGAAACAGGAGGCAGCAAAGGCAGCAACATCGCTGCCGCAGCGCCACAGGCAAAGATTTGCATGGCGCGTTGGCCCTCCAGCTGCCAGGATAGAAAGCCAGCGGCCAGCGCGGCGCCCACCGCCATCATGTTGAATGTTTCCAAAATCACGCTGAGCACGGCAGCGCTGGTCGGCACCCCAGCTGGCTGAAGTAAACCAGCGCGCAACACCAAGACCAATGCCTTTCCGGGTACGTATTTGCCAAGGTGGCCAATGATGTAAGCCCGCAACGCCGCATACAATCCAACTGGCTGCCCTAATGAAGCGAGGACCCGATACCAGAACCACCCCATCGGTACCAACGACGCTAAATAGAAGATCGCCGCAGCAGCCACCCAGCGCCAACGAATCGTTGCCAAGGTAAACGTGTTGTCCTGGAATTCGACCAGCGAATCGTCGATGACGTGCCAGATACCCCAGACCACCATCGCCAGGACGGCGACGCGGAAGGCCAGTGGAGCCCAACGTCTCGCGTATGAGGTGATGGAGGTTGGCGCTGACAATTCGTTCCCGTCGCAGATTTTCCCGTGGCACTAATGAGCAACGCGTCGCTAGAGTGGCTGGCGTCGTGGCTCGAACAGTTTAAGGAAAACGGTTCCTCGGACAAAGACGGTGCTTTATAAATTCATCTAGTTCAAGCCCCAGAGTCTGGTGCATAATCCAACACTAGGCGGTGGTCAAATGGTGGCCGGCCCGACGATATCTCAAACTTCTTGGAGTAACCTGAAATGTCGCGAATCGTCTCTTTCGTGATTCTATTGGTGATCGCCATCGCGGTTGGAATCGTCTGCTTTCAGGTGATGTCGGGTTTCATTCTGCCTTTGTTCATGGCCGCCCTGACCGTGGTGATCTTCCGACCGGTTTACTTGTGGTTGAAGGACAAATGCAACGGACGGGCGTCGTTGGCGGCAATCCTGACGACACTGCTGGTCATGTTGATTGTTTTGGTCCCCCTCGGGTGGGGGCTGTCACTGGGAATTGCCGAAGGATTCCAACTCTTGAACGCGGACGATGGACCTGGTCTGGACGATTTCTTTCAGGCGATCCGCACTCGCGCGGGCCTCGTGATGCCACTAAGCGGGCCGATCGTCGCGGATGGCAAACAACAAGGCCAAACGGCGGATATTAGAAATCCTCTCGACGCGGTACGTGAAGCACTGGATCGGTTTCCCACCGAAGATCGATGGGAAGAAATCCAACGAAAAGACCGCCTAGAGGATGATCTAGAAAAACACCTTGAAAGAATGGTCGAAGACCTGACAACAGTGACAGAAGCGCTCGACGCATCCTTCGCACGCGAATTCGGCGGACAACTGGCAGATCCATCGAGCAACGAGAGTTCATCGCTTGACAGGGAGGACTCAACGCGGCTCAAAGTGGTGGCCGAAGCCTTTGACCAGTTCAAGCAACGAGTCGAGGAAGTCGAAGCAGCCGTCAAATCAAAAAAAATTGTGCTGTACAAATATATGGATATCGAGAGTCAAGTGTTGCAAGAAAAAGTACTTCAGGCAGATTTGACGTACCAAATGTTTCGGCGTGAACTCTTGGGGGGAATACCACGCTGTTGGGCAGTTGAATTGGTCAATCCAAACGAAACGCAGATGCGCCAGTGGAAGAGTAAAGCGGCGGAATGGTTGCGCCGATCGATTCTACCGATTACCGGCCAGACGGCAGCGTTTGTCGGCAACGTCGTCGGTTGGGGTTTTGGATTGGCGATCATGCTCATTTCCACCTACTACTTTCTCGTCGACGGCCCTGGTATGTTCAAAACGATCATGCAGCTGTCGCCGTTGGATGATCGCTATGAACTCGCGCTGCTGGACGAATTCGACAAAGTCAGCCGAGCCGTTGTGCTGGCGACACTGCTTTCCGCCGTGGCTCAGGGACTGTTGGCCGGGATTGCTTTCTTTATCGCTGGCTTTGACGCGCTGTTTCTATTGATCATCCTGACCACCATCCTCGCTCTGGTACCTTTCGTAGGCGCAGCCGCCGTTTGGATCCCAGCTGCCCTCTGGCTAGCGCTGGTTGCCGAAACGCCCGATGGAGAAGGCACACGCGTCGTCGCGGGCGCCGTCTTGGCAATTTATGGATTCACGGTCATCTCCATGGCGGACAACATTATCAAACCATGGGTCCTTCACGGCCAATCCAAACTGCACCCGCTCCTGGCCTTGCTCAGCGTCCTCGGCGGCGTCTCCGCTTTGGGCCCGATCGGCATCCTCGTCGGTCCCATGGTCGTGGCCTTTCTTCAGGCGTTGTTGAGCATGCTCCAAAAGGAATTGCAACATCTCGATAGTCCGCTGCATCCCGAGAGTCCGCTGCATCCCGAGAGTCCAATGGCGCCGACACTCGCCGCCGCCAACCAAACCGTGGTCGTAACACGAGATGATACGAAGGGTCACAAAATCAGGTCCGCTAGCAAGGAAACGAAGCGTTCGACCAAAGGGAGTGACAAAGGCCCGAAAGATTCCGGTAAATGACTGGGGACCAGATCTCTATTTACACACCTCCTAGGCCAGGACTACTATCCGCCCCTTCTGGCTGGATGCCAGTCCCATCACGCTAGCACGCGTTGTTTACGGAGGAACAATCATGCGCGCCATCGCACTCTCACTCGGCGCCGTTTTCGCCTTAGCCGCCCTGTTGCCCACAGTCGACGTTGCCTCGGGCCAAGACTTTCCACGGCGAGCCGATTCGCGATCTAGCGAAGGCGCACCGATCGTTGGCGCGTCCACGACGGACCGGTTATCCGCGGAACAAATGGCGGCCGATCGACGCCTTCGCCAACCACCAAGGCCACTGAGTCCCACGGACTTTGGCTTCCCAGACGACTCCGTGGTCGCAGCCAATTACGAAGGGAACAACCAAGGGGTTCAACCAGCCCAGTTTAGCGGCGAAATACCGCGTAATCCGCGTCCACGGGCTTACACACCACCTACTAACATCTCCAACGACCCTACCGCATCCGCCCCCGGCTCAGGATCCAATCCAACCCTGGCGAAACCTTCCGGCCCGACGCGTTCCTCTGACTACAACCCCCCCAATAATACCCAATACATCCCCGTTAAAGTCGAAGATCCGCTTGATGCTATTGGAAAACAACCAGCGGACGGAACGGCTCGGCTGCGCGATCAGGTCAACGCAGCAAAACGAGACGCCGCCAACGCTATTCGCAACAACCTCGGCCGCGGTACCGATACGATCAATAATGGAACCGCCGGTGCGGCCGCTGGACCGACAGGTTCGGTTGGCCGAGACGACCCTCGCTACGATCGCGACTATTTCCGTCGCGATTCCGAGTCGACCAACACGACAGGGTCTCGTCGACCATCGGGCCAACTCGACGCCTTTCCCGACAACCGTGATTATCGCAACGACCCAACCGTCTCGTTACGCAACGCTGCGACGCGTGGCACAAGCGGTGTTCCGACACGGATATCCACCGCCGGCCCAGCCAACTCGCCTGGTCAGTCGGCACCAACTGTCAAACCGAATTCGACCGGGAATCCTCGTAAGTTCCTGGCCCCTCGCTCAGCCACCGACCCACGCGCTGGGGGCAACCCACGCAATGTCACCAACCTTGCAATCGACGGTTCGAATCCTCAAACCGTGACGACCGATCGCAACATTGCTAACCGATTTTCTTCGCCGGTATCAACGACCAATTATCCGGGGACACCTCAGCAAAGTAGAAACAAGGATGGGGTGTTTCTTACGCTGCTAGCCCTCTTCGCCTCCGTCGGGTTGAACATGTACCTGGGCTGGGTCGCTTGGGATACCTATAACCGCTATCAAGAATTGGTATCCGACGTTCGGTATTCCAATCCCCGAGGTTCCTCTCGAAGGGAACGAGACCACGATCGGTCCTACGGCGAGCGTGAGCTTGCTGATAGTGGTGCCTATTGATCCTGCCTGGCTAGTGGTCTGTTTTCCGCAACTCAAAACGAGCCACCTCCACACGGCTCGTCTCCGTTCATCGCGGGACAACATGCTATGATTCGGTAATGGCTCATCACCATCATCACCAGTGCGATCATGCGGTCGGCGACTACAATCGTGCCTTTGGACTCGGTGTTGTTCTTAACGTCATTTTCGTCGTCGTCGAATTGATCTTCGGTGTGGTAGGTGGGTCGTTGGCCCTTTTGG
>Ga0310123_10001699_pt1 | contig 18113 bp, 14 predicted proteins | sample CB6_AW_1057_MG_FD_203505 | JGI IMG/M metagenome (GOLD analysis project Ga0310123, IMG submission 203505) | Marine microbial communities from Western Arctic Ocean, Canada - CB6_AW_1057 | ecosystem: Environmental > Aquatic > Marine > Oceanic | place: Canada: Western Arctic Ocean | collected... | reverse complement strand
TACCTTGCGCGCGCGTGACCAGGTCCGCTTCGGATTCTTGCGTTACCTCACCTCCTCCGCAGGCGATCATTAGCAGAGGGAAAGAAAGAAGTGTTATTTCGCTGGAAAACTTCTTGAGCTTCATATTCATTTTGGAATCCAAGGAATGCTTATCGTATAGAGGAATTGTGATTCTATAGGGGCTCACAGTACCAGGCCACCTAAAGAACTGATGGCGGTGGTGCCATTGATAGTGAGGGGGCCTGTCTTTTGCACTGCGCTCGCTCTACCTAGACTCACCCGGTACCCACTTGGATTAGGAGGCCACAAGATGCGCCGGCACTGTTCTCCATGTTCCTTATCAGCTGCTGCAATGCCTTCCCGAATCCCCATTATGCTGGTGCTCCTTGGCGCCCTCGGTGCATGTCAGCCTGCCAACAACGATGATGAACCACCTGCCGGCCTAGCGCCCTCTAATGATCTTAGCGCGTTTGCTCCAACCGATTTACAGCGTGGCGAGATTCTCGCGACGGTCCAGGGAGTTTTCGATGCGCTTGGCGGTGATGCAGACAAGTTATCTGCGGTCATGATGCCAGATGTGACAATGAGGTCCAACAGCATCGAAGAGGATGGCACAGTTACCTCATCCACTTCGACTGTTGAAGGATTAAGAGATCGGATCGTCTCGAGTGGATCTACAATGGTCGAACGTATGTTCGATTCGCAAGTTATGGTAAGCGGGCCGATCGCGACTGTCTGGACCCCCTACGATTTCTACACCGGTGGAGAATTCAGTCACTGTGGTATAGATGTTGTTACCCTGCTCCACACTCAGGAAGGTTGGCGAATCATGTCGCTCGATTGGTCTCGGCAACAGCCTCCCGATTGTCAGCTACATCCCGATGGCCCGCCACAAGGAAGTTGACCTATCAAGCCTCCTATGAGTGGCCAACAGACCCCTATAATGACAGACAAGAGTGAGGCCTCTCTCACAAAAAAGGATGATCTCAATGATTTGGACTCGATTTGAAGTTGTGGGAGCGCTAGCAGTGCCTCTTGGACTCATGCTTGCACAAATAAATCTGCCGCTCTCCCTCGTGGCTCAGGGTGAAGCCCGATCCTCTCATACAGAAGCTGACGTCAGCTTCACCGAGGATGTTGCTCCTATCCTTGAGGGAAAGTGCGTGATCTGCCACGGCGGACCCGACGAAAATGGCGCGATCACAAAAGAGCTGGAGCTTGACCTCACAAGCTACGATGCATTGATGGTGGGATCGGAGTTTGGCCCTATTGTCGAACCAGGCAACGCGGAAGACAGCGTTCTCTGGATGATGATCGAGGTGGGGGACATGCCACAGGAAGGAGAACCCCTGACCACGGAGGAACTTGAGGTGATTAAGACGTGGATTGCTGAAGGGGCCCAAAACAACTGAAATAGCTTTAACACGTGTCGTGACAGCCCCTCCGCCTCCACCGAAGCTGACCGTTCGTGCTCACTAGATCAGATTCTGTTTAACCGCCTAATCAGAACACGGCGGAATTGGATCGGATGGCTCTCGCTCTGCAGTGCGATATACCCATGAGTGAGCGGTTGGCCATCAAGCTTCATAGCATCATCAAAGCCGTCTACTGAGCCCCCTCCGACAGTTAGACGCTCATATTCCAGGACTTTTTTACCATTCACTAGATGTGACACAACAGTATCCGCATGAACCATGAGTTCTACAGTCACCCACTCATCATCATGAAATGTTTCAGAAGTCGAGTTTGTACAGTGTGATTGGACTTTCATCCCACCCATCTCAACCTCTGTTCCGGGAGTGCAGAGATTGGCAGTTGGGCGCGCATCGGTACCGTTACCACCAAGCAACTGTAGCTCAAGGGAAATTGGAAAATCCTGATCACGTAGCATCGAATTAGGATTCTGAGCGTGAAACATCACCCCGCTGTTCTTGAAAGCCCAATCTGGACCGCCTATGAGTTGTGCTCCAATGAAACGATACTCGATTAGCAGTTGGTAATCGGAGAAAGAATCCACATAAAAAAGGTGTCCAAATCGTTCATCGAAAGTCTGATAACTTTCGTATCCGACTGTAAGGAGTCCATCCTCGATACGGAATGTTCCGCCTGGATCCTCTCCGAGTTCATTTCCACGAATCTTCGGCACCCAACCGGTCAAGTCACGTCCATTGAAGAGCGCTATCCAGTCATCATCTCCCAAGGATGACCCGGTCGATGAAGACTGCGCACTGTCCTGTGGTACTTGTTCTGACACACAGGATCCTAGTGAAACGACCAAGAGCATTAGAACTCTCACACTTCCTCCATATCATCCGTTTGAATCGAGGATAGTGGTTTTTCGAGAGATGTCCTAGCAAATGAGGACAAGACGGGTCGCGGTTCTTCTAGTACAGGAGCTATCTTGGACACTACAGCGCCCGCGAAAAGACTTAGTGTGTCGGTATAGACCACGGTATCTCACCAGGACCTGAAATGACACCCAACATCCGCCGGATTGCGATCAATACCGGTGGCGGAGACGCGCCCGGACTCAATGCAGTGATTCGAGCGGTGGTTAGATCCTCCGAACAACGCGGTTGGGAAGTCTTTGGTATCAAGGACGGATATGACGGACTGTTCGAGGAAAATGGCATCATGCGGCTCGATAGGTCAGCCGTGCGAGGCATTACTCATTTAGGTGGTACGATCATCGGGACAACGAATAGAGGAGACCCCCTTAACTGGAGGGCCTTAGACGAACAGGGCTCCACAATACTGATAGACAGGAGCCAAGAGGTGATCGATGCCCTAGCCGCGCATGAGATCGACGCCCTGATCGCCGTCGGAGGCGACGGCTCACTCTCGATCGCACAAGCCCTTTTTGAAAAAGGACTCAACGTTATTGGAGTACCGAAAACCATCGATAATGATCTGGCTGCAACGAATCTAACGTTCGGGTTCCTGACTGCCGTTGAAACCGCAACAGATGCGATAGATAAGCTCCACTCAACTGCTGAGGCACACGAACGAGTGATGGTGGTGGAATTGATGGGCCGGAACGCCGGTTGGATCGCGCTCTCTGCTGGAGTTGCAGCGACCGCCGACGTCATTTTGATACCGGAGATCCCGTACGAGATGGAACGGGTATGCGACAAGATCCAGGAGCGTTATGCGGAAGGCCGTAATTTCGCAATCGTCGTAGTGGCTGAAGGTGCCTTTCCAGTTCGAGGGGAACCACTTTTCCAGCGGCAGGGTGGTGGGAAGCAACACCTCGGCGGTATCGGTGCCTTGATCGCAGAAGGAATCGCAGAACACACCGGGCAAGAGACTCGCCACCTGGTCCTCGGCCATCTTCAGAGAGGTGGCGGACCGAATGCCCAGGACCGGCTGCTGGCACTCCGTTTCGGGGCAGCCGCGGTTGACCTTGTCGCCACAGGTCGATTCGGGTGCATGGTTGCGCTCGATCCTCCCGATGTGCTCGCAGTTCCTTTAGCGGAAGCGATCGCTGAAACGAAAAATGTTCCTCTCAATAGCGATATACTGAAGACTGCTCGGGCGCTCGGTACCTGCATGGGTGATTAAGGGCACGACACTGCACTAGGGATCACTCCAATGGAGCAAACAAGCGTTAGGTTCCTGGAGTCAGGTCTTCTCTTCTTCAGCTACCCAACTTTGTCATCCGAGATGCTTGCCCCCGATCTTCCGCTCGTCGAGCTTGGCGTCGCCCACGTCCCAAAACCCAGTACGTAATGGTTGACGATACTCAGGAAACATCCTCCGGTGGTAGCAGATTCCGAATCACGCTTATCCGTGTGATCATCGTCCAGGTCATAGCACTAGGCCTGCTCTTGTGGCTCCAAATGCGATTTGGAAGATGATAGCCAGCAGTATTACCAACGGAACAGAGAACTGACGTAATGCACTGGGTCAATTGGTTAATTGTCATCGTCTACCTGGTTTGGGTGGTCGTGGATGGCATCAAGAAATCCAAGAACACCGATACAGTCTCCGGCTATTTCATGGCCAACAAAAGCTTGTCTTGGTGGGTCGTTGGCCTGTCGGTGATGGCAACGCAGCTTTCTGCTGTCACCATGATCGGCACACCGGGTCAGGGCGCGACGGATGGACTCCGTTTCATACAACTGTATCTCGGACTACCTCTAGCGATGGTGATTCTTGGCGTCACCATCGTCCCCCTCCTTCATGGCTCTGGGGTCTACACTGCCTACGAGTATCTAGAACGCCGCTTTGACGCTAAGACGCGCTCTCTGACGGCATTTCTTTTCCTGATATCCAGGGGACTCGCGGTCGGAACCATCATGGCAGCACCAGGTGTGGTCTTCAGTGCCATCTTCGGAATTCCCCTGGTGTGGGCTGTGGCTATGATCGCTGTTCCAACTGTGATCTATACCATGGTTGGAGGTGTCCAGGCCGTTGCATGGGCTGACGTAAAGCAAATGGTTCTGATCGTCATCGCATTGGTCGCAATCATGTTTGTCCTGGTCATCCAGATGCCGGTCAGCCCAGGAGAGGCCCTCACAATTGCTGGAGCTACGGGCCGACTGCAAGTATTCGACTTCTCTTTCGATATGAGTGAGCGCTACACGTTCTGGTCCGGGATGATCGGGGGAACATTCCTCATGCTTTCTTACTTTGGCACAGACCAGAGCCAGGTCCAGCGTTATCTCACTGCGCGATCAGTTCACGAGGCAAAAAGCTCCTTACTCATGAGTGCTTACTGGAAAATTCCCCTCCAGGCGCTCGTGCTCTTAGTCGGCGTCGGGGTCTTTGTGTACTACCAGTTTGTGCGCCCTCCACTGCTCTATAACCCGGTCCATGAAGCTGCAGTGGTAGCGGCAAGGGGGGCAGAGTATGACGACCTCCAGAGAAGATATGCAGAGGCTTTCACACTGAGAGAGGAAGCAGCCTTGGCTGTCGCCGACGCTTCCGGAAGCGGCCAACAACCGATGGAACTTTTTCTCGCTCGCGAACAGAAGATTCAAGAACTCCGCGGCGAAGCCCTCGCGATGGTGGTCGAAGAGACGAACGAATCATCAACTGACGTAAATTACATTATCCCGCGTTTCGTTCTTTCCGAACTCCCAATCGGTCTGGCTGGACTTTTCATCGCGGGAGTCTTCGCTGCCGCTATGTCCAGTATCGCTGCCGAACTCAACGCCCTCTCAACCGCCAGTGTGATCGATTTCTATAGGCGTTGGATGAGACCGAACGCTGATGATGCCCATTATCTGAGGGTATCGAAGGGAGCTACCGTTTTCTGGGGCTTCTTCGCGTGTATCGTAGCAACGTACGCTGCTACACTCGGATCACTCATCGAAGTAGTAAACCGTTTTGGTTCGTTTTTTTATGGTTCGATACTCGGTGTGTTTCTTCTAGCAATGATCCCTATGGCCAAAGCGCGAGGGGCTTTTCTCGGGCTTATTATCGGCATGGCAACAGTCGGATTTGTCGCATTCCAGACCTCCATAGAGTACCTCTGGCAAAATGTCATCGGTGCAGTCGTGGTTCTCGCGGTAGGTGTGCCATTGAGTTTCATGGACCAAGAAAAATCTTAGTCAGCCCAATGGAGAAGACCTCAGTAAGCCCTCGGGGTTGAGGCACGCGTTACTCTCTGGATAGGAGTCCTAGTTTCCCCGAGTGAACTCCATCCACCCTGCTGGCTCAAGTGAGATGAGATTAGCAAAAAGCCGGTAGGCACCAGGTACCCTACTGGCCCATTGCCGGAAAAATGCAAGTCCAGTGTAGATAAAGAGACCCTCCCCGACAGTGGCCACCAACAGTGAGCCTCGTCTTGCCTCCTCTCCCGGATCGTTCATCTCTAGGAGCGGTACGTAAGTACTATCCCAACTAGCAGCGAAGTAGAGACCCCTCTCCTGAACCCATCCTTCGAAGTCGAACTGGGTAATTTGATTAGGTGCAGTAAGGGCTGGTGATGAGGAGGCAAGTAGAGTGACCTCTGCAGTCTCATCTGATACGCGAGGAGACCCTCGCCCGACTTGGATTGCTTGGGGCGCGAGGGAACCCAAGCTGCCCCGGTTATACTGCACTAATACGGTGCCGCCGGCTCTCGCAAAATCCAAGATTTGGGCACTCGCAGCACGAAGATCTGGGCGGACTTCGTACGCCCGCACCCCCAATACCAGAACGTCAAATGAGCTAAAAGAGCCACTCCGAACCGTGTTTTCGTCCAGAACATCAACCTCAACTCCGAGTTGGCGGATTGCTTCCGGACCGTCATCTCCTGAACCCATAATATATCCGACTCTTAACCCCGGAGTGACAGCTACAGGGAAGACCGTTATGACCACTTCGGCATCAGAATACAGAGGTGACCGAGGGATATGTTCATAGTCGATGAGCGTGAAACCTTCGGTATAGGCGTTATCGTCATCCGTGCGCACAACAGCCTGGAAGGCATGATCACCTAACGAGATCTCACCCTGAGGCTGCACAGTAAAGTCCAGTGTCCGCTCTGCCCCTGAATCTCTCAAATCAAATGAGTGCTCTGCTGGTGTTACCATCCACCCCTGAGGCGCAACAAGTCTCACCTCGCCTCGGGCACCTTCGTCTTCCTGCGAGCGCACGATGACCGAAATAGCCCGGGATTGTGTCTGACCCTGAGGCCATGCAATCCCGCCCGGTGCGACGCCCACGGAAACTCCTGGCACTACCAATACTGGCTTCTCGAACTCACCGAATGACGGGTCCACGCCAACATAGCGCCAGGGAACAACAGTCTCGACACGGCCACCCATAGATGCCCCTTGGAGTGTCTGCGAGAACACCGCCCTCCCCCGGACCGGTGCAGGATCCCGGGGCATTCCCCAGAGATCAGGCTCATCGGGCCATCGGTAGCGGGCCCCATCGCGATCTTCCCTCAAGAAGTAGAGCCGTGAAACATCGGAACCATCTGACACTATCAAGTCAAAGGTCCAGGTCGCGAGCGTGCCCGCTATCACCTCTCCATTTGCAGATAACCCGGAAACGGACATCTCACGAGCTTCCCAAGCTTCAGGGATCTCTAGGTCTACCGTTGGATTCGCTAGGTGAAAATCACCGCCATTCCAAAGGTGCGCTTGGACTTGGACAGCCTGACCCGGGACAAGAAGATCATCTGCCACCCTAACGTCGAAGGTGACAGCTGACGCGGCCATCAACGCTTGCGTCGCTAGGATTTTCTTCTTCCCGAGTGCAATTATGAATTCTTGGTCGGCTACCGTACCGGCCACCTCTCCCGCTACCACCAGATGTTGTAGCGCCTCTGCCAAATCTGGGACGATTGCAGAGGGGTTCAGGCCGAAAATGCCTCTGGCTCTCGCGACTGATGCCCGATAAGCCTCAAGGTGCGGGAGCACCCGAGCACCCGACTCGCTATCGAGTCGGGTTGCGATACCTACCAAAGTGGTATCGATGCCTGAAAACATCCCATCGTTAAACCCATCAATGTGAGTGTCGACAAGAGTTAAGCTCGTGTTCTGGGGCCCGAAGGGCTGGGGCGCACCCATATCCTGTGAGCGATGTTGGCTTCGACTCTCCATTGAAAGCTGGAACAGAGAGCGGCCTAGCAGTGGATCATGACTCCCAGTATCGATGACTGTGACATCTTCGTTAGTGTCTCCTCCGCCTCCGAAAAAGCGTCTCCGAGATGTCTCATACAGTTTTGCTGGCCTCCAAGGCTCAACGCCGTGTGCAAACTGTTCCGTGAACCGGCTGCGATCTCCAGCAGCTTCAAAAACCTCCCGCGCTATGATACCAGCAGCCTGATGCTGCCCATGCCCGTCACGTGGCGTACCGCTGAATTCTGACACAATCACATGTGGCCGAAATTTTCTTACAACCCATGTCACATCTTCGAGGAGATCTTCACGAGACCACAGTGACAATGCTTCGTCAGCACTCTTGGAGAATCCATAGTCGAACGCTCGCGTGAAGAATTGCTGCCCACCATCCAAAGTACGTGCGGCCTCTAATTCACCTGTACGGATGACGCCCAGGCCTTCCCAGAGCTCAGGACCAATGAGGTTTTGGCCTCCGTCACCACGCGTCAGTGCAAGATAAGCGGTCTCAACGCCCCAGCCTCTAGCAAGGGCAGTGAGAAGGCTAGTGTCCTCATCATCCGGATGAGCACCGATGATGAGGACGCGCTTTACTCCATCCATCTGGCGTAGCAAGAGACCCGTGGGCACAATCCCGGTGCCTCTCATTGACTGGGCATCAACACACGATGGAATAGCAATGAGAGCCAGCACACTCAGCACTGTGAACTGATTAAGCCACACTCTGAATAGCCTCATCATGGTTCCTATCGGAAGGCGTAGGTGTCGAGACCAAAGACTCGTAAAGATAGATGCTGGGGTCTTACAGCCGATACCCGTAATAAGCGGACACCCAGAAGCGTACCGATCGCAGCGCAGTTCACCCATTTCATTCCCACTAACTGTCCTTTGGCCATGGTAAAGCAAGAGATGCTGGAGCCCGTGACTTCCCTACCCAACCTGCTAACGCTAATAAAGTGAGGAGGTAGGGGAACGCTAGGAACAACTGATAAGGGACAGCCAGACCGAGTGTTTGGGCTTGAAATTGAAGCGCTGATGCCGCCCCAAAGAAAAGTGCGGCGAGAAGAACAAGTAGTGGATTCCACCGACCTAGTACAACCACTGCAATTGCGATGAACCCGCGTCCAGCACTCATGTTCTCAGCAAAAGTGCCAGCGTGTGCAAGAGCGAGATGTGCACCGGCTATACCGGCAAGTGTACCACCAAAAACCGTTGCCCAGAAACGAGTTTGCTTCACCCGCACGCCAGCGGCTGCGGCTGCATCCGGCTCCTCTCCAACAGCTCGTAATTCCAAGCCCCACTCTGTGCGGTACACGAAATACCAGAGCACTGGTGCCAGTACATAAGTGAAATACGTAGTTGGCGGCTGATTGAAGAGGGCCGACCCAATGATTGGAATGTCCGAGAGTAATGGGATTGGAACCGAAGGAAGGGTAGGTAGGGTTAGTGCCGTTCCCGTGGTGCCGAAGCGAGCCTGGTATATCGCACCTGTGAACCCTAGACCGCCGAGAGTTACAGCAGTCCCGGTGATGATCTGATCGGTCCCTAGACCAACCGCAAACCCAGCGAAAATCATCGCTACTAATGCGCCTCCGAGTGCACCAACCAAAATCCCTCCGCCAGCGCCACCAATGGCGAGAGCTCCAAGCGCACCTCCGAGTGCACCCGCGATCAGTGAACCCTCAAGGCCGATGTTGATGACCCCGCTACGCTCCGTAATCGTCTCTCCCATCGCAGCTAGTGCGAGTGGAATGCCCAGTCGGACTGATGCTTCAAGAAATGCAACAACGGCGATCACTTCAGGCACCGAATCGCCTCCTGATCTGGTCTCCGGCCAAGACAAACAGGATCACAAGCGCCTCGACTGCACTCACCCACGCTGCAGGTACACCCGCTTCTCGTTGCATCGCACCAGCTCCTGCTTCCAGGCCTCCGAAAAGCAGACCAGTAAAAACCACCCAAGCAGGATGAAGGCCAGCCAATAGAGCCACGGCAATCGCTGTATAGCCCCAACCAGGTGAGAGTCCTTCGTAGAGTGCGAATGTCACACCAGTGATCTCAATTCCACCGGCCAGGCCGGCAATCGCACCAGAACTAAGGAAAACGACCAGCAGAACCCGCTTGCTTTCGATCATCCCTGACACACGTGCTGCGTCAGGAGAAGCCCCAACCGAACGTACCTGAAAGCCAAAGTGAGTCCAGCGCAATCCAGCCCAAAGTATTAGACCCACAAGCAGTGCAATCAGGAAACCTGCATGTAGTCGTGTTCCTTCTACCAGCACAGATAGCCTTGCAGCGTCACTGATCGGATCAGTCTGAGGGAAGACGCCACGGTTTTCCTGAAGCGGACCATGGACCACGAACGCTGCAAGATAAATCCCCACGAAGTTCATTAGAATCGTCGGAATCACCTCTCCGATACCTAACCTTACCTTCATGAACGCGGGTATGGCTGCCCATGCAGCCCCTGCTAGCAAGGCGGCAGCGAGTGCGGCCGGAGTAAGAAACCACCCGGGCGCACTGCCCCAGCTCAGGCCCACCCAGGCAGCAGCGATTGCGCCAGCATAGAGCTGGCCCTCTGCTCCGATGTTCCACACTCCCGCCCGAAAAGCCAATGCGACCGCAAGCCCCGTGACTATCAATGGGACTGCACGAACCATTGTGACCGAAAGTATCGCTGTCCCGCTGCCGAAAGACCCCTGAAACATCGCTGCACCGGCGACTAAGGGGTCGTACCCTCCAAGCCATAAAGATCCTGCGGCTATGATGCCTGTGGCGAGCAAGGCCAAAACCGCGACAGCCAGTTGGCCAAACCGCCTCACTTCAGTGGACCTCGAGCCTGCTACCCAACATCATGGCGCCGACAGCTTCCCGGGAATCATGCGTAGATGGCACAGGGGTCAGCTTGCCACGCAGAATCACGAAGACGCGATCTGCTACCTCAAGTATCTCGTCTAGGTCTGTCGAGATCAGCACGACGCCAGCAGCTGTATCATGAGCCAATTTTTTCAACTCCCCGCGGACGAATGCTGTCGCCGTAAAATCCAGTCCCCGAGTGGGATTCTCTGCTATCAGGAGTTCAGGCAGCCGGGAAAGCTCTCGACCCACCACCAATCTTTGCTGGTTTCCACCAGAAAGTTCGCGCGCAAGAGCTCGCACGCCTGACGACTTCACCTTGAATCGGGACCGGATCTCGGCGGCGTGTAACCCGATTAGCTTCCAACGAAGCAGAGGCCCCGAGCGGAACTGTGGGTTACGGTGCAATGCTAGAGCTACATTTTCCGTGAGATCGAAATCTGCGGCCAATCCCTCCCGGTTACGATCCTGTGGGATAAAACCAACGTGCTCGGGAATCTCTAGTTTACCTGAGGCCACCTGCTGACGGCCGGACAAGACAAGCGCTAGCTCGCGCTGCCCATTACCCTCTACACCGGCTACCCCGATCACCTCGCCACTCATGACCTCGAGCCCCACGTCCTGCAGAGCTAAGCCTCCCTGCGGACTGTACACATCTATTCCCTTCAATTTAGCCACTGAGCGATTACCCGATTCTCTCTTTTGAGCCAAACCATCTGAGCTCTGACCGAGCGCTGGTAAAGCATTTCTCGCAGGCGTCATAGGCGCCTCTCCTTCGCTTCTAGACGACCCAACCATCGCATCGGTCAAGATTGCTGTATCTACATCAGCCCTGACAGCAGTCATCACGGTGCGCCCCTGTCTCAGCACTGTGACACGATCCGCGATTGACAATATTTCATCTAGTTTGTGCGCGACGAGGACAACTGCACGCCCCTCCTCAGCCAACGTGCGGAGAAGACGGAACAACTGATCGATTTCCGCAGGCGCTAGCGCGGCAGTCGGCTCATCAAGTACGAGCAATTGAGGTTTACGTAACAGAGCCTTCAGGATTTCAATACGCTGTCGATCCCCCACCCCCAATTCCTCTATCGAGGCTTCGAAGGGTACGGTGAGCCCTGTAAGTTCGCCGAGCTGGCTAGCTTCTTTGCGGATCTCCTTCAGGTGTAACGTCCACCTATGCCCTGTATGCCGCCGACCGAGTGCAAGATTCTCGAGCACAGAAAGGCCCGGTACCAAAGTGAAGTGCTGGTGCACCAGGCCAATCCCCATTTTCCAGGCGGCCCGTGCACTCTGTAATCTGACCGGAGACCCGCCTACTTCTAGAAGACCAGCATCCGGATGGATGATACCTCCCAGGATACTTAGGAGCGTGGTCTTGCCAGCACCATTCTCTCCCAGAATCCCGTGGATTTCACCTGAATGAATTTCGAGATTTGCGCCGTCGAGTGCCTTAACGTGTCCAAAATAACGGAGGATACCATCAAGGCGTGCGGCAACTTCAGTCATGACCCGCCGATCTCACCCTCTATGAATAAGACCTTCGGGACCTCCAATGTCCCGCTTCGAATAAGCCCCCGCACTTCCTGCATTCTCTCGATGAAGTCAGCCGGGAAGACATGGGCTAAGGCAGGGTTCACGACGAAGTCGATAACCTCATCATCAGCACCGGCATAGACCGGTCGGCCAGCTAGTTCACCAGACTCCCAGGAAAGTGCGACCTCCAGGAATGCCTGTGGAATACGAATAACCGCGCTACCCAAGATCACTTCTGCTGCAATCTGGTTTTGGTCACGGTTCATCCCAAGCGCCCATGCCCTTCCTCCTGATTCGACCATCTCCCGGACAGCTTGAAAAACCCCGAAAGAAGCGGCATCGACATTGTGGATGATAACATCGGCTCCATTTCGAAGCTGAGCGATCGCAGCCTCTTTTGCAGCAGCCACATCGTCCCAATTTCCAATAAAAGCTTCAAGAACTCTTATATCCGGATTAATACTCTGGGCACCAGCCTCGAAGGCTCGGAAGGTTCCTTGGACAGGTGGGATCTCAACGCCGCCAACCATACCTAAGATGCCCGACTCACTTACCTGAGCGGCAGCCATGCCTGCAAGATAGCTGCCCTCCTCTAACTCGAAGATCAGCGGTATGACATTTTCCGAGTACCTACCTCCACCACTTACAATGAACGTAGTGCCGGGAAATTGCTGACCTGCTCGTATTGCAGCGTCTTGGTACTCAAACCCGTGCGCAAAAACTAAATCGTACCCTGACGAAGCATATGATAGGAACGCCTCATCAAACTCGGCCGGAGTCCGGGTTTGTTGGTGACTAACCTCGGCCCCAAGAGAATCACGAAGAAGAAGTAATCCTTCATAAGCACCAGCATACCAACCAGCATCGCTAATCGGACCTGCAGTGAGTAACGCTGCACGCAGTGGAGCCTCCTCGAGTCCAATCGCTCGCCCATCGGACCTATCCGGGGCGGTACAAGCCGATACGGCTGCATTTACTATGAGTAAGGCAGTCAAGATGAACCGATGCATAAGCATGTCCCACTAAAAGAGCGTGTGAGGAGATTCTCTAGTGTAAACCTTTGACTGTTGGGAGTTCAAAGCGCCCGGTATGTTTTGCGCCCGAAATCCGGATTCCGTCGGATGGTCAGACATTGATTCTGTCACAACCATCGGAACAGAATTGTTCTAGAAGAACAAGGGAGTGGAACCCATGGACGCGCAACGTGGCAACTGGAGCTCGAATACAGGGCTCATCCTCGCGGCCACAGGAAGCGCGATAGGCCTCGGTAACCTCTGGAAATTTCCCTTTATTACCTGGGAAAACCGTGGCGGGGCCTTTGTCCTCGTCTACCTGATATGTATAGCCGCCGTGGGCTTGCCAATCATGATGGCGGAGTTGCTCATAGGTCGAAAGACGCAAAAAAGTGCCGTTGGCGCGCTTAAGGCTGCCGCAGGTCCTATGTGGGGAATCGTCGGAGCCTGGGGCGTACTGTGCGGCTTCATCTTACTCAGTTACTACACTGTTATCGCAGGTTGGTCTCTTTTCTATTTCAGCAAGACAGCCGGATGGATGGTGACTGGCTTCCCGGGTGGTATGGCGATGGGAGATCTCTTTGGCGAACAATCCAGCAACGGCGCCCTTCAACTCGGGCTGTCCATAGGGTTCAGTATCGCCACAGTGTCAGTTGTCTACCTAGGGGTCCAAAAAGGCATTGAGAGGATCGCAAGGATTTTTCTCCCGGTCCTCTTTGTCATTCTCGTTTTGCTACTCGTCTCTGCGCTCGGGATGAGCGGCTCGGGTGAAGCCCTCGCCTTCATTTTTCAGCCTAACTTCAACGAACTCGAGCCAGGCGCGATTCTCGAGGCTCTGGGACACTCGTTCTTTACGCTTTCGTTGGGAATGGGTGCTATGGTGACATACGGTTCCTATATCTCAAAGACTCAGTCTGTGGTTAAGGCATCAGCAGTGATCGTGCTCCTAGACACAGTGATCGCGCTCCTAGCAACCGTCATAATGTTCTCGGTAATATTCAGTGTCCCAGGCATGGAAGAGCAGGTCGGTGGATCTACGGTGGGTATGCTCTTCATCTCACTCCCTGAGTTGTTCTTCACCGAGGTTCCTCTTGGACGCTTCCTGGGACCGCTTTTCTATGTGCTTGTTGCGCTTGCTGCTCTCACATCGACGATATCACTGCTCGAAGTCGTCGCAAGTTACGTGATCGATGAGCATGGCATAGCTAGGCAAAAAGCAACATTAATGTGCGGTGGTGCTGTTTTCATATTCACCATCCTCGCCGCTATATCTTTTGGTGCTGTTTCAGGTGTATCCAATCTTGTCGTCCCAGGTGTAATAGGAGAGACACTGTTTGGGGGTAAAGTTGGCTGGTTCTCTATGGCAGACCATTTTGTCTCGAACTGGATGCTGCCGACCGGTGGGTTCGCGGTAACGATCGCTGCAGGTTGGTTTATGACCAGAGAAGACACCATGAACGAACTCGTGGATGGTACACAGCCCAGTTGGTTTCGGTATGGGGCTTGGCGTTTTTTCATTCGTTTCGTAGCACCAACCGCTGTAGCCGCGATCATTATTGCGGTAATGATCTTTGGGGTGGACTTCAGTTGATGCTGAGCTAGTTGGCTGAGTGGGAACGACCAACAAGCAACAGTAGATAGGGCTCTCGGGTACATATCTCTGATTCAGCCGGCCGATTGGATATCAGCCCCTTTGCGACTTTCGGTCCCGAGGGCACATTTTAGCTTGGTCCCGCTAAGACAGGCACATGATTAAAGACCTCTTGAATAGGCATATCGAGAAACGACCTGCGACCCTCAAGTTTGAAGGCCGTATTCTCTATCTGTTGGATGATGCCGAACTCGTGAGAGGGCAATTGTACGAAGGCATCGATATTCAACACCCGCACGACTATATAAGCCTGCTACGCGACCAAATCTCTACAGACGAGATCACACCAGCGTATATCTGTTTCTTCTATGACGAAACGCTTGGGGATTTCCCGTATTTGGGCCTGCGCACCACGAATCAAGCCACCAACGAGACAGAGTACCCTGTGGAGCGTAATGCTGTACGCAATGGAGGCTTTGTCTGCTCTGTTGCTGGTAAGAGACGTGGCAAAGGAAGTAGTCGTGAGGCAAGTCCTTACGCTGAACTCCACGCAGGCATCAAGGTCGTTATCGCGGAAAGCATCGAGCGCATTTATGACGAAAACTGTCAGAATTTAGGGCTCTTAACGTCAACTGATTTGGGGGTTATTGACCGGATCATGGCTGGTGAGGAGATCCCGCTCACAGAATTCACTAAGGATAAAGACGACATTACCCGCCAGATCATTGAGTATGGCGGACTCTTTGAGTTCAATGTCGCACGGCTCCAGGGCAGTGTGACCATCCCATTGGCTGCATGCGCACAGGAGCAAGCTGTATCAACTCGCCCGATGACTGTCGCCGAGAAAATTTTCGCTTCGCATCTGGTTACCGATGCTGGAAAGGGTGAGGTGGGTGTTCCGTGGGTTGAGCCAGGAGACAGCGGTTTCTTTCATACCGACATCCGGTTTAGCCATGAATACGTGACTCCGATGGCTTCAATGTTTTTCGAAAATAAAGTTGGAACGGACGCCAAAGTCGTGGATCCCACTTCCGTGCTCTTCTTTCGGGACCATTTAACGTTTCTGTCCCAGGTGATGAGCCAAGAACGGATCGAAGATGGTCTGCTTGAAGTGGCAAATGAACTCGAGGTGAAACAACGTGAGTTCAGCGAAAAACAGGGCGTGAAGTTATATGGCGAACAGATGGGACACCGACTCGGTTCGCAGGCTATCTGTCACTCAAAAATCCTCGAAGAGTACGCGGAGCCAGGTATGCTCATAGTGGGCACTGACTCTCACACACCGCACGCGGGTGCCATCGGTTCACTCGCTTTCGGTATCGGAACGACAGCAATCTTCAACTCTTGGCTCACAAAGGACGTGCGCGTGAGCGTACCCCCGTCCTTCAAAGTTGAGATACGGGGAACCCCGGCACCAAATGTTACCGCAAAAGACTATATGCTTGAGATTCTGAGACACCCATACATACGCGATGGACACGCGATTGGGCAGATTATTGAGTACGCGGGCCCTGCTGTGGAGGAACTCAGCATTGATGAACGCGCAACCATGACCAACATGGCCGCGGAAGTTGGAGCGTTTACTGGTATCATCGCAGCGGATGAAAAATCGGTCCAATTCATGGTTGATGAGCGTGGCATGGATCGAGTTCATGCACAAAGACTCACGCAGGGGATGCAGAGTGATCCTGCTGCAGAGTACGTGACAACCATAGAGATCGATGCCTCAACGATCCGTCCCATGGCAGCTTTGCCCAATGATCCGGGCAACGGGGTCTATATCGATGAACTTGGCGAAGAACCCATCCGTATCGATATAGCGTACGCCGGATCCTGTACTGCTGGGAAGAAGGAGGACATGGATATGTATGCTCGTGTCCTCGGTGAAGCTGATTCACAAGGATTGAAGATCCACCCGGACGTAAAAGCGTACATCCAATGCGGCTCGACAGAGGTACGCAAGTACTGTGATGAAAAAGGCTATATGACCCTGTTTGACCGCATGGGAGCGGCATTCATTGAACCGGGATGCGGTGCATGTATCGCCGCCGGTCCAGGAGTCACAAACTCGCCCGATGAAGTTTCGATGTCATCGCAAAACCGGAATTTCCCGGGACGTTCAGGACCGGGTAATCTTTATCTGGGCTCACCCTATTCAGTTGCCGCGAGTGCGGTAGTGGGGTACGTGACCAGTTGGACACCAGGACAAGAGTTCAAGCAGATCAGTACGCGGAAACTCTCAACAGTTTAAGCCTACTGCAGGCTATTGGATCGATGGTCGCTGCAGGACTCGAACCTGCGACATCTACGATGTGAACGTAGCGCTCTACCAGCTGAGCTAAGCGACCAATACCCCCACGGGGACTCGAACCCCGGTCTTCGCCGTGAGAGGGCGATATCCTAGGCCACTAGACGATGGGGGCGCTGCGACCCTCCCGGTTTCGAGAGGGCCAAGATCTTACAGAGGCCTGTCAGACAGCGTCAACCCCTCAACAACTCGGCCCTAATAGGCGTCCCTTAAGGATAATGAGTGTACTTTTCACCGAATCCAGAGTAAACTCGCATATCACTTCTAACTTATTACACTGCAATCATTTGGTCTGATTCATAGGACAGAGATGGCTAGCAAGCTCAATACGGAATCCATTCGGGGATGGCTCAATGGCCGCAAAGGATGGAAACGTCGTTCAAACCGAATAAGTAAGAATTTCCATTTTAATTCCTTCAGAGACACCATTGTCTTCGTGAACCGAGTTGCGACTCTGGCAGACACTCACGATCACCATCCCAACATCGATATCCGATACGACAACGTCACAATTACGCTATCCACACATGATGCAGGCGGAATCACCGAGAAAGATTTGGCTCTCGCTGAGCAAATAGATTTCTCAACTTCATCGAATTAAAGGCCTATAGGATAAGGCGGCGTCCGGCTAACCAACTTCTTACGGATTGATCTCTAGCACGTCTCTAAGGGCATCCAAAACGAAGTCGGGGTCCTCTGTTAAAAGTTCCTCAGGGTTGAATGGGCCCCATAGTGCCGCAGCCGTTCGCGTCCCCGCCCCTTTCCCAGCCTGGATATCAAAGGGTGAGTCGCCGACAAACACAACACCATCTGGTTCGAGTCCGAGTTTACTAAGAGCCAGATTGACTGATTCAGGATGAGGCTTAGGCCGCTGTACTTGATTTGCACAAACGACGAGGTCCACTGCCTTCCATAGACCGCAGCACTCGAGTGTTCTCTTTGCGATACCGGTCCGCTTGCTCGTGACAACCGCGATCTTTGTTCCACGCCTTCGTAGCGCTCCCAAAACCGAAGATGCTCCTGGAAATGAGCGTACCATTTCATCATGCACGATGTCTTGATACGCGATATAGGTCTGTCGCATCAACTCGGCTTCCTCCTCACTCCGAGCAAAGCCCCTCATCTGCACTGGAAGTGGTATCCCTAGGGTAGCCACGACATCCGCATCAGGGAGTGATTGGCCAAAATGTTTTTTCGTGGCAAAGCGGAAGCACTTCAGGATTAATTCGACGGTGTCTGCCAACGTACCGTCA
>Ga0310123_10001698_pt1 | contig 18116 bp, 15 predicted proteins | sample CB6_AW_1057_MG_FD_203505 | JGI IMG/M metagenome (GOLD analysis project Ga0310123, IMG submission 203505) | Marine microbial communities from Western Arctic Ocean, Canada - CB6_AW_1057 | ecosystem: Environmental > Aquatic > Marine > Oceanic | place: Canada: Western Arctic Ocean | collected... | reverse complement strand
AACTGCCTCATCCTCACGATCCGCTAAAAGTGATACTGGAAACAGCTGTTGATATTATTAATAATCGAAATAAGCCCAGCAGTGCATTAAAGACGCTTGGTAATCATCCAGAAACTAGTGAAGCAATCGTTGTTAAAGATGGTCGTTATGGACCATATGTTTCTGATGGCAAAGTAAATGCGAGCCTGCCCAAGGATGTTTCGCCAGATGAAATTGATCTTGAGACTGCAGTCAACTTAATAAACGATCGTCGGGCTAAAGGGCCGACGAAACGCCGGCGGCGAAAAAAGAAATGAAGAAATTTATAATCTGTTTAATAATTTCAGTTCTTATTGCTGTGCCAGCCAATGAAGAATTAATAACTGATATAGAACAAAGCCTTATGGCGCCCTGCTGCTGGAGCGGTACAGTTGATGATCATGGCCATTCGCAATTGGAAGGCGAGATTCGAACAATGGTGGAAGCTGGACAAAGGCGTCAAGAGGTTTTGGATCATTTTGTTCAAACGTATGGTGAAAGAATACTGGCAATACCAGTGGCCCAAGGATTTAATATCATGGCTTGGATCGCTCCAGTAATTATTGCCATTGCAGCATTAACAGTATTAGTCTTATATCTTCGTACTCCAAAGAAAATCGATGAAAAGTCAGCAAGTTACGAGTCCGGTACTTCAATCCCATTCAATGACCAGATTGAAAAAGAACTGAAAGAAATGGATTAATGGCTGATAAAGCACACGCCCTAGATAAAATTGTATCACTGTGTAAGCGGCGCGGATTCATATTTCAGAGTTCAGAAATATATGGCGGTTTCGGTGCTGTGTATGATTACGGCCCTCTCGGTATTGCATTGAAAAATAACATTTCACAGCTGTGGTGGCGGTCCATGACCCAACTCCACGAAAATATTGTTGGGCTGGATAGCGGAATTCTTATGCATCCAAAGATCTGGGAGGCTTCTGGCCATGTGGCCGAATTTCATGACCCGTTGGTGGATTGCAAACAATGCAAGGCACGCTATAAAGCTGATGAATTAACAGATAAAGATCCTAAATCTGTCGATTGGTCTACTATGCAATGCCCGAAATGCGGAACCACCGGAAAAATGACAGATCCCCGACAATTCAATCTCATGTTCAAAACACAAATCGGGCCCGTGGAAAATGAAGGCTCTATAGCCTACTTAAGACCTGAAACAGCCCAGGGCATTTATGTGAACTATTTATTGGTACAGGGTTCGCAGCGATTGAAGGTACCTTTTGGTATTGCCCAGATTGGCAAAGCTTTCCGTAATGAGATTGTGGCTAGAAATTTTATTTTCCGTACCCGTGAATTTGAACAGCTTGAAATGCAGTATTTTGTAAAGCCCGGTACGGATGATGATGAAATGAAGGTCTGGAAAAAAGAACGCTTTAATTTTTATACAGATGGCTTGGGAATCAATAAAGATAAAATTCGTTTTCATCAACATGGCGATGGTGAATTAGCCCACTATGCTAAAGAAGCCTGGGATATTGAATATGAATTTCCTTTCGGCTGGTCAGAAATTGAAGGTATCCACAATCGCAAAGATTTTGACATAAAACGCCATCAGGAATTTTCCGGAAAAAACATGCAGTATTCTGATCAAGTGACCAATGAAAAATATTTCCCCTATATCATCGAAACTTCAGCCGGACTCAACCGCATGCTGCTTACCGTACTGACTGATGCCTACTGGGAAGACACTGAAAACAACCGTACGGTATTGAAACTGCACCCACGTTTAGCACCTATCAAAGCTGTTATTTGTCCTTTGGTCAAAAAAGACGGCTTGCCGGAATTGGCCAGAAAAGTAGTCGATAACCTAAAAAATCACTTCAAAGTCTTATATGACCAGCAAGGATCCATCGGTAAACGGTATTACCGCCAGGATGAAGCCGGAACACCCTTTGGCATCACTGTTGACCATCAATCTCTCAAGGATAACACCGTCACACTCCGCCATCGGGACAGTCAGAAACAAGACCGTGTTTTAATTACTGGCCTCATCGACAAAATCGATGAAGCGATCTTAAATTATTCCTAAAAAAACGAACTCTAGGTAAATAATTATTTTAAAAAAAAAACTTTGGTAAGTATAACCATTTAGCCATAGTTTTACCAGAATTTGCCCCTGTAGGGTAAAAAAACGTATGTCTAAATACATACCAAATAACAAACCTTAGGAGAAAATGATGAAGAAAATCATTTTTATGCTTGCACTTGGGATGTTTTCTGGCCTCATGGCCCAGGGCTCCATCTACGGTACGGTAACGGACCAGGATGGAAATTCATTGCCTGGCGCTAATGTAGCCGTTGAAGGAACATCCTTAGGCGCAGCAACCGATGGAAATGGTGGATATATGATTTCTGGCGTTCCTGCCGGGTCATATACAGTATCCGCTACATATATCGGTTATGAAGCTACCAGTCAGAGTGTTTCGGTAAGTGCAGGAGCAGCCCAGGCTGACTTCTCGCTGACGATGAGCGCATTGGCTGGTGGAGCAGTGACTGTGATCGGTTCTCGCTTTGCTCATACGGCAGAAGACCAAGCTGTACCTGTAGACGTCTTTACAGCCCAGCAAATCCGCCGTGCCGGCTTTGCAGAAACCGCACAAATCCTACAATCTTTGGCACCATCATTTAACATGCCCAGAACATCAATTGCAGATGGTTCTGATACAGTACGGCCCATGACTTTAAGAGGATTAGGTTCCGGTCAGGTATTGGTGCTTGTAAATGGTAAACGCCGTCATACTACCGCTTTGGTGCATGTGAACAATAGCCCCAGCCGTGGTGACACAGGTGTTGACCTGAATGCAATTCCGGCAGCTGCCATTGAACGCATTGAAGTTCTGCGTGATGGAGCAGCCGCCCAATATGGTTCTGACGCTATTGCCGGTGTTATCAACATTGTGTTGAAATCTGAAAATAGTGGTGGATCATTCAATGTTTACACTGGTCATAATGAACACGTCATTGAAGCAATTCCAACAGGCTACGACCTGTATGGAATTAAATATGGTGATGAAACAGTACCTTATACTTGGAACCCAACAACGGAATCTAATTATTCACGCAATGCTGATGGCAATCCTCAGGCAATTGTAACAGCAAGTGAAGATTATACCATTAATGATGGCGCAGTAACACAATATCAGCTAACACGCGGTTTTTCAATCGGCAATGGCGGTTCGCTGCTTATTGCTGCTGAATATCGCGACCGCGGACTTTCCAACCGTGTTGGTGTTGAGGGTGAACAGTATTTTGAGCCCAACTCCGATTACTGGAGTAACGATGAAGCTGAATCACAGCGCCTGCAAGCCGGTTCAAACTGGTTCGTAGACCCATTCCGTATGAGATGGGGTGACCAAGCACAGAGTAATATGGGTTTTATGTTCAATGCTGATCTGCCTGCTGGTGACAAACGGTATTATGCTTTTGGCGGATACACATCCCGTAATGGCGATACCGGTTGTTTCACACGTCAGCCAGATCAAGGTAATAAAGTTTGGCTAAGTTCTAACCCCACAGGCTTTGTACCGCACATCCAGCCAGAGGTAGCTGATTATTCAGCATCCATGGGTGTTGAAGGTGTGTTCGGCAACTGGAGCTACGATATTAGTAACACCTATGGAATGAATAATTATCATTTCTATATGATGAGTACTAATGCTTCATACGGCCCTGAGCAGCTGCGTTCCTATGACATTGGTGGTTTTAAGTTCGATCAGAATTCTACCAACGTGGATGCAACTACAAGAATGGGGAACATTGATGTGGCTGCCGGTATGGAAATGCGTTCTGAAAGTTTCCGTATTTATGCCGGTGAAACTGCTTCTTTTGCCAATGGGCAAGCTGGAACCAGCACTGTTGGTTGGGATTCTGCAGAAGAAGATTCCTTAGGCAATGTGACTTACACTGGCCTAAACAGCAGCACGGCCGGAAGCGGCTGCCAGTGCTTTAGCGGTTTCAAACCTTCCAATGAATTGGCCACCAAAAATGCCGACCGCAGTGTTATGGCCTTCTATGGTGATGCTGAAATGGATCTTGGTATTGCCCGTCTTGGCGGTGCTGTGCGTATGGAAAGCTATGATGATACTCAGATGGATGGTTCATCCAATAGTTACAGCAACTTGAGTTTCAAAGGTACCGTTCGTTCAGAACCAATCAGCGGTGTGGTTGTGCGTGGTGCATTCAGCACCGGTTTCCGTGCTCCTGCATTAGCCCAGGCATACCAGGCCAAGATTGCTACCAACTTCCTGCCAGATCCTATTACAGGTGAAACGGTAGCCTTTGAAGTAGGTACATTCCCTGTAAGTCACGGCTTCCCGGTAGCGTTGGGAGCTGAAGCACTTACACCCGAAACATCTACAAACATCAGCGCAGGTACGTCGGTGGATATGAGTGGTATCAGAGTTTCAGTTGACTATTACAGCATAAATATCAAAGATCGTATTGTGTTGACTGGTAACTTCACAGGCAGTAGCGATGCAGAGGGCAATCCATTTGGATATGCTGTTCAATCATTGCTGGATGCTGCTGGTGAAAACGCATCAGGCGGCCGTTTTTTCATGAACGGTGTTGATACAAAAACATCTGGTATCGATCTGACCGCTGCTTATGGTATGGATCTCGGTAGTTTAGGTGCTATTGACCTCTCTTTAGGTTATAACAGTACAGAAACAACAATCGAATCTATTCATCTGCCCGATGGTCTTTCTACTTCACCTGAACCCGATGTGATAAGTCATGAAGACTTTGCAACAAAGGCAAAGTCTACCATGTTTGACGAAAGAGAAATGCGCACGATGACTGCTGCCCAACCCAAAACCAATATGGTGCTGGGTGTAAACTGGAGCGGCTATACATTGCCAGTGCTTGGTATACCCATTGGTGTAAACTTTAAAATGCATCAATTTGGTGAATACCACAGCCGTTATGCTGTCGGTACTGATCCGGGTTATTTCACAGCAATTGAATATGATGATGGATTTGCACAGGTTTATCCTGCAGTGACAACCATGGATCTGGAATTTACAGCTGATCTCGGTGCAATTAGTGTCGCATGCGGTACGAAGAACATGGGTGACGTTTTACCTGAAAAGAATCTGCTTACCAGCAGAAACAATGATGGTGCATTTGTCTATCCATCCACTTCGCCAAATGGTATGAACGGTAAATTCGTTTACACGAAATTATCTTTCAATTTTTAAACCATATCGTTTAGTTAAAAAAAGCCCCGGTTTCTATCGGGGCTTTTTTTATTTAATCAAGTAACAAAACCTGTTAATTTCGCTGACCTTTTATGAATCATAAGCTTCATCCTCACCTAAATCAGCTTGAACGGTCTGCAACATTGGCCATCAATGAACGCAGTGCTGAAATGGCTGCTGCTGGTCAAACCATTTATCGTTTTGGGTTTGGCCAATCTCCTTTTCCAGTGCCTGATTCCATTGTTTCTGCACTACAGGAAAATGCATATCGCAAAGACTATCTCCCCGTAGAAGGTCTTTATGAATTACGACAAGCTGTAGCAGAATATCATAAGGAAACAGATAAGATTAACATTGCAGCTGAGGGGGTACTAATAAGTCCAGGATCAAAAGAACTCATTTTTACACTGCAACTAGCTCTCACAGGTACTACTCTCATCCCCGCTCCCTGCTGGGTATCTTATGTTCCACAGGGAAAAATCGTTCAGCGGGAAAATAAATATATTCAAACTCGTTTTGAGGATAATTGGCGGTTGTTGCCAGACCAGCTAGAAACAGCAATAAAATCAATTACAGGACCCCGTTTACTGGTATTGAATTACCCCGGCAATCCGGATGGAGGAACTTATAGCGCAGATGAATTGAATGCTCTTGCCAATGTTGCCAGAGAGAACAATGTATTGATCTTATCCGATGAAATATATGGCCGGCTTTATCATGAAGTTGAACATGTGTCTATCGCCCGCTTTTATCCGGAAGGGACAATTGTAAGCTCCAGCCTTTCCAAATGGTGCGCTGCCGGCGGCTGGCGGTTGGGTCATTTCGCATTCCCGAAAGAACTATTTTGGCTCAAAGAAGCACTGGCCTCTATTACCAGTGATACGTATTCCTGTGCTGCAACTCCCATCCAGTATGCTGGATTGCAGGCCTATAATGATAAAGATACTGTGGGTGAATATTTATTTCATTGCCGTCGCATCCTCTCTACCATCGGAAATTTCTGTGCTAGTACATTATTGGAAGCTGGAGTGAATATTCAATCACCTAGCGGTGCATTTTATCTCTTTCCGGATTTTGAGTCATTTAGAATATCGCTATCCGAAAAAGGAATACATGATTCAACTGCAATGTGCGAACAGCTATTTCAAGATACAGGGGTTGCCCTGCTTCCTGGGGCAGCATTCGGGAGACCTGCAGAAGAATTAAATGCACGCATAGCTTATGTAAATTTCGATGGTGGAAAAGCACTACAAACAAGTCGAGAGATTTCAATGGAGCAGAATCTAACAATGCATGATTTAGGTGATAATGTAATTAATGTAAAATATGGTATTGAAAAATTAATTGATTGGTTAAAGGAATAAAATGAAGAAAATCTATCTGATAATTACACTTGTATTCACAACCCTTAATGGTGCAAGTCCTTACCCTGTATTTTCGGAAAATGGTATGGTCGTTTCCACCAGCCGCCAAGCTTCTGAAACTGGTGTTGAGATTATGAAAAAAGGCGGTAATGCTGTGGATGCTGCAGTAGCGACAGGATTTGTACTGGCTGTTACCTCCTCATCGAATGGAAATATTGGCGGTGGTGGCTTCATGGTCGTTCGCATGGCGGACGAGACCACCTTTACACTGGATTATCGAGAAATAGCTCCTGCTGCTGCGCACAAAGATATGTACCTTGATGATAATGGGGATGTCATTGAAAACATGTCCTTACGCACAAGAGCTGCTTCCGGTGTTCCCGGCACCGTGGACGGTCTTTTAAAAGTTTGGGCAGATCACGGATCAGGAAATATTTCACGAAGAGAATTACTCGCACCTGCCATCGCCCTGGCTGAAAAAGGATTTGAATTAAGTCATTATGAAGCAAACCGCTTTAATGATAACAGGTATTTGTTCTCAAAAAATAAAGCAGCTGCTAAAATATTTATACGCAAGGATGGAAGACCCTGGGAAGCAGGAGATATATTGATTCAAAAAGATTTAGCCAGAACATTAAAACGTATTTCTCGACAAGGCACGGATGGATTCTATAAAGGTAAAACCGCTGACCTTATCGTAGCAGAAATGAATAGGGGAATTGGCCTGATCACCTATGAGGATCTGCTGAATTACAAATCTAAATACCGTGAACCTGTAATGGGTTCCTTCAAAGATTTTGATTTGATATCCATGGGATTGCCCAGCTCCGGCGGAACTATCTTAGTGGAAATGTTCAATATGCTCGAAAACTTTCCTCTGGCAGAACTAGGTTGGAATTCTTCTAACTATATCCACCTTTTAACTGAAGTTGAGCGCCGGGCTTATGCAGATCGCGCTGAACATCTTGGTGATTCAGATTACTGGCAACCTCCATTATTCATGCTAATAAATAAAGAATATGCTAAAGATCGTATCAGTGATTTTTCACCAGATCAAGCAACACCCAGCAGTAACATTTTTGCTGGTGACCCAAGTGTTTATGAAAGCCGGGAAACAACTCATTTTTCCGTTGTAGATAAAGAAGGCAACGCAGTATCAGGTACAACAACCATCAATTTGAGTTATGGTGGCGGTTTTTTGGTAAAAGGTGGCGGCTTTTTCCTGAATAATGAAATGGATGATTTTTCTGCAAAACCCGGCGTACCTAATGCCTTTGGATTAGTTGGCAATGATGCCAATGCAATCGAGTCCGGTAAACGTCCCTTAAGCTCAATGACCCCTACCATAGTACTGAAAGATGATAAACCATTTATCATTCTTGGATCACCCGGTGGTTCAACAATTATAACAACTGTATTACAAACGATACTGAACGTCACAGTTCACAATATGGATATACAGGAAGCTGTATCAGCACCTAGAATACATTCGCAATGGTTGCCAGATGTGATTATGGCTGAACAATACAGTATAATTAAAGATGTAGAAGAATCACTTAAAAGTAAAGGTCATATAATTGAGCCTTATAAATGGACTAAAATTGGTGAAATGAATGCAATTCTAATAAATGAAAATGGATATTTTGGTGCCGCAGACACCAGAGGGGAAAACACGGCTGTGGGCTACTGATTCGCCCTTTGGCGAACCAACGTTTCCCAAACCTGAATTCTGTTTTCCACCCATTTCAACGCAGGAAATTCAGACTCTTCTACGTCTCCTTCTGGAGTAATCCAAATCCAATTATCTCTAGGGTTCCCTAAAGCAAATTCTCCTTCAAGTGCAACTGATCCATCAGGATACCACCACGTCCAATGTCCAGTGTACAAACCATTATGGAATTCTCCATTAATACTTTTTGAACCATCAAGATACCATTCCTCCTGCAAGCCGTGGGGCGTTCCATTCCTATAGTTGTGAACATATAAATTCTGTCCATTAATATACCAGCGAGTATGGACACTATCTTTTAAATTACTTTTCCAATAAAATTCCCATTGGGGTGCACCATTATCATACCAGCCGCGGTCATAGCTATTTTTTAATCCATGAACATATAGCGCTTCCCCTTCTTTATTTCCAGAATCATACCATAAAATTAATTTACCATGAAGTCTCCCACTGCGATAGGGCTCTGCGGATGATACAACACCGTTTTCATACCAAAGCGACCAGGTACCCTGTTTCTTACCGTTTACATATTCACCTTCCTCTTTCATTTGACCACTTTCATACCACTTAGTCCATAAACTCTCTTGCTGAATATTTTTAAAAACTCCTTCCTCTTTCTTTACGCCATTTGTATAATACCAAATCCAATGGCCATTTTGTAAACCGTCTTTCAAAAATCCTTCAAATTCTTTGTTACCATTTTCATAATTGAAAAACACTTTTCCTGTATATGGTTCCACGTCTTTCAGAAGATATTTCCGTTCTGTGCCATCAAGATCTATCCTGCTCACCAAATCATTTATGTTTATTTGGGCAGACAGAAACGAGCTAACAAAGATTAAAAAAAATAATTTCATACCATCAATTGATCCTCAATTAATTGAACAAAAATAGATGAGCCGACAAGCAGAGCACGTTCTTCTATATCAAAGTGCGAGCAATGATGCGGTACACTGCGAAAGGGTTTGTCTTCCGGGGCAGAGCCAATAAAAAAGAAACAGCCCGGTACTTTTTGGGCATAATAGCTAAAGTCCTCTCCACCCATGGATAAGTATGGATAACCAGCTCCATCTCCAACAATCTTCTTCGCAGACGCTAACAACTTTTCGAACGCAATTTCAGCATTGATTGTTGGAGGATAACCATCACGGTAATCAAATTTGATTGCGGCACCAAATGTTTGACCAATCCCATCAATAATTTCCTGCATTCGTGTTTTGATCAATACTCGATTTTCTTCAGTATAAGCTCTTGCTGTCCCTTTAAGAACAACTTCATCGGCAATAATATTGAAATTATAACCACCATTGATCATCCCAATAGAAACAACTGTGCTCTCCAGTGGATTGGTATTACGGCTTACAATTGTTTGCAAAGCTGTTATTAAATGGGCTGAAACGACTACTGCATCTACTGAACCTTGAGGTGTCGCACCATGACCGCCTAAACCTTTAATGGTGATCACAAATTCATCAGCTGCGGCAAGTATAGGTCCTTCCTTTACACCTACTTCACCGTACTTTTGGTAATTCCATAAATGGATACCGTATACTTCATCAACACCTTCGAGACAACCATCTTCGATCATATAGCGTGCCCCTCCGGCCCCTTCTTCTGCAGGCTGAAATAGAAAACGCACAGTGCCTTTGATCTTGTCTTTATTATCAGCTAACACTTTTGCAGCACCTAAAAGCATGGCTGTATGACCATCGTGACCACAGGCGTGCATCACGCCATCATTTTGTGATATATAATCTATCTTTCCTGTTTCCTGAATGGGCAGGGCATCCATGTCCGCCCGTAGGGCGATTGTGGGGCCGTCTCCACATTTCAGATCACCCACAACGCCTGTCTTACCGATGCCAGTTTGCACATCCATTCCTAATTCTGTTAAACGTTCAGCAGCTATTCCTGCAGTCCGGTAAACATCAAAACTCAATTCAGGATGTTTGTGAATATCACGGCGGGTGGCAATGATTTCATTTGCAATCTGTTCTATATCTTTACGAATTTTTACACTCATGATTCTTCTCCGATGTTGGATATAATTCTTTCCAGTAATTTAGAAAATGTTGCACTACTTTTTTGTGCTGTTTCAGTTACTTCTTGATGAGTCAACGTGTGTTTATCTGCGCCTGCAGCATCGTTTGGAAAACAGGCAATCGCTAGGAATTCTGCCATTTCAGAATAATGAGCCATCAGGCGACAGTTCCTTCCATTACAGCCAATTGACCGCATCCTGCCGCAATATCAGTTCCCTTACTCCAGCGCACGGTGACTGGAAAGGATGCTTTACTCAACATATCTATGAAGGATTCGATAATGTGATCTGGAGGTCGTTTATATTTTCCACCGATTTCGTTATAAGGAATCACATTCAGCTTACAACGTCTTCCGGCCAGCATGGCAATCAGTTTTTGGGCGTCCTCCTTGGTATCATTAACTCCGGCCATTAAAACATATTCCAACGTAACTGGGTGTCTCGACTGAGATGAAAAATAATCAATGGCAGTTAACAAATCATCTAATGGATATTTCTTTGCGATGGGCATTGTTTTCAGTCGACTCTCTTGGGAAGAACCATTCAAGCTTATGGCCAGTTTATAATGATGTTTTTCATCTGTATATCGAATGATTTTTGGGACAATCCCCACGGTTGAAATTGTGATACGCCATGCTCCGAGTTTAATTCCATTTTTATGATTCATCAAATTACTAGCTGCAATTACTCTTTCATAATTCAGAAAAGGTTCGCCCATGCCCATAAAAACAACATTTGTAATAGATGATTTTGTGTGTGAGCTGACCTGTAAATACTGGTCTACTATTTCTCCCACAGACAAATTTTTCTGAAAACCCATGGATGCGGTTGCACAAAAATCACAATCCACGGCACAACCCACTTGAGATGAAACGCATAATGTTGTACGATTGGCTTCTTTCATAAGGACAGATTCTACTTTTTTGCCAGACTGCAATTCAAAAAGGAACTTGCGTGTTGGTTCTAATAATGAACCGGTAACATGAACCAGATTAAGGGGATGAATGATATATTTTTCTTCAAGCATATTACGTAAAATCGTTGGCAAATTGATCATGTCAGCAAATGAATTCACTCGACTGCGATAGAGCCAACCGAACAATTGTTGACCCCGAAATGGAGGTTCTTCCAACACAGATAAAATATTTTCCAATTCGGCTGTGTTCAAGCCGATTAGGGCAAGGTTCGATTCAGAGGAGTTCTGCATAGGGGCAGAATTTCGATTATCTGCAAGGGGAGCGCAAGACATTATGATTGATTCAATTTGAAGTGACCGTTAAGTTCGAACCCATTAAATAAATAATATATTCAGGACGAAAACATGTCGACACAAAATGATGCACAACTCGTACAGCAATTAGTACAATTCCGCAAGAATTTCATGGATGAGATTGGCAAGGTTATTATTGGTCAACAAAACATCCTCGATCATTTTCTTATAGCGCTTATTTGTAAAGGACATACTCTCTTAGTGGGTGTGCCGGGATTGGCTAAAACACTATTGATCAAATCTATGGCTGAATTGCTCGATCTAAAGTTCAGTAGAATCCAATTCACTCCAGATCTGATGCCCAGTGATATAACCGGAACGGAAATGATTGAAGAAGATCATGCAACAGGAAAACGTCATTTCAGGTTTTTTCAGGGGCCTGTATTTGGGAATATAATCCTAGCAGATGAGATTAATCGTACTCCACCAAAAACACAATCTGCACTCTTGCAGGCTATGCAGGAGCACAATGTAACTGCCGGTGGTCAAACCTATGTATTAGATGAACCATTTTTTGTGTTGGCTACGCAAAACCCCATAGAACAGGAAGGAACCTATCCCTTGCCCGAAGCACAGCTTGATCGGTTTATGTTCAACATTAAGATTGACTATCCCAGCCGGGGTGAAGAAGTGTCTATTGTGCAAACAACAACAAGTGGTAGTAAAACTGTTCTAAAACCTATTATTCCCAAAGCTCAACTTTTATCATACCAGGAGTTAGTGCGTCGTGTGCCTGTTGCGGAAAATGTTGTTGAATATGCAGTGGACCTTGTTGGAAAGACTCGTTCTAATTCAGATGGCTCCCCTGATTTTGTGAATGAGTGGATTGAATGGGGCGCAGGACCACGAGCCTCACAATACCTGATTCTAGGAGCCAAAGGGCGCGCTATTCTAGATGGCCGTCCAACGCCAGATATTGCAGATGTAAATGCACTTGCTCTTCCCGTTTTACGCCATCGATTGATAACCAATTTTAATGCAGAAGCTGATGGGATTAATGTGGATGAGATTGTTAACAAATTGATCAACGAATAACATTGGCTATATCTAAGAAAAAATACCTGCAACCGGAAATCGTTGCAAAACTGGACAATATGGCTCTTCGTGCACGTCTGGTTGTTGAAGGATATATTATTGGCCAGCATAAAAGTCCCTATCATGGTTTTAGTGTCGAGTTTGCCGAACACCGTGCTTATGGTCCCGGTGATGAAATACGCCATGTAGACTGGAAACTTTACGGTAAAACAGACCGCTATTATGTAAAACAGTACGAAGAAGAAACCAACCTCAAAGCATATATATTGCTCGATACCAGTCGCTCCATGAAGTATACAAGTGGAACTGTTACAAAATTGGATTATGCATCTTATTTATCAGCAGCCCTCACCTATCTAATGCTGAATCAGCAGGATGGAACTGGTCTTATATTATTTGATGAAAAGATACAAAAATTTATTCCTCCTCGTTCTACACCAAGCTACCTGAATACAATCCTTAAAAACCTGGAAAAACCAACATTTGGATCTGATACTGATATTGGTCTTGTACTGCATGAAATGGCTGAACGCATTAAAAAGCGTGGATTGGTCATTCTTATTTCCGATCTAATGGATGATCAGGAAGCAGTATTAAGCGGATTGAAACATTTCAGGCATAACAAGCAGGAAGTTATCCTCTTTCATATTTTGGATCGTAAAGAACTGGATTTCAAATTCAATACCCGAACACGGTTCAAGGATATGGAAAGTGCTTCACAACTCACCACTGAACCATGGCAGATCAAAAGTAGCTATAAAAAACGAATCCAGCGTTTACAAAATGACTATAAAAAACAATGTCGTGAACAGTTGATCGATTACGTTCCGCTTTTTACAGATCAAAGCTTAGATATAGCTTTAAATAGTTATCTCAATAAGCGGCAAAAACTGGGATAAAAAAATCCCCCAATTTCATGAGGGATTCAATCGAATATATTAAACGTATTATTAGTCGTATTTCTTGGATTTATCAAAATACCGTTGTGCTTCAGCCTGTTTACCTTGCTGAATCAGGGCTCGCGCTACACCACGATAATGAGCAGCATTCTCCTCCTCTAGATAAATGAGCTCTTTGTAAAACTTTTCAGCTTTCCGCCATTTTTCATTACTCTCAAACGATTGCGCCATTCCCAAAATAGCTTCTACATCTTCGGGGTTAAGATCAAGGGCTGAAATAAAATGATCTTCTGCTAAATCATAATCTCCATCCTGGTTATATAGAACACCTAAATTGAAATGCAGGTCAGCTTTTGTTTTCATATCTACAGTCGTACGGATTGCTTTTTCGTATGTAGCAATAGATTCATTGACATTATCGAGGTCGTAATATGTCTGTGCTAGATTGCGTATTGCTGCAGTGTTTCCGGGATCTAGTTCCACAGCTTTTTGAAGATATTGTAAAGCATTCTCTGGTTGGCTAATCCGTGAAAAGATTTGTCCGGCAGTCATATTGGCGTTGAAGTCTTGTGGGTTAATTTCAACAGCTTTTACAATCAATTCAGCTGAACGAAGTTGATTTACTTTATCAATTTCACCCAATTCAAAATAAGATGTGGCTAGCATGGTGTAATTTAAACTTTCATCTGCTTTGATTTCTGAGGCGGTTTGAAATTCACTTATTGCTTCAAGAATAGCAACTTTCCGATTTTGTTCATCCAGGTCTTTCGATGAGTTATATACTTTTACAGCATTGTTGTATACAACACTCCAATAACCAAACCTGGATATTTCAACCATTTCCTGAACCGTAGATCCTTCAAGTATTTTACGATTAGGATCAATTGCCAGTGCTCTATCATAAACTTCATTCATTTCAGTCCAGCGACCGTCTTTACCATAAATATGGTGACCCAGTTGGAATGGTATTTCCGGATTATCAACTTCAACAGCCATTGCTTTCACCAGAAATTCTTCAGCTTTTTCAAGATCATTTTGCTGTAAATATAACTTGGCTGATGTGTATTCCTCGCTGGGACAGCCACAAAAAACCAAGGTGCAGAACAGGGCCAGTATTATGTTATTACGTTTATTTAGAAACATAAAGTCCTCTTATTATAATTTTTGTAGAAAAAAATAGGGTCCAGAAAATACCCAGTATACTACGCTTTTCAAAGTTCTAGAGTCCCTTCAAGATATGATACTCTTTTAGCAGTTTCACCCCTATCACATTCTAGTATTTTTTCTACGCCAAACCCCTCCACACAAATAGATGCCAACGCAGATGCCTGCACTAAAGCTTCCCTGGCAGTACCGTGAGAATTCAACACACCCGCAAAAGCACCGGCAAAAACATCTCCTGCTCCTGTGGGATCAACAACATTTTTTACGGGATAGGCACCAATACGAATTTGATTTATTTTATCAATCAATAGTGCACCATGACTGCCAAGCTTAATCACGACTTTTTCCATCCCATATTGTAGTAGTTTTTGTCCTGCTTTTTCTGGGCTTGAATAGCCTGTTAATAATTCAGCTTCATTTTTATTAACCAGTAGTATAGATACGTATTTTAATACGTTGTCTAGCTGTAGTCGAGTCGTATTGATCCATAAGTTCATCGTATCTAATACAATCAATTCTGCGTTACATTGGTCAATAACTGTTTGTTGCAAATCAGGATGAATATTGGCTAAAAGTGCTGTTTTTACATTTTGATTTATATTCGATAAAGCAGGTGAAAAATCTGCAAAAACTCCCAGTTCAGTGAATAATGTATCCCGCTCATTCCAGTTTTTATTATAGCGACCGCCCCAGCGAAACGTTTGTCCCTTTGCTTCCTGAAGATCATCCAGGTTTACAGCGAGTTTTCGATAAAGATTATAGTCTTTTTGAGGAAAATCTGAACCAATAATGCCTACAACACTAGTCGAGCAAAAACTGTGCGCAGCTACCAAGGCATAGGTCACGGAGCCGCCAAGGACATTTTCCCGCCGTTCATGGGGCGTTACAATGGTATCAATGGCTATTGAGCCCGCGATCAGTAAGTGTGAATTACTCATTTACAGATAGTAGTTTAACAGCTTTAACTCTATGACTTCAAGAATATCCTTCATTTCTTGTATTCTTTAAGTACAATACAGTATATTATCCACTTATGGCTGCCAAAACTTTTGCTATTATTACCGATGTTCACTCGAATGTTGCCTCGTTAGAGACTGCCTTGGGAATTATTGATGCGCGCGATGATATTGATCAGAAAATATGCTTGGGCGATTGCTTTGCCCTGGGGCCATCCCCTAAAGAAACACTGGATATCCTCATGTCCATTGAAAACTGCATATTTATCCGCGGTAATCATGATCGTTACCTTATTGAGCGCCTATGGGAACAAGAACGCCCGTCTTTAGAAGGAATGAACCCAGATGATCCTATTTGCCAGGCCATTGTTGCCAATGAAGAATGGACGGCTGGTGAGGTGGGTGATGCTGGTGTTGAATTTGCCAAATCTATGCATATATCCTATCGAGATATTGTGGATAATACCCTTGTTGAATTCACTCATGCCTGGTATCAACGCGATGATATGCCGCCTACCATGGAAGAAGCGCTGAATTGGCGTAATCATGTTCAAAATGCCCACCCTGACGTTACTCGCTTTGTCTTTATCCATGGCCACGTCCATACGCCCAGGAATGAAACAGGTGAAAACCTGACCATTCTCTGCCAGGGTGCTACTGGTTTACCTTTTGATGAAGATCCCCGTGGATCCGTAGCATTTTTATCTGTTGAAGGTGACTCGTTTGATTGGGATGTGGTGCGCTATGATTACGACAAAAAAATAACCTTCGATCTGCTGGAAAATCGTCAACCGCCTTTTTATAAAAATCTACAGAATACCATCAAATACGCCACTATACGAAACGATATATAAGTATACAATTTTTCGTAATTTCCTCGGCTAAAATCCAATAAATAATGTATTATTTTGACCATAGTGCCACCACACCCCTGCACCCTCGTATAAAAGAATTCATGTTAAACGTGGGGGAATTTCATTTTGGTAATCCCTCCAGCATACATGCTCCCGGGCAAAAAGCCAAAACATTGATCGAAACCGCCCGGGGACAAATGGCCAAAGCCATTGGTTGCAGTTCCAATGAGGTCATCTTTACCGGCGGTGGAACAGAAGCCAATAACCTAGTGCTCTGGGATATAATCCATCAGCAGAAAAAACATGTTGTTACTTCTGTAATTGAGCACCCTGCTATTTTGAATGTATTGGATAATTTAGAGGAGTTTGGGGTGTCTTATACTGCTGTTTCAGTGGATGAAGCTGGAGTGGTAAATCCTGAAGAAGTTAAAAATGCCATTACAGAAAAAACTGGTCTTATATCCATCATGCTGGCCAATAATGAAATGGGGGCCATCCAGCCCGTTGCTGATATTGCAGCCATTGCCAAGAAGCATGGTATTATAATGCATACAGACGCAGTTCAGGCGCTTGGAAAAATTTCGATTAATGCAAAGGAACTGAGTGTGGACTGTATGAGTTTTTCCGCTCACAAGTTTTATGGGCCTAAAGGTGTCGGTGCACTTTTTGTTCGTAAAGGATTTCAGCTCAAACCATTAATCATAGGTGGCAGCCAGGAACGTTCATTGCGAGCTGGCACTGAAAATACTTCCGGGATTGCAGGATTGGGATTAGCTGCTGAATTGGCAACAAAAAATATAACTGATACACAATTCCATTTAGACTCATTGACCAATGCATTTCACAAACAAATATCCAATTTATTCCCCGATGCAATTTTTAATGGCCATCCCGAAAAACGGCTGCCAGGACTCATAAGCATTTCGTTTCCAGGTTTTAGAAGTGATCTGCTCATGATTCACCTTGATCGCAGAAAGATTGCTGTTTCCAGCGGCTCGGCATGTTCTGCAGGCGATATTAAGCCTTCGCGCATTTTATCTGCAATGAGTATAGAGGATGATATCAATATTTGCACCTTGCGCATCAGTTTCGGGATTGGCAACACATTGCAGGATGTAGATTATTTAACACAATCCCTTAAATCTTCCCAGGAACAGATTCGTTCCGCCGCTTAAAATGTCCGAGCACATTATCGTGGGTATGAGCGGCGGTGTCGATAGCGCCGTCTCGGCTTTGCTATTGAAAGAACAAGGTTTTGATGTGGAATGCATCTTCATGAAAAACTGGGAGGAAGACAGCCCATACTGCACAGCCGAGCAGGATTACAATGATGCATTGCTGGCTTGTAATCATCTGGGATTACAGTTAAAAACAGTCAATTTTTCTAAAGAATACAAAGAAAAGGTTTTTGATCTTTTTTTGAAAGAATATGCTGCCGGTAGAACTCCCAATCCAGATACACTTTGCAATAAAGAAATAAAATTTAAAGCTTTCTTAAATTATGCGTTGAAACTGGGTGCCAGCCACATAGCAACTGGGCACTATGCTCGCCTTGATATCAGCAATGG
>Ga0310123_10001694_pt1 | contig 18128 bp, 20 predicted proteins | sample CB6_AW_1057_MG_FD_203505 | JGI IMG/M metagenome (GOLD analysis project Ga0310123, IMG submission 203505) | Marine microbial communities from Western Arctic Ocean, Canada - CB6_AW_1057 | ecosystem: Environmental > Aquatic > Marine > Oceanic | place: Canada: Western Arctic Ocean | collected... | reverse complement strand
AATGCGTGAGCACGAGTCCCGCATGGGTTGGGCCGAATCAGAATCAGTGGGTCGATGAAGAGATTTCTGGCAATCCATTCTCCTTTGACCGGTATATTGGACTTATTAAGTTTGAAAAACCGCTTTATCAATTCGACCCGAATCCGTTTGCTGGAAAAATACATCCAGCGATCGTTTACATAGAAGCAGCATTTAGGATTCGTGACATTCAAACACGTCAGTTTATAAGTTATGTCAATACTCTTGAAGTTGATCCCTCTGGTTTTGGCTACAAGACGCATCGTCTTCCCCGGCAGCATTCGGTGTATGTCACTGAATATGATGAAAATCAGGAAGTCGCTGACACGGGAGGCTCTAATAACGACAGCTTGGACGAGGACGCCGCCGTGTTGCATGCAGCGACGGCAGGCTTGTACAACTCTTCGAAAAGACTGACGGTTCACTACAACAAGCCGATGCAGAATGCGCGATGCGATGGTCTTACGTCGCAGGTGCAGCATGTGATTTCGGACGGCACGGGTGGAAGGTTCTCCGGACATCATACGGTGATTTCGCAGAGCATGGACTTTGATGCGTATATTCGTGGTGCGGTGGAGAGAAAACAAAGTCGGCATGTGGCGCGGCAGCTCAATAGCTGGATAGTGGATCGAATGCAAAACCGATCGGAGAAAGCTAATGGCTGACTTTTCTGATCAGTATGCTTATGTTCCGTCTGGAACCTCGCATCCAATTGCCTGGCTAAACAATTCCGGAGAGCCCGCGCCACCATTTGGCATGGTCGAAGTCGAATCTTATGACGCCACAAAACTGGAGTGGAAGATTCGAAAGCCGACAAACATGGGCACGCTTTATTTTTGTAATGGCCCTATTGAAGTTCCGAATGAATACAGAGGCGCATCACGCGGTTTTGATACCGGCCCTCAAAAGGTACGTGTTAACTCGGTGTCTGAGGAAGTTGGAACGACCATTGGCCCGGTGGCAGGTTCGTGGTATCCCGGACGTGAGGGAACAGGGTTTCAGCTAGTGAACGATGTGGATGAGAACTCTATTGGGTCCATCATCCGGGACACGGTTCTGCGGCACCAGGGCGTGATGGTCGAAGATCTACCGGCTGCCACGTCTCCTGGATGCGAACCAGGGGAGGCATGTATGCGTGTCTTAAAACATGATCCCGTATCTGACTGCTTGCTTGAAACGTCTACTGTACTCCCAATCAAAAACTATTACATGTTCATTGAAGTGCTGGCTTCCACCTTGGTGCGAGCTGAGTATATTGATGGCCATTGGTCATTGTACGGCGCAGATTGCGGGCCAACGGGCTTGCCGATTGACACAGCGGGGTGCCCATAATGGTATTTCCATTCAGATGTTGCTGCGACTCCATTGATCTGTGTGATTGTTTCCGGCCTAACGCTGATGATGGACCCACTTTTTTTGCAAGTGGCTATCAAAAATGTGATCAGATAATTCCTTTGCCACCCTGTTCGGATTTCCCGCAGGAGCTGTCCTACACGGACTGTGCGATATTGGCAACTGGCGGAAATCCGGGTGGATATGATCCGGTTCAAATTTACAGCTATTTTGATCCCCGGAAAGATCTGGCTTCATACATGGACGAGCCGGTTGACACTTCCGATGATGAAGAAAGTTACTTCACAAACGACGAGCGCAGGGCAATGTTTGGTGATTCGCCATATACGTGCGATATGGGCTGCAGGCCGGAGGGGATTTTCCCGGTTGAAAATCAAAATATTAGTGTAGCGCAAGGATGGGACGAGGTCGCGAGCGCAACTCTCAGACTCCGCGCTCGGGGGTGGGATAAATATGGCAACGGCAGTGTACCCAGTTGCAATTTCAAGTTTGTCGGGAAGCACGCAGCAGCGTATAGTCAGCAGCTTGTGAGTCCTGCTGTCGATGAGGATCCCTACAAGGTGTTTGCCGGAGAGACCGGTACGAAATATTTTAGTGCTGTGAGTGGTCCGGAATGCGGGTCAAACGGCTGGACGACATATGAGTTCCCGCTGGAACTGTCTAACGGGGGCGACTTTCCGCGACATCCGGTAATCTGGTATGGATTATCGCCAGGGTCGAAGCCGGGGCCACCCGGAGGGGGATTTCGACTGAATATAGATACGTGGCCCGATGGATTTGGATCCCCCGAAGGCATCAAAGAAGCGGTTTTGCAAATCAGCGCATTGGAGATTTGTTTGACGGGCTGTCAATATGACATTAGTACGGGGAATCCATTCAACCTGCCGGAATGTGCATGCGTATCAACGCTGGAAGGTTGCCCAGAATACTGAGTCCACGCTGATGAACCAAAACCGCCGTAGCAGAGTCGGATCGTATCTCCGATCCCGGATGCCGTGCCGGGGATGTGAAGTCCTGTACGTTGGCCTTGATCAATTAGCCGTCGAAAAAATTGAAATGAAGATCCTCGATCTGGTACAGGCGTTTGCTAAGCGCGTTGTCGGAGAGACACGAAAAAAATGGCAATGGTCAAATGAGGAAATTCGGAATCATCTCGAATCCGCTATTGCTGCTGAATCAGGCCCCAGGGGGGTGGGAGATATTGTTGAAACCGTGGCTCATGCGATAGGATTACGTCAGCGTGCGGGTTGTAATTGCCGGAAACGACAGAAACTTCTGAATCAAAAATTACCCCTGAAATGACACGGATGTCTACTAATGTACTATTTAATTTTGGCGCAGGCAGTCGCGGCGGATAACACGACACTGTACACCGGGATCATGACCGTAATGACCGCCATGGCTGGCGCGATCACGGTCATGTGGCGAGTGCTGACCTCAAATCAAAAGGAGTCAGAAAAGAGGCTGGTTGTGCAACTGGACAAATGCGAATCAGAGCACCAGATCAAAGATCAATGGGCCAAAGAGATCAGCATGAAAGTGGGGGAACTGCAGGGTACAGTGAAGAGCAGGGAAACCGTGAAGCAGGATCTAAGAGAAATCACTGGAGAGGTTGTTCAAAAGATCGACAAAAAGCTTGATGTTGTTGTCATTGAGGTAGCCCAGGCAGTCGCTGCGGGCTTTTCAAACTCGCCAAACTGACATTTCACCGGATGTTGGTGTCGTTACAATGTGGCTGAAAGGATTCCGTCATGGATGATATTGGACCCCCATTCCGCTTTCAAAAGCCAAGACAACGATATCGGCCAGGCGGCCCGCCTCCGGCCCCCCAAGGCTTTGCAGGTTATGGTGCCCCTCCACCAGGGTTCCGGCGAGAGCAATCTCCCCAGCAGGCAGAAGCTGACCGTATAAATGCTGGCCGAACACATGGCCCATATCGTGGCCGCAAAGCCCGGTTTCCCCCAACGGTTCTGGTCGAGATCGACCCGATCGGACCACCAAATCTTCTGGAGATGGCACGAGCCGATTGGCAGCGAAATGTGCCCGGTTCTGATCCGCTTGATGCTTACAATAAGAGGCCGGAATCAGCACCAGCGCCTTATTTAGACGACGACGAAGAATTCTACGAAGACACGATTGATGGCATGTTGGGGGATGATGATGATGATGGGCAGTATGGAATGTTTGAAAGACAAGGGCCTCCGTGGAAACCGTGGCTCAAACGGGAAAACCGCAGGGCAAACCCTCCGGCACAATGGCAGGACGTTCCGTCCGTCCATGGGGTTCCACCAGGCGACATGGCCCCTCAGCCTCCGCCGCAAAGTACTTCAGCCTGGGAACGGCTGGTGAACTGGCAGGTGCCAACCTATTCGGAGCGGGACAAGAGAAGGGGGCGATGACGACGTAGGATGTTTCCGGCGGTTCCGTTCCTGATACTCTGTGAACCATCAAGATTGTTACAATGTGGCTGAAAGGATTCCGTCATGGCTTATAATTCTCCGTATCCACAGCAGCCCCGTAATCGCGATATGGGGAACGCCTTTCGCAGCCATCTCTTAAACAAGGTCGGTCGGCATCCTGCCGATGAGTATACGACCAACGGCAATGGTTCGCCGATGCCCGGCAATGGTTCGTCGATGTCCGGCAATGGTGGAATCCCGATCCAGCCCCCTGGTGGTGGTGGCAGTCCTTCGACAAGCTTGCTTAAAGATCTAAAGGCTCAGAAGGGATCTACGGATGCGCTTAAGGAATATTATCAGGCAATGGGATGGACGCCCGTACAAGACGGATCCAGAGACGACGGCTTCGATTTAGGCCCTGGGTCATTTGGTTCAGGCAGAAGACGATGGCGCAACGAGTGGGCCGCTGGATACGGCCCTGATTACAACAGATCTGAATATTTATTCTTTCCTCCTGCTCATCCGGGGATGGAAGGAAACATCGAGGGGTTAAAAAATCGCTGGTGGTGATCTGGCTGGCAATATCTGATATTTTGTGAACCATCAAGATTGTTACAATGTGGCTAAAAGGATTTTGTCATGGCTTATAATGCTCCGTATCCACAGCAGCCCCGTAATTATACCAGTCCTTTGCAGGACTTGCTGTATGGCCGAGGCGGGCCGATATCTCAGGATGACCTTAAGCCACCGCTAACTGATTGGAAAAGTTTTCTTAACCCAAACCGTCAGAAAGCGTTTCGTTCTTTTCTTGACCCAATTCGTCGGATTTTCAATGAGCATCAGAACCCGCCGAACCCAATCGATAATATAAGTCCGAGTGATTTATCGCCAAGTCATCCACTCATCCTCGGGACGTTTCCAGATCGTGCCAGTCAGATACGCTTTGACAGACGGAACAATCCGGTGGTAATCGCAAGAGAGGAAAATGCCAGAAGAAGGTTGGAAGACCCAAAGGCAGGAGTGCGGCCAGGAAGCCCTGGAAGTGCCGCTGACTACGCTGCGGCAGAACGGTCCGGGCTCTTTGGGAAAGAGCATCCGGGAATACCATCATCCGCTGCTCCCCGAACGTCCGCTGCTCCCCGAAATACCATCGATTTAGGCCCGATAGAAGATTTTTTACCCGCTCAGGCAGACGCTCAGAAGACCAACGATCCTTACGATGATTTTTACGAATACCCCCCGCCCGAAAGTGAAGCCGCTATTGCGGAGGAGAATAGTCAAGAATTTGACAATAAACTTGCGGCTTCGCAGAGGAGACGATCTGGCGGGAGGTTCAAATTCGGTGACATCGATCCAGTTTTTTCAACGCCAATTACGCCAGAGGAAAAACTGGAAGGAGCCAAGCATCAAGGAGAGGCAGAGGCTGCAGAGCAGGAACTCAATTCGCGATACGACACACCAGATCCGTTTCTAGAGGGAGGGCCGTTCTTAAAAGAAATGACGGTGCCCCAATCGGAGGAGGATATGATGCTGTCTCCTGATATCCGTGAAGAATTGCGATACTCGGATTCTCCTCAGGGTCTGGCGATGGACAACCTGATGGATGATCTTAGGGATCAGGCTGATTTATCAAAAAGGAATGCTCCTGATATCCGTGGAGAAGAACCTTGGAAAAATAGTCCGATATACCAGAACCTGTCCCCAGAGGAGCAGCAAAAGTGGGATCAAAGAGAGCGAAGGAATCAGGAATCGCGTCAGGAGTATAATTTCAGTCAGGGACAGTATGATGTGAATCGGCTGAAAAAAGGAGAACTGAGCGAAGAAGAATTGGCAGCTAACAGGAACATTAGCGGCTCTGAAGGCTATCTCTCTGGTCTCAAAGGAGCAAGCGGTGATCCGGATCTCGCGATCCTTCTTGAAGAAGGGCGTAAGAAAAAAGCTCTTGAGGATTACGGACAAACACCTTGGGGACAAGGGATTCTAGACAAGTTTGGCCCCGATGGGCGGGGACGTGTCCCCGTTCCATTGCCGCGCGGCGCTCCGATGCCGGACGGTTCAAATCGTCAGGTTGTCGGGAGTTTTCCTAATCCAAAGTATTTCCCAGGAAGTGATTTACCGCCGTTTCTCTACTATTCCTCCGGCGGGCCCCCCGTGACGCAGGAAGGGGTTAGTGATAGCTATAGCGCGGACCAGGCTGAACATGGAAAGAGTCGGACAGAGGATGGATATCTTGTTCAAAGGGATATTCTGGAGGGCCTTAAATCAGATGATCCTGAAACCAAAAAACTAGCGCAGGCAAGGTATGCCAAGATTAAACGGGATCAGGACAGGAGACGCGAAAACCGTGCGATGCAGATTGAGCAGTTTGGAATGCTTAAAAGGGATTTTGAGACTCTTCAGCGCACGAATCGAGGCTTAAACAAGGGGAGGATTTCGGACGAGGACAAAAGGAATCGGATGAAATCTCTTACGGGTGCCGCCCTAATGCGAAGAGATATACGTTTAGATCAGGCCGGGCATGAGTTGACGATGGATGAGAATGGCAAGATCGTTGTTAACCGGGGAAGTCGGAGTAGTGGGGACTACAGCGACGAGGCGACTCCCACGCCCGTCACGCCCATTGGGACTTCTCCTTTGACGACTGGTCCTGGAGGTGAGTTTACTCCATCGGCGATAGACGAAGCGGATAATAGACAACTTATTTTATCTAGCGACGCTAATCATATGAGGGCTTTAGGGATCGCCGGGATAACTGCCGCTGATAAGGATCCTGTAAAAATTGCAAAAACCTTGGTCAGTTCCGGCAAAATGGAGGAACTACAGAATGCGACGGGACAGGAAGCCCAGAAGAGTCTTAAGCAAGTTGAAGCTGCTATTGTTGAACATGTTAAGAATGAGTGGTTTCAGATACCGCTTGGTAAGACGTCACGTTCGTCCACAGTTGACGGTTCATTTTTAGAGGGCCTTGGACAGACGGCTGGGAACCTCGGCATGGGTCCATATTCGGAATCCGGGCGGATGGCTGTACCGGAGAATATGAAAACGCACCTTAACAAATTAACAGTGCCTTCTGGTCCACTGGCGGTCCTTTCGGCTGGTGAAATTCATGACTGGGTGGTGGGGTATTTGGCGATTGCGAAGCAAATTATGAAGGATGAAGACCAAGCGGCGGAGGTAACGGAGAGGTTAAATCGTAAATCCGGAATGGAAAGACTCCTCGATATGCGAAAATCACTTACACCTCGCAACATAAAGCGGCGGCTCTGGCAATAAGCCGACGAATCGGTACGTGGATCATTGACAAGGCTCAATAAAATTTCAAATTGACCTGTTGCATTCGGTCCCACGCTCGTTACACTCACGAGCATGCTAATCACGTACACAACCAGAGAAGCAGCTGCCGCACTTGGAATCTCAGATTCACGGGTGCGGCAGTTGCTTATTCGTAGTCACGAAGAAGACGGCAAAGATCCGATCGGCACATCGCATGGCAGTGCGTGGTTACTGGTCCCTGCTGATATGGATCGTCTTCGTTCGCGTGTCGACCGCCGGACTCGGTCGGGCCGTAATCGCCAGGAGTGATTTTTCCAGAAAGGGATTTCGATGCTGGTATTGAGCCGGAAAAAGGGAGAGACGATTATGATCGGTGATTTTATCCAAGTCACAATCGTCGATGTTCGTGGGGACAAAGTTCGGGTAGGCGTCAAGGCGGCTCGGCAAGTGCCTGTGCATCGGGAGGAGGTTTACCTCGCGATTCAGAAAGAAGGCGCAAAGTCCTTGTCGTAATTGTGTGGAAGAGCATCGTGCAAATGAGCGGGTGGCGCTACGATTGGTGGCAGCAGGATGCTGGATCGTCGTAGCGTCACTTATTTTTCAAAAGCCAAAGAGGAATCTGATGAACGAAATTACAGTGCCGCCGGTCCCGGATCCGTTTTGGGGCATCGTAAACGGGATGCCCCTGAAAATCAGAACAATGGGGGCGACCGGGGGGTTTGGTGAAGGAAAAACACTGCTGGGATTGATGATCGATCCGTGGCGAACGTTAATGCTGGACATTGAGAGTTCGGCGACAACGTTGAATTTGCCGCTCAAGCGGCACCGAGTATTGTACGAGGAGGTTCAGGCTGGCGAAGGCAACCAAATCCCGACTCCGGAGGAAGCGTTTATCTGGTGGCGAGATTGCATCCTGGAGATTGAGCCGGGTGAATACACTGTAGTCGTCACAGATCCGATCAATGAAATCCAAAGTGGTGCATATGATTTTGTTTACCGGCATCCGCAACTGTTCGGGAGAACAAAGGGGCAGTACGACAAAATGACGGCAATGGTTTGGGGCGATGTCAAAACGTATCTGGAACAGCTCATCGGCCAGCTGAGCAAGAAAATTGAGACGTTTTACTACACGCTCCATCTGGGTCAGAAATGGGTTGGCGGCAAGCCGGTCGAAGGCGCAAGAGGCATGAAAGCCAAAGGGTCTGACGTGTTTAGGAAGATGGCAGATGTTCTGTTTGTGTTAGATCGACCAGTCGATCCGGCCACGGGTAAGCAGACGGACAAGCCGCGCGGCGTGTGTGCAGGACCAATCGGCAAGAGCCGCTTATCTCACGCAGATCCAGTGAGTGGAAAAATTCTGCCCATATTGCCACCGTCTGTGACAGGTCTCGACCCAGCGAAAATACGGCAATACGTCGCGTCACCGCCGGACTACGCTCGGTTGAAAAAGGACGAAAAAGTCCAGGTGCAGGAGATGACAGAGGACGACCGGCTGGAAGTCCGTCGGGAAATAGCTGAGGCTGAGCGCGAAAAAGAAGAACTGATGAACGATCGGATTGCCAGAGCTGACGAGGCGCGGATGCGCAACACGGCAGCTCGTCAGGATTCGTCTGATCAGACAGCTGCAGAGCAGGCGATGGCGGCTGTGCAGGAAAAAGCGGCTGTGCAAAACGGTACGCTCACGGCGGCCCTGCCAACGCAGGTGAAACAATCCGAGACCAGTGTGGCGGCGATGCAGCTTAATCGTGGCGATCGCAAGTCAATAATAATTGATTCGGCTAAAAAGCTGTGGGGTAGAAATGCCCGGAAAAACCTTGAAGCGACCTTAAAAAATCGCGGGGCAACGAAGTTTGATGATTTGAGTGACGATCAAATTATTGATGTACACACAAAGATTCATGCTGCAATCTTGAGTAAAGCGTAAGCGTAGAGGTTTGGAACGTTTTATGGCGACATTACTTTAATCAAGGAGCTAACAGGTGGTTCAGGAATTTGATCCGTTCGGCGAATTGTTTGACACGGAAGATCTCTCTGAGGAGAGCGTTCATGATGGTAGTGTCAGCGTTGCCAAAATTGGTTGGTATCACGTACAGATTGTGAGTCGGGAATATCACGCCGCGCTGGATTCTGATGCGGACTTCGGCCCGAAGTTGCCACACGTTGCCCTCAAGATGCGCATACTGGCTGGTACAGAATCCTCTGAGATTGACAAGACAATCTATCACACTCTGTGGCTCGCCAACTGGGAGGACAAATCTGCTGGCGAGATGGCACCGTTATCTTCGCGTAATCTGAAGTCGTTGTTGGCATTTTTTCACGCTTTCGGGACGGTTGGCCCCAACGTATTTGGGCAGACCCGAGTGAAGCTGAGCCACTCGCTGCACAGCAATCTTGAAGATACGGTGGCGATCGTCAAAGTCAGCCTGGAGCGAAACGAGAGAGGCGCGATGGATCCCAGCGGGAAACTGTATCCGGACAGGTACAAGATCCAGTGGAATAACGACGCTTACCCAACAGACCATCCGAGGGTTGAGCACGTCCCGAAAAATCCGGACTTCGCAAATTACAACTCTTCCTCTGTTGATGAGGATGTATTCGGTCTGTAGGAGCTGCTGCTCAGGGTTTTGTTCATTCTCCCCGAGTAGTTGTTTCCCCGACGGAGTCGATCCTGAACGGCTCCGCCGGGGTTTTATTTTGTCAGCATGAGGAGTCGCGTGATGGAGTTCGACCCGTTTGCGGAGACTGTGTCGACGGCAGGAATTGTGGAGGCCGATATTCATGAAGCTTCAGACGTGGTTGAGGCGAGTGAGACGTTTCAGCACTCGTCGTATCACGAGGAGCCATGGGAGGATTTTTCCACTGTCGGTGGATTTTGGGCCTACGACCTGGAAGCGGTGCCGGACGAGACACGCTTTCCTCGGCCAGAGGTCAAGGAAGCTGAGTTTGATGACAGCTTCGACCCAGAGGCCGTCTTAAAAACTACCACGAGTTGTCAGGCCAGGCTGGGCGAGGGTGTGTGCCCGGAGCAGTTGTTGATTCTGCAGGAGACCGAGCTGGGCCGAACAAAGGGCGCACGCAAAGGCGTGCTGGACGTGATTCGCAAAACTATGGAGGGGGGGGATGCGGAGTGGAGGAAATGGCACGCGCTTGGTGCTCGGCCGGAGACGGCACGCATTGTTGCGATGGCTGTGTGCGCATATGGTGATCCTGATCATCCGCGTACCTGGATCGCCAAAACTCGCGACGACGAGCGTCGTCTGGTGCAGGATTTTTTTGACCTCTACGACGTGGGCACAACACGCTGCGGATACAACATCGCCGGATACGATGATCGGCTTATCTTTTGGCGTGCGATGGCTCTTGGCGTGCGACCGATCAAGCCGTTGGCTCTCAGTCGATACGGTGGGCGTGGCAGCATCGACTTAATGGCAAAAATGTTTTCCAATTTGGGAGACGCCATGAAGCTTAAGTCGTTGCTAGCCATGCTGGGCATTGTACCGCCTGCCGGTGACATGGACGGGTCGCGCGTATTAGAGCTGGTTGATTCGGATCAGTGGGATCTCCTCGCTGAGTATGTCGCCTCTGACGCCTGGTCCGAATTGCTGCTCCTGGCCAAGGTCCAGCAGGTTCTGGAGCTGTAATGATCAAGACAAAATTTCTTGGTGGCCCACTGGACGGGCTGGAAGCGACGTGGAACCGACAACCCCCCTGGCTGGTATTTTTTGAGACGCCGGACGGTGTGGGACCAGGCGACTTTTTTTATACACCAGAAAAGCAGAATGAGAAATTCGTGTTTGTCGTCACTGAAGACGACGAATATCCCACAGAGCGATATGAGCTGGTTGGTCGTGGCTGGAATGACGAATCAATCGAGTGGAATTATTGGCACGAGAGCCGCAACGACGCGATCCCTTTTTATCCCGACGAGTCCCCGTCGGAGGACACACCGGACGAGTCTCCGGCTGAGGACACATAGGAATGGCTGAGCGTCAGGAACTGGTCGGCGTATTTCGTCGCGTGCAGCACTCGATTCCGAGCACATCGTTTTTTATTGGCAGGCTGGACGAGGGCAGTACGATCGTTGGAGTTGCCAAACACGATGTGATGATTCCCGGATTGCCTTATCGGTACACCGGTCGCTGGGAAACTCATGTACAGTACGGTCGACAATTCAAGTTTGATTCGTATTGTCGCCAGGAGCCCAAGACCGTCGAGCAGGTACTGTCTTACGCAAAACGCTATTTGTTTCCGGCAGGCGTAGGGATTGGCCCCGCGAAAATGCGCAGGATGATCGACCACAAAGGGCCGGAGCTGGTCTTGAACTGGATCCGGTCCTGTCCTGAAGAGGTTGCCGTTTTTACCGGAATTGCCCAGGACAAGGCGATGGCGGCATGTCGGATTCTGCTGGATCTGGAATCTTTCGAATCCACACGGATAGATCTGTTATCACTGTTTGGCACGCATGGATTTCCTGTGACTCTTGTAGATGTTGCAATCGAACATTTAGGCGCGAGTGCTGTCGGGGTAATTAAGCGCGATCCGTTCACGATGATGGTTCGAGAGTGGCCGGGCTGTGGCTTTCAACGTTGTGACGCCATGTATATGCAGTTGGGGCGGTCTAAGAACAAAATAAAGCGGCAGCTCATGGCTGTGTTCTATTTTATGCTTTCGCACGGCGAAGGATCGACCTGGTTTCCGTATCCGTTGCTGGCGGAATATATGGCTGAGGTCTGTGGCGGAGACCTGCGTCCGAAAAAGGTGATTGAGCTGGGAATCAGGGGTGGGCAGTTAGCCGTGCTTCGACAGGGGACTCAGTTAATGGTGGGAACACACAAATCTGCGACGGATGAGTGGTTGATCTCGAATCATGTGGAGAGGCTGACAAATGGAGCTTAGCAGCGAGCAGAGGGCCGCAGTCGAGATTTTGCGACACAATCAGTTGTGCTTATTTTCCGGTCCACCAGGCTCGGGAAAAACAACGACGCTCGCACATTGGCTGAAATCTTTCGGCGGCCAGGAGCCCATGTCTTACTTGGCTCCGACCGGCAAAGCCGCTCAACGGATGAGCGAAGCGTTCGCCGAAGTTCATCTGAAGGCTGATGGTCAAACAATCCATTCTGCGCTTCATCCACGCAGCGGAGGACGTGACGGCGGCGGCTGGAAGTTTCGGTATGGGATTAAGGAACCCTTGCCTGTGAGCCGAATTATTGTCGATGAGTGCTCCATGATCGACTTATCCCTGATGCGTGCCGTGATGGATGCGACAGGAAAGAACACACAACTTGTTTTGACGGGCGACCCAAATCAGCTGCCGCCGGTAAGCTCCGGTCGTCCGTTCCTCGACATGATTAACAGTGGCCGCGTGCCGCACGCGAAGCTGTCGAAAATTCATCGTAACGCCGGGAGAGGTGCTCAAGTTTGCCAGGAGATTATGCGGGGCGAGGCACCCACCTTCAGCCAGGAACTGGACTTGGACCTGGACGCTGGTCCATACGGCCCGGAGAATATTGTGCATGTAGAGCGGTGCGATCCGGAGCGTGCGATCAGGTCGATGATTGGCTGCTTCGACAAGATTACAGATCGCGGAATCTATAACCCCTTCAATGATGTGCAGGTGATTTGCTTCACTAACAAGAGCCGTGAAATTTTGAACCTGGCGTTACAGGAGCATCTTAACCCGGAGGGACTGCGTATTCCGGACGTGCCCTTTCGCCTGGACGATAAAGTAATGTGTTTAAAAAACCAAGTCCGTCGATTAGCGCGGATAGGGCCAAAAGGCCCGGATCTCAGGCATTACCGAGATCGGCTGCAATATGTCGCGAACGGGGAGACTGGCCGCGTTACCTACTTAGATGAGGAAAAGGAACTGGTTCTTGTGCTGTTCCCGAAATCCTCGGCACACGTTCGGTACACGCTGGCCGCTGCAAAAAAAGAACTGACGCTGGCTTATGCTATTACCTGCCATAAGTCGCAGGGCGGTGGCTGGCCTGTTGTTATATACATGATCGACAAAAGCATAAAGTGTGACCGCTCGCTCATTTACACAGCTATTAGTCGCTTCAGTAAAATTTGTATCACAATCGGGCAAAAGGCCGTAGTTAATCGACAAGTGCGCGATACGAATATTCGGCACCGTGTCACGTTACTGGAGGATCGGTTGCGAGGGAACATCCGGGGCGGTTTAGATTACATGGAGGTTGACAACGTCACCCAGATTGCGTCAGAGTCTCAGGATCGCGAGTTTCGATTCAACGACCGCCCACAGGATAAGCCAGAATGCATCCCGGATGCCCTGCTGGGCGAGGCTTCTGTCAACACCGACGGTGAAACAGGCACACTGGTCGTCAAATCGTGGCTTGGATTCAAAAAGCTGCAATTTGTGGAGGCGAGCGGTGTCGACGAACAGGGAGGATTTCCACGTTTGTGAATTCACGGTAATCCGGGACACGCGGGAGCAGGCCCCGTGGCATTTTCAGGATATCCCCGCGACCAAAGAGCAGGGCGGCGGAATCAATCTTATTGACATAATTGATCGCGCGATGCTGACCGGAGATTATTCTATTCAGGGTCTCGAAGATCAGGTATCTGTGGAACGAAAGTCGATCCCCGATCTGCTGAATTGCATTGTTGGTGATCGCAAGCGGTTTCGGAAGCAGCTGGATCGACTCAACTGCATTGAGTCCGGTCATGTTGTGGTGGAGGGAGACTGGTTGGCGGTGTTTCGTGAGACCGAGGCGCGCGGTAAGGTGCCTCGGATGACGTTGGTGTCGGTGATTTCTTGGGCGATGCGGTACGTTCCGTCCGTCCACTGGTGGTTTATGCCTGGTAAGAGGCCGGCAGAAATAATGGCGTTTCGGATCCTGGAGTATGCGCACAAAATGCGCGGGCTCGGGATCCTAAAGGATTTTCGAGACGATGGTGAGGAAAAATGAACGTGAGAAGTGGCAGAAGTACACCGAAGATCTGATCGATGCGATCGATATTGAAGCGGAGTGTAAAGAATGGGGGCTCGAATTTACGGGAACCGTTTCGTCGCAGGGATTTGCTGAGTGCCGTGCGGTGGACCGGGCGGATCGCAAACCCTCAGCTGCCGTGAATCTTCAGACGGGCTATTACAAGGATCTGGGGCCGGGCGCTTCCATGCCGTTCTTCCGGTTCGCAGTGGAGTATGGCCCGTATTCCAACTTTTTTGATGCGCAGCGGCAGTTGGCGAAGAAGTACAAGGTCAAGGCTCCCGTCAGTACTGCTGGCCGTTCGTTCTGGTCAACGATCCGGGAAAAAAAGTGGGTGCCGGTTTCCACGTCCGGGCTCTGCAAAGAGGTCGGTGTCACGCCTGAGACGCTGCAGCTGGTTGGTGGGTCTCTGGCGCTGAACACACTCGATCAGGTGGTGGTGGTGTTTCCGGTGTACGACATGATTGGCCCGTTTGAGCGTCCGCAATCCGGTATCGTGATGATGAATTCTGCCGGCGGCAAGGTAAGAAAATATAGTGGCCCCGGCGCGCCAATCGATTTGCTGCGAACCCACTCCATGGGCACCAGTGGCATCATGAATCGCCATGCAATGACGCATTGGGCAGATGCGCAGACCATTTACAAGGTCGAGGGCGTCAGCGATATGCTGCGTCTGCAGGAGATGATCCCGGAAAAGTTCCGCAACAAACATTTAGTGGTGACCAACTCCGCTGGCTGTGATGCGGCTCAGGATGCACATCGGTTTCCTGATTTGGCTCGTGGAAAAACTGTGGTGATCATCCACGACGCTGACGAGCCCGGTCAGTTTGGCTCAGGCACTGATAAGACTGGTGGAGCTACACGCTGGTTTAATGCGTTGAATGGCCGTGCTGGTGCAGTGATCAATTTCCAGCTGTACGACACGCTGGAGACAAAAAAGGGGAAGGATCTTCGTGACTGGTTTGATGAGGGCAACACATATGAGGATTTGACGCGGCTCATCAATGAGCGGAAGGATGACTTTCATCTCGCTGGCCAGTCCACGAAGGCCGGTACCATCGTCGTCCCTGAGACCATGGATCAGAACCTCAGTGAACATCAATTGATATTACGTTCGCTCGACCTGACGGTTCTGGGGCATCTCAAAAATGGAGGGTGTGTTGTTTTCAACATGGCCAGTTGCACTCGCTTCGTTATTCCCGACATCAATAGGTTTACATTTGAGAAACAGCTGATCCACATCGGCGAGGCAGCCGTGCGTCATGTTGCGGATCCGAATGACGATGACGCTCCGGAAGAGATGCTCGATTTCAGAGATGTCCGCAAAGCTGTTGCGCGTGAAGCTGGAAAAAACGAGATCAGCCGCACCAACACGCTGGGGATCGGCATCTGGGAATCCGGCGGGCGGATATTCGCGATTGGTTCGGGTGAATGGTTGTCCGTAAATGGCGGGATTGAGACCTACAAGTCTCCGATGGTTGACGAGAAAATTATTGATTTCGGAGAGAAGGCCGATGAGTGGTATGACCCGGATCTGCTCTACGGGTATCTGGAGCAAGCTCGATCGACGCAGTATTGTGAAGAGGTTTACAATGAGCTGGCGACATTGTTGAATCAGTGGAACAACCACACCCATCCACTGGCCGGGGAAACGATGGCGAGCCTGGTGATTGCGACGTTCTCGCAGTCCATCTGGCGTTGGCGGCCGTGGGTGGCCGTGACGGGCGAGTCGGCCACAGGCAAAACTTTGCTGTTTAATCTGATATCTGATTTGTTTGGGCCGCTGTGTGTGGCTACGTCTAATGCGTCTGAAGCCGGGATCCGGAACAAAGTTGGCACAACTTCCAGAGTCCTGATGCTGGACGAATTCGAAAGCTCCCCGCACCGCACGGCGATTCTGGACACATTGATGGCCACGAACAGACGCGGGAATTTTGGGGCGTCTTTGCGGTCCAATGCTGCTCAGGATTCCGTGACGAGCGAGTACCAGCTCCTGCCGTGGTTTTCTGCCACCGAGATGAAAAAAGATAAACAGACTGAGGCGAACCGATATCTGACTTTTGAGCTGCGCGGCAAACCCTCGTGGATCGACCCGAAGAAACTGGAGGACGCCACTTACATCAATGAGCTGCGAAACAAGCTGATTGCTGTCTCCATGCGCATAGCCTTACCCGCTCTGGATTTGATCGCCTACATCCATCAGGAAACGGCGGAGGATTACACCAGGCAGGGCGATAGCTACGCCCTGTGCAGCGGGATTTATAGCGCGATACACGGATTTGAGCAGGAGCGCGCGGTCCAATTTTTTAGGTCCATGATGCTCCAGCTTCGCTCCAGTGAGATTATTGAAGATGAGGAGCCTGAGCAGGATAGGGCTCTTATGTCGATTCTGTCGAGTCAGGTCAGATTTGGCATGCGGGAGGTCTCAGTGATCACGCTTCTTCAGGAGGAGCGTGCCGGGAATTTTTCTGAGGATCCTGAATCAATTCTGAGGGAGCTTGGCATAAAGCGGCTTCCCTGGGAGGATGTTCGAAAAATGGTCGATTATAAGCGGCAGCCGAAAGATGCGGTCGTCGCCAACTCCAGCTATGTGTTTTTTAACACGTCTGAGAGCGGCCAGATTAGGCGTCGTTTGCTCAAAGGCACTCAGCACGACCGGAAAGACCTGCGGACGCTTCTGAGCCGTCTGCCGGGGGCTGTGGCCACCTTGATGAAAATTGGAACGAACTCCAGGGGCGTCATGATTCCATTGGGCCTGGTCCATGGCGTCGAATCGAAGCCGTGGCCGGAGGTAACCGGTGGTGAGGATCTGCTCAAAGATCCGGACGTTGAGGGTGTCTGAGAACGAAACTATCAGATCTTGATAGTTTCCCTGTCACGCTGTCCGGTATTGTCCGATGTGAGTGGGATGGCGTCCCACCTGGGCAAATGGGCAAATGCGCCTGGGCAACTGGGCAACTGGGGAGTAAGTGATGGCTGTAAAGTTTGATCAAAGCAAGTGGGGGCGGATCGGTTCTAGGATTGAGGGTTCGAAGCTGTTCCGCAATTACTGTGTTTGCTGCGCCGAGCCGATTCGTGTGGCTTCAGTGACGCCTGGAGCCTGTTGTCTCTCTTGTTTGCCGACTGGTCGTCCGGGGACATCGTGTGGACGGTCGACGCACGAAACTGCTATCGGCTATCACGGCGGCCAGTTTCATTCGGGTGAATGGTGAGTGGGATGCTATCCCAATCCCACTCAAATTCCGGTTTACGGTCGGTTTTCCGGTTTAGACTCCGGTTTAGCTAAACTTTACTAAACTTTACTAAACTCCGTGGCTGTTCTGCACTGCACCGTCCAGTACTGCTGTTCGGTAATACCTGGCACTGTTCTGCACCGTCCTGCACTGCTGTCTGTCCGGTGCTGTCTGACCAGACAGGACTCCGATTCCCGTTTAGCTAATGTCCGCTAATGTCCGCTAATGTCCGATGTGGGTGGGATGCCATCCCACTCGGGGCGACCCGAACGATACCCGAACGATACCCGAATCCGGATGTCCGATCGGGTTTCCTGTTTAGGATCCTGTTCGGGCTGTTCGGCATCTGGTAGTGCTGTTAAGATCATGCCAAGATCCTTGCAAAGGGGTTGTTGCAAATTTGGGTTCCACCGCTGGCATTAGTGAGGGAACTCAAGAACACAGAAGCCGTCAGTTATCGCTGACGGCTTTTTCGATAGGCTTGGTCAGGCTTTGTTGAAATGCAGCACTTGGGATATGTGGGGCTGTCCGCAAAACTACAAGACTTAGGCAATGTGTGTTATGTGGTCTCGCTATTCGTCGTAGGCTGCCCAAAGGCACTTCGGATAACATATGGGCGTTATCGGGTGCCTCCGCGTTATTCTCCGCGTTATCCTCAGGATCCCCGAGAAAAATTGACGTAAAGCCTTCTTCTCTATAGAGAAGAAGAAGAAGAAGAAGAAGAAAATAGATGTATGTATGTATGTGGTAACGCCGGTAACGTTTTAATTGTAGAGAGAGCCCCTTACGTTTTTATTAAAAAAAAAGAGAGGGTCATATATCTCTATGTGTGTCTCTCTGCCTGAGAGCAAAAAGGCGTTACCGGCGTTACCCGAGCTGCAAGTCCTTGTAGCGTATAG
>Ga0310123_10001693_pt1 | contig 18129 bp, 16 predicted proteins | sample CB6_AW_1057_MG_FD_203505 | JGI IMG/M metagenome (GOLD analysis project Ga0310123, IMG submission 203505) | Marine microbial communities from Western Arctic Ocean, Canada - CB6_AW_1057 | ecosystem: Environmental > Aquatic > Marine > Oceanic | place: Canada: Western Arctic Ocean | collected... | reverse complement strand
AAGTAGTCATCCTTCAATCCTGAAGCGAATCGAATGAGCACGGCTGCGAGTTCTTATTGGTCTAGCGGTTTCCCAACGAATCAATCTCAAAAGAAAAATGAATTGGAAACTGTCGAATGTTTTCTGTGTGGTAGTAGAGATTTCGATATGGTTGCTATTAGTTTGGATGTATGGACCGATCGTACTAAACAGGTTGACTCGATCCGAGTCTTGGCCGAGAAACTAAGCGATCAAACGCTAAACCGTACTAGGAGTTCATCACCGTCTTGGACGACGTAGTCCTTTCCTTCGATATAGTGCAAGCCAGCGGCTTTTACGTCGCGTTCGGAACCGAGTCGCAACAGATCTAGAGAAGAAATTACTTCCACTCGAATGAAGCCACGGGCCAAGTCACTGTGGATTGAACCGGCGGCCGCCAATGCCGTCGAGCCGCGGTTTAACAGCCAAGAATGCACTTCGTTTTCGTGGCAAGTGTAAAAAACAATCTGTTCGGTTACTTCGAAGATGGACTTTAACAGTCGGTCGCGACTTGGCTCGCTTAAACCCATTTCGGCGGCGTATTCCGCGCGTTCCTCTTCTGCTAGTGCTTGTACTTCCAGTTCCAAACCGAATGGCGCTGCGACAACATGGTAGCCTTGATCTCGAAGTGCACGTACGATCGAGTCGTCGTCAGTCGATTCGGCCGTATTCAGGATGATCAGTCTCTGCTTTTTTGTCAGCAGGGAAAATGATCTAATAATTTTATCCTGCAATTCACTTAATTCAACTTCTTGAAGCGTGCGGCGATTGTGCAAAGTCGCTTCAATTGGTTCCAAGGCTGCCAATTCGGCCTGTAAATCGTCTCGATCGGGGCGTGGTTTCGTAACGGCCTTTCTCAATCGAGAAATTCGATTGCTGACGACCTGAAAATCTGCCGCGACCAGCTCGTCTTCGAATGTATTCACTTCAGCGAGTACATCGCAGTCGGAAAATTCGCCGATTACGTGGACCAAGGCATTGGCTTCGCGAATGATGGCCAGCCGCTGAGCGTTGCCGTCTTGCTGCTTCCGGCTTATGCCTGGTGTATCAAACAACTCGATCTTGGCAGGAACAATCTTTTTGGGCTGATAGAGTTCTACAAGGCGTTCGAAGCGAATATCGGGAATCGTCGCGACACCGATTTGGCCGGTGTGTGATTTCGAAGCATCCGGTTTCACTCCAGTTAGCAATTCGAAAACTGTGCTTTTTCCGCTGCCTTGATAACCAACGAGTCCTATTCTCATCTTCGTAATCACGAGAACAATTGGCCAAAGCCAACTGGCTAAAAGGCGTTCTGATAATGCTTAATTAGCGGTTGATTCGACCTTTCGGGCCAAAGGATCGAAACAACGTCAAATCGTGCTCATTGCTCAAGCAGATTGTGTCTCTTCAAATACGCCAAGGCCAGGCGAGTCAGTGTTTTTTGAGCGCGATGGCTTCGACTGGCAGTCTAGCTACGTTCGAGCAGCAAGTTTTCACTTCGACGAAGACGATACAATCGCCGTCCGCACAGATTAGGTTAATTTTACCCCCCCACAGAATGTAATACTGGCGAGCAAAGACTCTGTCTCCTTGCCTTTGCGTAAACCGTGCCGCAATGCGTTCGTTTTAGTTCCTCAGGAGTTTCGCCAGCAGCCCTCGCATAGGCGTTCTCGTAAATCACCAGATGGAAAGGCAGGACGTTGACCGGCTGATCAACGCACAAATAATGTAAACAGTGGGTGGCTGGAGTCGATTATTCATTTGTGTTTCCGGAGTCCACATTTTTGCGGCGTTCAGTGAGTCGAGTTGCCTTGCCAACGCGGTCACGCAAATAAAACAGTTTTGCGCGGCGAACACGCCCGTGTCGCTTGACAACAAGTTCTGCGATTTTTGGCGTATGAACCGGAAAGGTCCGTTCGACGCCTTCGCCCGCAACGATCCGACGGACCGTGAATGTTTCGCGTGTTCCGCTACCGCGACGAGCGATCACGGTTCCGCTGAATACTTGAATCCGTTCCTTATCGCCTTCCAAAATACGCTGATGGACATCGACGGTATCGCCGACCTCGAAGGTCAACGGATTTTCACGAAGGTGCGGTTCCTCGGCAACTTTCAAAAGTTCATACATCGCAATATTTCCTTACCGACAATTCTTGATTTTTAATTCGAAAATGCGACAACCGGAAACTGAAAATCAAAATAAATATCAAAAAATTAATTTGGCAAATCTGTCAGAAATTCCGTGCGTCGCTGCCGAGTACGCTGTAGGCTTTGCTGGTGTTTCCAACGAGAAATTTTCTCGTGATCTCCGCTCAATAACACATCAGGGACTTTCATCCCGCGATATTCGCGTGGTCGAGTGAATTGAGGGTGTTCTAACAGCCCCGATTTGGAAAACGATTCATACTTGTTGCTTGTCTCGCCACCCAGGACTCCTGGAATTAAGCGGATAACCGAGTCAATGACCATCATGGCGGGGACTTCGCCGCCATTGCAGATGAAATCGCCCACGGAAATCTCTAACGGTTTCAGGCCGATCCGAATTCGTTCGTCGAATCCCTCGTATTTTCCGCACAGCAATACCAGACGGCGATTTTCTACCAACTCCGCGACCTGACATTGATCGAGCGTTTGACCTTGTGGGGTTAACATCACGAGTCGTCCGGGTTCGGGACCGTCGGCCTGCACAGCTTCAACACAATCGTATACGGGTTGGCAACAGATCAGCATTCCGGGTCCGCCGCCGAAAGGCCTGTCGTCGACCGACTTTCGCGTGTCCGTTGCCCAATCACGAATATTCCACAGCTTGACCGTGACCAAATTGCGGTCGATGGCCGCCTTTAACAAGCTTTGTTGAAGGTAGCCGTCGAAAATTTCAGGGAAAAGCGCCAGGACATCAAATCGCATGGGATGACTACAAATTCAAAATTTCGAAGGTCCAATTCCTAATACGGAATAAAATTGCAGGAACCCGTCTTGCCGGCGAATCAGGTTGACTTAATTTCGACGTCATGGAACCCTACTCATACTCAAAACGGCGATACAAATAACGAGCTTCTAATCGTCACCACTTTTTTCACCGAGTTCGCTCGATGCGTCGTCTGCCTGAGCCTCTTCTGAAGTCGCTTCTAAGGCCACCGTACCATCGCTTTCGGCTTCAGTTGTGCTCGCCTCTTCTTCCGCTGGTTCCGGCAACGGCGGCTCTTTCGGCGGAGTCATCGGGGGTGGTTCTTTGGTCTCGCCAAAGTCGTTTGTCTTTACTTTCTTGATCAGCACGGCCACTTTATCAGAGGGCAGTGCACCAACCGACATCCAGTAGTCGATTCGCTCCATGTCCAATTTGACTCGCGCGGATTTGTCTTTCACCATTGGGTCGTAGTATCCGACATCCTCGATCGTTTTCCCGTCGCGAGGTGATCGTGAATCCATGACGGAAACACGAAAGAACGGACGATGCCGGCGTCCCAACTTTTTTAGGCGAATTCGAACAGCCACAGATATCTCCTTATCACTGGTTTATTGACTCTCGGGATTGTGACCAAACCGTATTCTGCCGGTCTATCACGGGCTGATAGGGTATGCGGCCTACTTACCCACTTCTATTTTCTTCGATTTCGTTTTTTTACCTTTCTGACGTCTTTGCGCTGTTTCTTTTTTCGTTCCCTGGCCTTTAGGGCGTCGAGCGGACCTCGCTTGCTGCGTTGCTTCTCCCTTTGAATTCTTGCGCCAGGGTTCAGCATTCCACCGTCGGCCAAGTCCTTGACCGCACGCATTCGATCGCCGACTCCCATTCCGGCCATTTTTTGCATCATACCTGACATGGCCTGAAACTGCTTCAACAAATTGTTTACATCGGCCGTTTCGGTGCCACTTCCGCTTGCGATGCGGTTGCGGCGGCTGCGGTCGATTTTTTCAGGATTCAACCGCTCGTCAAGAGTCATCGAATTAATAATGCCCTCGAGGTGTCGCAAATCCTCCTCTGGATTCTCCAAGTCCGGATTGTCATCGACCATGCTGCCCACGCCAGGAATCATTTTCATAATTTCCCGCATTGGTCCGAGTTTTCGAATCTGACGCATTTGCTTTTGGAAGTCATCGAGCGAGAACTTGCCCTCCAGCATCTTTTGCTGCTGAGCTAGCGATTCGTCGGCATCGAATTCCCGTTGAGCACGTTCAACTAGCGATACAACGTCGCCCATTCCCAAAAGGCGGCCTGCCATGCGATCCGGGTGGAATTCTTCTATTCGGTCCAACTGCTCACCGACGCCGATGAATTTGATCGGCACGCCGGTAACCGCTTTGACCGACAGTGCCGCCCCGCCACGGGTGTCGCCGTCTAGTTTCGTCAGGATCACACCATCGATTTCCAACGCTTCGTTGAATGCTTTGGCGCTATTGACGGCGTCTTGACCGGTCATGGCGTCGCAGACCAGCAACACTTGGTGTGGCATGATCTTACTGTCAATCAACTCCAACTCGGCCATCAACTCATCGTCCACGTGCAGACGCCCGGCGGTGTCGAGAATCACGACCGTGACCTCTTTGGCATCCTTTGCCGCGCGTAATCCATTCTTACAGACGCTGATTGGGCTGCTCGTGGGCGGCTCGGTGTAGACTGGGACGTCGATCTGTTCGCCGATAATCTTTAGCTGTTCGATAGCAGCCGGACGTTGTAAATCAGCGGCGACCAACAGGGGCTTCCAGCCCGATTCCTTCAGCATACGAGCTAGCTTGCCGCACGTGGTTGTCTTGCCGCTACCCTGCAGACCACACAACATGATGGTGGATATACCGTCGCGCCGCAGATGTAACGAGTGATCGACGGGACCCATCAGGTTAATCAATTCCTGGTGAACGATCCCGACGATTTGTTCGCTGGGCTTGATCGATTTCAAGACCTGTTCGCCGACTGCCTGTTCGGTCACGCGATCGATGAATTGTTGAGCGACCTCGTAGTTGACGTCTGCTTCCAGCAGCGCTTGGCGCACTTGACGTAAACCATCCCTGATATTCGATTCGTTCAGCCGGCCGCGATCGATGAACGACAGTGCGTCGGTCAGGCTTTTGGTGATGCTCTCGAACATGGTCTGTGTAAACTGTCAAAACTCGAAAATTTGAAACGAACCACGAATTGTAGATGACTATCAATTAGTTGACAACGGCAGCCATTTAGGATTCTCAATCTGGTATTGGTACAGTTCGGTTGTAGAACGGACTTTTCAGGTTGCCACATGCTGTAATCACTCTGCAAGGGCTGTCCCACAAGAAAAATATTGAATCGATGATGCTGCCGTCGATGCGTCTCTCCGAAGGAAAATAAGCAATGGTGCTCGGGAAATAATTTTCGGATTTGAGTGTCCGAAAAAGGTTCGCAGACAGAATCCAGAACACTCAAACCTCACATTTGCGAGGCCCCTTTGCTAAGATTAAACAATTCGGTCTCCACAAACGCACGATTAGAGAGTCTGTGTAATGAGCGATCGGCGGAACCTGTTCAATAAGATTTGGGATCTCCACGAGGTAGGCACACTGCCGTCTGGTCAAACGCAGCTCTTGATCGGACAGCACTTGATTCATGAAGTGACCAGTCCTCAGGCCTTCGCGATTCTGCGTGAACGGGGCCTGAACGTCATGTTTTCCGAACGTACGCTGGCAACCGTGGACCATATCGTCCCGACCATCAATCAGACTCGGCCGTTTGCCGACGATCTGGCGGAAGAAATGATGACTGTCATCGAGAGAAATTGCCACGAATTTGGCGTTATGCTATTGGATCTCGACGACGACCGGCAGGGGATTGTTCACGTGATCGGTCCGGAACTGGGAGTCACTCAGCCGGGTATCACGTTGGTTTGTGGAGATAGCCACACCAGCACACACGGAGCGTTTGGCTGCATCGCATTGGGAATTGGCACCAGTCAAATCGCTGACGTATTAGCAACTCAGACTTTGGCCCTGAACCGGCCGAAGGTGCGCCGCATCGAGGTCACCGGCCAATTGCAGCTCGGAGTATTCGCGAAAGACGCGATTCTGCACATCATTCGCACACTAGGGATTCGGAGCGGAGTCGGCTATGCGTACGAATATGCCGGCAGCGTCTTCGATGACATGTCGATGGAAGGACGGATGACCGTTTGCAATATGAGTATCGAAGGAGGAGCGCGATGTGGTTATGTCAATCCGGATCAGACGACGATCAATGACCTGCGCGGCCGCCCGCGCGCTCCGCAAGGTGAAGTGTTTGACCGGGCGACCGAATGGTGGTTAAGTCTGGCTTCCGGTCCCGATGCCGAATTCGACGACCACGTCGTGATCGATGGAACTGAAATTGAGCCAACGGTGACATGGGGAATCAACCCCGGTCAATCTGTTGCCGTCAACGAACGTATTCCAGCGATTTCCAGTTTTCCACAAGACGAACAAAGCGGCGTGTACGAGGCGCTGACCTTTATGGATCTTACAGAAGACCAACCAATTCGAGGCTTGGAAATCGACGTCGCCTTCATCGGTTCGTGCACCAATTCCCGGATCTCGGACCTGCGACAGGCAGCAGATATTGTCAAGGGGAACAAAGTGGCTGATCAGGTGCGTGCCTTGGTTGTGCCAGGATCGCAGCAAGTCCAATGTCAGGCCGAGCAGGAAGGGTTGGATCGGACCTTTACTGAAGCCGGATTCGAATGGCGTTCAGCCGGCTGCTCGATGTGTCTGGCGATGAATCCGGACAAATTAGTGGGTCGCGAAATCTGCGCGTCTTCAAGCAACCGCAATTTTAAAGGTCGCCAGGGCAGCCCGACTGGCCGCACGTTGTTGATGAGTCCGGCCATGGCCGCCGCCGCCGCGGTCAACGGCTGTGTTACGGACGTGCGAGAGATGTTAAAATCCGGTCCTGTCTTGTGAAGAACAAGTTCTGGAGTTGAAATAACCGTGCGAGCTATTGAACAAGTCGCAGGCACCGGCGTACCGCTGCTGTTGGATGACATTGACACCGACCGCATAATTCCTGCGCGATACTTGCGGTGCGTAACGTTTGACGGCCTGGGCGAGCACGCGTTCGAAGATGACCGGCGACAGGATCCAGATCATCCGTTCGACGATCCTCGTTTTCAAGGGTCTAGCATATTGCTTGTCGGTCGCAATTTCGGCTGCGGTTCGTCGCGCGAGCACGCACCTCAGTCACTGATTCGCTGGGGTATCAAAGCGATCGTGGGCGAATCGTTTGCCGAGATCTTCTTCGGCAACTGTACGTCGCTGGGTGTTCCGGCCGTGTGTGCCAACCGATCCGCTTTGGAAATGTTGTCTGATGCTGTTCAGGAGAATCCGAAACAGGAAATGATCGTCGATTTGGTGGCGAATCAGGTGCAATTTTCAGACGAATCGATCTCGTGCGAGATTCCGAAAAGTGCACGCTCGGTATTGCTGTCCGGCCAATGGGACTTTCTGTCGCAGCTCTTACAGGCTGAGGACCAGATTCGCGAAACGGCAGCCCAACTGCCGTATCTGACGAACTTCGCATGATGAACAAACCTGCATCCACCGCGACTCGGCGCGAGTTCTTGACCGGAAAGACAGTCAGAAGCGAGGCCCCACGTGAGGGCGAAGCGGCCGTGAACGCATCGCTTGTCAAACCGGAAGAACAAATTGAATCGGCGGCAGGCGATACGATTCGTCTAGAAACACGGGCCATGGCCTGCGATTTTGCGGTCATCATGAATCTCGGACCAGTCGAACAGGTCAAGGCCGCGTCGAACGCGTTAGAGCTGGTTCACCAACTGGAAGACCAGATGAGTGTATATCGCGAAGAGAGCGAGTTATCGCGTCTGAACAAACAAGCGGCCGAAGCGCCACTACCAGTGGAACAGCACCTTTTCGAAATGTTGCTAGAAGCTCGACGATTGTGCGTCGAAACCAATGGTGGATTCGATCCTACATCTGGCGTACTTGTTGAGCTATGGCGTCAATGTCGACAAGACGGACGGATTCCGACCGATCACGAAATCGCCGCAGTAAGCGAGCTAATCGATATCGACCACGTCCGGTTCAATGAAGAACAACACACAGTTGGCTTCGATCGTCGAGGCGTGGAATTGAGTCCAGGCGGTATTGGCAAAGGTTATGCCTTGGATCGGGCGGGTCAATTGTTGTTCGAACAAGGTGTCGACGATTGGTTGATTCACGGTGGCCACAGCAGTTTGCTGGCACGCGGCGATTACAACGAACAGGGCGGTTGGCCGGTCGGAATTCGCAATCCATTGTTTCCCGACGAGCGATTGGCGATGATCCAATTGAAAGACTGTGCTCTGTCGTCGAGCGGTTCAGGAGTGCAGTCCTTTCGACATAACGGTAAGCGGTATGGACATATACTGGATCCCCGTTCCGGATGGCCCGCCGAAGGAATGCTATCGGTTACCGTGGTGGCTCGGACGGCTGCACAGGCCGATGCGTTGTCAACGGCCTTCTTCGTAAACGGAGTCGAACAAGCCCAGCACTATTGCAATAATCGCGACGATGTCAGTGCACTGCTAATTCCTTCGCCTTATAAAGGCCGCAAATTGGAACCTGTTGTTTGTGGCAAAGCGGATGAGGTATTGTTTTTTTCTGAAAACGTTTAATGACAAGCGAAGCACCATTCAAGGCTATTGGAATGAGTTACCGTCATGGGACGCTGGCCGGATAACACTAAGTCGACATTGGTTACTTTCTTTCTGATGTTTGTTCTCTTTCCTTTGCTGTGTGTGTTGGCGTGGTGGTTTATCTACCGATAACACACGTTTAGTCTTCAAAACGAAAGACCGTTTCTCGGAACAAGAGTTTCACCGAGATTAGGGCACTGACGTGACCCGATCGTCCAAAGCATCCTTGCTGATTATCTTTGCCACGGTCTTTATCGATTTGTTGGGCTTTGGGATCGTCCTGCCTCTTTTGCCGCGATATGCCAAACACTTTCAAGCCGACGGATACACGCTCGGACTGCTGATGGCATCGTTTTCGGCGATGCAGTTTTTGTTCGCGCCGATTTGGGGCCGAATGTCAGACCGCGTGGGACGACGACCGATTCTGATTTTTGGCCTTGCGGGGTCGACGGTCTTCTACGCGCTTTTCGGTATCGCCACATCGTTGGGTAACGACGGTCAGTTACTTGGTTTGGGGGCCTTGACGTGGCTGTTCATTGCTCGAATTGGCGCCGGCATCGCGGGAGCGACTATTTCGACCGCCCAAGCTTACATTGCCGACACCACCACTCCGTCGGAGCGCACCCGAGGTATGGCGCTAATCGGCGCTGCATTTGGGATCGGATTCACATTCGGTCCGTTGATCGGAGCGGCGTTTGTTTCAGCCGAACTGGGTGGTCCACCGAGTTCAGCGCCTGGGTACGTCGCCTCGGGATTGTCTGCAGTCGCCCTACTATCAGCCATTTTCGTGCTGCCTGAGTCGCTGCGGCCTAATTCTGTGCCCAGTACGCATCATTGGTTCGACGTCCAGATCCTCATTCGGACAATGACACGCCCGGCTCTCGGTTTAATCCTTTTCACAATATTTTTAACGACGTTTGCATTCGCTCAATTTGAGAGCACTCTGGCGCTGTTGACCGAACATCTTGGTCTGGCGGAACGGAACAACTTCTTCGTGTTTGCTTATGTCGGATTTATTCTGACTGTCAGTCAGGGATTGGTCCGCCGAGTGTTATGGAAGTTGGGCGAGTTGCGAATGGGAGCACTGGGAGCATTCCTGATGGCACTTGGATTAGGTCTGATTGCGCTTTCCAGCCAACAAGAATCGTGCCGGTTGCTCTATGCGGTGTTGCCAATCAGTGTCCTTGGCTCGGCTGCGTTGACGCCGGCTCTTCAATCGCTGTTGTCACAGCGCAGCTCCGCATCGGCACAGGGAGCGATGCTCGGCCTGGGACAAAGCATGTCAGCAATGGCCCGCATTCTGGGTCCGGTGGCCGGAATGATGCTCTACGAACGAGACGTTACCTATCCTTATTGGGGTGGAGCCGCGTTGATGGCCGCAGGAATCGTCTTGATGATATTGCTACGAATCGCATGGTCTTCTGCGGAAGATGCAGATGAAATGGTCAAGCCAGAAGACGTGTGAAGCCAACGTGTCTCACTCCACTCGATTCATGCGACGTGTACTGAATCCGGCGCAGTCTTCAATTAATATTTCACAGTCACAATTGAAAACGGCTTCCAGGTACAGCCGGTGGGCTGGCCGATCATCACGAAGCAGAAAAAATTGGTCGGTCGAGCCGCCTCCACGGACGGTTGGAATCCGTACTTGAGTGCTACAGCGTGGGCATCATCTTACGAATGCGTCACAACCACAATTGACAGAGACGAGGATGCAAATATTACAGTACTTCATGTGGACACCGACAAATAGGCTAGGCTGTTTGGGTTCCGATTCTGCCTGAGTTATCTCGACATCCATGCCCTCAGGTCCAAACGGATGTGTGCTGGAGGTGATCGTAAAATCCGGGAGGCGGTGTATGACAAACCAACCCTTCAAATCAAGCTCGTTTGACACGCATCGCCGAAATTACCAATTGTCGTCAAGTCAGAGACGCGATAGAATCCTGCCGAGTGTCACGCTTTCGGGGTTCCGGAAGGGAATTCGATATGACGATTGAAATTGCATTTTCGCGCGATCCGGAGTTCACGAAACTCTTGGGGCGGCGAACTGACGTAGATTTGACTTATGCTGCTCTGGAATTAGCACGCGATGCCTACCCCAGTCTCGATTTCAACCAGACGCTTGGCTGGATCAATGCCCGCCGGGCCGAGCTGGCAGGTCCTGTCGCACGGGCAAAATCTGAAATCGATGCCCTGCGTGAGTTGGCATGTTGTCTGGGCGAGACTCACGGCATCGCCGGCGATCAAGGTGCGTATGAACGGGCTGACAGTAGCTATTTGAACCGAGTGATCGAGACGAAACGTGGAATCCCGATTAGCCTTTCGGTGCTCTACATAGCAGTGGCTCAGTCATTGGGCCTGGAGTTGCAAGGCGTCGGCGCGCCAATGCACTTTTTAACACGTCTTGAATCATGCGAAGAACCGATGTTCCTGGATGCATTCTCACACGGTCGCATTCTGACACTGGATGAATGCGTCCAGTGGTTGCAGTCGATCACCGGTATGTCGACTGAGCAAGTCACGTCGAGATTGCAGCCTGTGAGTTCGCGACCGATTATCATCCGCATGCTTACCAATTTAAAATCGCTGTACACGCAGCAGGAAGACTGGGCAGCTGCCTGTGGTGTACAACAACGTCTGACGGCGCTTCTTCCAACTTCGTACCTGGAACGACGCGATTTGGGGATCATCGCTCTGCACGCGAATCGTCCCGGCCAAGCGATCGATGTGCTTCAGACCTGTCTAAAAACCTGTCCGTCCGGCGACGCTGATGTCTTGAAACACCATATCTGCGAAGCACAGACGCAGTTAGCGCACTGGAATTGAGGACTAGGACGATCAGGCGGCAAGATGTTCGTTCGCCTGAACATTTTGACGACACCTTCCCATACCGTTCACGCGTGCGTAGACGTCATCCAAGATCCAGTGAAACAGGATTAGGTGGATCGATTCTACCAAGCCCATGTCGTCCAGCGGCACGTGTAGGCTATTCTTCGCCAGCATTCGCAGTGTGCCGCCATCGAAACCCGTGACGCCCCACGTTTTTAAATGATGCTTGTTCGCCCATTGGACGGCACTTAGTACATTGGCACTATTGCCACTGCCGCTAATGGCGATCAATACGTCGTCCGGCGACGCCAGATTTTTCAACTGTTCGACGAAGATTCGGTCGAACCCTTCGTCGTTTCCCCAAGCCAGGATGTACGGCGTGTTGTCCGTCAGGCTGAGCACCCGCAGCCGTTTGACGCTATCGTTGTTGAAATCTTTTCGACTCAAGGTGCTCTTGCCCAAGTCTTCGCAGAAGTGAGACGAATTCGAACCACTGCCGCCATTGCCGCAAAGGAACACAAATCGACTGTCTTCGTAGGCAGCATAGATTTCGTCGCTCAGACCTTGGGTCTGCGACACATCCAACCCATCAAATGCCTGGCCGCACCGATCCAGATACTGTCGAGCCGTGAGTTCCGTTCCTAACATATTGCGCGAACCTTTGTTTTTTCGATTGGAACAAGTTGGTCGCGGTTTGTAGCTGAAAGCCGTCCTAGCCGGCAAGACCAACAGTCTCGCTCAGCGGTGTATCGCTGTGATCGCCAGTTTCGCCGAGGAGCAAGACACTGAAGAGACTACTTTGGCATACAAACTTGCAGGGATGAGCCAAATCAGTTGAATGGCCAACTCATTTGCCTTCGACGAGGGGCAGCGCGGACGCATTCGTTCTAAACGAACGGACAAAACACCACACCATCTTGATCGCCAGCAACGACACGACTAGCAAACCAAGTCCCGTAACCAAATGTATTGGTTCGGAAAAATAGTGTTGGAGATTGTAGCCACCGCCATCTGCACCATGTCCTGGGTGCGCGGTCACGACCGAAGGTGTTACCGTACAAAGAAGGATGGCAGCGAACGATAATATCCTTCGCATTGTCTTTTCCCAAAGCGTTGAGCAACCAGTAGAGTAGGCGAGACTTCGCCAGCTTATGGCTAGTATGTCAGTTGTTCAAGGCTTTGACCAGTTGTTCTTCGAATTGACTGATTTGTCTTTATCCGCAGTTGACGACGTCGCACACCTAACCGCAGTGTTCATTCTGCCTGTTTCGTGATAAAATGACTTTGGCGAGGTGGATCAACGAATATTGAGCAACATAATTTATAAGGAATCATCATGAAACCGTGTCGGCGACGGAAGCAATCGTCGCGGTCGCGTGCCGAGTTGAGCCGCAGGAATTTTCTAGGCGGCATTGCAGCGGGCACGCTGGCCGGAGGGGTGTTGGGATGTAGCGATCAAAACGCTTTAGAGGCACCGTCCCAGCAGCCGGATGGCAAATCTAATATACGTGAGAACATTCGAATTCAGTCAGCAATCGCCGCTCCCGTCGGCGAGATGGTCATGCCCGGTCCGTTCCCGGGACGCGTCGTTGAAGTAGCCCATTCCGGCTCGGTCCGTGACGGGCGGCGCGATCCGGCGGCCGTCAAAGCGATGATCAAGCACGGCATGCAGCAGCTCGTTCCTGATGCTGAAAGCTTGGTCGATGCTTGGCGATATTTTTTCCAAAAGGGCGATCGCATTGGCATTAAGGTTGTTCCGGTGGGAATGGTTCCCAAACCCGGCGCCGATAGCAACAAAGCAGAGCTTTGTGTCGATCTCAAGCGACCGGGCCCGATATCCAGCTATGAGGTGGTCCATGAGGTCATCGATGGCCTAACATCTGCGGGGATAAGGACTGCGGACATCATCGTTTTTGACCGCTACCTCGACCAATTTATCCAGGCTGGCTACACCGAGATTTTGCCAGAAGGCATCAAATGGGAATGCTGTTCGTCCAAAGTCGACCATGCACAATTGGAGATAGATGGCCAGATCCGAGGCGATCGGCGCCAGAAGAACGTGGCTGGTTACGATCGCGACGTCTTCCGTGAATTGGCATTTTGCCAGCCACCAGAGTACCACGACCCTAAGGACGATCGTCGTTTTCGCTCACACCTTACGAAAATTGTTACCAAGAAAGTTGACAAGGTTATTTCGGTCCCCGTGCTGAAAGACCATCGATCGGCCGGCATAACGTTTGCGCTCAAAAATATGTCGCACGGTCTTGTTAACAACGTAGCCCGCAGCCACATGTTGCTTCCGGGAAGCCCCGACGCACTCGGAACGACGATGAATCATTGTCAGACGTTCATTCCCGCAGCGGTCTCGTTACCCCCAACGCGGCAGAAATGTGTCCTTCAGATTCTCGATGGATTGGTTGGCGCCTACGAGGGCGGACCGGGCGCTTGGAACCGGACCTTTGCCACTTGGGAGTACAAATCGCTGCTGTTTGCAACCGATCCCGTCGCTCTGGACCGTGTGGGCTGGGAGATTGTCGACGCCAAGCGAGCTCAGGAAGGCTGGCCAGCTGTTGCGCGTATGGGGCTGGACGGTGAAAGTCGAATCAAACCCGAGATCATCGATGACTCTGGGCGTCCGTACCCCGAGCAATTTCATATCCGTCAGCCACAACATGTGCCGTTGGCGGCACTTTTAGGTCTCGGTGTCTTTGATAAGGATGAGATCGACCACCAGAGGTTCGAGATCGCCTAGCATTCGTAAATCTTCGCACTCATTCGTCGGTTTGTAGACTAACGCGGCACAGAAATGTTTCAGTGTTGTGTGTTCTAGTCGGTTGTCACGGGCACGCTTGTTACACAAAGTTTTCGTCTTCTAAAGACAGGTGTTTTCCAATAACTCCCTGCCGGAATCGCCTGTTAAACGCAACTTCGAAACTTGTGCAGCGGGCTGGTATCCACCGTACACATTGCAGGCTATCCCTTTGAGGCTGTCAATTCGTCGTCAGTCTCTGGCACCTCGTCGCTTTCGGGATCGAACCATTCCGGTTTGAACTCGATGCGCTGCTGTCGGCGGATCGCAAGATTTGAGGTTAGGCTAATGACGGCATTGGCCAGCGCGACCGTTGGCACACAGCGTGGCTGGTTCTCTGGAGCTGGATTGCGGATGCACCAGGCGAGATGCTCCATTTCCTCACGGTAGCCATAGCTGGACTCTTCGGCCATTGTCGCCTGTGCTAATCCAGCAGCAGCTGGCGCCGGACTCTCGGATGTGTCCAACACGGGCTGCCCTGCGGATGCACCGGTGACGGTCACTCTCATCTCGGGCGGTGCGGTGGTTTCTCCCGGAGTTCGTTCCTTAAATAACATCACGTCCTGTTCACTCTCGACGAACATCGATCCGCGAGATCCCATGATCTGTTCGCCGTACTGCTCGATCGTGTTGGTGGTAATTGACGAGTAGCTGACTACCGTAACATCGTTGGTATTGCTGCCAGTATTCTTGCCCTGAGGATGATCGTAGCCGGGGAATTCGAAGGTCGCGAATACGTGGTCGTTTGCGTCGCGGTCATCTTCGAAAAAGTATTTTCCGCCCACACCGGTCACGGCTAGTGGGTGGACTTGGCCGAGAAAGATGCTGCAAGCGTCCAATTGATGGGTGCCCAATTCGGTCATCAAGCCACCACTAGTGCGTTCGTAAAGTCGCCATCGGCAGAGTTCTTCAAGCGAATTGTAGCCGTACTTTTTGAAGTTCATCCCCACATCTGAATCCGGGATCGGCTTTCGCCAATTATCGATAGATTGGACTTTGCCGCCCTTCTTCCATGGCCAAGTGTTATTGAGATGCCACAGCGCACGGATGTGGTGGATTTCACCAAGCAGGTTGTCTTCGATGAGCGAGAGAGCATTGTCGTAAAGCACGTTGTAGTGACGCTGATAGCCGACCGCCAAGTGCAATCCTGTTAGCTTGGCTTTGCGTGCCATTTTCTTACACTGTCCAACCTCCTTGGCCAGCAGTGTCTCACACAGTACGTGTTTACCGGCGTCTAACGCGTCAATCACAACCGGATAGTGCATGTGCAACGGCAATGCGATGACAACCATTTCGATGTCAGCATCTTGCAGCAGGCGTCGGTAGCTTTCATAAAAGCGAATCTCTTGTCGGAACTGATGTTCGTTCATGTCATATTTTCGCCTAAAGCCGAGGCGGTAGTTGCTATTCTCGTCACCAGACTTTGCCCGCTCGATCTGCGAGGGACGGATGTCACTGAAGGCGATGAATTGAACATAGTCTGGATTCGACTGGGAGAGCAGGAGATTGCCTTCATCTCCGGTTCCGATCAAACCAGCTCGTACCGGGTTGCCTCCCTGTTGGGAATAACCAAAGTAGAACGCTCCAGCTGCCGGCGCCGCCACCGCGGCTTTCAGGAGACTTCGTCGTGTGACTCCCAATGTATTGTAGAAATTATCCCGGCCGACTTGCTTTTGCTCGGGGGTCAGATGCATGGAGATTTCCTTAGCTAAGTTCCAGTTTTTTTCAACGCCGCTGTATCGTATCGTTCGACTTTTCTCGGATTACTTACTGGCCCGTAGTGTAAGCGAGGGAAATGCGGTCAAGCCTCTTGCTTGCGAGTTTTGAAGTTGTGTCGATTGTGTGATTGCGACAACATATTTATTTGAAGGCTCAAACCGTTGTGTAACAAGCGGATTTTTGAAACGTCGCTCGCGCGAGGTTTTGGCCTTCGATCAAGACGCTTCGCCTTTACGACCAGAACGCGCAATATCAAATCTTGTGCTTTGGGTTGCTACTGACAGCCAGTTTACAAAGTGTTTTTCGCAAGAATAGCTTCAACTCGTGGTGCCGATGGATGTCGCCATCAATTCAACTATGATTGTGAACAATCTGGACTAACCATCATCTGCGACGACAATAGACTGTTTTTTTTGGAAGATTCCAAGCAACGGCGCGGTCACGGCTGCTCGGACCAACACATCCAAGCCGGCCCAGCGGCCCGAGTTCGTTGACACCAGCAGCAGCAAGGCGAGCAACTCAACTAGGTTCTTATCCACATACAGATAATGCGACGTCCCTTCAGTCGCGGCCGTTAGTCCAGGTAAGGGTGGCATTGCAAGGTAGAACATCATTAGCATGGCCGCTCCTCCCAGCGCTGCGAGCCGGCTGAATAATCCAATAATCAAACAAGCTCCGCTCAGTATCAATCCCCAAATCACTAATTGGTCGATTATGTCGATCGTGCTTGCAGTTACCGGTAGATCACCTCGCTTATGTTGCTCGGGAGTCAGGAGACCGAGTAACTGAGCTTCTAAGTTTTCAGTAAGCCCAGCGACTTTACGGCGCAATAACTCACGATACGCGGTCAGTCGCTTTTGCTCACCCGTCGTTAGCGAGCCGGGAATAGCCATTAGATCTTGCGTATACTTTTTCACGATACTGCGCGTCTGAGGGTCGTTGTATAACTGGTCCTTCAGGCGTTGCTCGGCTAGTCGCGACTCGCCTTCGGCCGACTCGCGCTGGTCTGCATCGAGACGGTAGAATTGGTTGAAGCGATCCAGATGTTGCGACCATTGCTTCGTGATAACCGCTTCGTCGAATTCGGTTCGATGATCGTACTCACGGGCTAGCTCACGAAATAATTCGCGGAACGGACCCTCGGAACGCTCGAGATAGGGTTGGGCGGACCAGGGGTGATCGGACTCATGCGAATCCAGCTTGTACAAGCCTTCGTAGAGCAGATGCCAGCCGATGGCCAGTCGTAGTAGCACTAGAATAATTTTGGCAAAAGGCATGTAGCAGGAAATTGAATTCTTCACACGTGGTTCCAGGGCGATCGGTGGTGGAAGGTCGACAGGGGACGTTTTAGCGCGGTTTAATTAAGACTCAGAGCCCATTGGACAAACACCAACAGGAGACCATTATGAGTATGAAGCAACAAAGAGTCTGTCTCCTAGCTCGTACACGAACAAAGCGCAACCGTACGATTGATTTTTGCATTAATCCTATGGTTTTTCGAGTCCCAGATATCAGAATAATGATAGTCACAATAACTCTGCGAAACACATGGCTGATAAGTTATTGTGGTGCTGTTTGGCTAGAGCGGTTGAATTCGTTTTCAAAGAGAGGTAGTTTGAAAAAGCGTCTTAGCATGGAATGCGACATCCATTTGGTAAATCAAGATGTTTGGAGTTGCTTCACAATACACACAAATTGCCCTCAACGCAGACAATAGTTTTTGTTCGAGTTAGATCGGATTGCTCAAGTAGGATTGATTGGGTGATTGCAAACCGTGGGCGAGTACGAAACGTCCAAGTTCTTTTCTAGAAAATCTATTAGCTGATAGGACGACCCAATGAAACGAAGATACTTTGTGGTGCGTGCTTTGGTTGGACTAATGACCATAAGCCTTATAGCAGGCCAGCAAAGTGCGTCGGCCTTCGAAGGGAATGGAGAACCTCGTGTTCCCGGTCAAAGATATGAAGCCCTTGTTCCTGACACCTTAGACCTGGCCGAGCGAGCAGCATTTGCGCTGCACGTTTTGACGACTTACCCCGATCCTAAATGCGAATACGGCCTTGCCTGTGACCCTCACGGCGTTAAGCTCGGGACGAAGTTTGCAGAAGCTATACCCATGATGCGAGACATGAGCGGCAG
>Ga0310123_10001692_pt1 | contig 18150 bp, 17 predicted proteins | sample CB6_AW_1057_MG_FD_203505 | JGI IMG/M metagenome (GOLD analysis project Ga0310123, IMG submission 203505) | Marine microbial communities from Western Arctic Ocean, Canada - CB6_AW_1057 | ecosystem: Environmental > Aquatic > Marine > Oceanic | place: Canada: Western Arctic Ocean | collected... | reverse complement strand
AAGCGGCGATCGCGCGCGTCCGAGTGCTCTACTCCCCCGCTCCGCGGGGGAAGCTTTCCTCTCCCCGGGGATAGGGAGAGCTTGAATACCTCATCACTCACCCGTCCACGGAATCGGGGCAGGTCCAGCTTGACGTCCACGTCGCGAATCGAACCGGACGAGTGCCATCAGGTGGATCTTGACGTGAGTGCTGACCACGAACTCCATTCCGGAGGACAGACGAGCGGGCATTGAGCCCGCCAGGCGGGCTCACGCGGCCCATAGGGCCCAGACCACGACAGGAGCCAAACGACATGCAGAACATCCTCAACCAAATGCTCGAGACCGCACGGGTGTACCTGCCCAGCCTCGCGGCTGCGCTCGCCATACTCGTCGGTGGCTGGATCGTGGCGCGGATCCTGGCTGCAGTCGTTCGAGGCGGCCTCCGGCGCGCCGAGCTCGACAAGCGCCTGGCCGGCTGGATGGGTGGGAGGCGGGACGAGGCACTCCCCGTCGAAAGACTCTTGGGCCGCGCGGTCTTCTACCTCGTCATGCTCTTCGTGCTCGTGGCGTTCTTCCAAGCGCTGAGTCTCGATCTGATCACAGAGCCGCTCAACGCGCTCCTTACGCAGCTCTCAGAGTTCGCGCCAAGGGCGCTCGGGGCTGTGGGTCTGCTGGTCGTCGCGTGGGTGGTGGCGACGGCGCTCCGACGCATCGTCTCAGGGGCGCTGTCCGCGACCAACCTCGATGCCAAGCTGGGAGAGAGGGCACTCGACGAACCGAGCGACGTCCCGCTCAGCTCTGCCCTCGCCGGAGCCGTGTATTGGCTCGTCTTCCTGCTCTTTCTTCCTGCCATACTGGGTGCACTGGCGATCGACGGGCTCTTGGAGCCGATCCAGGGTCTGACGGATCAGGTGCTGTCGTTCCTGCCGAACCTCTTCGCGGCAGGGCTCATCTTCGCGGTCGGGTGGCTCGTCGCGCGCTTGGTGCAGCGTGTCGTCACCAACCTCCTCGCCGCAGCCGGCGCCGACGGCCTCCTGGAACGGCTCAAGATCGAGGCGATGGGCAACTCTAAGCTCTCGAGTCTCATCGGGCTCGTCGTGTACGTGTTCATCCTTGTCCCGGTCGTCATCTCGTCCCTCAACGCACTCCGTCTCGACGCGATCACCGAACCGGCGAGCGCAATGCTCGGGAGCGTCCTGGACGCCGTTCCCGCGGTGTTCGCTGCCGTGCTGCTCCTTCTCCTCGCCTACGCCGCGGGCAAGCTCGTGAGCTCGCTGATCACTAGTGTGCTTTCGGGAGCCGGTTTCGACGGAATCCTGTCCAAGTTCGGCCTCGAGCGGGCGGAGCCGTCCGGCGGGCGCTCGCTGTCCGAGATCGCCGGCTCCCTGGCACTCGTCGCGATCATGGTCTTCGCGTCGGTCGAGGCCGCGAGCATGATGAGGATGGACTCCCTCAGCGAGGTCCTCACGGGCCTGATCGAGTTCGGTGGCCAGGTCCTGCTCGGGCTGGTCGTATTCGGAGTCGGCCTCTGGCTATCCGGGTTGGCCGCCACGTCCGTGCGGGATAGCGGCGTCGGTCAAGCGGACACGCTCGCCATCGCCGCCAGGGTCTCGATTCTGGCGCTCGCGGGCGCCATGGCGCTGCGACAGATGGGACTGGGCGAGCGGATCATCGAGCTGGCCTTCGGCCTGACGCTCGGCGCCGTGGCCGTGGCGGTCGCGCTCGCGTTCGGGCTCGGCAGCCGAGAGCTCGCCGCCGAGCAGGTCCGGCGCTGGCGTGACGCCCAGTAAGCCGACCGACACCTTCCAGTACGCACGACTCTAGAAAAGGAGCAAGAACGCGGATATCCATCATCTCCGTCGAGGACTCCCCATGTGCAGCATGGGGGGCTTCAGGATCCGAACACTCGACCTCGTGCTGCGAAGCGTGAAGACGCCAGGGGAGTTGGACGATCTCGAGCAACTTGCGCGTCGGCTCTATCTTGGGCCCCCCCGTGAGATCATCTGCCCCGTTCCGCGCCCTCGCCCCTCCTTCTTATCGGTAGACATCGCCCCCCTTAGTCCGAGTGAGTCCCGGTCCCTTGGCACACACCATAGCACGTGGAGAGGCCGACGATCACCGTAGTTGGCAACGCGAAAACGGGCCGGCTGGCCACCGACCCGTTCCGTCGTAAGTGCTTGTCTTTGCTGGATTTATGAACGTCCCCGGTGCGACTCGAACGCACGACCCCCGGTTTAGGAAACCGGTGCTCTATCCTGCTGAGCTACGGGGACCGAGAGTGGAAGCTAACGGCCCCCGGTCCTCCGTCCAGGACGGCTACTGGCCCCCGCGATGCCGCTGCGCCGCGAGATATCCCATACAGTAGGCGCACAGCGTGGTCTCGAAGCTGTTCATATCCGCGGTCGTGCGGAGCGCGACCTCGCCGCGGTCGCGCAGGCCGTCGGCGAAACGCCCCACCCGCAGCGCGAGGTCGGCGACGATCGGGTCCTCGTGGCGTGCTGGCCCGAGCTCCTCCGGACCCAGGTGGGGGTCGTCCCCGATCCCGGTGACGACGACCTCGTCGGTGTCGACGTGCTCAGCGCCGCGCGGGGGAAGCGGCTCGTCCGGTGAGATGAAGGCGTCGTCCGGGACGCCCCCTCCGGTCAAGGTGGCCTCGGCCGAGCGCCGGTGGTTCCGGCGCGGCTGGATGTGCTGGTGGGGCGGGAACGCGGGGGGCGGGAGGCGGTTCAGCTCGTCGCCGCCCTTCTGCGCTCCCCGTCCCCGAGGCCGGCCATCCTCGAACTTACCCTTACGATCGTCGGACATGGCGGGGAACTCCCGTCCACTGTTTGCGGGGAAGACGCCGTGAAGGGGGCCCGGAAGCTCCGGTCCTAGCGGAATACCGATCCTAAGAAATATAGGGGGCGCCGCGCGACGAAATCCAGCCGCAGCGGGTGGCCCCGCCGGCCCGACCCGCGCCCCCCCTACCCTTCGCCCTCCCAGGCGAAGCGCCCGAGGAGGGGGACGAACGAGCTCGAGCCTCCGGTCGGGTGCGCAACCGCCCGCTCCCGGACGGCTCCCCCCTCCTTCTCCACGAGGATCAGCTCCTGCCGGTCCCGATCTCCCACCGGGATCAGCATGCGGCCCGGATCGGCGAGCTGATCGACGAGCGCGGGCGGGAGCCGGGGGGACGCGGCCGAGACCGCGACCACCGAGTAGGGCGCGTACTTCCGCCAGCCGATCGTTCCGTCGCCGACCAGGAGCGCCACGTTGCGCAGCTGCATCGCGTCGAGTGCCCGCCGCGCGCGCAGCGACAGCTCGCGGACCCGCTCAACCGAGTACACGCGGTCGGCCATCAGCGCGAGCAGCGCGGTCAGGTACCCGCTCCCGGTCCCGATCTCGAGCACGCTCTCCCGCCGACCCGGCCGGAGCACGGAGAGGTAGAGCGCCTGGAGCGAGGGCTGCGAGACCGTCTGGCTATGGCCGATCGGGAGGGGGGCGTCCTCGTACGCCCGGTTCCACACTCCTTCGGGAACGAAACGGTGGCGCGGGACGCGGTCGAAGAGCTGGAGTAGCTCGAGGTCGGTGATCCCCTTAGCGCGGATCTCCTCGATCATGCGCCTGCGGGATCCGACGAAGCGAGCATCGTCGTTCACGCCTCTCACACCTTGAGATCCCACCCGCGGATTTCCTTCATCAGGCGGTAGTTGGTGAGGTCCAGGTGCAGAGGGGTGACCGAGACCATCCCCTCCTTCACCGCCCTGAAGTCCGAGTCCGGCGTCCCGGACCATTCGGAGACGCCTCCGCCGATCCAGAAATACTCCCGCCCGGAGGGGTCGAGCGCGCGCGTGATCGAGTCCGAGTAGCGGCGCCTCCCGAGCGAGGTCACCCGCACTCCCTTGACCTGATCTGGCGGGTTGGGGGGAAGGTTGACGGAGAGCAGCGTGTTGGCGGGGAAACTCTCCTCGTCGAGCATCGAGAGCAGCAGCTGCCGCACCGGCTCCTCCCACCCCTCGAGCTGTTCGGGCCCGTCGCCCGTATAGGAGAACGCGATCGCCGGAATGCCGAGTACGGTCGCCTCCATGGCGGCCGAGACGGTGCCCGAGTAGAGGACGTCCTCGCCCATGTTGGGGCCGTGGTTGATCCCCGAGAGCACCACATCCGGCCGCCCCTTGAGCAGTTCGCTCACTGCGACGATCACGCAGTCGGTCGGGGTGCCGTCCACCGTCCAGCCGCCGTCCGACACCGGACGCGCCCGGAGCGGATAGTGGAGGGTGAGCGAGTGGCTGGTCGCGCTCTGCTCGCGATCGGGCGCGACGATGGTGACCTCACCCAGCGCGCGCGCGGCGCGCGCCAGCACCTGGATGCCGGTGGCCTGATAGCCGTCGTCGTTGGTGACCAGCACGCGCACCGCTCGGTCACCCCCTCCGTGGCGGCACGGTGAGCACCTGGAGCAGCGCTTCGAGCTCGCCGTGCATGATGGCCAGCAGCTCGGGAGCGGCGACGTCCTGGCGCCCCTGCTCGAGCTGACCAGTCGCGCGCATCTCCAGGAGCTTCCGGCGCGCCCCCTCGATCGTGTACTTCTGGTTGTACAGCAGGTGCTTGACCAGCAGCACCTGCTCGATGTCGGCGGCTCGGAATGCGCGGTTGCCCGCCCGGTTCTTGACCGGATGCAGCACGTCGAACTGCGACTCCCAGTAGCGCAGTACGTGCGGCCGGAGCCCGGTCAGGTCGCACACCTCGCCCATCGAGTAGTATTCGCGCTTGATGATCGCGTCGTCGCTCACGCCCATTCCTCCGGCTTGGGATCGCGCTCCATCAGGTTCAACAGCGACTCGCGCGCGCTCCGCCCCTCAACGAGGATCGCGTGCACCTCGCTCGTGATCGGCATCTCGACCTCGTGACGTTCGGCGAGGTCGCGCACGGCCTGCGCGGTCTTTACCCCTTCGGCGACCGCGCGCATCTCGGCCAGGATCGAGGAGAGCGGCTCGCCTCGTCCGAGCCGGACGCCCACGGTGCGGTTCCGTGACAGATCGCCCGTGCAGGTGAGCACCAGGTCACCCATGCCAGCAAGCCCGGCGAAGGTCGCCGGCCGCGCGCCCATCGCCTGCCCCAGCCGGGCCATCTCCGCCAGCCCGCGCGTGATCAGCGCGGCCAGCGTGTTGTGGCCGAAGCCGAGCCCGGAGATCATCCCGGCGGCCAGCGCGATCACGTTCTTGAGCGCGCCGCCGAGCTCCACCCCCACCACGTCGGCATTCGTATACACCCGGAAGTGGCCGTTCTGGAAGAGCTGCTGCACGCGCTCAGCCGCCGAGTGGTCCGCGCTCGCCGCGACCACGGCGGTCGGCGCCTCGCGCGCCACCTCGAGCGCGAAGCTGGGCCCCGAGAGCACGGTAAAGCCGGCCATGCCGCGTACGCCGAGCACGTCGTGGAGCACCTCGTCCATGCGCCGTAGCGTGGTGGTCTCGATCCCCTTGGACGCGCTCACGATTTGGCAGCGCGGCGGGAGGTGCGGCTCGGCCTCGGCCATCACCCGGGCCACGAACTGCGAGGGGACGACGTTCACCAGCACCTCCGCCCTGCTGAGCGCGGCCGCGAGATCCGAGGTCGCGCTCAGCGCCGCGGGGAGACGGACCCCGGCCAGAAAGCGGCCGTTCTCGCGCTCGCGGGTGATCTGCTCGGCGACCTCCGGTTCTAGGGCCCAGAGCACGACGTCGTGTCCGTTTCCGGCCAGCAGCGCGGCGAGGGTGGTGCCCCAGCTTCCAGCGCCGATCACGGTGATCCGGCTCACGCGCTTATCGCTCGTGTTCCATGGGTGGCAGGACGTGCCGGTCCGGACCGCGCCCGAAGCGATGCTCCTCGCCACGCGCTAGCCGGCGCAGGTTCGAGCGGTGTGCCCACACGACGAAGGCGGCCAGGGCGATGGTGAACCAGAGGAGGGTCCGGCCTCCCTCGTTCGGGATCAGCCAGACCGCGAGCGGGACGGCGAGCGCGGCGAGCACCGATCCGAGTGAGACGATGCGGGTGACAAGCACGGTCAGCGCCCACACCGCGAACCCGACCAGCACGGCAAGGGGGGCGAGGCCCAGCAGCACGCCGGCGCTGGTGGCTACTCCCTTCCCGCCCTTGAAGCGCACGAACAGCGAGTAGATGTGGCCGAGCACGGCCGCGGTGCCGTAGGCGAGCGCCCAGATCCAGACTGCATCCTCGAGGCGCGGAAAGAACCAGACCGGTACGAAGCCCTTCGCGACGTCCGCCAGCATGACCGGAAGCGCAGCCTTCCAGCCGAGCACACGGTAGACGTTGGTCGCGCCCAGGTTCCCGCTGCCGTGCTCGCGCAGGTCGATGCCGTAGGCCGCGCGGCCCATCCAGAAGCTGGTCGGGATCGCGCCCAACAGGTACGACAGTAGGACGAGTAGGATCGGGCTCACGCAGCGTCAGGACCCCTGCCCCGTGTTCGGCACGCGCCCGCGTCCGAGTGGTCAACCGGCGCGGCTCGCCGCGCCGGACGCGCGCAGTTGGATGGGAATGGGCGACCCCAGGAACCCCCACCGCTCCCGGAAGCCGTTCATGACGTAGCGAATGTAGTGGTCCGGTATCTCGCGGGGCAGGTTGGAGAACAGGACGAAGGTGGGGGGCTTGACGGACACCTGCGTCCCGTAGCGGAGCTTCACCTGCCGGCCCCGCGAGTGCGGAGGTGGCTGTCTGCGCATCAGCTCCTCGAGCGCGTCGTTCACCTCGTGGGTCTCGATGCGGCGCTCCCGCTGCTCCTCCACCTGGAGTACCAGGTCGAGCGCCTTGTGCACCCGCTGGCCGGTGAGCGTGGATGTGAACAGAAAAGGGACCCAGCGCAGGAAGGGGGCGCGCTCGTGCGCCCGCTTCTCGAAGTGGGGAGCGGTCTGCGTATCCTTCTCCACCAGGTCCCACTTGTTGACCACGAGCACGACCCCGCAGCCGGACTGCCAGGCCATCTCGGCAATCTTGAGGTCCTGCACGTGCAGTCCCTCGGTCGCGTCGAGCAGCACGAGTGCCATGTCCGCCTCCTGGAGGACGCGCGCGGTACGGAGCGAGCTGTAGTACTCGAGGGAATCCTTGATGCGGGACTGGCGGCGAAGCCCGGCGGTGTCGACGAACACGAGCGTGCGTCCGTGATAGGTGAGGGGGCTGTCGACGGGATCGCGCGTGGTCCCCTCCTTCTCGCTCACCACCACCCGCTCCTGGCCGAAGATGCGGTTGACGTAGCTCGACTTGCCCACGTTGGGACGGCCCACGACCGCGACGCGGATCTCGTGGGGCTGGCGTCCCGCACCGGGGGCGTCCGGAAGCGCGGCGAGCACGCGGTCCAGCAGGTCCCCCGTCCCCTTCCCCGAGGACGTGGCCACCGGAATCGGCTCCCCGATACCGAGCGACCAGAAGTCCAGCCAGGACGTGTCTTCAGGAAGGTTGTCGACCTTGTTCACCACCAGCAGGACGGGCTTGTTCGCCTTGCGCAGGATCTCCGCGATCCACTCGTCCATCGGGTGCGGCCCGGATTTGGCGTCGACCAAAAAGATGATCGCGTCCGCTTCGGTCACCGCGGCAAGCGCCTGCTCGCGCACCGCGCGGTCCATCGGCTCATCGCTTCCCTCGATCAGGCCGCCGGTGTCGACGATGAAGAAATGCCGCCCCGCCCAGTCCGCGCGCGCGAAGTTCCGGTCCCGGGTGACGCCGGGTCGATCGTCGACGATGGCGACGCGGCGGCCGATCACACGGTTGAAGAAGGTGGACTTGCCGACGTTGGGCCGACCGACGACCGCGACGATCGGGAGCGTTCCACTCACGGGCGCCTCACAGCGCGCGCAGCGTCGCCGTGAGCTCGTGGCCGGGAACGACGCGGGCGGGCGCGAGGCGCGCGCACACCTCCTCGAAGGACACGGTGTCGATGAAGAGCCGGTCGCCGTTGAGCGCCTCCCCGGGGAGTAGTACGATGTCGTCTTCCCGCCCGCCGGCGAGCGCGTCGGCGATGTCGGCGCCCGCCAGCAGCCCAGCGATGGTCACGGTCTCCCCAAAGAAGCGGTTCTCCACCTCCACGACCTGGACGGTGGCGCCGCTCGCGTCCTCCAGCCGGGGGGCGAGCGCCCGCAGGAAGGGAGCCATCGAGCGCGCCGTGGCGATCCGGATACGGCGCCCCGGCAGGGGGGGAACGGCGGTGATCCCGGTCTCGAAGTCGTCCAGGAAGCGGCGCACCGCGCCCACCCCATTCTCGGCCAGGTCGAAGTCGTCGTAATAGCGCGCGTCCGGCAGCTCCTGCCCCGCGATCAGGAACAGCTCGTCCGCGGCGACCGCCCACCCCCCGCCACGCTCCACACGCGCGCGCGCGTGTGCCCGCTCCACCTGGGCCAGGGCGCCCAGCGCCTCCTTTCGGGTGAGGAGCCGGACCGGCCGGTTCAGGTTGTAGCGGGTGAGCCCCACCGGCACGACCGAGACCGAGAGCACCCCGGAGCCGAGCGCCCACAGGTCGTCGAGGGTGCGGTCCAGATGCGCGCCGTCGTTCCAGTCAGGGCAGAGCACGACCTGCGTGTGGACCTCGAGCCCACCTTCGAGCAGGGAGCGCAGATCCTCGAGGATCGTCCCGGCCCGGTCGCTCACCAGCAGCCGCCTGCGCACACGGGGCTCGGTCGCGTGCACGCTCACGTACAGCGGGGAAAGCTGCTGCTTGACCAGCCGTGCGAGACCGCGCGGGCCCAGGTTCGTGAGGGTGACATAGCTCCCGTACGTGAAGGAGAGTCGGAAGTCGTCGTCCTTGAGCCGGAGGCTGTCTCTGACCCCGGGAGGATTCCCGTCGATGAAGCAGAAGACGCACTTGTTCGCGCACTCGCGCACGGTGTCGGGCGCGGGGACGATCCCTAGCGGCTCGCCGGGGTCGCGGCTCACCTCGTAGACGACCGTGTCCCCCTCCGGGGAGACCGCCTCGATCTCGATCTCAGGATCGGCTAGGAAGAAGGTCAGGTCGATCCCGTCGCGCACGCGCTGCCCGTTGATGCGGACGATGCGCGTGCCGATCTCAAGCTCCAGCTCCTCTGCGATGCTGTCGGACTCGATGGCGGCGATGCGGACCACGGGACCTCGATGGACTGCGGGTCTGACTACCCTGGCCTCGAGCCTCGCCGAGGTCCCAGAAAGGCATGCAGCCCTTTAAAATAGCTCCAAAGGCCTCCCGCTTGCACCCGGCCGGCACGGTGCCCACGAGGTCCTCCGTGCCCGCCACGACTCACGATCCCGCGATGTACTCGAAGAACAGCGGGTGCGCGCGTGTCGCTCGTCCCCTTGCAGGAGCTCGTGCAGCATCTCGTGCTTCACCGTGCCTTCGCTGAGCAGATAGCCCCGGGCCAGGTAGATCCTGCCCCGGAGCCAGGCGCCGTACACGGTCTGCCCCTCCCACAACTCGGGGGTTGACCACGGCCCGTCGACGGCCTCGTACCAATCGACGGTCGGAAATCACCGCGGCCGCTCCGCGGCCGCAGTGACATGCTCCCACCAGTCCTGGTACAGCCCTGGAGGCTCGAAGCGGGCGATGTCCTGCGGCACCTCCCCACCAGCACCGTCGTGGGCTCGCAGGCAGCCAGCGCCACGGCGAGGAGCACACCCCGGGCGTGACGCACGCTCTCTCCCGAGCCTGACCTCTACCGGGGCGGTGCCACGTCGCTGTCGACGGGCTCCAGCCGCACGATGGGAGTCAGCGCGGGGCCGCGCGAGTCGATCGCCAGGTAGATGAGCCCGTCCGGCCCCTGCCGCATGTCACGGATGCGGCCGATCTCGCTGCGGAGCAGGGTCTCAACGCTCACCACGCGCTCCCCGTCCAGCGTGATCCGCGCCAGCTGCTCCCCCACCAGCCCGCCCACGAAGACGCTCCCTCGCCACCAGGGGAACCGGTCGCCCGTGTAGGCGAGCATCCCCGACGGCGCGATCGACGGCACCCACGTCCAGCTCGGCGCCTCGATCCCCTCCCGGTGCACCTCCCCTGTGTAGACGGTCCCGTCGTAGTTGATCCCGTAGGAGACCACGGGCCACCCGTAGTTGGCGCCCTTGCGGATCCGGTTCACCTCGTCGCCTCCGCGGGGGCCGTGCTCGTTCTCCCAGAGCGCGCCCGTCTCCGGGTCCAGCGCCATCCCCTGCGGATTGCGGTGGCCATAACTCCAGATCTCCGGCATCGCGCCCTCGCGGCCCGCGAAGGGGTTGTCGGCGGGCACCCGGCCGTCGTCGTGGAAGCGGAGGATCTTGCCCTGGTGCTGACCGAGGCTCTGGGCGGGGTGGCGGGTCATCAGGTTCGGGCTCTCTCCGCGATCTCCGACGGAGAGGTAGAGATAGCCGTCGCGATCGAAGACCATGCGGCCCGCGAAATGGACGTTGCCCCGGGACCACGCCTTTGCCTCGAAGATCTCCTCGACGTCGACCAGACGATCTCCCTCCAGCCGCCCGCGCACGACCGCAGTGGTCGCCAGCGAGGCGTCCTGGTTGGGCTTGGCAAAGCTCAGGTAGAGGAGGCGGTTGGAGGCGAAGTCCGGGTGAAGGAGCACGTCGAGCAGTCCCCCCTGTCCGCGCGCCCGCACCGCCGGGACGCCCGCGACCGGTTCCGGGAGGAGCCTGCCGCCCCGCACGATCCGGAGCCGCCCGGCCCGCTCGGTGATTAGGAGGTCGCCATTGGGGAGCCACGCCATCGACCAGGGGTGGTCGAGTCCCTCGGCGAACGTCACGACGCGGAAGTCGTGGCGGGCGGACTCGTGCACGCCCGTCCCGCGCTCCCCTCCGTCCGGCGCTTGAGCCGCGAGCGGGGCGGCCGCCGTCAGGGCGAGCAGAGTCGCGGTGAACCAATCGGGACCAAGGCGTTCGCGTCGCATCGTTCCTCCTGAGTATCGCGGTCCGGTTCGATCCGGATAGAATACGCGTCAGGGTAGCTCGGTTTCCAGCAGCCCGACCAGCGTGTCCGGGTTGTCCGCGTTGACCCAGTGCCCGCCGGCCACCCGGTGGAGGTGCACCCGTCCGGTCCGCGCGCCGGCCGCCTCGATCCGGGCGCAGACGGGCTCGTCCAGCACCGAGGACTCCTCGGCCTTGACGACGTGCGCATCGAGCCCGGGTGGGGGCGACTCCACCACCGGCCAGAGATCCGTCCGGAAGAAATCGGTGAGGAGCGCCTCCATGTCGTCGGGATCGAGCCGCCAGTGCCAGCCGGCGCCGGCGGCGTCTCCCCGCTCGAGGTTGAGCACCATCCACTGCGCCACCGGACGCGCAACCCCGAACGAGACGAGCGCGGCGACGCCCTCGTCGCGGTCCACGAACGGACCGGGCGCCCCGCGGAGCGCCTCGAGCATCTCCCACGCGCTCCCGGAGGGGGGGCGTGCTTCGGGGGTCGAGTCCACGAGCCAAAGCGTCTCGAGCCGGCTGCCCGGCTCGCGCGCGTGGAGCAGCGCGACCTTGCCGCCGAAGCTGTGGCCCAGAATCCCGCGCACGGAGAGCCCCGTCCCCTCGGTCAGCCGCGCGACGTCCTCCGCGGCGGCGGCGAGCGTGTGTGGCGGCGCGAAGCCGCGCGAGGCGCCGTGCTGGCGTAGATCAACCAGCAGCGCCGCCCATTCGGGGCGCGCCCGAACCACCCTCTTGGCCACGGTATTCCAGTTCTGGCCCGACCCGTAGATTCCGTGCAGCACGACGAGCCAGCGCTCCGGCCGGGCGCCTTCTGCGGTGACCAGGTCGTGGTGAAGGAGGGGTGGTGGGGTCGGGGCCAGAAGCGCTCCCGCGTGGGCCGTTTGCGGCGTCGTGTGGACGGCGGGGACATCGTGCGCGGGAACTCGTACGCGCGGGCCCGCGTACCCTCTCCCCGGTTGGTGGGTGCCGCCACCGGAGGACTCCACTGCGCATCACGCCGCTCGCCACGCTGGCGATCGTCTCGCTGCTGCTCTCCGCCTGCGAGCGGATAGAGCAGGTGATCGACGTGCGCCGCGACCTGACCCCGCACGAGGCCTACGTCGCCGGGCTCGAGGCTGCCGGGCTGGCCGAGAGCGCGCTCGGCCGCGACTGGATCCGCGCCGCGGACGCGGCGTTAGCCACGCCCTCGACGGTCGCGCTCCCGTATCGGGAGGAGGGATTCATCCCGGCCGAGGCCCCGACCGCGATCGGGCTTCGCATGGCGCTCCAGCGCGGGCAGGTGCTCACCGTGCGCACCCGCTTCGACGCGAGCGACTCGACGCTCGTCTTCCTGGACCTATTCCGCGTTCCCGATGAGAGCGGGGAGCCGCTGCGGCCGCTCGTCCGCGTGGACTCCCTCCCCGATGGGATGGTCTACGAGCCCTACCGCGACGGAGAGTACGTGCTCCGCCTCCAGCCTGAGCTGTTGCGCGGCGGTCGCTACCAGGTGGTGCTCTCTCTCGACCCCTCGCTCTCCTTCCCGGTGGAGGGGCTCGACCCGCGCTCGATCGGCAGCTCCTTCGGGGCGCCGCGCGACGGCGGCGCGCGCGACCATCACGGCGTGGACATCTTCGCGCCCCGGGGGACGCCGGTGCTCGCTGCCTCGGAGGGGGTGGTGACCCGGGTGGAGGAGACCCGCCGCGGCGGACGTGTCATCTGGGTGAGCGACGAGCGGCGCGGGCAGCGCCTGTACTACGCGCACCTCGACCGCCAGCTTGTCACGCCCGGTCGGCACCTGCGGCCGGGGGACACGATCGGCCTCGTCGGCAACACCGGCAACGCGCGCACGACTCCTCCCCACCTACACTTCGGGGTGTACGCCCGCAACCAGTACGTGCGCGGACCGCAGGACCCGATTCCCTATCTCGCGCTTCCGCGCCGGAGCATTCCTTCCCTTCCCAATGCTCCCGAGCGGCTCGGCAGCTGGGCTCGCGTCTCCGCGCAGGGGGTGGCGCTCCGGACGAGCCCGGCGGCCGGGTACGCGCAGGACACCCTGCCCCGCCACACCCCCGTGCGCCTGATGGCCGGGAGCGGCGACTGGTGGCGCGTGCGGCTGCCCGACGGGCGGATGGGATGGCTTCCGGCGGCTGCGGCCGAACCCGCGGACCGCGCCGTATGGGAGGCCGTACTCGCCGATCCCCGACCGGTCCTGGCCGGTCCCGCCCCGCACGCACCCGTCGTCGAGCCGCTCCGTCCGGGGAGCCGGATCGACGTGCTCGGCGAGTTCTCGGGCTATCTCTGGGTACGCGGGCCAGGCAGTCGGCCCGGATGGGTGGCGGCGGCGCAGTAGCGCGCCGATCTCACCAGGCCCTCAGCCGATCACGCGCCCCAGCAGCTCGTCCTCGGTCAGCTCCCCGGCCGGACTCGGGAGCGGGCCGGGGTAGCCCAGCTCGTCGGACTGGCGCGTGAATGTGATCGCTGCCCCGCCCGCGGTGTGCTCATCGGAGCTCTGGACCCACCACAGGTGCTCGTCCCGATCGAGGAACAGGAAGCCGCTCTCGTTGAGCGCGGCCTCCAGCGCCAGCGCGAGCTCCTCGCGGTCGAGATCCGGGAGCTCTTCCATCACCGGGCCCACCACGCGGATCTCGCATTCGTCCAGCTCCTCGTCCTTGGGGAGGAAGCGGATCACCATCTCCTCCTCGACCTCTTCGTTCTCCGGCTCTGAGGGGGAGCGGCCGGATCTGCCAGCTCCGTCCGTCCTCGTCGAGCACCTTTCTGGTCATTGTCAGGCCGCCTCCCCAGTGGTTCGTTCAGACTCTCGAGCCTCCACCGGTTGCAGGAAACCTCCCGTTTTCCCTTGAAACCGGGCGACCCGCGGGTGCATCATGAGGGCCATGAGCCGCCAGATGTTTCCGCGCATGCGCCCGACCGCCTCTCTCCTCGCTCTCACCCTCGCTTTCACCGGCTGTACCGTCGTCGGGTACCCGGGCGGCGTCACGGGTCCTGCGCCGGTCCGCTCCGACGCGGAAGGCGACGGTGCGGCGCGCAGCTACGAGGTGTTCGGCGTACGGTATACTACGCTCGCGTCGAGCGAGGACTACCGTGAGATAGGGATCGCGTCCTGGTACGGCGAAAAGTTCCACGGTCGCCGGACGGCCAGTGGCGAGATCTTCGACATGCACGAGCGGACCGCCGCCCACCGCACGCTCCCGCTGCCGACGTGCGCGGAGGTGCGACGGCTCGATGACGACCGCACGGTCGTCGTGCGCGTGAACGATCGCGGGCCATTCGATCCCGAAGGTGAGCGGATCATCGATCTCTCGTTCGCCGCCGCCGCGGCCATCGGCCTCATCGAACCGGGGACGACTGCGGTCGAGGTGAGAGCGCTCGAGCCGGACCGGAGCTGCTGATCGCATGCGTCATGGTGCGAGCCAGAGCTCCGGGCGCGCACGGGTCCGGGCATGGCGCTCGAGCTGACCCTGCGCACCTCCCTCGAGACCCGTGATCGGCGCGACCAGTCGTGTCGGAGTCGGGCATCCGGATCGACGTCGCCCACGGCTACCTTGGCCCCTGGATGCTCGACCAGCAGCGCACGACCCGCGCGCTGGGCAACCTCGTCCGCAACGCCGCTTCTGCGATTGCGAGTGCGAGCCGGGGAGCACGATCCGCCTGCGGAGCGTGCAGCAGAATGGCAGGCTGCAGCTGGAGGTCGAGGACGACGGGCCGGTCGAGGTCACCGGCGGACACGTTTAGATCAATCAGGACGGAACGTTCAGCTTCGCGGTCACCACCCGCACCACCCAGGGCGGAAACGCGAGTAGCAGCACCGACACGACGAACGGCACCTGGACGCGGCAGGGGAACCAGGTCACCATCACGGCCGGCGGGGAGGACCCGGTGACCGCAGTGGTGAGCGGGGACGAGCTGGTCGCGGTGGAGGAAGGCCTGACGCTTACCTTCCGGAATAGCGGCCGCGCTTCGCCCTCAGCAGATCCCGCGCACGCGAGCGACGCCACTCAGCAGCCCCCACGCCGCCGCGGCTCCGGCGCGCGCGCCGGCCTCGGCCTCGGCGAACTCGGCGTCGTCGGGCGCGACCTCCGCGATCGCCTCCCGCAGCTCGCGCGCGTGCTCGACGTCCAGCGTGGCGTGCAGGGAAAAGTAGGTGACGCCCTCGCCCTGGATGCCGTAGCGGTCGCGCAGACCCGTCACCTTGGCCTCGGCGACCTCCGGCGTCTGCGACTCGTAGCCGTAGATCATCCCGAGCGCGAAGGGGAGCGTTGCGGAAGAGGCGGCCCGGCCGAACGCCTCCACGCAGGCGGTGGTCTCGGTTTCGGGACTGGACGCGCGGCACCGGTCGGCCGAGCTGCCGACCGCCTCGGCGAAGCGAAGCCAGAGCGCGCCATGATTCCCGTCCCGCTCATCGGCCAGGTTCTCCTCAAGGGTCCGGCGCGGGCGGCCGGTGGGCAAACGCGCGGCGATGGCCTCGAGGTATCCCGGAAACGCCTCGACCTGGCGCCAGTACTGTTCGGCGTAGGTGGCCAGATCGTCGGTCGTGAGGGCGCCCTCGACCCAGGCGCGGTAGAACGGGTGCGTCAGCAGACGATGGTCCGACGTGGCGTCATCGAGCCGCTTCCGGACGTCCGTGATACGCATGTTGGTCCCGCTCCCGCGCTGAAGGATGAACCGGCCTCCGCCCGTTCCGACCCCCAAGATAGGGCCGGCCGCTCCGGTCGGTAGTGGCTGGCCTGCGACCGGGAGCCAGAGGGTGAAGACGGTCCCGCTGGACGGGTCGCTCTCGACTGACGTGACCCCCTGAAACGAGACCAGTACGGATGTTAGGATCTGGCACCTGGTCCCAGCTACAGCATGGGCAGGAGACGGCACACGCCGGGCACCATGGTCACGGCGGGCGGCCTCGTCTTCGAACGCGGATCCGGCAACCCATAGAGGCCGACGCTGTTGTACATGCTGTACACGCCGACTGAACTCCCGTATAGGCCCACCGTGTTCAGGGCCGGATGATACCGGACGTTCGGCATGTCCCCCACTGGAACCTGCCAGAGATGCTCGCCGCTGTTCAGGTCGATCGCGGTGCGAACGCTGTAGGGGGGGCTTGAGAAGCGGTAGCCCGTCCGAGAGGCCCGTCTCCACGGTACTACGAGCCGCCGACTCCCGGCCTCAGCTCAGTCAGAACGCCAGCCCCTGGCGGTACTGGACGAAGACGTAGGTCCGCGCGCCCTCCTGCGTCGGCACCTCCGCGTAGACGCTGACGGGAGGAAACCCGATCTCGCCGAGCACCGTGGTGGTGCCCGCCCGGGTCTTGCGAAAGGCTCCGATCATGATGGTTGGAATCACCCGGTTCACCACATAGCCTGCCACGCCGGTGCGGGGGTCCGGGGGTAGAGGCGAGGCTCGCCGAAAGGCACGCACCGGAAAGACGCGCGCGTCGAGGATGAGCTCGTGCGCGCCGGGAACCCTCTCATAGCGCCCGCTCACCGCCAGCGCACCGCTCGTGTATCCGTGCAGGAAGATCGGCGGCCGGACGAAGCGCATGACGTCGCCCACCGCCTCGAAGGTCCTGCGGTGGGGCCACTGAGCCATCCCGAACTGGCCCCACACCGCAAAGTGGTTGAAGCTCGCGCGGTCCACCAACATCAATTCGGCGGCGTAGCGATCCGCGCTCCTGCGCTCCGCGATCAAATGGGCCCCCGGCGCCGTGCCTCGCTCCACCGGATGCCACGTGGCCGCGAGGTGTTGGAAGTCCACGCCGCCGGGGCCACGCGCCCCTCCCCAGGCCGCGCTCCAGCGCGCTCCCTTGAGGTAGAGCCCCGCGTGGCCGATGAGATCGCCGTTGCGGTCCCCCCCGCCGAGCCCCAGCTCGACGTTCGGCCGGCGCAGCTTGAGGTATAACCCGGTGAAGCGATCCACTCCGCGCTCGATGCTGCCGCCGAGCAGCGGCACGCCCCGCCCGATCTCGAACGCCGCGCCCACGTCGGTGCGGTCGGGCCGGTCCTCGAGGAAGAGCGAAGCGTAGCCGTCCACCCCCACCGCGGAGCCGGGAAGCATGATCCCGAGGCGCTGGAGGGGGTCCTCCTCCAGTTCGCGCTCGGCCCGCAGCACCGGGGACGTGCCGTTGTACAGCTCGACGCGCGCGATCATCCGATGCCTGCGCTCGATCTCAAGCTCCCCCCAGTGCTGGGCCGCCGTGGGCGCCGGAGAGCAGAGCGCTGCGAGGGCGAGGGCGGTGACCACGGCCCGCGTTCGCCGCCCCCGCCGAACGCCGCCGCTCAGCTCGGCCGCGGCAACCGCGGCGGCCGCACCGGGGTGGCTTCCAGCACGCGGTCCCAGATCCTCCGCCGGACCGCGTCGGCTTCGCGGACGATTTGCTCCTCGTCCATCGTGAGGACGCGATGGAGAGTCAATCCCAAAGTTAGTTGAAACGGGAGCGACCTCCGTCTCAGGCGACAGCATGTGAACGGCTCTCGGGAAGGGTGATCCCGAGGTCCTTCTGGATCGCGGCCCTGAGGAGCGGGAGGTATCGGTCCTGCCTCGCCAGCGTCCAGAACAACCCCAGAGGTGGGCGGAACCAAGCCCTACGGTCCGACCGTTCGAGCCACGTCACCGTGTATCTCCCGCGGACCTGGCGTGCCCGAATGGGGCCGCCAGCGCATGCCCGTGGGTTAGGCGCTGCGGCGCCGCTTCGGTGACCCGGGTTCGCAACGAGGCTCGAGTACCTCACTTGGTGATGCCTCCGCTCTGAAGCGGTTTTCACATTCCCGCCCTCGCCGAGCTGGCGCTCGATGCGGTAGCGGCCTTCGAGGGCCGCGCTCAGGCGGGTGACGGGATCGGGGGTGTCCAACCGTTTAACATGCGCGATAGACCTGCATATCGCGAGTGAATCCCTACTAGGGATGGACCTGGAGGACGATCACCACGCCCATCCGCCGCATCATTCCTCGCCCCGCATGTGAGCGCCGATCACCCTAACCCAGTACTCGTGCAGCTCCTCCAGCCGCACGTCGCCAGCGAAGACCTCTGCCGTCGCCTGGGCCAGAAACCCGACCAGCTCCTTGGACGTGCCCCCAGGTACGGTACCACTTCCTATGTTAGACCCAGAGCCAGCGGGGGCCCCTGGAGCTGAGGCATCCTGAGGAACCAGGGCGAAGGTCTGATCGTCTCTGGGACCGGGGGACGCCCACCGCAGGCGCTGTGGGGTCGAACGGTATTGTACAACCGTCTCCACTGCTCGACGAGGACGACGGCCTCGGGCAGCGTGTAGAAGATCTCGCCGTTCAGGAACTCGTCCCTCAG
>Ga0310123_10001691_pt1 | contig 18151 bp, 18 predicted proteins | sample CB6_AW_1057_MG_FD_203505 | JGI IMG/M metagenome (GOLD analysis project Ga0310123, IMG submission 203505) | Marine microbial communities from Western Arctic Ocean, Canada - CB6_AW_1057 | ecosystem: Environmental > Aquatic > Marine > Oceanic | place: Canada: Western Arctic Ocean | collected... | reverse complement strand
ACTGCTGAAGACAACGTTACTCTGATGGCTCAATATCTTGGTTGGGCCGCCGAACGCCGGACAGACCGGGTGGCGCAACTCGCCGAGCTGACACATTTCCCCTTGGATGGCCTGCGGCGGTTTCCCGTTCAATTGTCGGGCGGCCAGCGGCAGCGCGTCAGTCTCATGCGGGCGTTGATGCTCGACCCTCACTTGCTGGTACTTGACGAGCCGTTGGGCGCGCTCGATCCGATGATTCGCTCGGAACTACAGGCCGAGTTGAAAGAAATCTTCGCGACGTTGGGAAAGACGGTCGTACTGGTGACGCACGATATGGGTGAAGCGGTATTCTTTGCGGAAACGGTTTTGTTGCTGCGGGACGGACACCTCGTACAGCAGGGCACGCCGCAGCAGTTGTTACACGAACCGGCGAATGAATTTGTGACGCACTTCGTGCGTGCTCAGCGCGCCGTTTCTTGGGAGGCAGAAGCCCCATGATCCGCTACGTCCTGATGGCGCTGGTCCTACTCTTGTTGGCATTCACACCACTGTCGTGTCAGCGTGAACAGTTCCGCGTTGGAGCGAAGAAATTTACCGAGTCGGTGATCTTGGGAGAAATAATCACATATCTAGCCCGCGGCACGGGCCTTGAGGTCCCGCGTGTCCAAGAGTTGGGGGGCACCCGATTGCTGTTCTCGGCGCTCTGCCAAGGGGATATTGACGTTTACGCAGAATACACGGGTACGATTAGAGAGGAAATCCTGGCCGGCCAGGACGTCCAGGACGCGGCCCACATGCGTCAGATTCTGCACGGGCAAGGGATCGGCATGACAGAACCGCTGGGATTCAACAATACCTATGCGCTGGCAATGAAAAAGGATGTTGCAGGGCAGCATAGCATTCGACGTATCTCGGATTTGACACGACATCCCGATCTGACGTTGGGTTTTGGCCATGAGTTCGTAGACCGCCAGGATGGCTGGCGGAACCTGCGTAAGCACTACGGCCTATCCCAAAGCGAAGTCAAAGGCATGGACCACGATCTGGCGTACCGCCAACTCGATGTTGGCGCGGTTGACGTCATCGATGCCTACACGACCGACGCCAAGGTCAAACAGTACGACTTGCTCCTGCTGGAGGATGACCGGGACTATTTTCCGCGCTACAGCGCCATTTTCCTATTTCGTTTGGAACTCGAACACAGTGCGCCGCGTTTGGTGGAGGCGTTGCGCCAGCTAAGCGGTCGTATCGATGATCAGACGATGGCTGGTTTGAACGCTCGTGTGGAGCTTTCGCGCGTTGCCGAAAATCGCGTCGCAGCGGAGTTCCTGCAGGATGCGTTCGGACTCGACGTGGATGTCCAACAGGAGACGGCCGGCGCACGCATCCTGCGACACACGGTCGAACATCTCGATCTGGTTCGCCAATCGTTGCTCCCTGCCGTTCTCTGTGCCGTGCCGCTCGGTGTCCTGGCTGCCAAACAGCGCGGGTTGGGTCAGGGAGTGCTGGCAGTGGTCGGCGTGATTCAGACGATCCCGTCACTCGCGTTACTGGTGATACTTATGCCACTGATCCATTGGCTCGGTTTAAGCAGTATTGGTCAGGGGTCGATCACGGCCGTAGTCGCTTTATTTCTTTATTCTCTGTTGCCGATCGTGCGAAACACGTTCACTGGACTGCACGACATTTCGCCACAAATTCACGAATCGGCGAAAGCTCTGGGGTTGCCGGCACTTGCCAGGTTGCGGCTTGTCGAATTGCCACTTGCCTCGCGGACCATACTGGCCGGCATTAAAACGGCGGCCGTCCTCAACGTCGGTTTCGCAACATTGGGGGCGCTGATCGGCGCGGGAGGCTATGGTCAGCCGATTCTTAGGGGCATCCGGTTGAATGACACGAGCCTGATTCTACAGGGAGCGATTCCCGCGGCCGTACTGGCGATCGCCACACAGGGCCTGTTCGAGTTGGCCGAACGGTTTTGGGTGCCCAAAGGTCTGCGACTGGCAGCGCGGAGCATCAAGACATGAAGTTTTGTAACACTTTAGCGGATTGCAGTCGTGTTTGAGATATGGGTCTGTGGTCCGTAACCCTCACTCCTTGCTCGTCGCTCTTTTCGGCGCCCCTGACCACAGTGTCGCGTCGGTCTACGCCCGTTTTTCGTGCTAGAAAGGGTGTTCGGTCAAGTGCCAGGAGAATTTTCTGGAATCGGCGGTTTCCAAGACGGGGTATCTTCGTAAGATGAAGGACATAATTTAATCTCGGCTTTCGTTGTGGCAGCCCCGCCGCCCTGTGAGACAGTAAGCGACAGACCAATCATCACAGAACTCTACGTCGATGTTTCGTCGGCATGATTCCGCCGCACTCGCGAGCGATGACATTCCAGTTAATTAAACAAGGAGGCATTGATGTACCACGACGAACCATCCAGTTTGGGACTGGCCGACGAAGCAGTCAGCACGACGTTTCTCGAAGATGTCATGAGCGGTCTGAACCGCCGTCCGAAAACGCTGCCCTGTAAATACTTCTACGACGAACGGGGCTCGCAGCTCTTCGATCAGATTTGCGAACTTGACGAATACTACTTGACGCGGACCGAGCTCGAAATCATGCGCCGTTTTGCACCCGACATGGTGGCGGTCCTCGGCACGGGCGTGATCCTTATTGAACTTGGGAGCGGTAGCAGCGTCAAGACGCGTCTTTTGCTTAATCATCTCGCGGACCCCGTGGCCTATGTGCCGGTCGACATCTCGCGGGAACATTTGCACAAGTCATCCCGGAAACTTGCGGCCGCGTATGCTCACCTGGACGTGATACCGGTCTGTGCGGATTTCACCGGATCGTTTTCAGTGCCGCAACCGAAACGAAAGCCGGCCCGGAGTGTCGTCTATTTGCCTGGATCCACGATCGGCAATTTCGAGACCGAGGCCGCAATCGCTTTGATGGGACGCATCGCGAGGCTCTGTGGCCCGGGCGGCGGATTGCTGATCGGCATCGATTTGCAAAAGGACGTTGAGACGATCGAGGCCGCCTATAACGACGACCAGGGCGTCACTGCTGAATTTAACTTGAACCTGCTGCAGCGAATCAATTACGAACTGGAGGGTGATTTTGTGCTGGACCAGTTTTGGCATGAAGCGGACTATGACGAAGTCAGGGGACGTGTCGAAATATCTCTGATTAGCAAACAGCGGCAGGTCGTCAACGTGGGGGAGGAGTCATTCTGTTTCGACAAGGGTGAGGTGATACGTACTGAATACTCGCACAAGTACGCGATCGATCAGTTTGCGTCGATGGCCGTTGCCGCGGGACTTGCGCTCCGTCGCGATTGGACCGACGACAAAGACCTGTTTGCCGTGTTGTATTTGGAGGTGACGCCATGAACGCGCCGGCTTCCTCGATCTCACCCGCCGCCAGCTCTGAGAATAGGACCAGCTGGCGACTCGCTGAGCGATACCAGACCGTTCGGCAGTTTACCGCGAGGCTTGTGCAGATGTTGTCCGCCGAGGATTGTACGGTCCAATCGATGCCGGACGTGAGTCCTGCCAGCTGGCATCTGGCACATACGACTTGGTTCTATGAAACATTTGTGCTGGCCGGAGTCTCCGGCTATCGACTGTTTCACCCCCGCTACGAGTATCTGTTTAATTCGTACTATAACGCGGTCGGTGAGCAATTTCCTCGGCCCCGACGAGGCTTATTGACTCGTCCTGGCCTGGCGGAAATCAACGCATATCGTCAATTCGTGGACGAAAAGATGGGACAGCTCTTACAGCGGCTCGGCGATGAGGCAAGCGAGTCGCTAGCGCACGTGATCGAGCTTGGTCTGCAGCACGAACAGCAACATCAAGAACTCATCCTGACCGACATCAAGCATGTTCTGTTCTGCAATCCGCTCTTTCCAGTCTATGACGAGACCGCGGGTTGGAGACCGGCCGCGGCAGGTCCACTCGGTGGCTGCGATTATGAAGAAGGGATCTATGAAGTCGGTCACGCGGCCGATCAGTTCGCCTATGACAACGAATTGCCGTGTCATCGTGTGTTTGTCGAGACGTTCCACCTGGCCAATCGGCCAGTAACGAGCGGCGAATATATGGAGTTCATCGAAGACGGTGGCTACCGACGACCGGAACTCTGGCTCTCACTGGGCTGGCAAACCGTATGTGAGCAGCGCTGGCAGGCGCCCCTGTATTGGATGTCGCATGATGGCGGCTGGTCACAGTTTACGCTGGCCGGTTTGCGCGACGTGGACCGGGACAGTCCGGTTTGCCACGTCAGCTATTTCGAAGCCGATGCATTTGCCCGTTGGGCCGGAGCGCGATTACCAACCGAAGCCGAATGGGAAATCGCGGCGGAGACGGTCCCGCTGGCGGGAAATTTTGTGGATACCTTGCTGGCTGCGGACGCGGCGATTCATCCGGGACAGACTCAGCCGGTAGAAGCGCTGCTGGAGAGTGACGCACCGTCACGGATGTTCGGGGATGTGTGGGAGTGGACGGCCAGCCCCTATACCGCGTATCCGGGTTACCGGCCGCCATCTGGTGCGCTGGGTGAATACAACGGAAAATTTATGTGTAACCAGTACGTCTTGCGCGGAGGCTCCGTGGCGACGTCCCAAAATCACATTCGCCGCACATATCGCAATTTCTTTCCCCCGGCAAGCCGCTGGCAGTTTATGGGCCTGCGCCTGGCAAGGTAGCCGAGCTACCCTGGTATAGCTCGGATCATTTCCTATGCCATCCGAAACGTGTCAACGATTTTGAGACCCCTGCATGACGAAACTTAACCGGCAGTTTCGACGACTCTTCTTTCATGCGTCGGCCCAGGAAATCAGTATGACACCCTCAACTTCCCTCGGAATGTGGCGAGTTACCATCCGATTCCTCGCAGCCGCGATGGCACTTTCGGCGATGTTCGATAGTGTGTACGGGGATCTGATCGGACCGACCGAGCTTGATCGTGAGATTAGCATCTCGGTGACAAAGCTGTTGTCGACACGGCACCTTTCCCAACGTCCGTTGGACGACGAGATATCTCGTCGCTTTTTGAAGAACTTTCTCGATACGCTCGACCCATGGAAGTTTTACTTCAGCGAGTTCGATGTCGCCGAATTCCTTGGTGCGCAGGATGATCTCGGTGAATCGCTTTCGAAAGCGGGATGTGGCAGGACTGTTTATCGACCACGGGCCGCTCGTCCAGGTACTCGGATGACGAGCGTGAGTTCAAGACCTACGGCGACGACATGCAGGGGACCCTTTGAGACGGCCCCTGGTAATCTTGATCAGCTAGTTCAGCGGTAATTCACGATTGGCACAACGTCATTTGACCTGACGAATTCCGTCCCGCTAATTCGGTACTTCGATGGGGACCTTATCCACATCCTCCTTGCGTCGGATACAGCTTTAATAGTGCTTTGACTTCATCGGAGGATGACTACGGCGTGTTCGATTCTGAAGGCGGAGACCGTCCGGGCATACAATGGACATGCTGCGACTCAGGATTATTGCCGACCCTCAGCATGTTACGGTAGGCTACTGGGTCCGGCCAACTCACTTGTCACACACGCCGTAGCCACACTTTTTGTACCACACGTAATATCGGAGCCAAGAAAGGACCGTTTTTGAAGCGTGTGTAATGTTCTAGCTATGCTGATCGACTACTGATTGTGATAATGTGCCATTTGGAGGAAAATGCCATGATGAACATACTATTTCCCACCACTGTGATCGGCAGCTTGCCGCGGCCGGAATGGGTACGCGAAATCGTTCTGGACCGCAAGGAAGGCAAGATCTCCGAAGAAGAAGCTAACCGGTTGCTAGATCCGGCGATCGAGTCGGCTTTGCTTCTGCAGGAGCGCGCGGGCGTGGAAGAGATCACCGACGGTGAGTGGCGACGTGAAAGTTACGTCAAAGTCTTTGCCGAGCGGGTTCGGGGATTTAAGCCGGACCTCATCGACATCGATACGTTGCGCTATCCAGCGGTGGTGGCGCCCGTTGAGTACTACCGCCCTTTGGTCCTCGACGAAATACAATTCGCGCGTTCTCGGACCGCGCGCCGTCTAAAGGCGACTCTACCGGCACCGTACATCGTTGGCCGGAGGATGTGGCATCCGGATCATTCGAAGAAAGCTTATCCCACGCCAGAAAAATTGATGGCCGATTGTGTGCCCATCTTGCGCCAAGAAATTGAAAAACTGATTCAGGCCGGAGTCGATATCGTGCAGCTCGACGAACCCTGGCTCTGTACACTGGTCGACCCCAACTTCCGCCGGCGTGAGGGAGTCACGAACGTCGAGTACGAAATGGATTTGTGTGTAGACCTGATTAACCAAGTGGCAGAAGGCTTTGACACCATCGACACTGGCATGCATCTGTGCCACGCCCACTTCAATTACAGTCACGGTAGCGAGGGTCCGTACGATATCATTATGCCCGCCCTGGCCAAAGTACGGTTAGGAACCATTTCCATGGAATACGCCAGTCCCGTCGCCGGCGGTCTGGAATCACTGTCTCAATTTCCCGCCGGTCCCCGACTCGGGCTCGGCTGCATTGACCACTGCGACCATAATATCGAAACGCCTGACAACGTTGCGGCACGCGTAGAGAAAGCGATGCAATACGTCGACAAGGAGCGAATCACCCTCCATCCCGACTGCGGATTTTCTCCCTCCGTACAAAACCCCATGGACCTGGACGAAGCCTACTTAAAGCTCAAATCGATGTGTCACGCCGCAGAACTTCTACGAGCTAAATATGGCTAGGAGCGATGAGCCAAGCGATTGATTTGTTGCTAATTGTCCGAAATAAATGGAGACTAACAGATGACCCACTCGAACAAACATTCGAAATTGCAATCGAGCAACGACTGGAAATTGGATGTCGCAATACAAGCGATTGCTATTGGAAGTCTACCTGGGGGGCGTCTCGCAGGGCAGCGATGCTGGGCCGTCGTCGCGCAGCTGGCGGAAGTCGCCGGCATGGGTTCGCCAGAAGTCGTCGCGAAAGATTCTGTTTGCCGCGTAATAACCTAACTCTACAATTTCATGAAATTCAAGGACCCCTGTTCAGCCAGATCGACGAAAACAGGTAGCCCGCCCTTCCAAGTCTAGAAAAAGTGAATTAGAATGTAGCAAAGCTCAAAGCTAGTTCTAAGTAAAATGCGACAAATCCGCCGACCACGGCAATCGCCGTTGATTGGTGGGGCAAGCTCACAACGGAGTCGACAAAAGTTTTGAAATAACCGAGTCGTACGACCAAGCCATGTTCGACATTGGGGATTTTCGAGCGAGCACGTGTGCAGGATTGACCCGGCGGTCGTTCTTGAAAATTGGTGCGTCGTTGCCGCTTGCCTGGGGTCTGGCCGATCCGGTTCGAAGCGCGGTGGTGGCGGAAACACCCCGTGCCAAGACCGTGTTGTTGGTCTGGTTGTGGGGGGCGCCCAGTCATCTGGATACCTTTGATCCCAAGCCCAACGCGCCGGCCGAATACCGTGGCCCGTTTTCGACCATTGGCACGCGGACACCGGGAGTTCGCTTTACCGACCTGTTGCCGAGGCTCGCGGCGCGGAGTGATCAGTATACCCTTATCCGCTCTCACGTTTCGTCACAGCCCGGACATCCAGACGGGGGCACGGTGGCGTTGACGGGCTTCCACGAAAAGCCGGGCCCGGTGCAGCCCAACTTCGGAGCGATTGTGGCGAAACATCGTGGTCCCCAGGCCAATCTGTCTCCTTTCGTTTCGGTGGGGCGAGGCATCATTCGCGACTCAGCGCGAATTGTCGAGGGCTACGGTGGGGGCACACTGGGCAAAGCGTACGACCCATTCCTGGTCAATTGTGCCGAAGACGGCGCCGTCGATCTGCCTGCGCTGAAACTACTCAGAGACCTTACGCCCGATCGGATCAGCGATCGAAAGTCATTGCTGGGCCGAATCGACGAGGTTCGGCGACAAATCGACCGCGCCAAGATCGAGGACTGGGCACGGCAATACCAGCGTGCTTATGGCATGCTGACCAATCCGAGGGCGCGGGATGCGTTTGATCTTACGCGCGAGTCCCAAGCCACCCGAGATGCTTATGGCTATACGACGTTCGGGCAAAGCGCGCTGATGGCACGCCGGTTGGTCGAAGCTCAGGTGCCGTATATTCAATTGAATTGGAGCGAAACCGTTGAATCGATTACTCCCAACTGCGATTTCGGTTGGGACACGCACCTGTGGAATTTCGAGCTGTTGGTGGACCGGCATTGTCCGATTCTGGACCGCACATTGCCGGTGTTGCTTGACGAACTGCGAGAGCGCGGGCTACTCGACACGACGCTTGTTGTGGTGATCAGCGAGTTTGGCCGCACGCCAAAAATCAACATCCGTGCCGCACGAGATCACTGGCCGCAGTGCTATTTTTCGCTTTGGGCTGGAGCCGGAATTGAGCCGGGACGCACGATCGGTGAAAGCGATAGGTTGGGTGAACATCCGATGACAAAGCCCTTCACGCCGTTGATGGTCGGGACGACCATCGCCGAACTGGCAGGGATTAACGCGCAAGCCCGATCCGAAATGAACGTCCTTGAGGGCGGGCAGGTAATCGAAGAATTGCTATAACTTTGCCAGTTGGAAGAAGGCACTACACCAAATAGAGGGTGGGAGCGGTGAGAAGTCCTCAAACTCCAATTAAAGATCCCACGAGGACGCTGCCGCAGCAGCATACGGCAATCAAACTCCAGTGGTTGGGTTTGTTCTACTGCCTGATTGCCACGTGCTCGGCGCGGGCTGCGGACTCGGTGCGCCTTACGCACGACAGTCTTTTTAAACGTGACCCCGTCTTCATCGCGCGGGGCGAGGAACTCGTCTATGTGGTTCTGGATCGACCGGAACAGCTGCGGCTCATGAGGCTGAATCTGGTCGATCGCACTGTCCACCCGTTACACAAGGACGAAATGCGATCGGAGTTAGAACCGGCATTCTCCAGCGATGGGCGTTACTACGTGTTCCTGCAAAACCGCGGCGCCGCAAGCGTTGCCATGGTGATCCGCGATCTCCAAACGAATGAATATGCCGAGATTCCTCCCGCGCCTGGATTCGCCGGTATGCGGAGTCCTGCATTCTCGCCGGACGCAAAACGATTGATCTACTCGTTCGCTGAGCACGGTCGGCAACAGATTTATTCAGTCAACACGAAGGGTAAGGACCCTAAGACCCTGATCGACAGCACGGGCATTAACAACTGGCCAAGCTATTCGCCAGACGGTCAGCGAATCCTTTTTGGATCGACGCGACACGGTAATTTCGACATCTACGTGGCAAACAGAGATGGCTCGAATATCTGCCGAGTTACTAACTTGCCGTGCCAGGACATCCGCCCGCGCTTCTCGCCAAATGGAAAACGCATTGCGTTCACGTCTAATCGCGACGGGAACTACGAAATCTACGTCATGAACGTCGACGGAACAGGGCTGTTCCGTCTTACCGAGAATCCCGAAAAAGATGACTACCCGGCTTGGCATCCCGACGGAAAGCGACTTGTGATCGTATCCGAGCGGACGGGACGACAGGATTTGTATTTGGTACAGGTTCCGACTTATGTGCCTTGAAATGACAAGTTCGAACGTGCGTCCAAAATCCATCGGAATGGGGCGCCCGGCCCGCCAGACTCAGCGTCTCAAATGAGACGACATCTCGGCCATCGGATGGTATCGCTCGTACCTCGGATACCGTCTCCGGCGTTGTCCCAAAACCCGTAGAATTGGGGTTTCTCGGACTGTTGTGAATATAAGGAAGGTTTGGGACTCTCGGGTCGGTTGAATCGCATGTGCAGCCACGGTGGCGACATGTACGTTGCTTTTCGGAAAAATCTGTCCTTCTGCTTTTTTTCGCCAAGGATTGGCAGACTCTTTTTTTCGGGTAGAAGCAAGACCAACTTACCACGGCAAACTCATTTTCAAGCGATCTAGTGATAGCGTAACAAGGCAAAGCCAATCCGAATCGTAAAAAAGATGTTGAAGGTTTGCGTGTGTGCAGATTTTCAACACCTTCCATTCATTTGGTGCGTGTGAATTGATTCATTCTCCACAGTGTTCGTCAGTATCCAGGGGACGACCATCCCCACAACCACCGTCAGACCTCACGAAGACAACCCGTCGTGCAATTGAAAACTACCGGTAAGGAGGCTGGCCGGTTAGATCGCTGTATGTACACGGTCGGACCGGTCGAAAGCGTCAATCCCCAGCTAGGGCGTGGGGTGTACATGCCCAGACTTGACGCAGCAAGCTAACCAACGGTTAGGGCGCAGAAACTATTGCCTTAATTACGTCGACATGGCCTGGTAACGGTCAGCCAGCTTGGTTCGTAGACAAGTAGGGCCGTCCCTTGACGGCAGAAATGCTTCGCAGCTACAGAGACAGCGATAACAAGACCAAGCAAACCTTAAACCACCACAGGCGCGCACGACCATTCTAAAGCCGTAGACACAGTTCACTGTCCCAGCGGAATGGGTCTGTGTGTACGGATTTTTTGTTGGCCTGACCAGGCTGTTTCCTGGTCGAGAATACGCGATTGAGATGCGAACGTTTGTATTTAAAACTTTTCGTGTAGGGGATCTAAAGAAGTGGTTAAGATCACGCACAATTGTCGTGACGTTAACCATTAGGGTGGGCTATTTTGGACGTCTACTGCGTCGGCGGTCGTCCACAACCTGTTCTCCATCATCGATTGCGCTCAAGCCAATAATGGAGCGGGAACTTGCGCAGCAGGTGGAACTGAGGTTGGATTCGCGGATGTCACCTATGATGACTCGTCAAACCTCTTATCGTGGCATGTTTCGTGGAGCGAGCTTTCGGATACAATAAGTGCCATGTACTTTCACGGCCCAGTGTTGCCGTCACAAGGCGCGGGCGTCCGGCGCGATATTGGAGGGGCAGCGGTTTGGTCAGCCCCTCTATCGGAAGTGCCACGATCACACCGGATTTCGGTACTGAGAGACTAAGCGATTTGTGGTATGTCAACATTCATTCACTCCCGAATTTCCAAGGCGGACGGATACGGGGCCAGGTCGTTCCGGAGCCGGTTGGGGTAATGTTGATGGGCTGTGGACTGCTTGGTGTTTTCGCGTCGTTTCGAAACTGACGCGGTTGTAAATGATGGCAGTGCCGCCGCTGCCGGCATCGCCAATGCTCAGAATAAAACGGGTGAAGGGCCACATTTACACTGGTGTCGTTCTCTACGTCGAAGGCGAACATGGCCCACGTGGGTCAACTCGACCGCAACAAGACCAACGTTGATGCGAAATCCCATGACCCCGGCGTAGTGAGCCGACTTGCGTCCAGGCGAGATTCGATCAGTCATGGTTTGTTGCGATCCGTCATGTTGGCAGTAGATTGCTAGTATTCATGTTCGCCTTTCGGAGAGAGCCGCCACCATTCACGCACCATACTTGTTCAATCGCCCGGCGTTGGCCAAGGCGAGGGTCATGAGGTGCTTGGCCTCGAATTGTCCCAGCCCACCCCGGATTGCTTCGGTTTCACCAAAAGCTTCGCAGGAATCGGTGCGGCAACAATCGGAGACAATCAGCGTGGGCACGGGATGCCAACTGTGACTTCTCAGCAGGCTGGGCGTACTGTGGTCGCCCGTGACGAGGATGACCGTGGGGTTGAGCGCGGATATCCGGGGCAAGACAGCGTCAAATTGTTCGGTCCGTTTGACCTTTTCGTCAAAATTGCCGTCTTCGCCAGTACTATCGGTGTACTTGAAATGCACGAAGAAGAAATCATACTTCTGCCACTGTTGGGCGAGCAGGTCGATTTGTTCGTCAAGCGTCGCTGGTGTGCCGACGACAGTCATGCCGACCAATCGTGCCAATCCCTTGTACATGGGGTAGACCGCGATGGCGGCTGCTCGCAGACCGTAGACTTCTTCGTAAGGCGGCAAGTTCGGTTTGGCTGCGAAGCCACGCATCGTGTGAAAATTGGCGTTTGCCTCACCAGCCAGAATCCGGCGTGCCTGGTCGAGGAATTGTTTTGCCACGTCGGCCGTTTTCGCGCTGGCTGCGTCCGACGCGACGGGATCCAGTGGTGGCACGCCGGTCTGCTGGGGGTCTGTGTCCCGAACGTTGCCGCCCAGGCCATCACCGCGAAAAACGACCACGAATCGATGCTCCTTGACCGGCTCGACAAAGACTTCGACACCATCGATCTGGATATCTCGAAGCTTGTGAACTAGCGCAGAGCTTTCTGGGGTTGGAATGCGGCCGGCGCGGCGATCGACAATCCTTCCCTGTTTGTCCAGCGTACAAAAATTGCAGCGAATCGCGACATCTCCCTCCTGGAGCTCAAAGCCGATGCCGGTCGCTTCCAATGATCCCCGGCCGATGACGTATCGGAGGGGGTCGTATCCAAACAATCCCAAATGACCTGGTCCGCTGCCGGGGCTGATGCCGGGCAGGACAGGCAGACTGAGGCCTTGCACGCCGCGACGGGCGAGCGCATCCAGGTTCGGCGTCGCGGCGGCTTCAAGTTCGGTCGGGCCACCAGGCTGCAACGGTAACCCGCCCAAGCCGTCCGCTACCAGCATCACGATCTTGGAATCGTTCTTGATAATCAGAGATCGGGTGAGATCATGAACATCCATGCATACTACTCCACTATAGAAAAAAGTAACAAAATCTGACGATCCGACAAGCCGGCGGTTTGGCGCCGCCACGTTTGCACTGTAAAACGCGGGCTGGGGATAGAGTACCGAGTACGGAGTGCCGATTAGGGAGTGCAGATAACCGGGAACCACAGACGACGAAGGTAGCGACATGAACGTGCAGCTCGAACCAATTCGTTACGACCCCCGCGGATGTTTCATCGACGGCGGAGGGATTTCTTCCTCGGACATCGAGTCATTAGCACCGCAACTGGACGCGGCGCGGGCGGAAGTTTTTCGGGATTTGGACTTATGGAGGGCTGGTGGTCCGATTCCCGCAGACAAACAGCCGTTGGACGCGGGTTTCATGGACTTGCCCGATCGCTTGTTGGCCGAATACCGTACTCAGCACGAAACGAGTGAGTTGGGACTTATCCTCGCCGCGGCGGAGCGACTGCGGGAAACGGTGGACCGGGTCGTCGTCTTGGGAATCGGCGGATCGTACATGGGTGCGCGGGCTATGATGGACGCGTGCTGTCACCCTTATCATAACGAGCTCAGTCGCAGCGAGCGTGGCTCTCGGCCCCGGATGTATTTCGAAGGAAACAATGCCGACAATGACGCAGTGCAGGGGTTGCTGGATTTATTGCGGAAGTCCGCGAGATCAAAGTCGACAGCCGATCGTTGGGCAATCGTTGTCATCAGCAAAAGCGGAGGCACGCTCGAGACCGCCGTGAGCTTTCGTGTGTTTTTGCACGAGTTGCAAGCGTCGGCGGAAAGCGGTGGTCTTCTGTTGGGCGAACTGGTCGTGCCGGTGACTGGCAGCGAGGGAAAACTGTATGAAATGGCAACCGCTTTGGGATGCCGAGATGTATTTCGGGTACCGGACGGGGTAGGGGGGCGGTTTTCGGTGCTCAGCGCGGTTGGGTTACTGCCGGCGGCGATCCTGGGCCTGGATGTCGTGCGGCTGCTCGAGGGCGCCACCATCATGAATGAAATATTCCGCACAGCACCGGTGGGTGAAAATCCCGTTTTGGATTATGTCGGTGTATCGCATCTGATGGAATCTCAGAGAAATGCGACGATACGCGTGCTGTCGGTCTGGTCCAAGGGTCTCGAAGCGGCCGGCCTGTGGTACGACCAGCTGTTGGCGGAAAGCTTGGGCAAGAACGAAAAAGGTGCTTTGCCGTTGACCGTAGTCAACACGAGGGACCTGCATTCGCGCGGCCAGCAACATCAGCAAGGGCGTCGAGATAAAATCATTACGAATGTTATTGTCGATAGTTTTCGCCAAGACCCGCTGGAGGTAGGACAGCAGCAGCTGAATTACGATGAGCTGAACCTGCTTTCCGCAAAAACGCTTTCCGATATCATGTATGCAGCGCTCGAGGGGACCAATCAGGCCTACTTGGAGGACGGTCGGCCCACGACCAATCTGCACCTTCCGTTGCAAAACGAAGCGTCACTGGGACAACTGTTTCAGATGCTGATGCTGGCGACCGTGGTCGAGGGCCGGTTGATCGGCATTAACCCGTATGGCCAGCCGGGTGTCGAATCTTACAAACGAAACATGAACGCGTTATTACGGGAGGATCGCACCATTTGAACCAGATGGGAATCTTGCGGCGATCGTTAAGGTACGACTTTAAGTTAACCGAGGAGTGAAAAAGACATGGGCACCGAATTAACCTGGTTGGGACACGGCAGCTGGCAGATAAAATCGGGCGGGACGAATTTGCTCTTGGACCCATTTCTGGACGACAACCCGTCGGCACCAGTCAAAGCGAGCGACGTCAGTGCCGACTACATCCTTGTTTCGCACGGCCATTTTGACCATGTGGCGGATGTCGCTGCGATTGCCAACCGGACCGGGGCAACCATGATCGCGATCTTTGAGATTGCCGAGTGGTTCTCGAAAAACCATGGTGTTCGGCAGACCATCGGAATGAACCTGGGTGGCGGCGTAGACTTGCCGTGTGGTCGAGCTACCATGACGCTGGCCTACCACAGTTCGCAGCTGCCGGACGGTTCCTATGGTGGCAATCCGGCCGGCTTTCTGCTCGAACTGGCCGACGGCAAAATCTATTTCGCCTGCGATACGGCGATGTTTGGGGACATGAAGTTCATTGGCGCCGCGGGGATCGATTTGGCAGTGTTGCCGATTGGCGACCTGTTCACGATGGGTCCTGACCAATCGATCGAGGCGATCCGTTTGATCGAACCTCGCCAGGTTGCTCCTGCACATTACAACACGTGGCCACCGATCCAACAGGACGCGGCGGCGTGGGCTGACCGAGTACGCCAGGAGACATCCGCCGAGCCCATCGTGATTGAGCCGGGCGGAACGATTTATCTGTAGTATTTTGGACCCCGCCGCGATTCATGAGTAAGACATATATTGGGCTAGCGATCAGGTCGGTTTGTCGTCGTCCCCAGGTGCCGACGTTGATCGAGCATCATCTCGAAAGAGGAACCAGAACAGGACGAGGATTACGGCCATAAAGCCGGCTGGGGCGAGCCAATAGAGTTGCCACTGTTGGGGTCCACCACTTTTGCCGACGATCCGGCCGAACACCAATCCCACAAAGATCTGGGAACTCAGCAAGAAGCCGATTCCCTGGGTGAACACGACAAGCAGTCCTTGAGCTTGGGCCCACACATCTTCGCGTGCATGTCGATCAACATACAGATAGCCAGCAACAAACACGAAGTCGTAGCTGAAGCCATGCAGGATGACGGCCATCGCCATCATCGTCAACGTGCTCCAACCAGTTGCGGTGGCAGCAGCTGCGAACAGCGCGAACCCAGCTACCCAGCATATCAAACCCAGGATCATGGTTCATTTGATGCCGAATCGTTTGACGAACATCGGCAAGATCAAGGCCAGCACGAAAAGTTCTGCGATCTGACCCATAGTGAAAAAAGCGCCTGATCGTTTGATCCCGACCGTGTTCGCAAATGGACTCCCCAGTGACCAGTAGGGCATCATACCGATACAAGCCAGTAGTGAGGCAAACATGAAAACGGCGAATGACCAATGTTTGAAGTATCGAAACGTATCGGCGCCGTACAATTCACCGATTCGCAGTGATTTGCCGACCGCTGGCGGCGGAGTGCTGGGGAGAAAGAAACTGTAAACACCGACGACCGCCGCGGCGACGCCTGCGACGTAGAACTGTGTCGCTTCCGGTTCGGCTTTGAAAGCGAAGCTCACGACCCAGCCGGCTACCCCCCAGCCCGCGGTGGCAAACACGCGCACGATCGGGTAGTCGCGGTCTGCATCGACGAGGTGCTTCAGGCAAATCGTGTTGCTCAAACCGAGATTCGGCATGAAGCAAATTGCGTGCAGCAGCAGCAGGCCCACGAACCAATGTCAGGTCTCGGGTGATGCGAAGTGGGGTGCGGCACAGATTGCGATCGCGCTGAGGATCAGCAGAACACCTTGAAGTTTTTCCGTATTCACCAGGCGGTCCGCAAAAACGCCCATGAAAAACGGCATTAGAATGGCAGCAATCGGTGCCACGGAGTAAGCCCAACTGATGTGGGCCGACAACCCGTTTTCCGTCATGAACGTTCCCATTGTGGGGTACCACGCACCCCAGACAAAGAACAACACAAACATCATTGTGCTGAGCCTCGAAAACAGACCAATTCCAGAGCGTTGGGGCGTCATATGGATCTCCGTCATGGACACGTTGAGGATCCAGGGGGTCGGATGTTCAATAATTAAAATTATTGAACACTGGACTCCTGTCCCTTTGGACGGATTGGCAATTCATCCTACTTTTTTTATGCGCGAACTTCATCATCGCCAGTGGCCTCGTCGACACGTTTACTTTCAACGTCCGGTATGCAGACTTGAATCTCGTCCCCAGCGACGCGTACCTTGAAGCTGTCAATGCTGATCGTGGGGTTGTCGCACCAGGTTCCGTCACAGATAGAGAATCGCCAGGCATGCCAGGGACAGGTTACGATTTGGTCCTGAACATGTCCATCGGCCAGAGATGCACCCATATGCGGGCACATGTCATCAATTGCATAGTAGCGATCATCACTGTGAAACACAGCGATCATTCGTTCATTTCCTCGAAAGGCTTTGGCAGAGCCCTGGGGAATTTCTCCGACACGCGCTACGGTGATAAATTTATCCATCTTTTTGCAGACTATAGGCAACGAACGGGATTTGTGCCAGTGGGATGTGGCTGACTTGGAGCTTTCCAGCGTTCGGCGACGACGAGTATAATGTGAAACATGATGTGGTGCTTCGGCAAGTCCTTGGCCGAATGCAGGGACGAACGCGTCCGCAGGTGAATTTGGGATGTGGTGCGGCGAGTGTGGACAGGTGAATCTTGTGGAAGTAGACCAACGAAACAGCGACCCATTTTCCAAGAACGGTTTCACCTCGTTTTCCGGCCCAGCTCTACTGGCCGCCCGCTGGCTGATGTTTGGTTGGTTGATAAGTCTGATGATGATCCGTTCGAGTCCAGTGGCGGCCCCTCAAAGCGGTTTGGAACGCGCGGACCAACTGTATTCCACCGGTCATTACCAGGAAGCGGCCGAGTTGTATGCAGGTAATGCGGAATCGCAATCCGCTGCAATGCTGGGGCTGGCCCGCATCCTGTGTGGCGCAGGTCAGGCTGATGAGGCTCGGTCGACCGCCGAGTCGACGCTCAATGGGAACGAACCAGATCCCGAACTGCTGGCGTTGGTCGCCGACTTTGCCGTTCGGGCGGAGGACTATAAACGGGCGGCCTCGTTGTTAAAGCTTGGCAGTGCCGAGTTTCCCTTGAACGCTCGCTGGATGGCCGAGTTGGCGAGGGTCTACGAATTGGTGGGCCAACGGCAAGAATTATCCATGACGCTCGAGCAGGTTGTCAAACGGAACGACGATAATCTGTCCGCCAGAAAAAAACTATTGCAGATGGCTCTGGAAAATAAAGATTATCCAGCGGCAGTACGCTGGGCGAACGAATGCTTGACGGTGGACGTGAAAGAAATTGAGGGCGCATATCCTGCTTGTCCGGGCAAACGTGGCGTTGGAGCAGTATGTAGAAGCTACGGATGGGTATACAGCAGGGATTCGTTTGGATCCAACTCGCAACGAATGGTGATTTCGGCTGTCTGACGCCCGTTATCGAGCTGGCCAGCTTGAGCGAGCGAGAATTGCGCTGGACAAACTCATGAACCCAGACCCAGAATATGCCGAAGCACGCGAGCTGGCGCGGCTGCTGTCGGAAAACCGTTGACGGATAGAAGAGTGAGAAGGGAAGACTGTCACTAGTCGTAAACCATCGGCTGAAGTGTTGCGAATTATGGAACGCTTGGTCGCTCCGCCCGGTTGCCCCGCAGAAAGAGAACATTGGTGAGCCAACAGGACAACTCAACGGTCTCCCTTGCTGACTTTCAGCAGATGATTCGCCGGATGTATTGCGAGAAAGACACCTCGCGTGGCGTAGATGGTACGTTTATGTGGCTGATGGAGGAGGTCGGGGAGTTGGCTGCGGCGTTGCGGGAAGGAACCCGCCAGGAGCAAATGGAAGAATTCGCCGATGTTCTGG
>Ga0310123_10001688_pt1 | contig 18180 bp, 12 predicted proteins | sample CB6_AW_1057_MG_FD_203505 | JGI IMG/M metagenome (GOLD analysis project Ga0310123, IMG submission 203505) | Marine microbial communities from Western Arctic Ocean, Canada - CB6_AW_1057 | ecosystem: Environmental > Aquatic > Marine > Oceanic | place: Canada: Western Arctic Ocean | collected... | reverse complement strand
CCGCTTCTTCCTCGACCTGCACCCTCGACCCAACAAGTACGGCCATGCCGCCCAGTGGGGTCTGCACCCCCGCAAGGAATGGGCCGATGGGCGGGTGCAAAGGCCGCTGGCCGCCCTGGTCTGCAACTTCACCAAGCCGACCAGCGACGCCCCGTCACTGCTCAGCCACGACGAGGTCGAGACGTTCTTCCACGAGTTCGGACACTGTCTGCACTCGATCCTGACCGAATCGAAGTACGGTGAGTTCTCGGGGACGTCGGTCGCCAGGGACTTTGTCGAGGCACCCTCGCAGATGTTCGAGCACTGGGTCTGGGACGCCAAGGTGCTGAAGACCTTCGCCCGACACTACAAGACCGGAGCCGAGTTTCCCGACGAACTGCTGGCCGGGATGGTCAAGGCCAAGTACCTCGGCTCGGGGATGAAGGCCGAGCACCAGATCTACTACGGGATGGTCGACATGACCTACCACCTCAAGCCCGACGGCAAGGTCGACACGACGCAGGTCGGACTGGATCTCTACGACGAGATCGAGCTGTACGATTCGGTGCCGGGAACCCACTTCCAGGCCGCCTTCGGGCACCTGACCGGATACCAGGCCGGGTACTACGGGTACCTCTGGAGCCTGGTCTACGCCGAGGACATGTTCCAGCGGTTCCAGGAGCTGGGGATGCTGAGCCCCAAGGCGGGCCGCGAGTACCGCAAAAAGATCCTCTCTCGCGGTGGCACCGTCGACGAGATGCAGATGGTACGGGAGTTCCTCGGCCGTGAGCCGCGGATGGAGCCATTCCTTAGGAAGCTGGGTTTGGAGGTCGAGTAATGGCTAGGACGTACCGCGTTGGCATCATCGGCCGGACCGGCAAGGGCAACTATGGCCACGGGCTGGATGTTGTCTGGAAGGGTGTCAAGCAGTGCCAGGTGGTGGCCGTCGCCGACGACAACAAGTCGGCGTTGCCCGGGGTGATGACCCGTACAGGGGCCAAGAAGGCCTACGTCGATTACCGCGAGATGCTCGAGAAGGAGAAGCCCGACATCGTGTCGATCTCGCAGAGATGGCTCGATCGGCACCACGAGATGCTGATGGAGGCCATCGATGCGGGCTGCCACGTCTACATGGAGAAGCCGTTCGTGCGGGACCTGGTCGAGGCCGACGCGGTCGTCAAGGCGTGCGAGACGAAGCATCTCAAGCTGGCGATCGCACACGGCAACCGCTACTCGCCCCAGGTCGCCGTCGCACGCAAACTGATCGCCGACGGGCAGATCGGTGAAGTGCTTGAACTGAGAGCTCGCGGCAAGGAAGACGCGAGGCGAGGTGGAGGCGAGGATCTGTGGGTGCTGGGCACGCACATGCTGGACCTGATGAGGGTCTTTGCGGGGGATGTTGAGAGCTGCTTCGCCCGCTGTTTCGAAAAGGGGAAGCCCGTCAACAAGTCGCACGTCTACAACGGCAACGAGGGCATCGGGCCGCTGGCGGCCGATACGATCGATGCCACCTACCGGTTCAAGAACGGGATCAACGGGTTCTTCGCGTCACATCGAGGACACGGCAACCGATTCGGGTTGAAGGTGTTCGGCTCAAAGGGCGTGCTCGAGTTCCAGTCGGGGTACCTGAAGACGGCCTGGCTGTTGAAGGACCCGGCGTGGTCGCCCGGCCGGACCGGCGCGAAGTGGCAGCCGATTTCCAGCAACGGCGTCGGCAAGCCCGAGACTCGTGATACGAAACACGGCTCGAACCACGCGGCGGTGGTGGATCTGATCGAGGCGATCGAGCAGGACCGACAGCCGGTTTCGGGGGTTTATGACGCACGAGCGGCGACCGAGATGATCGCCTCGATCTTCGAATCGCATCGCCAGGGTGGACCGGTGACGTTGCCGCTGAAAAACCGCAAGAACCCGCTGACGCTGCTGTAGAGCCAGTTGCCGTTCTCGTCAGTACAACCGTACGCTGAGCTCTCCCTGCTGAAAGACCGGTTGTGCGGTCTCGGTCACCCGGCCGCAGCGTCCTCGTTCGGCCGGCCACCAGCGCCAGGCCTGAAGAGCTCGACTCAGGCCGACTCGGCGGAACGCCGGAGCTGGAGTGTCAGGGAACCACCGGCGGAGTGTTTTTTGCCAGGCCGATTCGATCCAACGACTGCGGATGTGGATCGGGTCGATCCCGTACCAGCGGCCTTCCGGCTCGGTTAGCGGGATCGAGTACTTTGCTGCCAGGGCGATGAGCTGCGAATCGAGTTCGTCGGCCTGGCGTCTGACATTGGCCAGGGTCAGCGGGCAGCCGGGGAAGAGGATCTTCCTGGCGAGGGTGAAGCGGAGGCGGGAGAGTTTCTCGAGACTGGCCAACGGGAGCCGTGTCATCACGATCTCGGCGTCCAGGCCCTTCAACCGTTCTACGCACGTCTCCACCCACCCAAGGATCTGAGAAGCTTCGTGACCATAAAGGATGTCGTTGCCGATGTCGGTGAGCAGTGCCCGCGGCGGCGTAGCATTCTCCGACGGAGTCCAGTCATCCCAGAACCGGCTCCCGATGATCCCCGGCAGCGACCGCCCCAGCACCTTGCTCCAGGTCCCGTACGATCGCCCGTGCCCATGCACCCCCCAGATCTCAAGCGGCCCCCCGATCTTCTGAGACAACCCATGAACCAATCGCGGAAACGCGATCGTGACGTTGCTGGCCCCGATCAGGATCAACTGGTTCATCGCCGCCCACAGGAACCGGGTTCAGAATTGGGGTCAGAGCCTGAATAGTGAATAGTGGAGCGATCGAAACGAGTTTTCGGTACCACCGGGGGCCACTATTCACTATTCAGGCTCTGACCCCAAGCCTTCGCAAGCTCTGATTGGTGCTGATGTCGTCTGTCTCTTCCAATCCACGTTGGCCGGGGGTGCTGCATGGCTTGACGATCTTCCTGAGCGCGTTCCTGCTGTTCGGGATCCAGCCGATGTTGAGCAAGGCGATCCTGCCGTGGTTTGGAGGCAGCTCGGCCGTCTGGACCACCTGCATGCTGTTCTTCCAAGTGGTCTTGTTTGCCGGCTACGCCTACTCGCACCTGCTGGTAGTTCGTGTGAAGGCCAGTCGGCAGGGACTGGTTCACCTGGTCGTATTAGCGGTTGGTGTCCTGTGGCTGGCGGCGGGCCTGTTCGGTGATGGGCTGGCTCCGGTCCTGCCCGGTTCGACGTGGAAGCCATCGGCGGATGTCGACCCGACCTGGCAGGTGGTGCTGACGTTGGCCGTGACGATCGGCTGGCCCTACTTCGTACTCTCGACCACAGGCCCGCTGTTGCAGGCGTGGTACGGGCGGTCACATCCGGGCATGGTGCCCTACCGGCTGTACGCCCTCTCGAATGCCGGATCACTGCTGGCTCTTTTGGGTTACCCGTTCGTTGTCGAGCCGCGGTGGGACCTGGTTGGGCAGGGATTCAGTTGGAGTGTCCTGTTTGTGGTTTTTGCGGTGATGACGGCGATCGTGGCGTGGTCGAGTCGCCAGGTGGCGGTCGAAGAGTTGGGTGCCGAGAAGTCGGCGGTGGATCCGTTGCCAAGGGCGGGGTCGCCCCCGGTGAGGACGTTGGCGGTGATTTGTTTGGCGGCTGGAGTCGTGACGTGGCTCTGGGTGATCGGCATTGCGACTGGTCGAGTGGCGATCGAGGAGACTCTGGCGCTGCGGGCGGTGACCGGACCGGGCCTGGTCGGTCTCTGCCTGCTGCCTGCCGGGGTTGGTCTGTGGCGAGGTCGCCGCTGGGGTGTCGAGTTGGCCCGAGGTGCCCTGTGGCTGTTACTGGGCGTCTCGCTGGTCGCCTGGCTGTGGCAGGATGGTCCGGGGTTGGTGGGTGGTGGTCGAGCCTTCGACTGGTCGTCGCTTGTGCAGTCGTTGACGCCGGCGGCCCTGGCCGGCTTCCTGCTGTGGTGCCTGCAACTGCCGTCGATGCGGGCTCGATTCGGAGAAGATCCTTTGCCGGTACCAAAACCGGTGACGGCGACGGTGGGAGTCCGTGTGCTGTGGTTTCTGCTGGCTGCGGCACCCTCGGTGCTGTTGCTGGCGGTGACCAACCACGTCTGCCTGGACGTGGCGACGGTGCCGTTCTTGTGGGTGGTCCCGTTGGCGTTGTACCTGGTCAGTTTCATTTTCTGTTTCGAAGGCGACCGCTGGTACGTACGGCCGTTGTACCTGTTGCAGGCGGCTGTCTTGTTGGCCGCCGTGCTGGTCGCCCTGGGCGAGGAGTCGGATCTGCCGGTTTCGATCCAGGTCGCCATCTTCTTTTCCACCCTGTTCGTCCTGGCGATGGTCTGCCACGGCGAGTTGGCTCGGCTGAAACCCGATCCCGGTCACCTGACCGGTTTCTACCTCACGATTTCCGCCGGCGGTGCTGCCGGTGGGCTGTTCGTCGGGGTGATCGCACCGCGGATGTTCTCGGCTTACCTCGAACTCCACGCCGGGCTGGCCCTGGTGGTTGTCCTGGTGCTGGGGGTGCTGATTCGTGACACCTGGCAGTGTCGGCGGAAGTCCCGAACTCCTGTCCTGGCGGCGAGTGTTGCCTGGGCGGTGCTGGCGGCGGGCATGTTGTTTGTGCTGGGGCGGATGGTCGAGGGGACCCGGCGTGACGTGATCGACGTCACGCGGAATTTCTACGGGGTGCTGCGTGTCCGCGACGAGACCCTGCCGGGCAGCGACGCGCCGATCCGTCGGTTGGTGCATGGTCGCACGTTTCACGGGCTACAGTTCTTGCACGGACCCGAGCGGGACGAACCGACCAGCTACTTTGGTCGGCACACCGGGATCGGGATCCTGTTGTCGAAGGAGTCGGAGGGGCCACGCCGGATCGGCATCGTCGGCCTGGGCATCGGTACCCTCTCGGCCTACTCGCGGCCCGGCGACCGGTTGACGTACTACGAGCTCGATCCGGATGTCCACCTGATGGCCGAGAAGCACTTCGGCTATCTCGAATCGGCCAGGCGTCGTGGTGTGGAACTGGACGTCGTGATCGGAGACGCCCGCCTGAGCCTCGAGCAGCAAGCCGACCGTGCTTACGACGTGCTGGTGCTCGATGCCTTCAGCAGCGACGTGGTGCCGGTGCACCTGCTGACCCGGGAGGCGTTTGAGGTCTATCGGCGTCACCTGGCCGCCGACGGAATGATGGCCCTGCACATCTCCTCGGCCCACTTCCAACTTCAGCCGGTCGTGACGGCGTTGGCCGAGTCGATCGGGATGCGGTCGGTGATGGTGGTCTCGGCGCAGGACCTGAGCCGTGGTCAGCAGGCCTGTCGTTGGATGCTGCTGGGGTCCGGAGACGTCTTGAAGCGTCTGCCGGTGCTGGGAGAACTCGAGACGGTCCGTCGTGCCGAGGAGATCCCGCGGTCGGCCGATTCGGCCATCCTGCAGCCGACCTCGCGGCGGGTGTACTGGAGTGACAGCTTCAGCAACCCGTTTTCGATCCTGGCGAGGTAGTGTCGCTAGGACTTGGCGGCCTTCTTTGGGGCCGGTTTCGGCTGGGGTTTTTCGGACAGCTGGTAGATCCTCACGTGCCCGAAGTGCGGTTGGTATGTCTCGGGCGTTGAGTGGCGTCCATTGCCGGCTCGACCGTTGCCGATCCAGATGGGGGTGCAGATCCGTTGGCCGTCGGGGTGGATGTCGAGGTCGTAGCCGGAGGGGGTGTCGACGACGTGCAGCACCTTGCCGTCCTCGGGGTTCCAGAACTCCAGCGAGCAGACCGCGTGCAGTCGTTCGCCCTGTCCGACCAGCGTCCCGTCGGCCAGGAATGCCAGTCCCTTGATCGGTCCGTCGTCGGCCTTGCCTTTCTTGAGTCTCAGCAGGCCGGTCTGTTTTCCGGAGGCGAAGTCAAACAGCAGCACACCCGGCTTGCCGGGGCAGAACGCATTGCTCTTGGCGTCGGTCATGCCTCCGCAGGCCAGCCGCTTGCCGTCGGCATCAAACGCCAGGCTGCGGACGCCTCCGACGTCGGCCAGGAAGTTGTCCTTGCGAGTATGCAACTGCCCGGCGTCGAAGCGGCGAAGCGACTTGCCGGAATCGAGGTCCCACTGGTGCACGACACCGAAGATGTCGCCGCTGACGAGTGTCTTGCCGTCGGGGTGCATGGCGAGGCTGAAGATGTCGCCGGCGTGTCCTTCGAGCGTGCCGGTGGGCTTGCCGTCGGAGGTGGACCAGCGGCGGATGATGCCGTCGGTGCCGGCGGTGAGCAGTGTCTTGCCGTCGCCGGTAACGGCCAGGGCGCGGATCCAGCCGGGGTTGCCCGGTTGCGAGGGGTGAGCGTCCCGGACGGTCCAGGCCGGCTTCGGTGGCTGGGACAGGTCGGACGCCGCGGCGGCCAGGTCCCAGGCGATCAGGGTGCCGTGGAGATCGCTGCTGATGAGCCGCGAGCCGTCGGGGGTGACCACTAATCGGCTGACCCAGGTCGAATGACCCTCGAGCAGCACCGCCTGGGGCTCGGGCGGCTTGATGGGCTTCTTGTTGGCCTTCTTGTCGCCGGGCTTATCGTCGGGTGGGGCCGCGGGTGGTTCGGCCAATGACCAGCGGACGATCTTGCCGTCCTGTGTTCCGGCGAAGACGAAACGGCCATCGGTGCTGAAGAGGCAGCAGTAGAGTTGTCGTTTGTGCTTGAGTGTGGTGCGGAGCCATGCCTTGGTGACGTCGAGCTGTGGCCGGGGATCGGGTTCGAGTCGACTCATGCCAGTATCTCCCGGATCACGTCCATGTCGTCGTGAGCGATCGGCAGAGGCTGACCGTTATTGAGGTACTGGTTTTTCTTGGAGTCGATTCCCAGGCAGTGGAAGATGGTGTGGAAGAGGTGTCCGATGTCGTATTCGGATCCGTCGCAGAAGGCTCCGTTGGGGGTGGTCTTTCCGGCGACGACGCCCGGTTTGAGGCCGAGGCCGGCCATCACCATCGACCAGGCCTCGGGCCAGTGGTCACGGCCCAGGCGGCTGTTGATCTTGGGCGTCCGCCCGAACTCGCTCATCAGTACCACCAGCGTGTGATCGAGTAGTCCGCGGTCTTCGAGATCGGTGATCAGCGCGGCAAACGGCTGATCGACCTGGGGGACCATCACGCGGTGCATGTTGAAGTTGTCGCCGTGAGTGTCCCAGTGATAGCTGGTGACCTTGACGAACTGGACGCCGGCTTCGAGCAGCCTGCGTGCCTGCAGCAGGTGACGGCCCAGCGGGTGGGTGCCGTATCTCTTGGCATCTCCGGCGGGCAGTTTCGAGGGATCGAACAGATCCTGGCGGCGAGTCAGCTGCCGGGCCATTTCGTAGGAGTAGTCGTAGGCGGAGATGTAGCGGTCGAGTCGTCCGGCCTTGAAGGACCGGTTGGCCTGCTGCCTGAGCCGGTCTCGGACTGCGGCGCGGTCGGCGGAAAGCGAGTCGGGGCGTCGGATGTGGATCGGCGGCTTGCCGTCGCCCAGCCCGAGTGCCCCGTAGCGGGGGCCCAGGAAGCCGGCGTCCTTCCACATGTAGCCACCGCGGCCGGGCTTGATGTGCATGTAGGGAGGCAGGCCGTTGTCGGGGGCTCCGATCAGCTTGGTGACGGCTGAGCCGAGGAAGGGGTAGATCACGCCGCGGTTCTTCGGGTCGCCCCGCTGGATCCGTGGTACGCCGGTTGAGTGGTTTTCGTCCTTGGTCGACATGCTGCGGATCAGCGTCAACTTGTCGGCGATCGCGGCGGTGGCGGGGACCAACTCGCCGAACCGCACGCCGGGCAGCCTGGTGGAAATCGACCGGAAAGGGCCGCCGAACTCGGTGCCCGGCTTGGGGTCCCAGGTCTCCAGTTGACTCATGCCGCCGTCGAGCCAGATGAACAGTACCTGCTTCTGCTGCTTCTTGATCTCCGCGGCGACGGCCGGTTCGAGCAGGCAGCCCAGGCCGGCCGAACCGACGGCTCCACCGGCCAGGGAACCCAGCACCTGGCGACGCGAGACGTTGTGCTCGGGGCCGCTACAGGCGTGGTTGTGAGAAATGTCACTCATGAGTGGCTGGTGCGAGGGATGGGGGATCAGTGGTTGAGACGGAATTCGGCCGAGGCGAGCAGTGACCAGGCCAGGTCGGCCAGGGCGGTCGGTCGCGACTGGGCGTGCTTGTCGAGAAACGCGGCGGCCGTCTTCGATTCAGCCGCGGAGGGTCGCCGTGACAGGACCTGCAGGTAGAGCTGTTCGATGGCGGCGGGGTTCTTGTCGATGGAGACCAGGCGACCGACGAGTGAGCCGTCGCGGGGGGTGAGCCAATCGAGGACCAGGCGTTCGTTCATCAGGAACAAAGCATGTCCCATCGCCGGGTTGTAGTCGTCGGGGTCTTCACCCGGCGGGTTGCCCACGATCCAGCTGAACAACTCCATCGTCTCACCCACCGTGGCTGGCAATCGCGTGACCCGGCCGTTGATGTAGTTGTAGGCGTCGAAGGGTTCTTCGGCGGGGACCTTACCGTCGAGCATCCTGCGGTGGTTCCCGGTGGCGATCATCAGGCTCCAGGCAAGTTGTTCTGGAGAAAGCGGCTTGGGCAGGGCGACCCGGAACCGATTTAGGGGAATGTCGGCCGCCGCAACGCCCTCGGGCAATCGACTCGACCGCTGGTACGCTTTGCTGAGGATGATCTCGCGGAGCAGCTGCCGGGTGTCGAACTTGCTGGAGGTAAATTCCTGCTGCAGGCGGGTGAAGAGTTCCGGATGCGAGGGCGGGTTGGCGGGGTGATCGAGATGGGGAGGGTGGATCAGCCCGCGACCCATCAGCATGGCCCACAGCCGGTTGACGCTGGTTCGGACGAATGCCGGGGTGGCTTCGCTGGGCAGGTCCCGTGCCAGCATCAATCGGGGCCGGAACTTGGCCGCCTCGGTCTCCTGCCCCTTCTCGAACTTGGGAACATCGACCTCGGAACCATCCGGCAGCCGTGGCCCGGTGGTCCTCTTACCCGGCTCGAAGACCGACTCGAACTCGCTGTTGGCCTTGGCTGGCTGCTCCTGGACGTAGGAGAAGATGCCGAAGTAGTCCTGCTGGGTGTAGGCGTCGACCGAGGGGTGATTGTGACACTGAGCACACATGATATCTCGGCCCAGGAAGATCCGGGCGATGTCCTGAGTGACCTGGTGCGCGTTGCTACCGCGGCCGGTGGCCTTGAGGAACTTGGTGGCGGGCTGGTTGGCGGCGTCGTCCTTTTCGACGAACAGCAGCCGGGCGACCAGCTGATTCCACGGAGTGTTGTCCCGAAAGCCCGCCTGCAGCCACTTCGACCAGTCCTCGGCCTTGACGGTCTTCTCGGCCCGCCGCTCGAGCACCATCACCTCGAACCATTCCTGCATTCGTCGCGGAAAGTCGGGTGATGCGAAGAGTCGATCGACGAGCTTGGCGCGTTTCGTGACGGTGTCGTCGGCCAGGAACGCGGTGGTTTCCTGTGCGGTGGGCACTCGTCCGGCCAGGTCGAGGGTAACGCGTCTCAGGAACTCGGAATCATCGGCCAGCCCCGCCACCGCTCCGCCCGCCCGGGCCTCGATCCGCCGATCGATATCGACGTGCAGTGGCTCGGCCGCGAGCACCGGCTGCGTGGCGGCCAGGGCCAGCGCCAGGGTGGCAAGTGAAACGAGCGATACGAGGGAAGCGATGCGCATGGGTCGCGGGGCGGTTGTCCAGGTCAACGATGGTGCCGATTTCTCAGGGAGCACCTATCATACCGGATCAGCGTTTCTTGATGGGACTCCTGATCGGCCGGCTCCTGGCCGGCTTCATTCCCAGCAGAGCGGCGGATGTGTCGCGGCCCATCTTGAGGATGTCGTTGCGAGAGAATCCTTCGGCGGCGAGTTCCAGTGCGAAGCGTTTCATGCCATCGGTGGGGATGGGATTGAGGAACTGGCCGAGGTCTGAGCTGAGGATGAAGTGGTCGGTGCCGACGGCCTTGATGGCGTTGGCGTAGTCGGCCGTGGTGACTCTTTTCCAGTGTCTCATGCTGGCCAGGTGCGCGTTGGGTCCATTGAGATTGGTCATCCAGACGCACTCGAGCTTGGCGCCCAGTTTGGCGGCCTGTTTCATCTGGGGGATGGTCATGCGGATCGGGTCGGCCATGGCGTGGGTGACGACCAGTTTCCTGACTCCGGCCTTTTTCGCGGCGGCGAGCAGCAGCAGGCATTCCTGTGCCGAGGAGTGACCGGTTTCCAGCACCAGGTCGTGTTTTGCGCACAGCAAGAAGATCTCCTCGAGTGCCGCGACCGGTTTCCCGTCCCGGACGACGGCCACCGACGGCCGGTCCTCCTTGAATCGTCTGACGTGGTTGGCGGCATCGAAGGTGGGCAGCCAGACGACCTTGCCCCGGTCGCCGGTGAAGGTGACCATCCGCCGGATGGCCTCGGCGTTGAGTCCGCCGACGGCGCGGTTGAGCACGATGCCTCCGTAGCAGCGTTGACCGGTGGCCCGTTCGGCGAGCATGGCGCGGTCGGCGGTCATGGTGAAGTGGTTTTTCAGAACCAGGGCCCCCATCTTGCGGCCTCGGGCGATACGAGCGATCTCGAAGTCGGTGGTCGAGCGGGTGAAGCTGTCCGGACCCGAGTGGACGTGGAAGTCGATCAGCCCGACCAGTGGATTGCCCGTCAGCGTGGTGGGTTCCTGGCCTATGGACCTGGATGGGGAGCCCGCCAGGGTGGTGGCGACTGCGAGGCAGCAGATGGTGAGTCGGGTCATGGTGGGTTGTCCTGGGAGTGCTTGCCGCGTGGTGTTTCGCCGGCTGTCGAGGCCGGTTGGCTGCGAACGCGCCGATTCTACCAAGGCGGCTTCAGGCGTGCGTTTCGGGACGCGGTGGTCAGGCGTCCGGGGCGAAGGCTTCGCCGGCACGGAGGGTCAGCACGGCTTCGTAGCAGCCGCCCGGGCGAGTCGTGCCGTGGACGTCTTCGAGCGGCAGGGCGTCGTCCCGGAATCTCAGCAGCGTGAGGTCGGCGGGTCCTCCCGGCCGCAGGTCTCCGGCCTCGTCGGAGAGCCCCAGCACCTCGGCGGGTCGTGAAGTCACCGCGGTGAAGATGTCGGCCTCGGGCATCCCCGCGGCCAACAGCTTGGACATCGTACGGGGCAGGTCGTGCTGCGGGGTGCTGTCGATGTGGCGGGCGTACTGGTCGGTCGAGATCGTGTCCGGCGGGAATCCCTCGCCGAGTGCCGCTTCGAGTTCACCGAAGTCGAGCGAGGTCATGCCGTGGCCGACGTCAAACAGCACGCCCTTTTCGCGGGCCGCCAGCACTTCGGGTCGCACGCGGCCGCCGGCCACAATGCCATGAGGCTCGCGGCGGAACGTGTACGTGACAACATCGCCAGGCCGCAGCAACTCCAGTTGCTCGGCAAACGACCAGTCCTTGTCTTCACGCAGTCCGTACAGCAGTGGCCGGTTGGTGGCCCGAGCCGCCTCAAGCGCCAACTCGAGCGCCTGGACCGGGTCGCACTGGCCGGCTGAGGCCCGGCTACAGTTGACGGCGATCCCCCAGATCAACTTGTCTCCCTCGGCGATCGCATTGGCACAGGCATCGACATCGAGCCAGTCGAGATCGTCCAGGCACGGCCGCTGTGTGCTCTCGCCGTGCCGAGAAATGCTGATCGCCAGCCGCACGCGTGTCCGCGACCCCTCGATCGTCTCCTGCCGGTAGTTCGGCCAGTTGTCGGCTCCGGCGTCGCCCTGGGAGAGCACGGTCGTGACGCCTCGAGGCAGGAACTCGCGGTCGGGATCGACTCCGTACTTCGAACCGCTCTTGGCCGGGTGAGCGTGTAGGTCGACGAGGCCGGGCAGCAGAACCGCGTCGGGGAATGCGAGTGTCTGGTCGGCGGTGGAATCCTCGGGCGGATCGATGGCGGCGATTCGCCCATCGGAGATGCCGACGGACCCGGGAGCATCTCGGCCGGTGCGTGGGCAGGCGACTCGGCCGGCGTGGATCAGGAGATCGAATGGCATGGCGTTGATCAGAGCCTGAATTTGAAGGTGCGGCGGTACCAGCGGTAGATCCACTGATAGGCGGTACGTGTGTCGACGAGAAATCTCGAGCGGCCTCGCAACCCGGTCTTCAGCAGCGGCGTGTCTTTCCGCAACAGGACCGTCGCCTGGTAGGCGGGGCTCAGCGGCCGCTCACGGCCCTGCCGGTCGGTCGCAGTGGCGACTTCGCCTCCGAGCTTGTTGGAGAGCAGTTCGGGGACGAACTCGAGGTCGCGTCGCGAGATCTTCTCGATGAATCCCTCGTAGGTTCGATCCACCAGGTGGTCGAACTTCAGTTCGACGAGAGTCGGTGAGCTGGTCAGGGTCAGCGTGACGTTGCGGGTTTCACCATCGGCTCCCTCGATGACGGTCAACTGGAGCACTCTGGGTGACGCGGTGCTGATCGTCTGGTTGACGCCCGGCAGCAGGTCGGCCATACGGGTGATGGGTTTGGAGTGGTTGGAGGTGATGAGGTCGCCGGGGACGATGCGGGCCAGGTCGGCGGAAGTGCCGGAGAGGACCGAGGAGACCTTGAGGCCCTCGGGGCTGGAGGTTCCGGCGAAGCCGAGGGCTTCTTCGGCCGAGACCATGTCGTTGCGGTCGCCCTGGTCGATGATGACCACGGCCTGGTATTCGTTGTCCGGGGCAATCGAGAGCAGGTGGGTGCGTTCGGGAAGGAAGCAGTTGCGGTTGCGTTCTTCCAGCGGTGTCCCGTGCCAGGCGGCCAGTTGTTCGCCGCGGGATGCACGTGTCGGGGCGGGCACCCGGGGCGGGGCGACGACGGTGCCGCCGCGAGGAGCCCGCACCGTCATCCTCTGGACTTGCTTCTGAAACTCGTCGAGTTGAATCTTGGCCGACTGCCGGTTGGCTCGTGCCAGTTCTTCTCGCGGGCGGTCATCCAGTGCGTTGGCGACCGAGATGCGGATCAGCTGCACCTTCTGCTGTTGTTCGAGGCGGACCTGTTCGAGTCCGTGGGCGGGGTTTGAGAGTACGGCGAGCGAGTCACCGGCGGTGACCTGGTCGCCAGGTTGAGCCGGCCGGCCCTCGAGTTGTCCGCCCGCGGCGGTGTAGACGTGCCTGACGTCGTGGGGTTCGATCAGGAACATCGCCTCGACATGCAGCGGAAGCGGGATGGCCAGGCCGGTGGTGACCAGGGTCACCAGTAGGCCCAGCGAGATCACGATCTTGGGACGGCTCAATGGTTCGATCCTCGGGGCGGTGATCTGTTTGTAGATGTTCAGGAGGAGGTTGAAGAGGATTGTGGAAATCGAGACGACGGCCAGGGCGATGCCGATGCTCTGCAGACCGTAGGGTTTCAGTACGGTGTAGAGGAAGATAAGGATGGCGGCGAGGATGAACCAGCGGTACAGACCCGCGGCGATGGCGAACATCACGAATCCCGCCCGACCGGTCTCGGGCATGAACGGATCCGGCTTGGCCTCGATCCCCAGGCAATACCAGCCGAACCAGTCTCGCAGCAGCCGGTCGGCCTTGGGCCGGAGGTTGGGGATCTCGAGCAGGTCCGACATCATGTAGTAGCCGTCGAACCGCATCAGTGGGTTGGCGTTCCAGATGACGGTGGTGATGGCGGTTACGAAGAAGATGTTCAGGCACAGGTGGTGGATGAGTCCGGATTGAGTGTTCCACCAGATGTAGATGGCGATGGCCGAGATGACGACTTCGATGTACATGCCGGCCGCCCCGATGGCGATCCGCTGCCACTTGCTCCGCAGCATCCAGCTGTCGGAGACGTCGCAGTAGAGGCAGGGACTGAAGACGAGCAGCATCACGCCCATCGCGTGGCATTCACCTCCGAAGTGCTTGCACGAGAGCCCGTGGCCGAACTCGTGGATCACCTTACAGGTGCCCAGGGTGATCCAGAGGTACATCAGGTTGGGCCAGCTGAAGAACTGCTGGAATTCGGGCAGCTGGGCCGCGAAGGTCTCGAACTGCACGGCCAGCAGTACCCAGCTCGAGACCACAAACAGCAGGGTCAGCGTGACGACGGCGGGGTGATAGACCCAGCGGACGAAGGGGTAGAGCCAGGCGAGGACGGTTTCGGGGTCCCAGCCGGGGAGCCGGACGTAGAGCAGGCTCCGCATGGTGTTGAAAAGCTTCTTCTTCTTTTCGTCGAAGTCGAGCTTGGCCAGCGACGCGCCCTGGCCGATACGGTTGGAGAAGACGAGGCCCTTCTGGTGCAGGTCGGTGATCAGGTGCTGGATGTCGGAGAGTTGTAGCCGGACGGTGGGCAGCACGTCGTGCAGCGCGTCGCGGAGTTCTTCGAGGTGGCGGTCGCCGTTGAGCAATTGCAGCGTGTGGTACTGCTCGGGCTGCAGCCGGTAGTACTTCAGGCCGACGGGGTCCTTGATGACCCAGTACGAGACTCCCAGGAACTCGATCTGCTTGTAGATCAGGTCGTCACGGACCTGCAGCGGGATCGGCCGCCGGTTGGCGGTTGTCAGTGACGCGGCCGAGCTCATCGTGCGACCGCGGAGTCGATCGTGATCTGAGCGGTCAGGCCGTGTCGCAGGAGTCCGCCCAGGTTGGCCACCTCGGCCCAGACCCTCACGTCCCGCTCACCCACCAGGCTGACTCCCGGGTCGATGTAGACCAGCCGACCGGGGAATCTCGCTTGCCTGAACTCGCTGGGCAGCACTTCGGCCCGGTCTTCGGAGCCGACCAGTTGCACGACGACCGTCTGGCCGGGTCGCAATCGGATGGCCTGGCCCAGCGGGATCCGGCCCTCGACTTTCATGGTCGAGATGTCGACGAGTTCGATGACCGGGTCGCCCTGGCGAATCGCCTCGCCCTTCTGCTTGAACCGTCGGGTGACGATGCCGTCGAAGGGGGCTCTGAGTCGGTAGGTATTGAGCTGGGCTTCGGCGAGTGCGCTGTCGAGCACGGCGACGGCCTGGTCGTGTTTGGCCTGCTTGATCTGCAACTGGCTGCGTTGCTCGGCCAGGAGCAGTCGCTTGATTTCGATCTTGGGTACGACGTCCATCCCGGCATTCCTGTTGGCCAGCAGGGCCTGCTGGTGTTCGTTCTTCGACACGGCGTAACTGGCCTTGGCGTACTCCTCATGAACGTCGTTGCTGGCCTTTTTTTGGGCACTGTTGAGTGCGGCGACAGCCACCTCGTCATCGAGCCTCGCGATCACCTCGCCGGCCTTCACCCGTTTGCCTTCGTGGAGGTTGAGGTCGGCGATGGTGCCGACTCGGTCGAAGCCGAGCAGGACCTGGCGGAGCAGCTTGACGCGGAACCCGGCCACGGTGATCTTCTCGCCTCCGGCGGCCGGATTGGCAGGCCGGGTCTTGGCGGCTTTCTTGTCGGGGATTGTCTTGCGTCGGTCCTGCGCGGTGGCGTCGAGCAGCCAGAGGGTGCACAGGGCGAGGGCGAATGTCGATCCGATCCAGGCGGTGATGCGGGGGTTACGTGCGATTCGGCTCATCGTGGTCCCTGTCTTTCTTGGGGGCTGCGGTGCCCGTGCGCCGGATAGTGTAGCTGTGGCAGGTGGGGAGACGGAACACGAGATCGAAGGATTGGCATCCATCCTCCGGGTGCCGTCTACTTCGCGAGTTTCTGCAGCACCCGCTTGGCGTCGATACGGATTCGCGCCGGAGTGTCGTTGCCGGCCAGCGGCGTGATGGCTGCCTGGAAGGTTGTTCGCTGGGCGTCGGGAAGCGAGTCGGCAATGTTCCCGACGGCCTTGAGGCTCAACTGCAGCAGCAACCAGCGTTGTTCGAATGCTTCGACCTCGGCCTCGGTCTTCGGCTTGGTGAGATCCAGTAAGGAGCGATCCTCTGCGGCTCGGCGGATCGTGTCGCGGAAGACTGCCAGTCCCTGCAGCCGGTTCTGGCGAACCAGCGAACTGGCTGCGTTGTGGCGGACGATGGGGTCGGTGTCGTTGATCAGAGATTCGAGTCGGTCGAGGGCGGTTTCGGACGAGAAGACTCCCAGGACGACGCTGGCGTCGCGTCGAAGATCGGCGTCCTGGCCGGCGAGGACACTCTCGAGACCGTCGATCAAGATCGTCTCATCGAGAGCTGCCTTGCGGTCGATTGCTCGCTTGCCGGCTGCGGCGATTGCCTGGAGCCCGGCCTGTCGGACGGCGGGGTCGTTATCTGTTGAGAGTGCGGTTGCGAGGACCGGGAGCGTGGATTCGGAGACATCGATCAGCCCGAGCAGCCGGACCAGCAGCACCTCCTGCTGCAGGTGATCGGCCTGCTGTTCGGGAGTCGGCTTCAGGGAGAGTGTGCGGGAGGTGAGCTCGGCCAGGGCGGTGGCCAGGGGTGGGTGCTGAGCCAGCGGGATGCCGGCTTCGGTGGTCTTGCCCGAGTTGAGCAGTTGGACCAGGTCGTGGAATGCTCGGCCGCGGCGGTGTGGGTTGTCGCGGCCGAGGTTGACGACCAGGGTCTGCCAGTCCTGGGTCTGAGAACCGCTCCAGCTGAACAGCAGGAACAGGCCGACGATGCCGGCGACGATCAGGGACGGGATGAGGAACAGCTGAGCGATGAAGCGACCCGAGGGGGGTTCGACCGGCGGCAACTCGGCGTCGAGGACCGAGTCGGCGGGTACGGGTTCAGACAGTGGCGCAGCGCCGGTGGAATCGGGTTCCGGTGAAATGTCGTTCTGTGGGTCGCTGTTCATCGAGGTCACCGCCGGACATTCTGACGGCTGTCGGAACGAGCGTCGAGGGATGGGTGGTGGAGATGTTGCTGCGGTGTTGCTGCGGTGTTGCTGCGGTGTTGCTGCGGTGTTGCTGCGGTGTTGTTGCGGTGTTGTTGCGGTGTTGCTGCGGTGTTGTTGCGGTGAGGGGCTTTTTCTTTGAAGGGGATTACGTACAATCGAGCCCTTCAGGCACCCCTAGCTCAATTGGATAGAGCATCGGTCTACGGAACCGAAGGTTAGAGGTTCGAATCCTCTGGGGTGTACTCGACGCAACGTTTGCCGAACGCTGAATTTAGCGTACCTGCCCGTGTCGGGCAGTGCGGCCTTGGAGCTGGCCATTCCTCCGTAATTACGGAGGAATGGACTCACAGGAGCCGCACGAAGTCTCGCAGAGCACTCAAAGTCCCTTCGTATTGCCTCCACAGAGCATCCGGCAGGGCCGTCGTCCGTCTCGGCGGCCGTGGTTCGGCTCCAGCGGGTTGCACGCCGGGGCTGGGCTGGGCTGGGGTGCTGCTTGATGGTGGTGGCCATCAATTCTCTATTGTTCAGAGGATTGAATTCAATTGATTGAATTCCACCGGAGCACGTGAGACTCGCATGGGAGCAGTACCACTGGGACTGAATTTCAACAAATTGCCTTCCCATCGGCCAAAATCAAAGGTGCTGGGTAAATACCACTGAATGCGATCTCCCGCATAAACGTTGGCATTGGCGTGAATCGCCAACGCTCCCATGAGGTATCTGCCATCCTCGGTCGTGAGTTCGTTTCCGGATTCCGTGTTGGAAGCTGCACAGGCGTACACGACGATGTTTGCAGCCTTGTTCTGGATCTGTGTCCAGTCCACGACGTTGGAGTGCAAGACCCCCTCCCTGGCCAGTTGCAGTCCCTGTCCTCCAAAATCGCCACTCATCTGCCGGTTGGGACTCGATCCAGCAAAGCCGTGGCACAGCAGGAAAATGGTGTGAAGCCGTCCCTTTTGTCTATGAATCTGTGTGATTCCGTTGAAAACGGCCTGTAACGGAGAGGTGGCCGAGGTCGTAATGACATTCAAGTCGTGCCACCATCGAACAAAACTACCGGGCAAGTTGCCGTTGAGCCGGGTATCTCTGATGACAATGTACTCTGACATTTCTCGCTCCACCCTGTCAGGAATCAGTGGGTTGGGGATGTGGCCAAGCTTCAGGCTGCTTGGTGTGAGTTGATAGGTCTGAACTGAATATCGTTGCCTAGCTCAAATCGTTGCGAAAGTTCTTTCGATTTCGACAAACGGGTAAGATATGGCAGCCCCGGCGTCGAGCTGAATACACCTGTCCGAGTACTCGGACAACGTCCAGTCGTGCTGTTGCTTTCGACAAGCGACGGTGAAGAAGCGCGGAGCAGACGTAAAGGCGGTTTGCGGCGTTTCCGAGAACGCTCGATAACGCCGACGGCCCTGCTGAGCGACGCGGAGGGGCGTGGTTCGGATCTGGCGGGTTGAACGCCGGTGCTGGGGTGGGGAGACTGGGGTGGCTTCAGGAGATTGCCGATGGCCGAGAAACGCCTGGCCAAAGCCGATGCCGACTTCGCCAAGGCAAAAGAGTTGAAG
>Ga0310123_10001687_pt1 | contig 18186 bp, 12 predicted proteins | sample CB6_AW_1057_MG_FD_203505 | JGI IMG/M metagenome (GOLD analysis project Ga0310123, IMG submission 203505) | Marine microbial communities from Western Arctic Ocean, Canada - CB6_AW_1057 | ecosystem: Environmental > Aquatic > Marine > Oceanic | place: Canada: Western Arctic Ocean | collected... | reverse complement strand
CAAAGTCATCCTCGTGGCCTGCATGAGGAAACTCCTCGTCATACTCAACACGATGGTCAAAACAAACGCCCACTGGAACGCCTAAACCGCGTGACGAAAGACTTGAAAATGAACACAGCCGCTCTCCTCGTCTCTCCCTCTCTCCATCAATCTCTTGGCAGCTTAACCAAAATCATCTTTGTGACATTCCCTGTTTGGTTCCGGCTCCGCCGGGTTGGGATCCGCCAAGCAACCGGCTTCTCGCCCACAGGCTTGCATCTCCCATTTGCATCTTCGCCGGTCCTGCGTATAATGGGCCGCTGTAAACCGGCAGCCAAAGCCACCAGCCCCTGACTGATAAACACGACTGAATACATCGAAGGTTCAACACCCTCATGGCCAAGACGAATCGCAAACTGAACAAAGCCAACCACGGTCGCAGACCGGCCAGTTCTAAGGCCCGCAAAGAAAAACGCCGCAAGATCAAACTCTGAGTACACAAACCTGCGGCATCGCCGTACCGTTCCACAGTCGAGCGGCAGTTACGGCGTTTTGAGTGATCGCGCAACGTCATCGAGAGCGCGCGCGGTAGCTCCACAAAACTTCTTTCGGCAGGCAGCCAACGGCGATGACCACAAGCTGACTGGCAACGAACAACCCCAGGGCTAACAGCACGCCGTCCGTGAAACCGTAAGAGTGCAGTCCCACGCCCAGTTCGTTCACGCCGAACCAGGACCAGCTAGTGACGATGTTCCCGCCGATGGCCAGCACAGCCAGTCCCCGCTCGCGGACCATGCCGCCCCAGCGGGCATGCAGCACCAGCGCATTCCAGAGGACGATCATCAGCGCCCCGTTTTCCTTGGGGTCCCAGCCCCAAAATCGTCCCCAGGAATCATCAGCCCACAGACCACCCAGCACCGTCCCCACAAAGCTGAAGAAAATGGCAAAGCAGAGGGTGCCGTAAACCATGCGGGCCAGGTCCCGGCCGAGTTTCTGCGACAGCGCCGGCGTCGTGACGCCAGCCAGCACATAGACGATGCCCAACAAACCGGCCACAAAGGTTGCCGTGTAACCCAACGTGATGCAGACCACGTGGGTGGCCAGCCAAAACTGCGTATCCAGCACCGCCTGCAGCACGGTGAAGGTATCGCCATCACCGGCTAGCATGTGGGCAATCAACAACGTCGCAAAGCCGGACATCGAGCCGATGACGTTGCCAATGCCCTTACGAAAGATCATCTCCAGCACCAGACCGAAAACGACCGCTCCCCAGCCAATGAACACTGCCGACGAATACAAGTTTGTCACCGGCGGCCGGCCCGAAATGTACATCCGCGAGACGAGGGCAAAGGTGTGCATCAGCAACGTAAAGCCGATCAGCCAAAAGGCGGAACGATTCGGCAGACGTGCAAACCCCAATGGTGTTAACAACCACGAGAGGGCCGTCAGCACGAACGCCACCACGTACAGCACCGACGAATAGTAAAACGACTCGAAGTGATTGAAAAAGGCTTCGAAGTTGGTTTTCGTCACGTCGATTTCCTGCGGAGCGATTGAGGCAACCACCGGCTGATGCTCCGTCAACTGCCGGTGAAACGACTCGACCTCTCCGGCGCGATATGCAATGAGGATGTTCAACAAACTGCGGGCGGCCGGATTCGACTCATCGTCAAGCCCTGCGGTGCCCATGATCTGCATCAGCGCCAGCGTCAGTCTCTGCTTGAGGCTGGTTTCAGTCCGCTGACGGATGCGGTCCTCTAAATCGCGACGCACCTGGGCTGGCATCTCGTCCAGTCGCTCGAGGGCGATTCGACGCGCTTCAACCGGAGTCAGGCCTTTCTGTTCACCCATCGCTTGGACCACGGTTTGGATCAGATCGACCCGGACCAGATTGTCGATCTCGCCTGTCTTGCGAACATCCTCAACGAGTGCTTGGGAAAGCTCGCCGAGAGTCGCGACACCGGCCCGTTCGGCCGCTTCGTGGATCCAGATTCGTGTTGCCATCGGGGCTAACGGCTCCCATGGATTTTCTTCCGACGACGTGGGAACCGACAAAGGCACATGGGCCCGGGCCAGCTCGCTCTCGATTCCGGCCATGCGAAGGATGTGGCTGATCTTCTCAAACGTTCCCGCCGTCGCGCTCGGTGGCATCAGATGCGAAACCCGTAGCTTGTTGTAGAGATGCAGCTTTTCATTGAGGCTCAGTACCTTGCGTTGAAACACGCTCAACTGCTCGGCATCGATCTCTTCGGCCAGTTGGGCCTGCTTCATCAATTCGTCCAGTTGCGGTTCGATTTCCTTAAAAGAGTATCGATAACGTGACCGGCGCATCAGCTTTAAGGTGGCGACGACGTCCGGGTTGGTGATGCGAAAGACCTGATGTTCGCCGGCCGATTCGGCACCGGACATCACGTCTAACAGCCAGCGGATGGCCGGTTGACGGTCGCCGTTTTTGTCGACGAACGTTTGGGCCTCCGAAATAATTCGCAGGCTATTGCGGGCCAGCGTGTCGTACGGCTTTATGCGTCCTTGATAAACGACGGGTAGCTTCCCGAACTCGTAGAAATCTATCTGGCCGGACTGTGCTTTCGGCGTGCGGGCTTTGCTGCCGACCCAACCGGCAAACAGCAGTACAATCAACGCAGGCACGAGCCACACAGCGATGCCGCCTTCTGTCTTGACCGGGCCCGAACCATCTGGAATCTCGAACACTTCGTTGTTGTGGGTGGTCGCCGTCTTTCCGGTTTTCTTCGTCTTGCGGTCCGTTTGCCGGGCTGTGGTGGCCACAATGTTTCCTGGAAGCTGCTCGACGACTTCCAGGTTTTGGTCGGTCGCGCGCCGCCTCAGAAACCGCAACAGTATCAGGCTGAAATGCGCCAACAAGCCGGTCGCCACAATCATGCAGGAGACGTAGGGAATCACCCAGCCGGTGTTGGTGACCACCGATAACGTCGTCGTCTCAACTCCGGTCTGCGGATTCCGCCCGTAGCTGCTTTGATAAAAGGTCTCGCCGGCAAAGCGAAGCGGGTTGTTCATCCAGATCTTGATTTTCCGATTCACATTGCGGCCCTCGTCCTCAAGCTGAATGTCGGACGAATAATTGCGTGGCGTGTCGGTACCCAAATAGTCGTCCTTACGGACGTCGATCAGGTGCACGGAGTAGGGCTTGTAGGTCCGCTTGAAGCGCAGAGCCACTTCGTAGGTTTTTCCGGCGGCGGTCACCGGCTGCGGCTTCAGATACAGGCTCATCAGGAACGTGCCGAGCGGTTTCCCGTCCTGCTTGTCAATCAGTTTCAGGTAGGCCGAGGCAATATCCACTTGGCCGCTGCTGTCGGTTCCGCTGCCCGGTTTTGCTTCTTCGACAAGGGAACTCAACCCGGCACCGGTGTCGGCGGGGTTCTGATCGTCAGGTTTGACGTTGCGGATGACGGAGTTCTCCATGAACCGCACGACCTCGATGTCGAACGGCAGCTCGGCGTGTTTGATGACCTGCGACTTCTGCCCGGTCAGGTACCTCTTGGGGACGACGACCACATCGTCACTGTCCGGATTCGAGGGATCGACAACTGCCAATTCGACGGTCCTGATGTCCTGCACAAAGTTGGCCGTTTCCCCTTCGTCGATGGTCATTTGTGTTTCGACCGCCAGCAGACCGACCAGCAACTCGCTGAGCATCATGAGCCCGATACCGCTGTGCAGCAGCACGATGCCGGCCCGTTTTTTGAACACCAACACGCAACCGGCCAGCAGCACCAGCCCGGCAAATGTTCCCTTGATGAGCTGCCAGAGAATGCGCATCGACGAATCACCCAACTGGACCCCCCGACCTCCCCACAGAATATAAAAGAAGAGTCCGCCGAGAATCACAGGCACGACGGCGGCCACAGCCAACAGCCACCGCTCCGCCGTGCCGCTTTTCGTCAGCACCAGATAGCCGTACATGGAACTGAGAAAGGCCGCCCCCAGTCCGATTTTCATCAACACCCACAGCGTCTGCCAGTCAACCCAAATCGCCTCTTGCACGCCTGTTTTGTTCGAACCGCTGGCAATCACCAACCAGGTCACCAGCATGCCGAAAGCAATCACGCCCAAACCGCTCAGCAACCGTGTGCCGCTGGCCTGAATCTTGAACCGCAGCCCGTGTGCGGCCAGCAAGTTGACCGCCATCAGCCCACCGATCATCCAACCGCCGGGAAACCAGAACCCGCCAGGCACCTGCGGTTTGCCGGGAAAAAACGAAGGCGGAAAAAAGATCTGCAAATCGATCCAGGCAAATCCCAGTGTCGGCCAGATCGGCACGCGGAAGTATTCGTCGATAACCTGCCAGATGTCCTTGTCGACTTGAGCCATCGTACCGGCTAGCACAATGAAGATGGACATCCCGAACAGCGCGACGGTAAACTTCAAGGACGCCAGCGCCGAAAGAGACTTCAGAACCGCAGCACCCAATGGACCGGCTTTGGCTGAGGCGCGGTCGATCAACTCCAACGGCGACTGTTGCTCAACTGTTTCGGTTGCCATAACCGGCTCCGTCAGCGCGAGTTAAATTTCACGGATTGCACAAAGGCTTCGAAGCGTTTCTGTTCACGCTTGGCCAGTTGTGAATCCCCCGTCAGCTTGAAAAACCACGCCCGACCACTGCGATTGACGATGACGCCCAAAATCGTCTGCCTGGGACCGGCGAGTTCCACATAACGGCCCGTGTTCCCGTCGACTTGGAGTTCTCGCAGGTCCTGGTTTAACTCTGTTTGCGTGGTTGGACCAAGACCCACCTGACCCCGCCAGCGGTTGATGTTGGCCAGCAGTCCGCTGGGAGGCAACGCGATGACCGTGATTTCGACCTTGCGACTTCCGTCGCTCACCTCGAAAGCGGCTGCTCGCGGAATCGCCATGCTGCCGCCGCTGGTGAGCCGACCCGGTTTCCACCCTTTCGGAGTTTCGTAGCCAAGCGACGACGACGCTGTGGGGGTCGACGATCTCGGCACTCGCGGTGCTCCGGCGGCCCCCGGTTGCTGAGGGGGGGCGCTCGGTCCGGCGCCCCGGCCAGATGCAAACGGAGCAAATGGCGGTCGTTGTGGTCCACCCGATTCGATGGTGCCAACCAAATTGACCAACGTCACCGTTGTTCCATCAACTTCGATCTGCCTGGTTTCTTCAGAGCGATCCTCGTTGTTGAACAAAGTCTCGCGGGTGGTTGGCGGCAACCCCAGTTGGCCTCGCCAGCGATTGATGTTGGCCAGCAGATATTTGTCGTAATCCTCACCCAGGGTCGGCAACGGAATGACGCTCAACTCCAACGGATCCGGTTCCGATCCGATTTTGATCGTGGCGAATCGCATCGACATCGGACGGGCTGCGGAATCGGCAGCTTCTCTCCAGCCTTTCGGCAAAGTCCACGACGGTTTCGCATCTGAGAAGCGGACTGACTTAATGAAGGCCAAAAACTCTTCCATCTGCTCGGCAACAGCTGCATCTGGTCCCATCGCTTTGAAGAACCAGGTTTGTTTGCCTTGGGAAACAATGGCCCCAATGATTCGTCCAGAAGTCCGCTCGGTCTTGCGGTCGGCTTTGGGAACAGGGCTGTCAGCGTGATTTTCAGCGAACACGATGTGCGGCTTTTCGACCGTGTACCGCTCGATGTCATCCTCTTTGCGGCAACCGGCTGCAAAGAGGGCTAAGGCCACTATGAAAATCGCGAGATTGATGCGTCGAATCGTCACGATAAAATTCACCCGCGAGACAGAATCCGTTGGTGGAAAATGCGAACTTCGATCGGAGGCAGTGGGAAACAGCATGAGATTTCGGGGGGCTTTGTGGAACAACTTTTTCGGAGGCTGGAGCCCACAAACACACCTGCGGAGGCTTCAGCCAGCCAGCAGGTCGTGGGCTGCACTGGCAGTCTTATCTCCTTCGGTCAGGTTCCGCGCTGGAAGTCCGTCACTGGACATGAATGATCAACACAAGACGCAATCCGTCTAATTTTTGCACCGACGACCCTCCAGATCGGACGCTTTATACGAACTCCGCATCCAATGCAAGGTCTTGTTTATTATAGACCTGCCACAGCTAGAAAGTACACGCTGCTGTTGCGTCACGGACCCAGGTGTGCGGCCAGAATTTCTGACATTCTGAACCCGGGTGGCCCGACCGGCTTGCGGTTGGGTGCCTTCATGCACAAAAGATCAGTCCTCGACGGACAACAAGAAAAGACGTCCTGTTTCTGATTGGAAAGTGAATTTTGGGCCATTGAGTGTTATCATTTCGACTGCATGTTTTGCAGTTTCGACACAGTTCTCCTTGTCGCGACCCTGTGTTGGAATATTTGATGGAAAACTTTAACCTTTTTCAGGCAATAAGTTACGGAGAGTAGAACGGATTTGGATCGGCTGTGGTATCGTCTTTGCATGTTCTCGTTCTCGAAAATGCAGGGCCAGCAAGTGTGCGGCTCAGCAAAAACCCTCTCTTCCGAAACGCTTGATCAAGGAGAACTATCATGAAGAAACTACTTCTTTTGGGGGTGATGGTCGCAGGGATGGTGTTGATTGGAACAACGAGCACCGCAAAAGCCGGCCATGATTATTGCGCGCCCTCCTACGGTCGTTCGTACAGTTATGGGCACATCTACGCACCGCGGTATCGTCACCACAGGTACTCCTACGGTGGTTACTCATCCCACCATCGGTACCATCCGTCGTATCGCGTCGGGCACCATTATGGACATCGTGGACATCGTGGACATCGTGGACATCGCGGTGGATTCGGCTTGCACTTGGGCGGTCGTAACTTCTCGTTCGGCTACCATCGGTGATCCCGACCGTCGGCTAACCGTCGGCCTAACGACCGAACCTGGCTTCTCTGCGAGAAGCCAGGTTTTCGGTTTTGCCGAGCGTGACTTTGAGTAGGCCGCGCTTCAGCTCCTGCCGACGACGTCTTCGCTGATTCCCAGTTGCAACATTTTGCGGTAGAGGTTTGAGCGGTGCAGACCGAGCAGCCGGGCGGCTTCACTCATGTTCCCGTTGACCCGCTTGACAGACCGTCGAATATATTCCTGCTGAAACAGTTGCGTGGCCTCGGTCAGACCGATGTCGGCCGAAGGCTCTAGGGCCGCTTGCTGACCTGGACTGAGAATAAATGCCAAGTCGTCCGCTTCGATGCGGTCAGTGGGACTGAGGAAGGCGACCCGTTCCATCAGGTTCCGCAGTTCGCGCACGTTTCCCGGCCAGGAATGGGTTTGCAATCGGCGTCGAGCTTCGGTCGAGAGGTGCAACGAGGGACGATTTGATTCGATGCTGAACTTCCGCAGAAAGAACTCGGCCAGTGGGAGAATATCTTCCGGCCGGTCGCGGAGAGCGGGCAGCATTTGAGTTACGACGCTTAAGCGGTAGTACAAGTCCTCGCGAAACCGTTTTTCTCGAACGGCTTCGACCAGATTGGTATTGGTGGCGGCCAGGACGCGGACGTTTACAGGAATGAGAGTCGATCCGCCGACACGGGTCACGACCTTCTGTTCGAGCACCCGCAGTAGCTTCGCCTGTCCGCCGGGACTCATGTCGCCGATTTCGTCGAGAAAGAGTGTGCCCCCATCGGCCAGTTCGAACTTTCCCTGCCGCTTCTCATGAGCATCGGTGAACGCTCCCTTTTCGTGGCCGAACAGCTCGCTTTCCAGCAGCGTTTCGGTCAGCGCCGCACAGTTGACGGCCACGAAGGGATGAGCGGCGCGCGGACCCTGATAGTGCAGTGCCTGGGCCACCACTTCCTTGCCGGTCCCACTTTCGCCGAGCAACAGGACCGGCAGATCGGTCGCCGCCAATCGTTTGATCGTGTCCCGCAGCGCGACGATAGGCGGACTTTCGCCGATGAGTTGTACGCCCTGAGCAATCTGTTCGGTCAATTGTTCTCGGCTGCGAATAAGCTCTTCCCACTCGCGCGTGTTTCTCATGGCGGTCACGGCGTGTACGCCAAGCTGCATCAGGCTTTCTTCATCATCGGAGTTGAAAACGCCATTGTTCTTATTGATGCCTTCAAAGGCACCGACCAAACTCCCGTCGGCGTCGCACATGGGAACGCAAAGCAGAGTCCGTGTCTTGTAGCCGCTTTGTTTGTCGACCTCTGAATTGAAACGTGGATTGCTGTAGGCGTCGTCGACACGGATCGTCTGACCGCTCAGGACCACCTCTCCGACGATTCCGGTATCTTCGGGCAGCCGCAGCGACCCCTCTTCCATGCCCAGCGCCGGACAGGCGACTAATTCGCTCCGATCGCGATCCCAAATGAAAATGCTCGCCCGATCGCAGTCGAGCAGCCGTGTTGCCTCCACGGCGATGACCTCCAGCAACCGTCCCGATTTGCGCTCCTTTGCGAACGACGAAGTGATCTCCAATGTGCTCCGCAGCCGGTCGATTCGTAAGGAGCTGTGTTCCTGCTTGGTGACGATGTCCAGACAATGTCCCAGCACACGTCCGACGGCAACGGTCGTCGGCAGATCGTCGGCCGAAAGGCTTCTGCCCGCCAGCAACAACAGCCGTCTCAAGCCTCCCGCTTGAGCCAGCGGAATGCCGAGCAGCGACCATCCCGACGGTTCGTCGCCCTCGAGCCAGCCACCCGATTCCCGATCGAGCGCCTCTTCCAGAAACCGAAACGGCAAAGCCGAAAACGAATGCCGACCACACTCTCCAAGCGTTTTCCATTCCGGTGTCCGCTCGACGACGGCAGCCCATTGCGCGGAAAACTCAGTCGCAATTTCAGGTAGCTGTTCGTGCAGAAACTCCAAATTCCTTTCGGCCTCGATCGACGTTTCGAGCAACCGGTCGCACAGTTGGACCGCGGTCCCTCCCCTGTCGGACTTCCCCTGCCAAGGGAGCTGTTGCCAGCTCATCCATTTGTCCTTCAGCCCGCTGCTCATCGACCCTGCCTCACCTCGATTCTGGCGGTGTGAATCAAATTGAATGTTCCACTTCCGTCAAAGTGACTATTTCAGAGGGTGTTGAAATAATCACAATGATAACATATTCTTGCGGGCGGTCCAGCTACAGCTAAGGAACAATCATGGACGATCTGGATCCGGCCACGATTAGTTGCGAGTTCGCAGTTCGAGGCAAACCAAGCTCAGCTCGTGGTGCAGGTATTCGTGGGTTTCCCTGACCCTTGTGCTTCGCCCCCACTGGAAACAACCCGACTTTCGCGGCACGCTGAGAAGGGCGGATTAGAACAGCGGCAGTAGTTGGCCGTCGGTCAACGGCAGCGGACGGTCTAGATCGTCCACCAGAAACGAATCCGTCGAAATTCCGAGTGCGCGGAAAATTGTCGCGTGCAGGTCGTTGGGGCGGCAGGGAAGATTGTGTGGATAGGCGCCGAGCAAGTCGGAGCTGCCGTAGACCTGACCGCCGCGAATTCCGCCGCCGGCCAGGACGACCGAATACGCATATGGATAGTGATCGCGTCCGGCCGAACCGTTAATCTTCGGCGTGCGCCCGAAATCGGTCATGAAGACGACCAGCGTTTCCTCCAGCCGTCCACGTTCGGCCAGGTCTTCGATCAAGGCGGCTGCCGGTTTGTCGAGCGCCGGCAGCATGGTGTTCTTTAACCGCTTGAAGTTGTTGCTGTGAGTATCCCAGTGATCTCCTCGGGCACCGTTCAAATCGCCGGCCGCGCAGCAGACCGTGACAATGGGTACGCCCACTTCTGTCAGCCGGCGGGCCAGCAGAATGCTTTGGCCGCAGATATGCTCGCCGTAAGCCTGGCGAATACGCTCCGGCTCGCTGTCAAGGTCGAAGGCCTCGCGCACCTTGTGGCTGAGGAGCATGTCGAGCGCCAATTGGCGAAAATGCTCGAAGGGCTCGACCGGTCGGTGTTCGAACGATTTGAGACGCCGTTTGAGATCGGAATCGGAGAGGCGTTCAAGCGTCGTCAACAACGCCCGCCGAGACTGTAAACGGGGCCGATCGATACCTTCGGCCAGATCGAGCACCGGGCTGCCCAGATCTCGCGAGACACCGCCGAACGGTTTTCCCTGCGGTGTGCGAACGACGATCGGATCGTGCTTGATGCCCAGCCAGCCGCCATATTCGCCCGCCTGAAGGGTCCCATTGTCGACCAACGGATAAGGAAGCCGGACGGCGCTCGGAATGCCGGGGCTCCCGTCTGAATGAAAGCTCGACACCATGGCTGCCAGCGAAGGCCAGTCGGCACGCGAGGGAGGCAGGTTGACGGCCGCTTCGGGCTGTGGGGGAGAATGCCCGGTCATGTTCCAGTACATGCCCTTGCCGTGCGCCGTGCAGTTGTGGTGAATCGATCGCACAATCGCCAATCGCTCGGCCTGTCGGGCCAGAAACGGAATATGTTCACCAACGCGAATGCCGGGAACGGCGGTGTCGATAGGCTCGAACTCGCCACGCACGTTGGCAGGAGCTTTGGGCTTGGGATCCCACGATTCGTGGTGGCTCATACCGCCCCAGCAGTAGAGAACGATGCACGATTTGGCTCGACCGAATCCGCCTGCATGAGCCCCTTCGGACCGTCGCTGCAACTGCAGAAATTCAGGGACCGAAAAGCCCAAGGCACCGAAACTTGTCTTGAGCATTCTCCGTCGCGAAATAGCTGACCGAAGCCCGTCGATTGCTGAGGGGTCGTCGTCAAGCGACATTATGTTGCCTTTTTCATCCACCAGAACGGCCCGTTGCGGCGGCTTGCCGGCCACAAACAAAACGTCCTGGTCTATGCCAGCCGAAAACAGGATACCGTGCGTAGATTTTAGCTCTCGGCTCGACTTTTGCCAATTCCCAAAAAGCGTCAGTGCATGAAGCGGACCCCCATCGTTAGGGCAAGAAACCAATACAACGCGCCGCCGAGCGCAGCCGTACTGGGAATCGTGAAAATCCACGCCAGCACGATTTTTTCTGCTAACGCCCAACGGACGCTCGACATTCCCCGTGTGGCGCCAAGGCCCAAGATTGATCCTGTGATCGTATGGGTCGTGGATGTTGGAACACCAAACCATGCCGCAAGCGTCAGAACAAGCGAGGCGCTGGTTTCGGCGGCGAAGCCTTCAGGGGGTCCCCGTTTAGTGAGATTGTACCCTAGAGTTTTGATGACCTTCCAACCGCCGACAGCGGTGCCGACGGAAATGGCCATCGCGCCGAAAATCTTGACCCACAGAGCAACCTCGGACTGATCTTCACTCGCTGGCGCAGCTTGAAAGCCTCCCACCAGCAGGGCCATCGTGATAATCCCCATCACCTTTTGTGCATCGTTGGTGCCATGCGTAAAGGCCATCCAACTAGCCGATGCGATCTGAAGTTTTCCAAAGGTCTGGTTCATCGTCGAAGGATGCAGTCGCCTGGTCAACCAGATGAGTGCCACGTAAAAGAAATAGGCGACAAAGAATCCCATCACCGGCGCTAGCATCAAAGCAAGCAGAGTCTTGGCCACATTTTTGCCGACGAGCATATCGACACCGCCTGCCGCGACAGCCGCACCCACAACCCCGCCGATGAGGCTGTGGGAACCGCTGATCGGCATCCCGAAGATTGTCATCGTGGCAGCCCAGAGTGCTGTACCCAGTAGTCCCGTGACGATGATGACCATGACCACCTCCTGGTCAGCAACCGTTTTAACGTCAACTTGAATCATCTTGGCGATAGTATTCGCAAATTCTACGCCAAACATGTCGCCGGCTAGATTCAGCGCGGCGGCCAGTATCACCGCGCTTAGCGGCGAAAGCACGCGTGTACCCACAACCGTGGCAATAGCGTTCGCCGAATCGTTCCACCCGTTGACAAAGTCGAACAGCAAGGCCATGACGACCACGATGGCAACCAAAACGGTAAGCGTACACATGTTCAAACGCGATCGTAGCAGTGGTGTCTGAGCGAAGTGGGAACGAGTGTGACACAACGTTAAGCGTTTTCCAGTACGATACCTTGAACAATATTTGCGACGTCTTCGCAGCAATCGATCGCCTACTCAACGATTTCGTAGAGCTCCTTCCACTTGATCACTTCAAATGGATCGAAACCGGACTCGAACAATTGGGCGAGAAACTGATGATGAATCTCGTCGCCTTCGTTTTCCGCTTCGTGGCCGGCAATCAGCAATTCTTCGATGCTGGATCGGCTGGATCGTTTCTTACGATTCTTCAAATGCCGTAAAGCGGCAACGGCGTTCGTCATGTATTGAGTTGCCCTCACCAAGACTTGACACTGACTCTGGAAATCGGATGTTATCGCCTCGATCTTATAGAAAACCATTCGCTGGGCAACCGCATCAATGTGGTCAACGGCATCGTCAATCTTCGTAATCAGTTCGTGGATATCGTCGCGATCGATGGGGGTCAGATACGTTTGCTCCAGCCGTTTGAGGGTTTCGTGTGTCAGACCGTCGCCGATGTGTTTGCTTTCCTTGATCGCCCCGACCAGTTCGCGACGCCGCTATCCATCGACCGTCGAAAACTCGACTAATAATTCTGAAGCCCGAACTGCATTTTGTGATGCCTTATCGAAGCAATCGAAAAACTCGAAATTCTGAGGAAGTAAGCCAAACATGATTTAGTGTCCTAATCATCTTTAAGCTGCCAATTTCACGACTGTATATCGCGCATTTATTTCCCAGGTTGTATTCGGTAGGCACTTTGGTGTCTGCCTGAATGGATCGCAAATCAGCCTGGATAGCTGGAGACACCCTTGGTATATCCAAAATCACATAGATATAAATAATCTATTTGCATGTCAGTCCAGGTCGTCATTCAAAACCAACGCTTGTCATGGGAGAGTGGTTGGCAGTCGTTCTATTTAGGATCAATTGCGTCATCGAGACCGAAGTCCCCGCCGTTCCCACCCGGAATGTCTTATCGAAGGTCCCTGTGTTTGACAAATCATGCGAGCCTCGGATTTCCGTACCTTTTCTGAGAATCGAAGTTCGGCCCGGGCTACCGCGTGCCGAACTTCATCTTCGCCAGCTCGGCATCGGCAAACCGAGAGTGTTGCAGGGGCTGTTGTCGTCGTCGTTTTCCGCTTATCTTGCCACGAGACGGCTGTTGAACGCGCACTCCGCCTGTCCGTTTGTATTGGGCCGTCCCCAGCGAACAAAAACAAGTTACCAAATCGCCACAGCCGCAGCCCGAAAATCAGCCCGTAGAACGACATTTTCAACGGGCTGCTAACTGATTAATGGTGACCCGACATCAATCACGCCGATGTCGTGCATTGTCAAAAACTCCCACAATCTGACGAGTACTTGACACAATTCGGACGAGAAAGCGTGCTGGGACCGCCTTCGTGTGGCCGCTATAGACGCCAACCTATCATTGCGGCGAATAGTTCCTGTCTCGGAATCCGGCCCGTTGCGTGACCTCAATTCCATTCCGAGGCCAAATAACATCCGAAGCGAGCCTGCCCCCCCTTACCGCCCCCACTCCTCTTGCACTTTCAATTCGCGAATTTGTGATGTGTCGTTGCGAATAGTCCGTTGATCTGACGTAATGGGGCTTTACGTATTCCACGTCTATTCTTCAAAATCAGCGAGAGCGATCCTGATTGTATTTCTGATTTCGCAGAATAAAACACTCGCGAAATGAATCACCTGAAATAAGGAGGCCGCTATGTTCAAGGGCAAATGCCGTTTCAGCAATCCGGTTCTTTTCCTCGCCGTTATGCTCAGCATGACTACAGGTTTGGCCGAGGCGATTGATCAGAAAACCGGAGGGAAAGAGGTGTCGAAGATCGTCTACCTCGAGAATGTTGTTTACGGTCAGATCCACGGGGCGGGGTTGCTGGCTGATATCGCCTTTCCAGAATCGAACGAACCGCTGCCGGCGATCCTCTCGGTTCACGGTGGTCGCTGGCGCGGCGGTCACAAGAAGGACACGTCGACGATCAAAGTCAAACAGTGGTCCGGCTTCGGATTCTTCGCGATGTCGATCGACTACCGGCTGGTGGGTTGCACGCCGGCACCCGCTTGCTATCAGGATATGCAGTGCGCCATCCGCTACCTGCACGCCAATGCGAAAGAACTCAACATTGACACAGATCGAATTTTTCTAATGGGGCAGTCGGCGGGCGGACACATGGTTTCGCTGGCAGCGACACTCGGCGACGGACCGTTCCCGCGAACCGGTGGTTGGGAAAAGGCGTCCAACGACTTTCGTGCCACGATCAGCCTGGCCGCCAATTACGAACTCAACACATTGAGTTGGGGAAATATCTGGACTCCCGTGACCGGCGACCCAATTGAAGCCCGAAAACTGGCGTCCCCAGTCAATCACGTCAGCAAAGAAACGAAACCGTTGCTGATTCTACATTCTGACAACGATCGCTCCGTACCGATCGAAAATGCCGTGTTGATGGTCGAAACGCTGAAGAAAGCCGGTGCACGCCACACGTTCTATCGGTACCCGACAGCCGGCCATATGCAGGTCACCGACGAAGTGATCAAACGAACGTTGGAGTTCATCGAGGAACAATCGCCGTAGGAAGGCTGCCAAAATACCGCCTTGCAGCGGAGGCGAGCGCCGCGTCGTCTTTCGAGATGCGATTCATTCGCAGACCTTGATGCTTCCGAGTTTGAAGCGCTGCGATGACTTTCTTTCGATCCCGCTTGGACCCGGGTTTCCGTTTTCTTGGTTACGAAATGTGTCCGTCGGCAAGCCCTTGTCCGGCGGTTTGATGATGGTGCCGTTCTTGCGAATTCACAGCAAGATCGTCGATCCCGTCCCCATCAAAGTCGTCGGCCAGAAGCTTGATCCGAGAACCCTGAAGAATCGTAAAATGGGACAGCGTCGGTCGCCCTTTTATCTTTGCGGAAGTTGATTGACTCTGACACCACGGAAGCCCAAAGTAATCAGCACAGTGGCCGATGCGGAGTCGAATTCGAAATGACTGACACAAATCATCAACCTGATTTCACGACGGAGCCCACGATGACAGGAAAACTGTTCGATCTGAGCGGACGAGTTGCCTTGGTGACCGGCGGCAGCAAAGGGCTGGGAAAGGCCATGGCCCGAGTTTACGCCGAGGCCGGCGCCGACGTGGTCATTTCCAGCCGACACGAAAACGAACTGAAGGCGGCGCTCGAGAAGATTCTGGAAGGAACCGGCAGACGAGGTGCTTATGTCGTCGCCGATATGACCCGCCGCGACGATGTGGCCCGTTTGGCCAAGGCAGCTTTGGACGAAATGGGACACGTGGACATACTTGTCAATAACGCCGGCTCGAATGTCCCCGAGGAAATCGACCAAGTGTCGGATGAGAATTGGGATCGTATTATTGAGTTGAATCTCACATCCTGCATGGCGTTGTCGCGGGCATTGGTGCCGCAGATGAAAGAGCGCAAGTGGGGTCGCATCATTCACATTTCCTCGATCATGGCGTACGGTTCCAAAGAAGGCCGTAACAGCTATTCGGCCACGAAAGCCGCGTTGCTCGGCATGGCCCGAGCCGGGGCTTTGGAGTTGGGGTCGTACGGGATCACTGTCAACTGCATCGCCCCGGGACCGTTCCTGACCGATCTTCCCAACAGCGTTCTGACCGAGGAGCAGAAGCGAGCGTTTGCCGCTCGGACCGCGCTGGGCCGATGGGGTGAACCGCGGGAATTGGCCGGAACCGCCCTGCTTTTGGCCAGCGACGCAGGCAGCTACATCACCGGCACGTCGATCGTTGTCGACGGTGGAACGCTGTGCAGAATGTTTTAGAGTGACTTGGATCTGGTGTCCAAAATTCGTTCACCCAAAGCACCGCCGTAATCATCTGTTGAGCAACAGGGATTATGGCAGGGCCATTTTGAAATGTCCGGCCGAAACCTGATCTTCACTGTGATTTTCGAATTTGGACCGAACAGAGCAAAATGCCCTTGGCACAAATTGGAGAGATAACTTTCTCGACATCGTTCAGCCGAACGTCTTCGTGGTCGGCCTGCAAAGCCGCGAATCAGCGACTCCCAGATGCGATCACTGAAGATCACACGACGCCGTTTCTGCTCCAATCTGAACGACACCATCTGGCCAAGGACATCGGGAAATAGTGAATCCACACTTTTTAAAGGAATTGACGTCGATTGGCTGCGAGTTGCTTGAGCCACTGGCCGTCTTGGCAATAACAGAGTGCGGACGGCAGTAATTCATGGCTCAAATTCCATGACCGGCGTATTGAGTCTGACCTTCCATGAGTTCGAGAAACCCATGGGTTTTCGGGACAAGTCGTAAATCGTGGCCTTGACTGCTTCGCAGGGGTACATTCCGATGTCGGACACAGTGATTTGAGTCTCTTTGGGACGTTCGGCCGGCCTTCGCACCTAGGCCATCCACAGGGGGTCATCCTTACATGCCCGACGAACATCTAGCACGGTGGCAAGATCTGCTGGTGATCGCCATCAATCTGAGCATCATGGTCGCCATCGGCGTCTACTGCGCTCGCAAGACGCGATCCGCAGACGCCTACTTTCTCGCCAACCGGAGTATGCCGGGTTGGGTCGTTGGGTTCTCGATGATGGCAACGATCGTCAGCTCGATGACGTTTCTCGCGATCCCCGCCGCGACCTTTCATGACGACTGGCGGTTTATGCCGGCGCACACTCTGTACTTCATTCCCGCAGCCGTCGCGTACTTGGTATTCATGCCCTTCTTTCGCCGCGGGCATGTCCGCACAGCGTACGAATACCTCGAACTGCGGTTTGGCACTTGGGCACGAGTCTACGGCGCTGTCGCGTTTCTCTTTTATCACATGTTTCGCACAGGGATTATTCTCTATGCCGTGAGTCTTGCGTTTCAACGAATGAGCGGCTTCGATCTGCCCTATGTCATCTGCGCCCTCGGGATTCTTGTGGCCGCATACACGATCGCAGGAGGTCTTGAGGCTGTGATTTACACCGACTTCCTTCAGGGTTTGGCGCTCATCGCGGGCGGCCTCATCTGCACGCCGATCATCGTCGGTTTTCTTCCAGGTGGATTCGACCAGATCTTCACCGAAGCCTATGCGGACGGAAAATTCTCCGTCGGCAGCACGGCATGGAATTTCGATCAAAAGACGGTGTGGGTCATCATCCTCGTCTACCAGTTCCAGTTTCTTCAAATCGTCTGCACGGATCAGAGCATGGTCCAGCGCTACCTAGCCATGAAGACCGACCGGGACGCGCGGCGAGGATTCGTGTTGGGGACGGCCCTGACCATTCCAGTCTGGCTCTATTTTGCGTTTGTCGGCACGGCACTTTACGTTTTGTACAAGCACTTCCCCGACCCGGTGTTGGCAAATGCAGTACCGGAGGAGGTCTTTCCTTACTTCATTCTCACACAGATTCCGGCTGGCGTGGCTGGGTTTGTCATCTCTGGGTTGCTGGCAGCCGCCATGTCGACGTTGGACTCCAGTATCAATGCATCCGCCGCGACCGTGACGACCGATTTCTACCGCCGGTTCCGACCGTCCGCCCGAGACGAAAGGCACTTCCTGCAGGTGGGTCGATGGTTCTCCGTCTTGTTCTCGCTGATCATGATTGGCGTGGCGCTGGTGATTCACTTTATGCGAACCGAGACTCTGATGGACGTTCAGACGGTAGTTTACCCAGTTGTAAGCGCGGGTCTATTAAGCCTTTTTCTCTTGGGGTTCATGACCGTCCGTGTCGGGACGAGGGCAGCTTTGATCGCCACCCTATGCACAGTGCTTCTCGTATGGGTCTGGGTCATTCTGGCAACACAGTGGGGCCAGGAGAGTTTTCCCTACTTGGCTGGCCGTCTTCCCAACCAGTTCTGGATCGGGGTCCTTCCCCATCTCTTCCTACTCGCCGTGGGGTATCTCCTGAGCTTCTTCCTCCCGCGACGCTCTGACGGGAGCCTCGAGAACCTGACGATCTGGACGAAACGCTTCCCGCAACCCAACAAGAAGAACGAACGATAAGGAAGCCATGAATTCAGGAAGATGACCGTAAGCTTGAGTCGTTGCGACGACAGACACGCCACATCCTGTATTCATGGCTTCCTTATCAATCTTTTTTTTTGACAGCGGCTTCGAATTGGTGCTAGGCAGGACAGTTGACCGTGAGTTTAAGGGGCTTGTGGCAAAATTTCGGATTTTCTGCTGATTTTTTGCAAACTGCGCTCCCACTTTCGTTCTGAATTTCGGTAAGCTGGAAGTGTATGGAAATGTCCACGAACCGCTGACCTGTCACGCCCAGAAAGCCCTCGCGTTGCCATGTGCAAAGCGACTGCGGCACACCGCCGGCGTCCAC
>Ga0310123_10001686_pt1 | contig 18193 bp, 15 predicted proteins | sample CB6_AW_1057_MG_FD_203505 | JGI IMG/M metagenome (GOLD analysis project Ga0310123, IMG submission 203505) | Marine microbial communities from Western Arctic Ocean, Canada - CB6_AW_1057 | ecosystem: Environmental > Aquatic > Marine > Oceanic | place: Canada: Western Arctic Ocean | collected... | reverse complement strand
ACGGCGCATCGCGATGGAAGGATGGGAGCGTATGGTCGCCAGCAGCACCTCGCGCTTCGGAATCTGTTCGACCTCATACGTCGCCGACGGGATTTTGTCAGGGTTACGGGCAATAAATCCGGCCATGGTCTGGGTGTTGCCGCACCGTTCCCTGCCCGGCTCGTCGTAGAACACCGTGGCCATCCTATCGATCTCATCAAAGAGCCCGTCTGCCTCGACCTTAACCAGCATTTCATTGGTGTTCTGATCCATATACCGGTACGATCTGGCATGTTTGAAGCCGAAGATCGTGTACGGCCCGCGGATGGCTGTGGTCAGCGTCGGCCGGCTGAACAGCCCGAGATAACTTCCGCTCCCGAATACGAGGCAGGCAAGAATTACAAAAGCGAGGACCGTGATTACGGCTTTGCCACTGAGGCGACGACTGGCATCCATGGCCGGAACGGGGAATTGCGTAGTGGAAATGTTGACAGCGAAAAAGGCAACGGTTGCCTACAGCAGATTCGCGGCAATCTCGGCCAGGTCACTGCGCTCGCCTTTTGTCAGCGTGATGTGCGCCGCTATCTTCTTGTCACGGAATCGGTCGATGAGATAGACGAAACCGTTTGAAAACGCATCGATATACGGATTATCAATTTGATGCGGATCACCGGTGAGGACAACTTTTGTTTCATAGCCGACGCGGGTAATGATCGTCTTGACCTCGTGCGGCGTCAGGTTCTGCGCCTCATCGATGATCATGAACTGGTTCGGGATGCTGCGACCGCGGATATAGGTCAGCGATTCGATGCCGATCTCGTCGGATTCGAGGATATCCGGGGGCAGCGACCGATTACGGCTGCGCCGATCGATTTCACGAACCAGATCGATGGCATCGTAAATCGGCTGCATCCAGGGACGCATCTTTTCGTCGACGTCGCCAGGGATATAACCGATATCGCGCCCCATCGGCAGTGTCGGCCGAGAGACCAGGAGCTTGTTGTACTTGTCCTCGACAAGTACCTTGTGCAAGCCGGCGGCGACGGCGAGCAGTGTCTTGCCGGTACCGGCAATACCGAGCAGCGTGACCAGTTTAATATCGTCGTTGAGCAGTGCATCCAAAGCGAATCGCTGTCCGAGATTCAGTGGCTTGACGCCCAGCACGCCGGCGCTGACATCGGCGATCGGCACCAGGCGTGTGCCGGCATCACCGTCGATGCGACCCAGAGCCGACGAATCGGAATCCGCATCGCCTTTCAGCAACACGTACTCATTGGGTTGAAACGTCCGTTCCCTGAATCCATGCACACCCTTCGTCCGGAACGCCTCGACCTCTGCCGGCGCACAGGGGATTTCATAAAACCCGGAGATGAACTCCGGCTGGCCGTTGCGCGGCTCTTCATAGTCCTCGGCGTATATTCCCAGAGCATCCGCCTTGATGCGAAGATTGATACTCTTGCTGACGATGATGGTCGGCTGCTGGGGATATGTCTCGGTTAGAAAAATTGCCAGGTTCAGGATACTGTTGTCAATGCTGTCGGAGGGACTTAGACCGGTCTTCGACAGAAAGTCATCGCATTCGCCGGCAAAAACCCGGAGGAGGCCGCCGCCGTCGAGCTGCACGCCTTCACCCAAGCGTGCCTCCTTGCGTAGCTGATCCAGGTGGTTGGTAACGACTCTGGAATTCTGACCAAGCTCCGTCATGTCCCGCTTGAAATTATCCAACTCCTCGATGACTTCAATCGGGATGATGACGGTGTTGTCACTGAATTGGTTTATCGCCTCGGGATCGTACAGCAGGACATTAGTGTCCAGAATAAAGTTTTTCCTCATATGAACCGTTGAATGACCGTGGTCTGTTATCTCGCGGACTGTGTACCGGTGCTGTTTTATCGGCCACAGTCAATGATTAAAATAATCCTTTTTTGCGGCAAAACAAAGCACGCGGAACCTCACCGTGAGGGTGTTACGTTTTCCGTCTGAGGCGGATTTCTGATTCGCTCCAACACGCTTCACGTTTCACGTCTCACATTTTCCGCCACGGGCAGATCAGCCTGCGGCTGACACGTCTCATCATGTTCTTTCGCTTTAGAAATAAGACAGTCGATCTGAGCGATCGAGCCCTAGTAATGGGCATTCTGAACGTTACCCCGGATTCGTTTTCAGAGAACGGCCGTAACTTCGACGCCGATACAGCCGTTGCCGCCGGTTTGGACATGATTGCCGCCGGCGCCGACATTATCGATATCGGCGCCGAGTCCTCTCGCCCCGGGTCGGAGCCCGTCGGCGAAGACGAAGAACTCAGACGGGTTCTGCCCGTTATCCGCGGACTCAGAAAGCGGACGACGGTCCCACTCAGCATCGACACGACGAAATCGCAAGTGGCAAAAGCCGCCGTCGAGAACGGCGCGGATATAATCAACGACATCAGCGGGTTTCACTGCGATGCCACCATGCGGAACGTCGCCGCCGACACGTCCGCCGGCTGTATCCTCATGCATATGCGCGGAACGCCGCAGACCATGCAGGACAACGTCGATTACAACGATATTGTTGACGAGCTCAATCAATATTTTACCGAGTCGCTTGCCATGCTGGCGGCCGCCGGCATAGATCCGACATTCGTCTGCCTCGACCCGGGCATCGGCTTCAGCAAGACGGCCGCTCAGAACCGGCTTCTCATTAAAGAGCTGAATGCGTTCACTAATCATGGCCGTCCGTTGTTGCTGGGGCCATCACGAAAGTCGTTCATCGGCACGACACTGGGCATCGAATCGGCGCACGAGAGAATTTGGGGTACGGCGGCAGCGGTCGCCCTCGGCATTGCCAACGGCGCGCGGATCATGCGCGTCCACGATGTCGCCGAGATGCGGCAGGTCGCCGAGATGACGCTGGCTATTGTGTCGCCGCCAAGATCCGAGTGAGTGTTGGGTGCAAAACTCGGTTGGATTTGCCCATTGCAGCACAGGCATCTTGCCTGTCGTAGCGAATGCAAGTACCGATTCTCGGCAAATCCAACCGAGTTTTGCACCCATAGGCAATCCGAGGCTGACCGTCGGTCAGCCTCGGATTGTAGGTTATGCCGGCGCGGCCCCTCAAGGTCGAAACGCCCCTGCCGATGCCGGGGAAACACGCCGAACTCTCCTGAAACTTAATCGTGCTCGTCCTGGTTCTCGTCCTTCGTCCTCGATCGCGCGGCGGTTTCGCGGACGAAGGACGAAAACGATTCGTTTCGCCCAGGCGCCTGTTTATCCACGAAGGGCGACGTGCGGGGCGTCGCCGTAGACGATATCGACGTGATTGCCGTCGTTCAGGATGGACAGCCGGGCGGCTTCGGTGACGAGTTCATTGATGTATGAATTCGCCGGCGTCGCGATGATACCCTTTTTATCCACTTCAGCCATGATTTCCCGCCGCCTGGCCAGAGCGCTGTCGCCGTCCAGGTCGGCCGTTTCCCCTTCGATGCCGGCGATCGCCTTGATGTTCGCCGCGATGGAATCGAAGCCGTAACCGATAGGTTCGTAGCCGTCGCCCATCCATGGCACGAGCCGGAAAAAGTCGGGGTTGATATAATTGTAACGCGCCCCGCCGACCCCGATGTCGCCGAGATAGGTATGGGTGACGCCGCGGAATTGGTCGTCGTGCTCGATCATACCGTTTCGGCCATCCCCCTCGAACCACATCACCAGGTTTTGATCATTGCTGCCGGCGGCGTCATCTGGATAACCCAGACCGTTGATGACCGAAAGGATCCCGCCGTTCTCGAAAATGACCCGGCCGTGGGACCACATGTAGCCGTCCTTGCCGTTCGGAAAGGTGCCTTTGATGCCGCTCACTGAGACACCCGCCGGTTTGAGGCCGGTGATGTAATAGACCTGGTCGACATAATGACAGCCAATGTAGACGAACGGGTCCGTCTGGTCGCAGGTAAACCAGTTCTGAAAGTTTGAGTGCCGATACATATACGGCTCGATCAGCTTCGCTTCGCCCATGACGAAATCGCCGAGTGTGCCGTTTGTGCATTCCTTCCGTGCCAGCAGGGCGCGGCGGTCGAAGCGCTTGTGGTATTCGACGCCGACGAACAATCCTTTCGCCTTGGACGTCTCTTCGATTTCGATCGCCTGCTCGTACTTGAGAACCAGCGGCTTGACACAAAGAATGTGCTGATCACAGGCCAGCACCTCAGTGACGATGTCGTAGTGAAACTGGTCGGGAACGGCAACAACAACCCCTTGCCGCGGTTTCATGCCCGCAACTACCTCCTTGTACAGCTCCGGAAACATGGCATCGTCCGGCTCGGAGAGTGACGGATACGGCGTGAAGCCCTGCCCAGGAAAGGCAGCAGCGAAGTCGGAATTCTCTCTCAGTTCCCGCAGCGGTGGTGTGTTCAAGGCACAAATGTTCAAATCAGCTACCACGCCGGTTCGCTGCAAATGATAGACGGAGGGCAGAATGATGTCGTTGGTAATCATACCGCCGCCGATGATCGTCACGTCAACTGCTTTTGACTTCGTGCTCATTATCTCCTCCTCAGGGCTTCATGGATTCCGGCTGTGTTTTATAGGATCGGAATTTTCCGCCACCGGCGGACCAGCCTCTGGCTGGCAATATTCTCCCCTGTAACCTAGTCGTTCTCAATTCCCAAGCGGTTTCGAGGACGAGGACAACATGTTTCTCGCAGGTTGAGCGCTGGGCAACCGGAATCATGGCGCTGAGATCCGTAACCTCAAACCTTTACCCGCCGTATGCCGTCGACGCTGCCTTCCCGCCTCAGGCGGGAAGCGCCTATGTCCAAAATAAAGCGAAAGATACCACTGTGTACAGACTAAAACCCTTCCTAACTACTTCGCCTGTCCGGCAGCAAAGCTTATTTTTAAATTTTCACGGAATGACCGGCGGACGCTCCGGAGAAACTTGGTTTTGATTTTCAGGTGTTTGGCCGCGTGAGTCACGTGATGTTGGGGGATCGGTAGATTGCAGTCGCTCCCTTGGAGGGCGAGCCCGGCCCGGTTCACCGGATACGGCCCGAGAACCCAACACCCAACATCGCCCCTCACCACCCGCTCAGCGGTTGGCATATTGGCGGTACGGATTGCGAACGTAGTGGCATACATCCCGGACATTGGCGGTCAGATGCTGTGGCAGGACAAGCATTCCGACGATGCACCTGGTCGGGACGGCGGCCGTCAGGTCCTGTAAATTGACCACGGTAACAGCCTGAATCAAATCGAACAAAAGCTGCTTCTTCAGGCGAAATGCAAAGCCCAGTTCGGTTGCCTCGAAATCTCCGTTGGCAATGTATTTGCCGATCGATATACGGCTGCCATCATCCTCTTTCCACCCCCAATCAGACAGCAATTTCTCGATACGATGCCGCTTTTCCGAGTCTATCGCGGCGGGTTTGCTTATGATATCTCCGAGGATCCGACGGACGGGCGGCACCTGCGAATCCGGCATCGCCCGGCACCCGCCGGCAGCCGGTGGGTAAGTGCCGGCGGCAAAGGCACGGCTGAAGTCAGCAGCATCGCGGAGTCCGCACAGATATTCAAACGTCAGCTGTCGTTCCATACCGAGATAGAGGGCGCAAAACGCAACCTGGACCGGGTATTCGATCGAACTGGACCTCGCAATGCGGGCACGCGGCATCCGCTCATGCACTTCTTCACTCCAGAGTTCGGCGACCGTTTCAGCGAATCCCTCCCACCACAGGTTGTTGGTCATGTCGTCGGGGATCCGCACTGGTATCAGGTGATGCCAAAGTTCGTGCTCGAAAGCATCGATGAATTCAGCCGGGCGACTTTGTGCCAGATTGAGATTGAGCAGCATGGTCTGCGTCTTCGGCGTGTAAACGGCCGCGTAGCCGGTACGCAATCCCCGACCGAAGTAGCTGAGGCCGATAGTCAGAGGTTGCTGCAAACGCCCCAAAAAAAACGCGTGCAACCGACCCTGTGACGACCGACGTTCGCCCCCCCGGTCGGGCTCAGACACAGCGCCGACCACCGCCTCAAGGGCAGGGGAAAACTGCGGACGCATCTCCATAAAATGCCGCTCTATGCGTGATACAAAGTGAAGCCGCCGGCGGTAGCTGAGCTCGAGAAAATCCGCATTCGCCATGATCTTGCGGAATTCACGGTAATTGGCGCGGTCGGTTTCCGTCTTGCAATCGCGCAGACTGACGTTCCGGCCTTTGCTTTCATACCACCGGTACAACTCGTCCTGGCGGCGGCGCAACTGCCGTCGATGCGCCTTTTTCTCTTCCCGGGACGCCGGGTCGATCGCCCCGGCGTCGCAGAGCACGGCCGATATCCGTGCGGCCAAGTCCCCGGCGAACGCAGTGGCCGTCTCCGACAGCGGGTGCTCTGCGGACTCCGCAAAACAGTGGGACACCAGCGCCGGCAGCATCAGATAGGGCAGCCATCGCGCACGGAGATCTCGCTTCATTGCAAACCCATTCCGTTTTTTCTTGACACGCCGCGACACCGTGGGGCCGGGGCGGCCGGTTGCTTGTTAATTCGTGAATCGCAAATTACCTTTAACCCTTAATGAATACAAACGATGGCCTGCCCTTGGTTGCCCCGCTTGCAACACCGACGCTTGACCCTGGATTTCGCCCGGCCGCGCTTGCCAACCGGGCCTTTCGCCAGGCTGTCGAGGCAACCGGGACAGGGACGCCGGTCGCCGTTGCGCTCGAACGCGAAGGCGGTGCGATTTCCCGTTTTGACACGGCCGTCTTCGGAACCGAAAATCCGGGAGCCGACGGCAGCTATCGCTACCTCGAACGCTGGTTGAAATTCCTGCTGTGGTCACGCGGCGGATACCGGCTTTATTTCGCCGGACCGGAAGATGTCGGTGACCAGCTCCGCCGGTATTACGAAGAGTCGGAGACGGGCCGCTTCGATGCCGAGATCATGGGCGAGAAGATTTACGATCACGCCTTTGAGTTCCGGCGCGTCGCTGCGGACGAGGTGCCGACGGCTTGCGAACAGGCCAATCCACTCGGCGGCTACCTCAACGGCTGCCGCATCGGTTTCGACCTCGGTGCAAGTGACCGCAAAGCCGCCGCCGTCATTGACGGCGAGACGGTGTTCAGCGAAGAAACCGTGTGGGACCCGCGTGCCCACGATGACCCGGAATGGCACCTGGCCGAGATCAACGATTCACTGGAAAAAGCGGCAGCGCATTTGCCCCGCGTTGATGCTATCGGCGGCAGTGCTGCCGGCGTCTACGTGAACAATCGCGTCAAAATCGGGTCGCTGTTCCGCGGGATCCCGACGGATCGTTTCGAGACGGGGATTAAACCGATCTTCGAGATCCTTCGCAAGAAGTGGAATAATGTACCGTTCGAGGTTGTCAACGACGGTGAAGTCACGGCATTGGCCGGCGCCATGAGCATCGGCAGCAAAGGTGTCCTCGGCATCGCCCTCGGATCGAGCGAGGCGGGCGGCTATGTGAACATGGACGGGAACATCACGACATGGCTCAATGAATTGGCCTTCGCGCCCGTTGACTACAATCCGCTGGCAGCCGTCGACGAATGGTCCCGCGATTACGGCTGCGGGGTACTCTACTTCTCCCAGCAATGTGTCGGCCGGCTACTCGACGCGGCCGATATCGTTCTCGAAGCGGACATGCCGCTGCCGGACAAGTTGAAAGAAGTTCAACGCCTGATGGCAGCGGATGACGATCGCGCGAAAAAGATCTACCAGACCATCGGTACCTATCTAGGCTACACGGCCGCGCATTATTCAGAATTTTACGAGTTTCGCCATCTACTGGTTCTTGGCCGCGTTACAACGGGTGCCGGCGGCCATGTCATGCTCAATCAGGCGCGCGAGGTACTGCGATCGGAATTCGCAGGCCTGGCCGACAAGATCTCGTTCCATATGCCGGATGAACAAGGAAAGCGACATGGCCAGTCAATAGCCGCCGCGAGCCTCCCGGAAATCTGAAGGAGTAGCGGAGAATGGCATGATGGTTAATGGCTGATGGCCGGTCAAGACCTAATGCTCATTAGTGCTTGATCGAAAACCCCCATTTTCTCGACTTGGCGCCCCCATGACCACTGGTCGTTGGATGCAACGTTCAGTCACGGTCCGTCAGCTGACGGATCGTGTAATCCGAACGAGCTGGTTTTCGGGAAGACACTGTCCAGTCCTGACGAAAAGTTGGCAGTTTCTATGTCGTCCTCGTCCTTCATCCTCGTCCTCGATCGCGACGCGGTTTCGAGGACGAGGACGAACACGACAATCCCCAATCCGAAATCCCGAATCACAGCCATCCCATAACCCATCGAAATCGTGAAATTTTCAGCATTTGCCAAGCGTCGGGCGTGCATCACTCGCGGACCCCAGCTTTCATTTTTTGTGCCGATTCGCGGGAACTCCGCTGGCTGGGATCCACCGCCGAAGGATAAGAGTGAAAGATTAGGGTCACAAACACCGCGCCAAATCTCCGGCCCTAATCTTTCACCTTAATCTCGACGGTCTTCCCTTCTACAGAACGCGAGCCCATGGGACGGCTGTGATTCCGAATCCCAAATCCATTAGCCATTTCCCTCAACTATTTCCCTTTAACTATCAGCCCTTCTCCTATGAACCCTTATCAGAAATTCGTACACAACCTCGCAGCATCGATGGACGACGGCAAGTCATGGCCGTTGGGCGGATTCGAGCCGGCGCCAAGGCCGGAGATCCCGGATAACGCACCGACCGCGCTAATTTTCTCACCTCATCCCGACGATGAATGCATTATCGGCGCCTTGCCGCTGCGGCTGCTGCGGCAGGCACGAATGAATGTCATCAATGTTGCCGTCACCCACGGGAGCACTAAGGAACGCCGGCAACCGCGCCTGGAGGAATTGCGGGGGGCTTGCGATTACCTCGGGTTCGGCCTTATCCAGACACGGAAAAACGGCCTGCAGAAGATCAACGCCAAGACTCGAGACGACGATCCGGTACTGTGGGCGGACGCGGTCGACTGTGTTGCCGGGATTTTACGGGCCGAGAAGCCGCAACTCGTTCTCATCCCCCATGAATCCGATTGGAACACGAGCCATATCGGCACGCACCTGCTTCTGGTCGATACCATGAAGTCCCTGGGCAACGAGGCGGAATGGAATGTTGTAGAAACCGAGTACTGGGCGCCGATGCCGTTTCCGAACCTGGTGGTGGAATCGACGGAACAGGACGTCACCGACCTGGTCACGGCACTGAGTTTTCACGCCGGCGAAGTGCGCCGAAACCCGTATCATCTGAGTTTAGCATCATGGATGATCGACAATGTGCGTCGTGGCGGTGAACTGGTTGGCAGCCAGGGCGCCGCCGTGCCTGATTTCCGGTTCGCGACGCTGTACCGTCTGCGCCGCTGGCGGCGCGGAACGTGGGCGGATCGCCTCGATGCGGGCCGTTTCATCGGCGCCTCGGACGCGGTGTCGAAGGTATTTAAATAGTGGCTGACCGAAACCCAGAGATTTCCCAATTCGCGCCGGGCAGCGCGCCGAATGGTTTTCGGTCAGCCACTAAATAGACGACGGACATGCGACACGGCTTATTTGTTCAGTTGCTGAGATCTACCGGTCCCCTCCAAAATGAACCGCGCACCCAGCCACTCGGCAAGTTTCGTTCTGTCCTGCTTGTGTCTCATTACATTGGCCGTATTTCTGCAGGTTCACCGCTTCGAGTTTATTAATTTCGCCGACGGCGATTATGTCACGGGAAACCGCGTCGTTCAGCGAGGCATTTCGAAGGACGGTATCGTTTGGGCCTTTCGCTCGACGCAGTTTTCCAACTGGCACCCGCTGACGTGGCTTTCGCACATGCTCGACTGCCAGCTGTTCTCGTTGAATGCCGGCTGCCATCATCTGACCAGCGTCCTGCTGCATCTGGTCAATACCGGGTTGCTTTTTACCTTCTTTTTTTGTAACGACCGCAGCACTGTGGCGCAGCGCGTTCGTCGCCGCGGTGTTCGCACTTCATCCCCTGCACGTCGAGTCGGTCGCCTGGATCGCCGAGCGCAAGGACGTCCTCAGCACATCGTTCTGGATGCTGACGATGCTCGCCTACTACGGGTATGTACGCAATCTGAACGCCTGCCGACGCAGGCGCGCCGTGCTCTGCTACACAGCCGTCATTGCCGGGCTGACACTCGGATTGCTGGCCAAACCGATGCTGGTGACGTTGCCATTTGTACTGCTGCTGCTGGACTTCTGGCCGCTCGGCCGATTTCGAAAACGTAGGCCGACGGCCAGGCGACCCGACCAATGTCGACAATAAAAACCCGGGATCGACACGGCACAGTGACGCGCAGATTCTGATCGAGAAGGTGCCATTTTTTCTGGTGATTGCGGTCTCCTCCGCAATCACATACACCATGCAGCAGAAAGGCGGTGCGGTGAAATCGTTCGAGATGTTCTCGCTGCAGGATCGATTCGGCAACGCCTGCATCGCCTATTTCGCGTATCTCGGCAAGATGATCAGGCCGTCGGGTCTGGCTGTCTATTATCCGCATCCGGGGTCGGTCGGCTCGCGCTCGGCAGTGTTGGCACTTGTCGCACTTATTGCGATTTCTGGCCTCAGTGTTTGTATGTGGCGACGGCGGGCGTATTTTCCGGTCGGTTGGTTTTGGTATCTGGGTACGCTTATACCGGGCATCGCGATCATCGCCGCGTGGGGCATCCCGGACCTGTTACGACCGTCCACGGCACGTGCCCGTGAGGCACTGGCGTTTGCGGCCGGGTGCACAGCCGCGGCAATGTGCATCGCGACCGTTCAAGCAGTTGTGTCACTGACGTGACAGCGCTTCGCTTTTCGCACATGCGGTCGCGCATACGAAAAACAACGATCTGGCGTACAACAGCCTGGGCGTTGCGCTTGCGGACCAGAACCGTATCGAAGGAGGCCATTCAAAATTACGAACGCACCCTGACCATCAATCTAAAAACACTGGAAAGCATTGAATAATCTGGCGGAGGCTCACGCACAACAGGGCGATCCGGAAATGGCCGCTAGGCGATGTCGGTAGGCCTTGGCGCTCAATCCCGGATACATGAAGGCCCCGTTATAATCTCCGCGTCGCACTGACCGCTCAAGGCGCCTACGACAAAGCCATCGCCGAATTTCAGGTGGCGCTGCAACTCAATCCGCAGTCGGCCGAAACCCACAACTACTGGGGTATCGCCCTGGCCTACAAAGGCGAACTCGAGGCAGCGACAGCCCGGTTTCATGCCGCGTTGCGGCTGCGGCTCGGCTTCGTACATGCCATGAATAATCTGGGTTCGGCCCTCGCGCAGCAAGGACAGTTCGACGCCGCCATCGCGCTTTTCTGCCGAAGTTCTGCGTGTCGATCCCGACAACGACCGCGCCCGGCAAAACCGGGGACCTGGCGACTGAAGACGGCAAACTCCTGTAGCCAAAGGACGAGCCCTGATTGATTATGAGCAGGAATAAGCGACAATTGACTTCAGCGACCGGCCGGAGCCGCCTCATAGGGGGCCTTCTGACGTTGTTCCTGGCGGCCTGTACGGCTGCTCCGGCGCCGCCGGCCGCTGCAATCGCAAGCCAGCGCGCCGTGAACTTCCTCTATTATGCCGAGAAAACGGGCGATGTCGATGCGACACAGCGGCTTGCACGGCTGTATGCGGCGCGTTCGACAACCGCCGGCGAACGTGAGTTTTTCTCGACGCTCGAGAGCCGACTCGCAACCGGGGACTGGGAGTCGATTATTCGTTCCGCAGAAGACGGCGTCGCGGACTTGGGATTCACCTTTACCCTGCAGACACGAAACGACCCGATTGTCGAGTTGATCAAGGACGTCATCGTTGGACTGGATCCCAAAACCCTCCCAGCACGGAAAAAATTGAGCAGCAGCCTGGCTGAGATACTCCCCACCATCCCAATTTTCCGGAAACTTGCCGATCGATTTGCGAAGGCTGCCGAGGAGGAACGCATCCGGGGTAATCTGGAGCGCCAGGGAAAGAACCTGATAGCAGCGGCAGATGAAGCGCGGTTGGAATTAGAGAAGGACAGCCTGGCTAAGAATTTTTATGAAGAGCGCAAGCAGTATCTGCGAACCCCGGGAGAACAATCAGAGTTGGAGACAAGGCGGGAACGCGTTCGTAAGGATCGCGCCCAGGGGATGAAGTGGTTGAATGAATCCTATGCCTACGAACCGCTGGGCACTCGGTTGAAAAAGATTGTGGCGGAAGTTAAACAGCGCATCACCCGGAGAGAGATCAAGGGCGCAAACTAAGGACGCGCGTAAAAATAATTCTACATTTTCGCTCGCCCCTTTGATCCTACCGTACGGTAGGACGCGCTCGCGAGATCCGCGACGTACCTCGGTACGACCGTGGCCTCGCTCGGTAGCATCGGCAATCCGTCAGTTGACGGACTAACGCCAAACGGACGATCCTGCATGCGGGACGAAATTATTTTCGCGCATCCCTATATGAAACGGAATCTATTCATACTGCTATGCCTGGCAGCCCTTGCATCTGTCATGGCCGGGTGCGGTTTTTTCAAGGACCGGGTCAAGGAAGTGAAGACGTACCGGTTTTCGGATGACGGAGTCTCCCTGGAAACTGCGTATGGACGCATGCTCGACAATATGATCTGGGAAAAATACCGAATCAGGGGCGACTGGTTCGTTCGCGTTACCGGGATCGTCAAGGGCACGGAAGCGCAATTGGAAGTCTATTACAATTACACGCAACGACCGCCGAACGTGGTGATTTACAAACTGGACGATGAGCAACGGGAAGCAAAGACGTTCGCCGCTTTTCTCTCCACGTACTTCGTCAGACAAGCTGTTCGAGCATCGCGTACGGATAGATAGACGTGTGGCCGTCGCTCCACTCGACGTTGACGGCATAGTTGCCCATGCTACGGATTGTCTCGGGCCGGATATCGTCACTGACATCCTCGTCCTTCAATGTCCGCGCGCCCGTCATTTCGTTGATGCAGTTTGCGCACCGGCAGTTGCGGCGCAGGACGGCGGGCGCAATGAATGCGGACGCGCCATCGCCCGTGGTGAAGAGGATCCCCTGGTCCGGTTCGAAGGCAACCTCCGGTTTTGACTCACCGCCGAAAACAATCTTGCTGATCTCGCGCACCGTAGCCGCGGCGACTTCGCGATAGATCGACGTCACGACACTCTCCGGTTCCGCCAGGACAACCGGTTGCCCGGAATCGCTCAACCGCGATACATCCGCATCGAGGGGAATGGCGAAGGAATTCGCTATGCCAAATTGATTCACAAGTTGCTTCATGGCGCCGGCACCGAACAGCTCATGGCGCGTGCCGCACTGGGCGCATTCGAAATAGCTCATGTTCTCGATCACGGCGACGGTCGGAATGTTCACTTTGTCAAACATCTCGATGCCTTTGACGACGTCGACAAAGCTGATCTGCTGGGGCGTCGTCACCATAATCGCGGCGGTCATCGACACCAGTTGGGAGATGGTGAGTTGTATGTCGCCGGTGCCGGGGGGCATATCAATCACCAGGTAGTCGAGTTCGCCCCATCCGGTGCCGGTCAGCAATTGATTAATGACCTGAGTGACCATTGGCCCGCGCATGATGGCCGGACCGCCGCCGGTGTTGGCACTGGCATAGCCGAACGACATCAGTTTGACGCCGTTGGTTTCCACCGGCATTATCTGATTTTCATGTTGGTACAGGCCTTCAAAATCGGCGCCCACCATGGTCGGCAGACTGGGGCCGTAAATGTCTGCGTCGAATATGCCGACGGCCGCGTCCATCCCGGCCAGCGTGAAGGCAAGGTTGACGGCGACCGTGGACTTGCCTACACCGCCTTTGCAGCTGGCCACACCAATGATGTGCTTCACTTTCGCCAGCCCGCCGCCCGCCTGCGCCACTCCCGGTCGACCCGCTGCAGCCGTCATGTTGACTGCCACGCTGCTGACCCATGACAGCTTAGCCAAAGCCTCCGAGCACGAAGTGCGGAACTCCTCCTTCACCGGGCACGCCGGGGTCGTCAATTCCAGATTAAAACGTACGTCGCCCGCTTCGCTGATTTCCAGATCCTTGACAAACCCAAGGGTGACAATGTCTTTGCCGAGGTCCGGGTCAATGATCGTCTTGAGCTGCTCAAGAATTTCCTGTTCGCGTGACATGGGATGATTTATTATTTTGGATGAGCCAATTGGCGGATTGTCAACCGCCACTGTACTTGTTTAGCGTCCGGCATTGGTGCCCCAACGTACGTTGGGGGCACTAAACAAGTACCCGCCACCGTTCGTCGCAGTTCACAACCATCGACACATTAGAACCAGGTGGACCGTATATCAAGGACAACCGTGTTCCGATGACCGACTGGGCTGAAAATCTCCTTGACTGGTTTGACCGGGACCAGCGATCGATGCCTTGGCGCAGCATGCCGATCCCGTATTACGTGTGGGTCAGCGAGATCATGCTGCAGCAGACCAAAGTCGATACCGTAATCCCCTTTTTCCGGCGGTTTATCAAGCAGTTCCCATCGATTAAAGCGCTCGCGGCGGCGGAACTGCAGCAGGTGCTGAAGGCCTGGGAAGGGTTGGGATACTATTCACGCGCCCGCAATCTTCACGCGGCGGCACGGCTGCTCGTGTCGGATCATGGCGGTGAACTACCGCGCACGTTCGATGAATTGAAGCAGTTTCCGGGGCTGGGCCCTTACACTGCGGCGGCCGTCGCCAGCATCGCTTTCGGAGAGGCGATACCAGCTGTGGACGGCAACACACTTCGAGTGTTTGCGCGGTTCCGGGGCATTGAAGACCCGATCAATCGCGGATCGGTGAAAGCCCGTATCTTTCGGGAATTGCAACCGCTTGTCGAACGGCACGATCCATCGCGGTTCAATCAGGCTTTTATGGAATTGGGCGCGCTGGTGTGCCGGCCGCAGCGACCGCGATGCCTGCTGTGTCCGCTGCACACCGATTGTCGGGCGCTGGCCGCTGGACGAACCTCGGACCTGCCGCAGAGAATCCAAAAGCCACCGGTACCGCAATTCAATGTCGCCGTAGGGCTGATTTGGCGAAAGGACGCGGTGTTGATCGCCCGCCGCCCGCCGGATAAGATGCTTGGCGGGCTGTGGGAATTTCCGGGCGGCAAGTGTATCGACGGCGAATCCCCGGACGCCGCTGTCGTCCGCAAGGTAGCGGAGGAGACGGGGCTGAATATTGAGCCCGTGCTGCCGTACTGCTCGATGAAACATAGCTACACCCATTTCAAGATCACCCTCACAGCATTCAAATGCCGGCGGCTGAGCGGCCGGGCGCAGGCACGATCCAGCGACGAGATACGCTGGGTGCGGCTTGACGATATTTCCAACTATCCGTTCGCCCGTACCGGGGCAAAGATCATCGAAACGGTCAGAGCGGCGGAGGCGAAAAGGTGAAAGAATTGAGCAACGACGAGTTTTCCGAAGTTGAGTGCGGGGCCGCCCCGCCGTGGCGCCGAGCGCCGTCGACCATTCGAAAAAATCGGGTGGAAAATTCGAAATGTCCGTCACATTCGTTGGCTGAAGATATAGTAGACGCGGCCGGCGGAAAGAACGATGAATAACAGGGAGATGGCGGCGAGAAAAACGATGTTGTGGATCCACAGGTTCGGGGGCATATCACTGAAAAGAGTGTCCGAGGTTATGCGCAGGGCGGCGACAATGGGGTTCATCATCAGAAGCAAGCGGCGCATTCCTTCGCTGAAGGCATCAGGCAACTCCCCCGCCAGCGTTACAATACAGATGAAACCGGCAAAGCAATAGCTGATTGCGGTGGCGTGGCTGGTCTTCTTGGAAAACGCCGAGGCACAGAGACCGGCGGTGATAAACGCCAGCGTCGTGAGCAACATAACCGCGCACCAGGCACCGATACGCCAGTAATTCTCCCGGACCTCCAGATAGGCGAGTGAAACGAGGACCGGCACGCTGCTGATGAGAAAGATCGAAACGTAGAGAAACGCTGCCTCCATTTTTCCCAGAACCACACGCACCGCCGAAAGCGGGGTCATCCGTAACATGAGAAAGGTCCGGCTGGAGATCTCATCGGTGATCGAGCCGCTGCTGATCGCCGGCGCCAGCAGCGCGACGATGCCGATTTGAAACAGTATCGCCACCCATCGCACGGTGTCCGGCCGCAGGACATCAGCGTACTGGACACAGACGAGGATCAAAATCGTGAAGCTGAGAATGACGCAGGCGGCAAGACTCCAGATGATGAATGACGGTTTTCCAAAGATCTTGCTGCGCAGTTCTGCGATGAAAATCGGATTCGTCCACAGCTTGATCGGTTTCTTACGTTTCAGCGGGTCGATGAGATAGAACGGCCAGGTCAACTTGCGCTTCGCCACCTCTTTGAAGCCGGAAAACTGATCTTCGTATTTGCTGCCATCGGTCAGCGCCAGCTTTCTCATTTTACCGATCATCCAGGCGATGAAGATGTCGATCACCACAAACAGACCCAGTGAGCGAAGGATCGGCGGGCCTCCCCTACCCGACAGCCGCGGCGCTTGCGCCAACTGCGCCGCGTCCATGCCCTGCTGGGCGATCATGATGTACACGACATACCCCTGAATGATGACAAAGGGAATCAGGAATACCGTCAGGCCAATGGCAAGCCAGCGATAGATAGTGCCCGGCTTCGGTGCCACAAGGACGTACTTGCAGAAAATGACAAGGAACAAAGTCGCCAGGATCGCCATACCGCACAAGTGAAAATAGAAGTTGAACAGAACGTGATCCGACAGCATGGACAGTTGTGTCAGTGCGTAACGCTTGGGGAAAACCAGCGAGTAGATCGCATCAAAAGGGCTGAGACTGCGAATGAACTGCCACAGCCATCTCAAGGCGTAAACACGGCCGAGAAGCGAATAGGGCAGATACGTACCGCCGGCCAACACCGCGACACCAACATAACTGAGGATGAGGGCGGTAAAGGTACGCCGGCACAGAGCACTGAAAGCAAGCCCCATCATTCCATACGTCAGCGCCGACATGGCGATAACGCCGTAGGCCCGCAGCAACAAACCCGGACCGATACCGCCGCTCAAGGAACATAAGGCAGCCACGGGCATGGCCAAGACGATCACGACCAGGATCATCGTGATGCCCGCGAACAGCTTGCCGCGCAACATCTCTCCCGACGAAAGCAGCGACGTGAAGAGCAGATCAAAGGAGTTATTCTCGCGTTCCGTGGTGATCGTCGGACTTGTCAATGCGGGCACCAGCAGTATGACCAACGCCAGATTGCTCATCAGAAAAATGGAGAAGATCTCCATACTGCTGTCGGAGGCGAGCGTGAAGACTCCGGTGGATGGCCATAAGAACAGCAGGATCGAGCCGAGAATAATGATGAAACCGAGCACCAGGCAAACGATTTTTGGATCGCGTGCCGCCGACTGGATCTCACGGTAGAATATGGGGTTGGGATTCTGCATACAAACGTCGTAATTCGGTACTATGGATGCTACGCAAAACTGGACATCTCGATGAAGTCACGGCTTTGGACGATTATTTCATCATCGATGGGCATGTGACCCCGGTCAGTGTAGTGGACGAATTCATGCGTGGCGCCCGCTGCGTATAGAGCGGCGACCATATCTAGGGCCTGTTGGATCGGGATCGAGTTGTCGTCATCGGAATGGAGAAGGAGTTGTGGTCGATTGTCCGGTGCCACGTGCCGAATTGGTGATGCGTATTCTCGGGCGGTGTCCCACGGTTCGCCGTTCGGCAGCCAACCTGATCCCCAGTCGAGGCTTCGTAGATCGTAAGTTCCTGATACGCTAATCGATGCGGTGAATGTGTGTGGTTGATCTTCCCAGCCTCCGGTTCGCTCCCAGCGTCCGTCGCCGAGCGTCGCGGCGAGGGAGACAAGGTGGCCGCCGGCAGACATGCCAATAAGGAAGAACCGGTCCAGATCGAGGCAGTACTCTTCTGCGTGGGCGTGTACCCAGCGGATGGCGCAGAGCATGTCTTGATAGCAAGCAGGTGCGGGAGTGCAGGTCACTAGCCGGTAATCGATGCTCATTGCGAAGAACCCAAATTCCGCCCATTTACGGACATTGATGGCGGTCGTGTCGTGACGGTTCCCCCTAATCCACCGACCGCCGTGGACGGAGAGGATTATTGGAAACGGCCCGTCTTTGTCCGGTACGGCGATGTCAGCGAGGAGTCCCGCCCCAAGTGCTTGTCCGTAGACGAGATTTTCTCTATACACTGTGTG
>Ga0310123_10001685_pt1 | contig 18202 bp, 17 predicted proteins | sample CB6_AW_1057_MG_FD_203505 | JGI IMG/M metagenome (GOLD analysis project Ga0310123, IMG submission 203505) | Marine microbial communities from Western Arctic Ocean, Canada - CB6_AW_1057 | ecosystem: Environmental > Aquatic > Marine > Oceanic | place: Canada: Western Arctic Ocean | collected... | reverse complement strand
GCCCCTTGAAGGACGAAGCCGCTGTCGGATCCGCAGCCGAGGAACGTGAAGCCGAGCTCGCGATACTTGCCGGCCTGCTCTGCGGTGCCGACCATCATCCCGGCCGCTATGCCGGAGGCGCGCGCAGCCTCGGCCACGCGGCCTGCCGCGGCAAGGAGCTCCGGGTGATCGGGGCCGCCCTTGATCCCGAGCGAGTGGCCGAGGTCGGCGGGCCCGACGAAGAGAACGTCGACCCCGTCGGTCGCGGCGATCTCCTCGACCACGTTGAGGGCGCCCTCGGTCTCGATCTGGACCGCGCAGACGACCTCTGCGTCGGCGTCGTCGAGCCCTCTGGTGTCGAGTCCCCACGACCAGGCGCGGTTGTAGCGGGCGACGCCGCGATTACCGCTGTAGCGGCAGTTCTCGGCTGCTGTCCGCGCGTCGTCCACGTCCTCGATTCTGGGCACGAGAACCCCGGTTGCGCCAAGGTCGAGCGCACGCGAGTAGCGCGGACGCTCGGTCGACTCGATCCTCACGAGCGCGCTCGTACCCGTGTGCGCGAGCGCCTGGATCTGGCTGAGCGTGTGGTGCTCGTTGCCGGGCCCGTGCTCCATGTCGATGACGACCCAGTCGAGGCCGGCAAGGCCCAGGATCTCGGCTGTGATCGGCGAGGCGAGGTGGGCGAAGGCCCCGACGACTGTCTCCCCGCTCCGCACGCGTTCGCGGAACGATCTCTCTGGCGTGCTCAAGGTTCGGCCTCCTATGTCGTTTGGTCGGACAGGGTTGTGTGCCGCGGGTGCGCGAGGGCGTCGGGATTGACGACGCTTTGCGGAGTGCGACCCTCGAGGACGTCGACCACCGATCGCGCGGCGAGCAGGGCCATCGCCCTCATCGCGTCGACCGAAACGCCGGCGATATGCGGCGTCAGGATCACGTTCGGCAGCGCCAGCAGCTTCGACCCCGCGGGAGGCTCGTTCTCGAAGACATCGAGGGCAGCCATGCGAATCCGGCCCGCGTCCAACGCCTCGACGAGGGCATCCTCGTCGATCACGCCGCCGCGAGCCGCGTTGACGAGGATCGTATCCGGCCGCATCCGGGCGAGCTCGGCCGCTCCGATCAGCGCCTTCGTCGAGTCGAGTATCGGCACGTGGAGCGAGATGATCTGGGCCGAGCCGAGTAGCTCGTCGAGCTCGACCATGGTCACACCGGGAACCGAGCCCGCGGCGACGATCGGATCGCTGGCGATCACGGTGACGTCGAAGCCCTGCAGCCGCCGCGCGAGGGCCCGACCGATCACACCCAGGCCGACGATCCCGACGGTCGACCCGCGTAGATCCCAGGCCGTCAGGGCACCGCCCCGATCCCACTCGCCTCGGCGCATCGACGCGTCGTGCTCGACGATGCGTCGAACGGCACTGAGGATCAGTGCCATCGTGTGGTCGGCGACGGTCTCCTCGTTGAGCCCCGGCGTCGTCGCGACGACGATTCCGAGCTCGGTCGCCGCCTCGAGGTCAATCGAGTCGGTGCCGACGCCGGTGCGGACGATGACGCACAGCTGGTCTGCCGCCTCGAGCACCGAGCGGTCGAACGGGTCGGTGCTGGCGATCGCGCCCACCGTCCCCGCTACAAGCGCGTCAAGCTCGGCCGGCGTGCGTGCGCCGTGCTTGGGCGCGAAGCGGATCTCGAGCCCAGCGTCGCGGAGCACGCCGGCCGCCTCCGGGTCGTCGACGTCGAAGCCTGGAAAGGTGACGAGGACTTCGTCTGCGCTCATCGCGCGAGCACGGGAGAGCGACAGTGCCGTGCCGCATGGCGCGGGCAGCTCCAGGAAGCGGTCACGGCGAGCACGCTCCTATCCGATCACCGGCAGCTGCCGTTGTCAAGCTCGCCCGACGATGGTGTTGGCGTCCCCGGGTCTGACCCGGGCGTAGCGTCCGAGTCGGCGTCGCCCGAGCGGATACGATCTCGCACGTGAAGAGCGGTCTTCCACGAGCGAACCCGTCGGTGCCCGCGTGACGGCAGCGAGCTACTCAACTGCGTCGTCTGAGCCACGAGCCGCGGCAGGACGATGACGAGGGTCAGCAAGCTCAGGGTCGGCGTGATCGGCTGTGGCCTGATCGCACAGGCGGCGCACCTGCCGAACCTGCGTGCGCTTCATGAGCAGTTCGAGGTGGCCGCACTGTGCGACCTCTCGATCGAGTCGCTCGAGTTCGCCGGGCGAAGCTTTCCCGAGGCCCGCCGCTTCGCCGACGCCGGCGAGCTCCTCAGCGAGCCGCTCGACGCGGTCATGGTGCTGACCACGGGCGACCACGCCCCGCTCGTTATCGCGGCTATCGAGGCAGGCATGCACGTGTTCGTCGAGAAGCCGCTCTGCCTCTCGGTCGTCGAGGGCCTCGAGATCCTGAGCGCGGCCGAGCGCGCCGACGTCCGGGTGATGGTCGGCTACGTGAGGCGTTACTACCGCGAGTACGAGGAGCTCTCGAGCCGTCTGAGGGCACTCGACGATCTCCAGCTCGCCCGCGTCACGCTATGGAACCCTCCACCGGGTCTCTATGTCCAGCATCATGACCTGCTGCCGCTCGACCCGACGCACCCGCACGCGGTCGGCCCGGCACCTGCGAGCTCGGTCGTGTATCCGCCGCGCCGCGATAGCGATCCCGCGCAGCTTGCAGCGCTGCAGGCCCGCGACGACGACGCCGTCCGCCTGGCAATCGGCGACGCGGCTGACGACCCGCACATATTCCAGACCTACCGCTTCAGCTTGCTCGACGGCCTCGTTCATGACTTCAACGCCGTCCGCGGGGTGCTCGGCGAGCCGGACGCGGTGCGCTTTGTCGATCTCCGCCCGGCGCCCGGTGGGGTGACAGCGGTCATGAGCTTCGGCGCGGTCGAGTGCGTGATGGTCTCGGCGAACCTGCCCGGCATCGCGCGCTATCTCAACGAGCACACCTTTCTCTCACCGAACGAGCGGCTCACGCTCAACCTCCCGTACCCCTATTTACGTGACGTGTCCGCGACGCTCGTGACCGAGGGTGGGTCTCCGGGCACTCTCCACGCCTGGCGCCGCGAGGAGACGCTCTCCAACGAGTGGCCGTTTCGGCGCGAGCTGCTCGAGTTCCACGCGGCGATCACCGAGGGCCGCGATCCACGGACGACGGCGGCAGACGGCCTGCGCGACGTCGCGCTCGCGCAAGCGTTCGTCCGCTGCAATAGAGAGCGGCAGGCCATCGAGGCGCCGACGGACATCGGTCGCAGGTGACAGAGTGTCTGTCAGCGCTCGGCCCACCCGGCACGGAAGGAGCACCAGTTGGCGACAAACATCCTGAGACAGAAGCTCGACGCAGACGAGCCAACACTCTGCACGCACGTCCACAACATCTGGCCGTCGATAGCCGAGATCATCGGCTATTCAGACCTCTACGACTACGTCGAGTTCGAGGCCGAGTACGCGCCCTTCGGGCTTTCTGAGCTCGAGAACTTCTGTCGGGCCGTCGAGCTGCACGGCATGTCGGCGATGATCAAGGTCGACCAGGAGCCCCGGCGATTTCTCTCCCAGCGTGGGATCGGCGCCGGTTTCCATGGCGTGCTGTTCGCTGATGTCCGCTCGCCCGACGATGCCAGCGAGTGCGTGCGGGCGTGCCGCGCCGAGATCTCCGAGTCGGCCGGGACGCACGGCGTCGCCACCAGACGCGCGTTCTGGATGACCCGCGGCGCCAGCCTCTCATACGGTGGATCGCCGGAGTTCGTGCAGACGCTCGACGACATCGTTGTCGCGCTGATGATTGAGAAGCAGCCGGCGGTCGAGCAGCTCGAGGAGATCCTCTCCGTCCCGGGCACCGACATGATCCAGTGGGGGCCGTACGACTACGGCATGAGCATCGGGCGCCCCGGCGCTGCCGCCCAGGGCGATCCCGAGATCAAGAAGGTCGAGAAGCACGTCATCGAGACCTGTCTGAAGCTCGGCGTCGTGCCGCGGGCCGAGATCGATACGCCGGAGGAGGCCAAGTACTACATGGACCTTGGCGTCCGCCACTTCGCGATCGGAACAGATACGGACGTCTACTTCGACTGGCTGCTGCGCACGGGTGAGGGCATGCGTGACGCCATGTCGAAGGATCTCTAGGCCTTCGTGCCGCTGATGAACGGCGAGGGCTAGCCGAAGAGCCGCGCGATGAGCCGCCGGGCCGAGCGCATCACCAGCGTTGCCGACGCCAGGTATCTGGCACGGCGGCGCGTTCCCAGGCTGGTCGCTACCTGGATGGAGGCCGGAGCCGGCACCGGGGTAACGGTCGAGCGCAACCTGCGCGCGTTCGAGGAGATCAGCTTCAACGCGCGAGCGGCTCGGCACTGGCCAGAGCGCGACCTGGAGACCACTGTGCTCGGCCATCGGATCTCGATGCCGGTGATCGCCGCACCGGTCGGAGCCCTCGGGATGGTCCATTCCGACGGCGAGGTCGGTGTCGCTCGCGCGGCCGGAGCTGCAGGGACGATCCAGGTCGTCAGCTTCTTCACGCTGCGGTCGATCGAGGACATCGTCGGGGCGGCCTCGGGCCCGATCTTCATGCAGCTCTACTACCCCGGCGACAGGGAAGTGGCGGCGCCGATCATCCGGCGAGCCAAGCAGGCCGGCTGCGCCGCACTCGTCGTCACCGTTGACAGCGCTGCCGAACCGCATCGCGAGTACCCGATGCGGGGTCGGATCGACCTCGGTCATCCAGGTTTGCGCGACGTCCTGAAGGTGATCCCACAGGGCCTGGTGCATCCAATCTGGGCAGCCCGATTCGTGCGCGACTACCGCCGCCGCTCCATGGCGGGGATGGTGACGAGGCCGAACGGCAAGCCGATCACCATGTTCGAGATGACGGCTCTGACGCTCAGGGCGTCGCCGGTGTGGGAGGACCTACCGTGGATCCACGAGCAGTGGGGTGGCCCGATCGTCATCAAAGGCATCCTCTCCGCCGAGGATGCGCGACGCGCCGTCGACGTCGGGGCCGCTGCGATCGTCGTCTCCAACCACGGCGGGAACATTCTCGACGGGCTCCCCGCGACCGTTCGGATGCTGCCCGAGATCGTCGCCGCGGTCGGAGACAAGGTCGAGGTGCTCCTCGACGGCGGTGTGCAACGCGGCACGGACGTGATCAAGGCGCTCGCGCTCGGTGCTCGCGCGGTGCTTGTAGGCCGGTCCTACATCTGGGCGCTCGCCGCCGCCGGCGAGGCGGGAGTGCATCAGATCTTTCGCGTGTACCGCGCGGACATCGACCGGGCGCTGGCGGGGCTCGGAGCCCAGTCGGTCGCGGATCTTGACGGCTCGTACGTGCGAGTGCCCCCCGACTGGCTTGCGGCGATCAGGTCTAGCGCCGGCGGCCGATGAAGAACCAGATGAGCAAGATGTAGGCCGCGATCAGCCACAGAGTGAAGAGGAGGTTCCCGCCCGTGAGCAAGAACAGGCCGAAGATGCCGATCAGGGCGACGAGGCCCACGACGACGATGGTGACCACCTTCACAGCGGCATGCCGAACGTCACGAGCCCCGGGTGCCCTTCGCCGAGCGCGGGCGCCGAGACCTTCAGGTCGCGTACCGCACTGCACAGCACAATGGCCTCGATCTGCTTGAGGCCGCGCTCCGCCATCAGATAGTCGACCATGCGTTCCCCTCGCGGTCTTAGCCTAGCCGCGATCCATGTCACCCAAGGCCCCGCCGCGTGCGCGCCAGTCGCGCGCCGGTAACCACCCGTCCCGAGCGGTCTCAGGCGGCCGCGGGGCTCGGTGGGCTTGTTGCGTAGGCTTCGTGGGGCTCGTAGGGTCGTGGCATGTCGGATTTGGTCTCGGCTGACCCTCGTATTGGGAGTGAGCTTGCTGGGTATCGGATCGAGCGGCTGCTCGGGCGCGGCGGGATGTCGGTGGTGTATTTGGCGGGCGATTCTCGTCTGGACAGGCGGGTGGCGTTGAAGCTGCTTGCCGCGGAGTTTCCAACTGCGATGTTCTTCTTGACCGTGTTTCCGGTCGCGTCGTCGGCGAGGAGGATTCCGTCGCTGGAGACGGGCCAGGCAGCGGTCCGCCATCATGTCGCCGTGTGAGACTCGGTGTTGTCTTCCCCCAAACAGAGATCGGGCCCGACGTAGGTGCGATTCGAGAATACGCACAGGCGGTCGAGGAGCTCGGATACAGCCACCTCCTGGCATACGATCACGTGCTCGGCGCCAGCACCGCGAGCCGTCCGGGCTGGACAGGGTTCTACGACCTCGATGACCAGTTCCACGAGCCGCTGACGCTCTTCGCCTACCTCGCAGCGCTCACCTCCACGCTCGAGCTCGTCACAGGGATTCTGATTCTGCCGCAGCGTCAGGCTGCCCTTGTCGCCAAGCAGGCCGCTGAAGTCGACATCCTCAGCGGCGGCAGGCTCCGACTTGGTGTCGCCCTCGGGTGGAACGCCGTTGAGTACGAGGCTCTGGGCGTGAGCTTCGCGCAACGTGGCGTGCTGATCGAGGAACAGATCGAGCTCATGCGTGCCCTCTGGACGAACAGCGCCGTCTCGTTCGCCGGATCGTTTCACACAGTGACCGACGCGGGAATCAACCCGCCGCCCATTCAGCGGCCCATCCCGGTGTGGATGGGCGGCGGCACTGACGCCGTCCTGCGGAGGATCGCTCGCGTCGCCGATGGCTGGATCCCGACCTTTCGCTATCGAGACGCCGACCTGAGCGCCTTGGAGCGTCTGCGTGGCTACGCGCGCCAGCTTGGGCGTGACCCGTCTGAGATCGGTCTCGACGGGCACGTCGACGCGCGGTTGGCCGACGAGGCAAGCTGGATCGGCGAGGTCGAGGGCTGGCGCGGCCTGGGTGCGACACATGCGAGTGTCAACACCATGGGCGACGGGCTTGTCACCGTCGAGCAGCACATCGAGCGGCTCGAGCGGTTCGGCCAGACGGTCGGGCTCGCACGGCAGAGGCGGCGCTCGATGGGCGAGGGCATGTGATCCCCGGTTCGCGCCTCGCGCTCATCGGGCTCGTTGCCGGGCTTCTGTCTGTGCCATTCGCCTGCGGCAACTCCGGGGATCGAGCGATACCTACGCCGTCCGACCGATCCGAGCCAGTCGTCGCCGACGACCTGGCACGTCCGTTCGCTGCGGCCGAGGTGCGCGTCAATCTCGGCGATCTGCCCGACGGCTGGTCGACAGCGGAGCCCGACCATGTGACCTGCTCCGAGCCGATCCTGGGCGCGCTCGGCAGCGCCACTTCGGTCTCGCGCTCGTACGAGACCTGGGTTTTCACCGACGGCGCCGGGTCGTACGTCGGCTCGGACGCGTTCGTCTACCTCGATGCCGCCGACGCACGGGATGCCTGGTTGGCTGTCTCGTCGCAGGCGTACGCAGACTGCCTGCTCGTCGAGGCCCGCCGCGCGGCCGACGCGCTGGGTGTCGAGCTCGTCGCCCCGGAGATCGGGCCGAGTGAGATCGAAGGCAGCCTGGAGGGCGTCTCGGCGATCCGGGAGCTGTGGCCACCCGCGCATGGGGCGGAGCCGCGTGTTGTCGACCGCCTGTGGCTCCTTCGCGGCAACGCCCTCGTCGCGCTGCGACTCGCTGGTGAGTCGGCTCCGTTCGACGCGGCGCTCGCCCGCCGGGTCATCTCGAGGATCGCCACCCGCGCCGAGGGCGCCGCGGTGACCAGAGCATCGCTGCAGCAGTCCTCACCATCGCAACCGCCGGCCGAGAGCACGGCAGCTCGTGCGCGCGACGCGCAGATCCGCGCAGCTGACCTGCCCTTGGCCTGGGTGAAGGCCGCGAGCGCCGACCCGGCCGGATCTGTGTGCAGCAACGAGCTGTTGCGAGAGCTGGGCGCCAAGCCGCTGGTGGTCTACGGCGATCCGTACGTGCCGGAGACGGACCCAGCGGCGGGTCTCGTCGATTCGATCGTGTACATGTTCAGCACCGAGCATGAGGCACGCTGGGGGCTCGAGCGCCTGGCGAGCGGCTCGTACTTCGAGTGTCTCGCTGCCGCGGCTGGGACGCTGCGCAGCGACGCCGAGACCAGCTTTCGCCAGCTCGCCGATCCCGGCTTCGGCGATCGAGCGAGAGTCGGGCAACTCGTCGGCGGTAGTAGCGAGAGCGAGCGCGTGCTCGCGAGCAAGATCTGGATTCAGCAAGGAACGCTGATCGGCGGGATCGGGATCACCGTGGGAGACGACCAGGGCGACACCGAGCTCACGCGTGCGCTGGCCGCGGGGATGGCGAGTCGTCTCGCGCCTCCGTCGAGCGGCTAGCCGAGCTCGACTCGTCTCTGCTCGCGCGCGGCCCGGGCGAGAGCGTCGAGCGCGCGCATGTTGGCCACCGAGTCCGCCGGCGAGAACGCGAGGCTCGTCCTGCCCACGACTGCGTCGGCGAAATGCTCCACCATCAGCTGGTAGACGTCGCCGCCCGGGACGACCTCGGGGCGGCCCGCCTTGTCGGCCATGGTGCGGATGTGCAGCACCGGCTCGGCGTCGAGGGGGATCCAGGCGTCGGCGGGCAGATCGATAGCGCCCTCCGTGCCCACGATCGAGAACGTTCCCTGCCACTGGGCGATGTTGCTCGCCTCGATGCTCGCCAGCCGGCCGCCTTCGAAGCAGAGCGCGCCGGCGACGAGCACGTCGACTTCCGTCGGCCCGTACACGGCTTCGGCCTGCGCCGCGACTGGCTCGGCGTCAAAGAACCAGCGGGCGGCGTTGACGGCGTAGGCCCCGGCATCGAGCAGCACCCCACCACCGAGCTCGGGCTGGAAGCGAATGTCGGCAGGGTCGTCGAGGGCGAAGCAGAGGGCTGCGCGAATCAGCCGGGCGTCGCCGATGGCGCCTTCCGCGATGAGCTGCTTCACGCGCCTCGCGCGCGGGTGGAAGCGCCACATGAACGCCTCGAGCAGGAGCCGGCCGGCAGCCTCCGCCGCGCTGGCCACCGTCGTCGCCTCGCCGGCATCGAGCGCGAGCGGCTTCTCGCACAGGACGTGCTTGCCCGCTTCGAGCGCGCGGAGCGTCCACGGCAGATGAAGGCTGTTGGGAAGCGGGATGTAGACGGCGTCGACTCCGTCGTCGCCGAGCACCTCCTCGTAGCTGCCGTACACGCGTGCCACGCTGTGCCGCTCTGCGACGCTTGTCGCCCGCGAGAGCGAACGGCTCCCGATCGCGCGAAGCTCGCCGTTCCTCGATGCGCCGATCGCCGGGATGACCTTCTCGAGCCCGATTTTCGCGGTGCTGAGAACACCCCAACCGACCTGGTCAGACATCTAGTAGTCCGCGGTCGCACCGCCGTCGACGACGAGTGTCGTCCCGGTGACGAACGACGCCTCGTCGGATGCCAGAAACAGCGTGCAGTTCGCGATCTCCTCTGGCTGGGCGATGCGGTTCAACGGACAGCGCGCGTTCCACTCCCGCAGCAGCGCCTCCGGGTTCGCGGCTTCGTCCATGTAGCGGGCGTTTATCGGTGTGTCGACGATTCCCGGGCAGACGAGGTTGGCCCGGATTCCGTTGGGGGCGTACTCGACGGCGACAGCTCGCGTGAACAGGAACAGCGCTCCTTTCGTGGCCGAGTATGCGGCGGTGTTCGGGCGGGCGAACAGCGAGTTGATCGAACCCACGTTGACGATCGACGCGCCACGCTGCATGAGCGGGAGGACAGCCTTGCAAATGCTGAAGATGCCCTTCGCGTTGACCTCGAAGATCCAGTCCCACTGGTCCCCGGTGGTCTCGGTCACGCCAGGATCGTTCGGCAGCACGACCGCGCCGTTGTTGACGAGGATGTCGACTCGACCGAGTCGCTCCTTTACCGCCGCAACGACCCGCTCGATCTGCACGGCATCGGTCACGTCGAGCTCGAACGCGTGCGGCGTCGGGCCGCCTGCTTGCTCGGCCAACGAGCGCGTCTCCTCTACGTGCGCGGGCGTGCGCGAGGTCACGACGACCTCGGCGCCCTCTCGGGCCAGGCTGATGCAGGTCGCTCGACCGATGCCCGTGCCGGCGCCGGTCACGAGCGCGATCTTTCCGTCCACGCGGCCGCTCACGCCGCCTCGACCCCGTTCGCCGTGCCGCCGCTCGCGTGGTGCAAACGGGTGCCCTTGCTAGCTACCCCGGACAACGGGGCCGGCCGAGTAGCCGAGCAGGTACCGAGCTGTTTCCGAGAAGCCCTTCGCCTGCTCGTCGCTCATGCCTGCGGGATAGTTGGCGTAAGGCTTGCACCACGAGCGTGTGTAGTAGCAGAGGATCGCCGGCCTGGGCTTCTCGGTCGAGTTCGGCGACGCCCGGTGCCAGGTGTTCGAGAGCCAGATCGCGACCGAGCCGGCAGGGGCGGTGAGCGAGATCTCGCCCTCGAGCTCTCCCATGCCCCAGGGCGGCTTCTTCCGGAGCTTGTGGCTGCGAGGCACGATCCTTGTCGCGCCGTTCTCCGCAGTGAAGTCGTCGAGCATCCAGGCGTTCTGCGTCGTGATCGGAAACTCGGGTAGCGGCTCGGGAAACTGACCGAGCGGAGCGTCCACGTGCCAGGCGCCCCCCTTCGTTCCCGGTCCCAGCGACGTCGCTGAGGTGTCGCTGAGCACGCAGTCCTCGCCGAGGATCGACCGCGTTAGCGCCAGCACCGTCGGGTGCTCGATCAGCGGCCCGTAGATCGGCGACTTGGCCGGCAGGTTGCCGACGAACTGCAGCGTGCCGCCCTCGAAGATGTCGGGCAGGTAGACGAAGTTCTTCGGGACGTCGTCGGGAGGCACGGGCCACGGCGTGTCAGCGTTGTGGTGGCGGTGATAGCGGTTGATGCGCATGACCCGATCGATCTCGCCCTGCTCGACCGTCGGGTACATGTCCGTGATGTAGGCCTCGAGCTCGGCGTCCTGAGGATGTGAGGGCCCGTCGCCCGGGTCATACGGCGACTCGAGGTTGGTGGCGAAGAGCTCGTCGGTCGTTGCCTTCAGCTCGGCGAGCTCGTCGTCGGGAATGACGTTCTCGATGACGACGTAGCCGTCATCGGCAAGCTGCGCCGCAAGACCCTCCAGATCCTTGGTCGTCGATGGAGCCGTCGTCATCAGCAAGCCGACTGTATCTGATTGACGAATCGGGCGATCACGGCTTCTACTCCCTCACCGCGCCGAAGGTCATGCCGCGGATGAGGTATTTCTGGATGACGAGGGCGAACGCGAGAACGGGCGCGATGGCCAGGATGCTCATCGCGGCCTGGGGACCCCACGCGGTGCCCCGGCTGGCGCTGTAGAACGAGAAGAGCTCGACGGGGATCGTGTGCTTGTCCTGCTCCAGGAAGATGATCGCGAACAGGAGTTCGGTCCACAGCAGGATGAACGTGAGCGCCAGGACGGCGACGAAGCCGGGAACGACGAGCGGCAGCGAGATCCGCCACATCAGGGTGACCCACGAGCAGCCGTCGACGCGGGCCGACTCCTCGATGTCGCGAGGGATCTCGTCGAAAAACCCCTTCATCATCCAGACGACGAAGCCGACGGCGAAGACCGTGTAGATGAGGATCAGGCCCTGGTAGGTGTTCATGAGCCCGAGGTCGTTGAAGATCAGCAGCAACGGGACGGTGAAGACGATCGGCGGCAAGAACCGGATCGAGAGGACCCACAGAGCAAAGTTCTTCCCGCCCGTTCGGAACTTCGACATGCTGAAGGCGGCCAGGGTGCCGATGATCATCGCGGCCGCGGTTGCCGAGCAGACGGTGATCAGGCTGTTGATGAGGACGCCCGTGCCGGCTCCCCCCGCCGACCGACCACCGGTGATCGTCCTCGCCTCGGTCCCCTCGTCGAACAGGAACCGCCAACTGAAGAGCGTCCAGTCGTTGGGGATCCAGTCCGGCGGGGACGAGACCCACTGATCCTCGGGCTTGAACGACAGGAGGACGAGCCAGACGATCGGCGTCAGGAACACGAACAGGGCCAGCCCGAGGAGGGCCCAGCGGGCAGCGAAGGCAGTTGCTCTGCGCGGGGTGATCCGACGCCTCGTTGAGCGCCTGCCACCGAGCCCCGCGCGTATCGCCGTCACGTCAGAAGGGGTCGGTCAGGACTCGACGGCCTTCGCCGGAAGTGTCCCCGTCGCCGCGACAGCCAGAGGTCCTCTGTGACCCCACCGCACGAGCAGCTCACTGCTCTTTCGGGGCGACCGGCTCGTTCCGCGAATCCGGTACCTGCTCTTCCCAGCGGGCCGGCCCTCTCCACGACTCCGGCAGCCGGCCGCTCACCTCGACGACGCGATCCCCACCACGGTCGACCCAGACGCCGCACGGACCTCCGCCTGGCGCCTCCTCGATCTTGACCTCGCTGCCGTCCATGCGGAGCGCGCGTTCGTAGAACCGCGCCACCTGTTGCGCATTGCCGGCGATGTAGTGACCGATCAGCGAGCGCCGGAAGCGAGTCTTGCTGCGATTCGGGAAGCTCCCGTGCACCAGCTGGCCGTTGAAGAACATCACGTCGCCCGCGTCCATCTCGACGGGCTCGGGTTGGAGGTCATCCGGGACATGGACGAGGTCGTCCGTGAAGCTCTCTCCGGTATCGGCTCTCTCCGGACACAGCAGCGGTATGTCGTGCGTGCCAGGGACGACCTGTAGGCAGCCGTTCTCCTCGTCGCTTGGCTCAAGGGCGAGCCAGGCCGCGATGCAGGTACCTGGATGCACCTTCAGGTAGTAGTTGTCCTGATGCAGCGCCTGCCCCCGTGAGGCCGGCGGCTTGAAGTAGAGCATGGTCTGCACGGCCAGCGGCTCAGACGCCCCGAGCGCGGTCAGCCACTCACCGATTCGGCTGTCGAGTATCCAGGCCAGACTCGGCTCGTCCCATCGATGCATGTTGAGCATTCGTGGGTAGCTCAGGAGCGGATCGCCCTCGGAATTATCCACCCCCGCGGAGTCGCCGAGGTAGCTGCCCGAAGCGCGCAACTCCATGTAGTGGGCGATGTAGCGCTCGGTTTCCTCCCTGGAGAAGAGCCCCTTGGCGAGCACGTGGCCACGCTCCTGGAACGTCTCTGCAGCGCTGGAACCGATGACCATCGAGCTCATCGACCTAAGTATATCGCCTGCTCGGATCGGTTCAAACCCCGCGGCACGCCCTCAACGAGTCCGGCTGCGGGTCGTAGATCGTTTGGGTCAGGAGTCCTGGGACCTCGCCCGCGTTGCGTTTCCGATGCTCACCCACTCGCCGCTCTCGCTTGACGCGCGCATGGCGTCCGCGAGCTCCATGGCAGCCAGGCCCTCGCGGAACGACGCGACCACGGGTATCGAGCGGTCGCGGATCGCGTCCACGAAGCGGTGCTCGATCGTCTCAACGTCGGCTTCGACCGTCGGGACGGACAGATCGCTCGGCTCCTCCTCGTCGGTGTGCGCACCTTCGAGCGTTGTGTTGAACTCGTCCTGCTCGGCCGGCATCGTCAGCTTGAGCATGCCGTCCGTTCCGAAGCACTCGATGAAGCGGTAGCCGACCTTGGGGGCGCAGCGGCTGATGTGACCGCAGACTTGCCCGCCGGTGCCGGACGTCGCGATCCAGGCCACACCATCCTCGAGTTCGTTGGGACGTGGTCGGCCCTGCTCGTCGGGGCGCTCCGGCACCCACGTTCGGAACTCGGCGGTGAGTGACGAGATCGGCCCGAAGTGCCAGTTGAGATCGTCCATGAAGTGGCTGATGTCGCCGAGAATGCCGTAGCCACCCAGCTCGCGGCTGTTGCGGAAGTTCCACTGGGTGGTGGGATCGGCTGACCAGCCGGACATCCAGTGCATCGTGGCGTGGCGGAACTCCCCGATGAAGCCGTCCGTGAGCAGCTGATGGAACCTCTGGAAGTTCGGCAGCAGACGGTACTCGTAGTAGGTGCCGTGCACGACACCCGCGCTCTCCGCGGCGTCGAGCATCGCCTCCGACTCCGCTGCGTCCAGAGCGAGCGGCTTCTCGCAGAGAACATGGCAGCCGCGCTCGATCGCAGCGATCGCCTGATCGTGGTGCACATGCGGCGGCGTCGCGATCGAGACGATGTCGAGCTCGTCGAGCTCGAGCACCTCGTCATAGCTCGTGGTCCGCAGCGGAATGCCGTATTTCTCTCCGATCCGATCCGCCGAGTCCTGCCGCTTCGCGCACACGGCGACGACGTCCACTTCCTCGCACGCGAGGAAGTGCCTGACGTGGACTTCTCCCCAACCGAGGCCGATGACTGCAACAGTAAGCTTGTCGCTCATGGTGAGTTCACGCGCTCTCGCTCGCGGGCCGCTTGTTCGGCCGCGCTCTCACGGCGGCGCCTGAAGCATAAGAGAAACGGAAACGGCGGTCTCGAGTGCGCCGCCGCTACTCGCTTGCAACCCGCCGGGCGAGTGCCGAGGATGCGCGCAAAGCGAGAGGGAGGCCTTTCATGCAGAGGTTCGACAATCGAGTCGCGATCGTCACAGGTGCCGCCCAGGGCCTGGGTCGTGCATACGCGGAGCGGCTCGCGTCCGAGGGCGCTGCGGTCGTTGTCGCCGACATCGACGCCGACCTCGCCGAGAGGACGGCCGCGGAAATATCGGCGACAGGCGCCGAGACACTCGCCGTCACGCTCGATGTGACCGAAGAGGACTCTGTCGCCGGCCTCGTCGCACAGGTCTCGAGACGCTTTAGCACGATCGACGTACTCGTCAACAACGCCGGCGTCTACTGGCACCGTGACTTCGCCGAGATCGAGCTCGAGGAGTGGCGACAGATGTTCGCCGTCAACGTCGAGGGGACGTTTCTGGTGACGCAGGCCGTTGTCGCGCCGATGCGCGAGGCTGGCTACGGGCGGATCGTCAACATCTCCTCGGGCGTCGTCTGGATCGGCGCGCCGATCCAGGCCCACAACACCGCGAGCAAGGCGGCCGTCATCGGCTTCACGCGCTCGCTCGCAAACGAGCTGGGCGAGGAAGGGATCACGGTCAACGCCATCTCTCCCGGGCTGGTGCTCACCGAGCGCGTCGAGCGCGAGCTCGCGCACGCCAAGCAGGATGTGATCAAGCTTCAGGCTCTCAAGCGCAACCTGCTCGTCGAGGACGTCGTCGGCGCGGTCGCCTTTCTGGCCTCGGACGAGGCGTCGATGATCACGGGGCAGAACCTCAACGTCGATGGCGGCCAGTCGATGGAGTGACGCCTGACCTCAGCCGGAGTCGCCGGAGATGCACGCCGGCTAGGCTGCTTCAATGGCGCGGTTGTCGTCCCTGTCGCTTCCAGGCGGTCTCACGGTTTCGCGGCTCGGATTCGGGGCGGGGCGGATAACGGGCGACGGAAACTGGGGTCAGCCGCCTGACCGCGACGAAGTGCTCGCCGTGCTTCGGCGAGGCCTCGAGCTTGGAGTCACCCTGATCGATACGGCAGCGTCGTACGGGCCCCACGTGAGCGAGAGCCTGATCGCCGAGGCCCTCTACCCGTACCCGAACGAGCTTGTCATCGCGACCAAGGGTGGTGTCGGACGCGATCCGGTCGATGATTGGCGTCCGGACGGTCGCCCCGAGTCGCTGCGCGCCGACTGCCACGGGAGCCTCGAACGGCTCCGCGTCGATCAGATCGATCTGTACCTGCTGCACTGGCCCGATCCCACGGTGCCGTTCGAGGAATCGGTCGGAGCGCTTTCCGACTTGCGCGATCGGGGGAAGATACGCCATGTGGGGCTCTCGAACGTGTCCGTCGAGCAGCTCGAGATCGCGCGCGCCATCGTGCCGGTCGACTGCGTACAGAACCCATTCAACATCGCCGACCGCAAGGCTGCGGACGTGCTTGAGGTATGCGAGCGCGAGCGGCTCGGCTTCCTCGCATACTTCCCGCTGGGCCACGGCTCTCTGACGCGCGAGCATCCAACCCTGGAGCGGATTGCCGCCGACAGCCAGTCGACGCCGGCGCAGGTCGCGCTCGCGTGGCTCCTGCAGGGCTCGCCCGTGACGGTGCCGATCCCCGGCACGCGTCATGTCCATCGTCTCGAGGAGAACGTCGCCGCAGCGCAGCTGCTGCTGAGTGCCGACCAGATCGCCGCGCTCGACGCGCTGTCCTGACCAGCGTCAATGCGTCGACGCTAACTTTCCGTCTGGCGCCTCGTCTTTGAGTGGTGCGAGCACGCGAAGCGCGTGGGCGCGAGCGCAGGCGATAGGGGAGCGATCGGTCCGTTGAGGGAGCCTTGGCATAACGGTTGGCAGCGAGGTTTGACGAACGGCTTGGCGTATGCGACACTCCCCGCGCAGAAGACGGCTCTCAGGCCTCGGCCTGGACCGTCGGGTGCCTTCACACGATGGCGCTCGAATCACCACGTAGCACCGTTGCGTGCGCGCACGCACGCCCTGCAAGACTAGGTCAGCGAGAAGGGATTTGCCCATGATGAACGGCGCGAGACAACGAGTTAGAGGCTTACCTGCGGGGGCCAAGCTGATTGCGCTCACCGCAGCGCTGGTTCTTGCCTTCGGCATGACCCTCGCCGCGTGTGGCGGCGACGACAGCGCCGAGCCGGCGCCACCCCCAGCGGCCGAGCCGGCTGAGCCAGCGGCACCGGCCGAGCCGGCTGAGCCAGCGGCACCGGCCGAGCCGGCTGAGCCAGCGGCACCGGATCTGGGATTCGATCCGAACCAGCCGGTCGAGGCGCAGATAGAGGGCGCAACGCCCCGCGAACGAGCCATCAACGGACTCATCGCGCTCAACGCGGAGGGTGTGGAGTTCCCGGGGGAGCTCACGATCTACACCGAGGACCTCTGGGCGCAGGGCATCGCGTCAACCGCGGCCGATTGGGCGGCTGACCTTGAAGCAGCGGGTCTCCCACCGATCGCACTGAACGTCCTCGAAGGGCCGGCCGGTGCTTACACCGACGAGATCATCGCCGACGCGGCAACCGGCGCGGGCGCATACGACATCGCGCCGGCCTATCCGCCGCTGATGCCAGATCTCGTCGACGCCGGCTATGCGACCGACCTCACCGAGTACGTGCTCAAGTACGACCCGGATATGGACGACATGGTCGCCCCGGTGAACGACACGGGCGCGATCTACAACGGCAAGGTCTACGGGTTGCCCACCGACGGCGACACCTGGCTCTTCTACTACCGGAAGGACTGGCTGGCGCATCCCGACGAGCAGGCGCTCTTCCAGGAGCGATACGGACGTGAGCTCACGGTTCCGGTCACCTGGCAGGAGCACTGGGAGGTCATCGAGCACTTCACGCGTGATCCAGGCGACATGCTCGCCGGCGAAGTGCTCGACGAGTTCGTCGCAGGCTCATGCGAGTGGCGCACGGCCCCGCCGGACCTCGCTCCATGGTGGTTCTTCCAGCGGCTCTGGTCGTACGGCGGTCGCTACTTCGATGAGGACATGAACGCGATCATCAACTCACCGGAGGGCGTCCACGCGCTTGAAGACCTGACCCGGCAGATGGACTGGATGCACCCCGACGCGGTCACGTACGACTACGTCGAGTGTGTCGATCATCAGGCCAACGGGAGGGTATTCTCGAATATCTCGTGGCCGGGCGCAGGCAAGCAGTCGCAGAATCCGGAGACCTCACAGACGGTCGGTACCTGGGGCTACGCGGTGATGCCCGGGCCAGCGTCGAGCACCGCCTCCGGCAACATGATGTTCATCAGCTCACAGTCGGGCGTGAACACCGAGATCGCGTACCTGTTCACCCAGTGGTTCATGGACCCGAGTGTCATCGGTCCGGTCAACCAGGCGAACTTCAACTACGACACGATTCGAACGAGCCTCCTCGAGGATCCGACGTTCCAGGAAGGCTTCGAGGTGTCGAATTCAGGGGAGTACCTGCTGGCGCAGCAAGCGAACCTCGCTCAGGGTATTCCCGAGCCACTGCTGCCCGGGTACCTCGAATACCGCTTGTCTCTGAACACCGAGATAGTCGAGGTCTACATCGGCAACAAGACGGCTCAGGAAGGACTTGACGCCGCTGCTGCCGCGTGGGATCAAACCACCGATTCCATCGGCAGGGACACTCAGAAGGTGGTCTGGGACAACCTCCTCGCCCGCTGGGAGCGTGCGCTCCCGCAAGGCGTGGCGGCGGCCGATCCAGGCATCACCAACTACGAGACGCCTGCCCGCGACTTCGGCGGCTAGGAGAAAAAGACAAACCCCAACAGTAGTCAGCTGAGTTAGGATCCGCCTCATGTCGGCGGCGACCGCAAACGGCGACGCTTCCTTTCACAAGCGGATCCTGCGCAAGATGGGACGCGGGTCGATTCACCGGCCCGCGTCCCGTTTTCTCTACATCCTGCCGCTGGTCATCCTGCTGCT
>Ga0310123_10001684_pt1 | contig 18205 bp, 10 predicted proteins | sample CB6_AW_1057_MG_FD_203505 | JGI IMG/M metagenome (GOLD analysis project Ga0310123, IMG submission 203505) | Marine microbial communities from Western Arctic Ocean, Canada - CB6_AW_1057 | ecosystem: Environmental > Aquatic > Marine > Oceanic | place: Canada: Western Arctic Ocean | collected... | reverse complement strand
GATTTATCTTCGACGATTCCTGGTCAGCCTGCAAGAGACGTGGTCACAAGAGAAACAGCAAGCCGACACATTTGCGAATCGTCCAGGCCGGCTTGCAATTTAGTTGATTCGAACGATCATGGACGATTGCTTACAACCCTGTCAACTTCTCCAATGCGGCCTATCAATGGTGAACATCCGAAGGACACCATGAGCGCCTGGTTCGTCTACATCACCGCAAAGGATAAGCAGCAAGCATACGAGATTGGCCGAGCGTTGGTGGAAGAACGTTTGGTCGCTTGCGTGAATATCGTTGACGTCATGACGTCGATGTACTGGTGGCAAGACAAAGTCCAGGAAGACAACGAAGCCGTGTGCATCGCCAAAACAAGGCAGACCTTGATCGAACCACTGATTGAGCGAGTCAAACAGTTGCACAGCTACGAGTGCCCCTGTGTCATTGCATGGCCGATACAAGCTGCGAACGAAGCGTACCTAAAGTGGATTCGCGACGAAACGCACTAGTTCATCATCGATCATTGGGATGCCAATACCGATTTTGGCCACAACACATGGTTTGCGCAGTAACGCGTACGTTGTCTTTCTGTAAGATCCCTTGTGAATGGATCCTCGAACACATCCGCCGCCACAAAACGAATCCATAAAAATCACTTACGTAGATCCAGTCATTTTCTTCGACAATAACCACTAGATTACTTGCGCAGCGTTTTTCATCAGAAGTCAGCAAAATTTGGCGAGCATCGCGCCCGGCTCAGACTACGTACGACGATTGAACGCTATTTGCAGAGAACGTAGTTCAATTTATAATATGATGTGGTAAAGCTGAGTGCTGTGCAATTTGTCGAGGTGTGACTTTTGACAGGCGCGCCGCCCGTTTAATGTAACCTTATGGGGGCAAAACGGATTGTGACATCCGCCGAACCGCAGATGAAAAAGCAATACGCGGAATTTGATGAATTTGTCGATTACCAACTGGGGAAAACACAGGCCGGAATCAAGACCACGGATGTCCTGACGGCATTGGCTGCGATCGTGACGTTGGTTCTGAGTTATTTGTTGATTTTCGTGGTTCTCGACCATTGGGTTGTTACGGGTGGCTTCGGATACACGATGCGCGTATTGCTGCTTTCTGGAGTTGTCGTCATCGCTGTCGGGTGGTTGGCATGGAAGGTCGTGTTACCGTATTCCAAGAACGTGACCAAGCTGTTTGCCGCACGGACACTCGAAAATTCTACTCCAGAGCTGAAAAGCGGGCTGCTGAACTTGGTTGATTTGCAACGTGGGGAGCGCGAGGTCTCTAAACCCATACTGAATTCCATCGAGAAACAAGCCGCGATCGCATTATCGAAGATCGATGTCGATCAGTCGGTCGACCGACGGCCGTTGCTGTGGATGTCATATGCCATGTTGGTCGTGGTCGTATTGTCGTGCTTGTACACGGTCTTTTCGCCTAAAAAGATCTGGCCGTCAATCAAACGAGCTTTGTTCCCTGCATCAAACGTTTCGGTAGCGACCCGAACGCAGTTCTTGAACGTCGAGCCCGGCGATGCCGAACTGTTGGCGGGAACGCAAATGAACGTAACCGTTGATTTGCAGGGCGAGGTGCCTGAGTGGGTCGCACTGTTTTACACGACCGCCGATCATGGTCTCACCAATGAGCGAGTCGAACTGCGGCAATCTGAAGAGGATTTCCCGCGGTATCGAGGTGTCGTAACCGGTGAAAACGGCCGCGGAATCCTGCAGGATCTGACCTACCACATCGTCGCCGGCGATGCCAAAACACACGACTACAAAGTCAGGGTGAACCAGCCACCCTCGGCGACCGTTGATGAAATTCATTACGTATACCCCAAGTACATGAACTTCGAATCGAAAACTCAACAGGATGGCCACATTGATGCTTGGGAGGGAACGAAGATTCGCATCGTTGCGACAACGAATATGCTGATTCGCCCTCGCTCGGCAAAGATCCTTTTCTTCGATTCCGACAATGCCGTAGTCGAGTCTGACGAAGTGGAGATGGTCGTGACCAACGGCATAACACTCCACTCTAAAAAAGAGTGGACAGCCACGATTCGGTCGGATGGCACATTTCCTCGCTTTTACCAGATTGAATGCGAGAACACCAAAGGTGAAGCGGATCCCGAGCCGACGCTGTACAGTATCACAATCCGTCCTGACAAGCGGCCCGATGTGGTGCTTCTCGACCCGACCAGTGACTTGACAATGCCTGCCAATGGAATCGTGCCGTTAATGATCCAGGCCAGCGATCCAGATTTTATGTTGCGCTATGTTACCCTGAAAATCGAAAAGGATGGACAGACACAAATACATCCTTCAGTCGTGATATTCGACGGCCTACAGAAGTCTTTGGATACCACATTCGACTTCCATCTCGAACCACTCCAATTGATCGACGGTGACACGATTACGTTTTGGATTGAAGCACGCGACAACAAACAGCCTGTATACAACCGTAGGAATACTTCGCCAAAGCTGAATATCACGATCGTTGATCATGTCCCAACAAAAGAAGTATTGGCGCAACTGGAACAAGATAAACAGCACCAGCAGGAAAAACTGGCGGAGTTGAGACAAAATCGAAATCAATCCGGCACGGAACCAACTGAACCGCAGGAAACGTTCGAAAGTGAAACCGACGTAAATTCTCGTCAGCCAAAAACTGATCGGCATGATCAGAACGGTGAGAAACAAGCTCCTGAAAACGAAAAAAGTGACCAACTTAACGGGTCGGGTTCGCAGGTGAAAAACAGCGAGCAGTCAGAGTCAGACGGTTTACATAATGACGGTTCGGACGACGGCGAAGCGATTCGTCACCTCTACCTTCGCGAACAGCAGAAACAGCAAGCGAAAGCAGGCCAAGATCGATCAAATTCAAAGAAGGAGGGAACGGAAAAGGGTGAGAAGCCCGAACAGCAGCCGGAACCAACCGGTACTGCCAGTCAGCCGAACGAGAGCGTAGAAGACAACTCCGACGCTAAACAAGATCAAGGCGGAAAAGACGTCAAAGACAACTCCAGACAACAGGGCGATCCGTCGGCCGGTTCGGATTCTCCGTCTGTCACCGATCCCGCGAGTCCAAACAAGGGTGCTGGTGGAGAACAACATCCAGAAAATGTAGACGGAGGCAAGACAAGCGAGCTACCGAACGGCAAAGAAAATCCGGCCGACGATTCAAGTGACTCTATGAAAAAAAAGGCGAGCGGAGACGAGACTGGTACGGCCTCACCCGGCGACCCGCAGGCCGACTCGACGAAAGCAAAAAACGACATAAAACGCAAAGAAGGCACGCAGCCGACCACCAGACCGAGCAAGGATCCAATGGCTGTGAAAAAGAAGTTCCAAGAGACCAGTGGAGCCGGTAAAAACCCAAATGCCGCCAAAGCGAAACCACAGACAAAAAATGATCACGCCCAAAAAAAGCATCTTGATCAACGTCCGACGGCGCCGACAATGACCGAACCGAAACAATCAGAAAAAAAACTAAGTGATTCAGCAACCGATGACAACGATCAACTAAATGGCAAAACCAAAAACCAAAAGTCTGATCAGTCCCAGGGCGGTGACGACGGGAAAAGCAAAGGTAGCGAGCAGGGAAATTCGGGTGGAAAAAATCCAGGTCCCGGAGATCCAAACATGAATCCTGGTCACTCTAGGCCTAGCAGTAAGAAAACAGGACAATCAGGCAATTCAAAAGGCCAAGGCTCAAATTCACAAGATGTAAAAAAGAAGTCCGGCGATCAATCCTCGAGAAAATCAGATCAAGTCTTGAAAAAGTCTAGCAAAGGCGGAGGTGACAAGCCTACAGGACAGTCTCAGGGAAGAAAGTCTGCAGGGAAGGAATCCGACAGTGGAAGCAGCTCAAGTGCTGGTGGAAGCCAGAAACAAGATGGCAGTTCGACTCGCGGTGGCAAGCGTGACGAACGAAACTTTACAGGCGGCGGCAGCAGCGCGGTCCCGAAAGGTGAAGAGCCCAACCTGGAATTCTCGCGCAAGGCGGCCAATCTTGTGCTAACGCGAATCGAAGAGGATCTCGAACGCGGCGAAGTCGACCAGGAAATTCTGAAAGAATTGGGTTGGACCGAGGACGATATGAAAAAATTCGCCACTCGGCTGCAAAACCAGTTGCGGGACGCCAAGGGCGATCCGTCGCCGGAAGCAAAGGCCCGTCGTCGTCAATTCGAAGAAATGCTAACGACTCTTAATCTAAGAGCGACAGGCTCGCTTCGCACCAATCCAGGCACGAACAAACGCTCGGTTGACGGAATTGGCCCGCGCCGATTGCCTGTTCCAGTCGAATGGCTTGATGCATGGCAGGCCTACACAGAAAGCCTCGCTAAGTGGACGAACGCTCGAAAGAACAAAGCGAAAAAGAACTAGACCGAACATCGAGGCAAGCTCGAAACACAGTTTTTCGAAAAACCCCTTCTCTGAAAAATTGCGATCTTTGACGTCCGACTTCTCAACCAAGCTACGTTTTGCTATCAGTGGAAACTGTCTCGGGCACGTTGCCTTTTTTATTTTTTCAAATCTTGGGAGGGTCGGTCGATGTCTGTCTCCATCACATATTGCGTGCAGTGAAACTACGAACCGCAAGCTGCCAGTCTGGCAGAAGCTATCAAAGTGGCAACTAGTGCCGAGGCCAAACTGATTGAAGGAAGCAAAGGTATCTTCGATGTGGTCGTCAATGGAGAGAAAATATTCTCGAAGCACGACACCGACCGGTTTCCTACGAACGAGGAAATCGTGGCTCAATTGATGAATTGATTGCTGCGGTTCATCGGAAACTGGAAGACGCTATGCTTCGGTCGGCTCAAGCAGCCGTTGCTTGTGATTGCTTCACGGCGTTCTCCGGAACACTGCTTGCCGCCAGACAGGAAATCGCTAAGGAATTGACTCGAATAACGAGTCCGGTCTGGTCAATCACTGCTACGAACGTCATTCCGTGAGCGCCAGTGCTTCGAGTTCGTGTCGGTTCGTCACAGCACAACGAATAATCCGGAGTCAATACGTTGACAGCTTTGGAACTTCAAAATAGCCGGTTTATGCGGGCAACACGCCTGGAACCGACGGACACCACACCGATTTGGCTGATGCGTCAGGCAGGACGATATTTGCCCGAATACAGGGCGGTCCGCAGCAAAGTGGATTTTATGGAGCTTTGCAAACGCCCTGAACTAGCCGCCGAGGTGACGTTAACAGCACAACAGGTCCTGAATGTCGACGCGGCCATCTTGTTTGCCGATCTGTTGCCTATTCTGGAACCCATGGGGATGAGACTGAACTACGATCAGGGTGAAGGACCGGTCATTGAAAATCCGATCCGCTCGTCCGAAGAAATCGATCGACTGCAGGCCGTCAAGACCATTGATGATGTGGGGTTTGTGTTCGAGACGATTCGACTAGTACGAGATAGTTTGCCCGCGGACGTTCCACTCTTGGGTTTTAGCGGTGCACCGTTCACGTTGGCTTCGTATGTGATCGAAGGTGGAGGCTCGCGAGAGTGTGTCCATACGAAAACGCTTATGTATGCTGATCCGCCAGCCTGGCACGAACTGATGCAGCGTTTGACATCTAGCCTAATCCAGTACCTTTGCAAACAAATTGAATCTGGATGCCAAGCAGTACAGATTTTTGACAGTTGGGCAGGATGCCTGTCCCCGGCCGACTATCGCCAATTTGTACTGCCTCACACCAAAGCCGTCATCGAAGGCTTGCCGGACAACGTTCCCATCATCAACTTTTTGACCGGAAATCCAGCCTTGCTGAACTGTCAACGTGAAGCCGGCGGTCACGTAATCAGCGTGGACTGGCGGATCGATTTAAAAACGGCCTGGCAAATGATTGGACACGATGTCGCCATTCAGGGGAACTTAGATCCAGTGTCGCTATTTGCTGATCTCACAACACTTCGCAATCGGACACAAGCAGTGATGAATTCCGCTGAAGGACGACCTGGACACATTTTTAACCTCGGCCATGGTGTCATGCCTAACGTCCACCCCGAAAACGTCAAAACGCTGGTCGAGATGGTCCACGAAATGGGGACATGACGTGGCATGCGTGACGAATGACTAATATCGAATGACGAGTAATCCCACCAGTTCCTGGCGAGTTGCTATCATCGGGGCAGGCGTGAGTGGCCTGTCGGCGGCTCATCGGTTGATCGAGTTGAGTGCGAAATCCGAACACCCAATGGAATTGATCTTGTTCGAAGCGGGCTCGCGCGTCGGCGGATCGATTCAGACCAAAAGCATTGGAAAATATTTAGTCGAAACCGGCGCGGACATGTTCGTAACCGACAAAATCTGGGCAAAGTCGCTTTGCGAACGTCTTGGCCTTCAAGATCGGCTGATCTCGACTGACGAACATTATCGCCGTTCGCTCGTTCTGAGAAAAGGCAAGCCAGTTCCTGTGCCTGAAGGATTCATATTGCTCTCGATGGCAAGTATGTGGTCCGTGTTGACGTCACCGATCTTCAGCCCGTGGGCCAAGCTAAGATTGGCTGCTGAGTATTTTGTGCCTCGCCGGATGACAGAAGGTGACGAAAGTGTTGCTAGTTTTGTCCGCCGGCGATTAGGACGCGAAGTATTGGACCGGCTTGTACAGGCGCTGGTCGGCGGTATTTACACGGCCGATCCGGAAAAGCTGAGCTTGCGTGCAACCATGCCGAGGTTTCTGGAGATGGAACGTGAATACGGAAGCCTAATCCGTGCAAGCAGACGTCGAGCAAACCAGCAACCACACCTCGCAATCCAGGGAAGCGGCGCCCGCTACGAACTGTTTATGACATTACAAGGAGGCGTTTCGGAATTGATCGAAGCGCTCAGTCAGCGAGTGACAAAGTCGGCAACGATTCGGTTTAACGAGCCAATCTCTACACTGACTAGCAACGCAGTCACTGGACGATATCAACTGAGACCCAACTCCGGCCTAATCGAGGAATTCGATGCGGTTGTCGTGGCTCTGCCATCCTATCAAGCGGCAGAACTTTTGAGTGGCTCTGGTGCGCCTAACCAGCAGCCCACCGCTTCGTCAGCCGCCCCGCTTGGCGATCTGCTACGAAAAATCGAATACTCGTCAACCGCCGTTGTCGCTTCGGGCCATAAACTTATCGACGTCCGTCATCCGCTGAATGCGTTCGGTCTGGTCATCCCGACCATTGAGAACCGTCAGATTTTGGCCGTTTCGTTCGCCAGCCGAAAATTCTCGGGCCGTGCACCCAACGACGGAGTACAACTGCGGACGTTTGTGGGGGGTGCGATGCAGCCTGAGTTATTGGACAAAACAGACGACGAAATTCTCGCAATTGTCCGTCATGAGTTGGCAGACACTCTCGGTGTCAGCGGCCACGAAGAATTCGCCATCGTGACCCGCCACCGCCACTCGATGCCGCAATATCATACGGGCCACATAGAACTGATCCAGCAGATCGAGAAACAACTGTCGATTCACCCAGGTCTGGCATTGGCCGGAAATGCCTATCACGGAGTTGGCATTCCCGATTGCATCCATAGTGGAGAAAAAGCAGCCGCACAATTACTCGCGACGCGTCTCCAAATAGAAACATCATCCCTTCAATCCTCGTCGTCGAGTTAAGGAAGATCGGTGGGCGGGACTTGCGAGAGTTTCTTTTTCTTGACCTACGTCACAAGATTATTCGTATTTTCCGAATCGATATTTTGACGTCGGGGCACAAATGGAATACGTTGTGCTGGAATAAACCAACGGGAAGAACTCTGATTCTTACCGGTTCGCTTGGTTCCGGCCAAAGTATCCGAAGTCGGCGCCGCTTTAGAATTAGATTTTTCCGAGTTGGATGTGAATGGAAAACTGATTTGGTTTCTGGCAGTCGCGATCTGTTTAGTTATGGAATCGACTCAGTTCGTTCCTGTCGTTACTGATGAAGTGGCGGTTGAAACCGGTTGACGGCCGTTCTGTTTCATTGACCGAAAATCAGGGATGAGAATACTCATTCCTACTTGCAGGTCGTTTGGACTTTTCAGGACGTTGCGATTGGCCTCATAGATTTTTATGAACTGCGTCGGATTGCCCAGATATCGCTTGGCTAACTTCGACAACGTGTCTCCCCGTTTCACACGATGGCGCCGCTGTTGAGCAGCTGCATTCGATGGTTTCAATTTCGGGTTGGGTTGCCTCTTAGCATCGGCGATCCACACTTCGTTGTGTTTCGGGATTGGAACCACCACGTTGTCCCACACAATTAAGTTTTCTGTTTCCATTTGCGCTGGCTTTACATCACTGGCTTTGCATCGTCGCACGTTTCGACGCCACCAGTCAAATACGGCCCCCGTAACTTTGTCGAACGTTTTGACGCCACCAGTCAAATACGGCCCCCATAACTTTTCCGCGATCTGATTGTCGACTTCCGCTGGATTCTGTAACACCGGAATCTCATCTTCTTCACTCGGTTCGTTGCGAAAAAACATAGCGGTTACGATCCCAATCAGCAGAATTGCAAATGCAAGTCCGACTTTTTGGTCCCTGCGCATATTCACATCTCCAATATATGTCAATGAAACGATTCTTATCTGTGGTATCGGACTGCACTGTAGAGCGAAAAAAGTGAGAGCGCCCGAAGGATGTACAAATCGGGCGATTTGCCGTGACTGATAACGGCTAACGGGATCGTGCGAAAGGTGCGGCACCCGTCTAAAACGGATCGAGTGACCTTTTCGAGAATTCCGGTTGGTCACGATGTGCAACGATTCTCAAAATCGAGGCCCGTGATGTGCTTCTTCGTCCTTGCCGATTCGTTTCGCATTCGTCATGCGACGGACGTTAATTCCACCTTCGATGATCCGTGGACGTGCAGGGCGAACATCAAATCACCTACACGGACTTCAAGATGAGCATTGCCAGCGGTGGCAATGTAAGTGATAGACTTTGGTCGTGGCCGTGCGATTTGATCGCTTCACTGTGCGAGCCGCCTTGATTGCCGATGTTACTACCGCCGTAGATGGCGGCGTCGCTGTTCAGCAATTCGGTGTAGTAGCCGGAGCGTGGCACGCCAATTCGATAACCTTCCCGTGAAACGGGAGTGAAATTACAGGCCACGACGACAAAATCGCATGGATCCTTTGCCGAGCGGGTAAACACGATCGCGCTTTGCCGCCAGTCGTCGTATTGGATCCAGGCGAATCCATTTGAGTCGCAATCCAACTCATAAAGTGACCGGTGATCACAATAAAGGCGATTCAAATCGCCCAAATAACGGCGCACGCAGTCGTGGTTGTGGTGGCCAAACAAATCCCAATCTAATTCGGAATTGCAGTCCCATTCCAGCCACTGGCCAAATTCGCCTCCCATGAACAGCAACTTCTTGCCAGGCATGGTGTACTGGTAACCATACAACAGACGTAGGTTGGCAAACTGCTGCCAAAGGTCGCCCGGCATTTGAGACAATAGCGACCGCTTCCCATGGACCACCTCATCGTGCGAAAGTGGCAGAACAAAATTCTCGGTAAATGCGTAGTTCATGCGAAATGAAAGGTCACTTTGGTGATGCGCCCGATGCACAGATTCGTGCTGCATGTACTGCAGCGTGTCGTTCATCCACCCCATGTCCCATTTCATGCTGAAACCAAGTCCACCTTCGGAAACCGGCCGAGACACGCCTTGCCAAGCCGTCGACTCCTCGGCAATCGTCAGGATTCCTGGAAATTTTCCGTGCAGAGCCGTGTTCATATCCTTTAGAAATCGGATGGCTTCTAGGTTCTCGCGTCCGCCATGCACGTTTGCGAGCCATTCGCCGTCTTCGCGCGAGTAATCGAGATACAGCATTGAAGCCACAGCGTCGACGCGCAAACCATCGATGTGATATACCTCCAACCAGAATCGGGCGCTGCTAAGAAGAAAATTTCGCACTTCGTCGCGCCCATAGTTGAAAATCAGCGTTCCCCAATCAGGATGATGCCCCTGCCGTGGATCTGCGTGCTCGTACAGGCACGTTCCGTCGAAGCGGCCCAATGAATGTCTATCGGTTGCAAAGTGAGCAGGTACCCAGTCAACAAGCACTCCGAGTCCAGCTTGGTGACAATAATCGACGAAGTACATGAAGTCATGAGGCGAGCCATGACGGCTAGTGGGGCTGTAGTAACCAGTCGTCTGATAACCCCATGAACCATCGAATGGATACTCGGTAACCGGCATCAATTGCAGATGCGTATAGCCCATTTCGCAGGAGTGGTCGACCAGCATATGAGCTAGTTCACGATAGTTGCAATACCGTCGACCGTCGACAGGGCGCTTCCACGAACCAAGTTGAACTTCGTAGATCGCCAACGGTCGCTCCAGCCAGTTGGTCGTTTCTCGTGTGACCACCCATGAATGGTCCTGCCACGAAAAATCTCTGAGATTGCACACGATTGACGCTGACTTGGGTGGCAATTCAGAGGAAAACGCAAAGGGGTCGGATTTCTCCAATATCTCTCCGCTATGCGAGCGAACACCAAACTTGTAAGTGTCACCGTGGCCGATGGAAGGCACAAAGCCGGACCAAATGCCGGCGTCGCTCGATCGCAGAAAATTTCGGCCATGAGTCCATTCGTTGCGATCGCATAACACTGAAACTTCCCGAGCGTTCGGAGCCCAGACAGCGAATCGCGTACCGGCAACGCCGTCAACATCATCCAGACGCGCTCCCAAAATGCGATACATCGAGCTGTGTGTTCCCCGCGTCATAGCTCATTTGTCCGACAATGTGAATAACGGTTGGTGCACTTGAGCGCAGTGCGGACCACGTCGCCAAGAACCCAACGACTGCTGGCGACCATCCTTGAGAAAAGACGATTCGTCCGTGATATATGAATTTCTCCTGAATATTCAAAACACGACCCGGTGAATGTTTCTAACTTGGAATCGTCCAGATGACAGACTCCAATGCTGTTTTCGACATTGACTCAGGACGGCTTGAAATAGTTTTGGAATCCAGGAGTTGCGCCGATAGGATGCGCGCTCACGAAACGTGGAAAAGAAAGGCACTCACAGAGCGGCCATTGACCAGGATGCCACCGTCTTGAAGACGCTCTGTCAACTTTTACAAACCAACTTGTTGGATGACATCCATCACGACTTTCATCGTTGGGTAATCGGCATATATAAGGCGCATCACCAGCATCCCGAAGATCAAAAATAATCTTTCTTCGAGATTCGTTATTCAGAAAGTCTGCTCGAGTGTTCCTGCCTGCGACGGAGTTCGCTGAAGAGTCGTCCGTAGGACCGATGACGTGTGTGGGGTGATCGGAATTCAGAATTCGACGAATGGATCGGGGACGGTTCATCCGAGCAATCCGCAGTTGGCACTTCATTCGATTGGTCGTGACAAGGAATGATCGGCGAAGCGTCGGACTCCGGCTGAACAATGTCGAATTGTTCGCCATCGCTGTAATCGGCTTCGTGATCGGTCTGCTCTGGTGTGCCAGCAGCCACTTTATCGATCATGGCTGGCGGTTCCGCTGCAATACGTTCAGATTTGATCTGATTCAAACGATCCACGAGCGATATCTGCGTATCGGGGCAAGTGTCGAGAACATTCGAGCTGATCTGCGCCCCAATCTCATCGCCACTGCCGAATGATTCGACGGCCAATTCAGATTGCATATCCAAATCGACCGTGGACGGCATTGATTCCGAGGCGCCGCTCGAGATTTGTTCGTTGATAATTTCGGAATCGTCGGTTAACGACTGACTTTCCAATGCCGTCAGTAACGTGTCTATCGACATCGAATGCTTGTGGTTCGTATCGTCAACCGTATTCACGTCGGCGCCCGGTTCATACGAAAGCGGGCGAGTGTAAAACCAACCATCGATCGCTTCGTCTAACAGCGGCATCATGCCGTCAATGATGTGATCTGGTCGGGGCATAGAAGTTTCAGATTCGTGTCCGCAGTCGATTTCTCGGCTCGTCACAGGATTGGATAGCTCTATCGTCTCATTTATTGGCTCAATCGATGGCTGAGCATGCGCCGGAATGTTCCAGACAGTGCCCGAGACGTTCTGCTTTTCAATCCCTGCATCCAACGTGGCATACGGATCATCAACAATTTCTTCCTCGAAACGAACCGTTTCAGGACCAAACGTCGAGACATCGCTGCCGATGTTCGCACCCTCGATATCAGAAGAAAATTGGACGAACTGATTAACCGAAGCAACTGGGGATTCGAATTCAACCTTGTGGAATCCACTAGGTTTAGAATCCGTGATTTGATCGCTTTGGATTTCAGCATCTTCGAGAACACTCGGCACGACTGGTTCGGCAACCGAAACGATCTCCTCAACCACCGGCAAAGTGGTTTCGAAAGAGGACACCAGTTCGTCGTCTGTTCGGACAGAATTCGTCTGATCTGAATCCAGATTGACGACCATTGCCTCTAGATTCTTCACGCTGTCAATTCCGTCGCTAGCAATATCGGCGAATTCCTGTTCGGTTGCCTGATTTGTGATTTTACAGTCCGGGCTGACATCGACCTCATCGCAAAGTGTCGGCTCAAATTCGACTTCGGTCGATGGAGTCACGCTCGACTCGCCCGTTTCCGATGAGAACAACTCATCTGCCGCACCAAATTCAATACTTGCAGCGGGCTGCTGAGCATTTTGACCGGAAGCATGTGCATCGGATGAGATGTCATAATCGCCATCGGAGTCGCCGGATCTACCTTCCGATGATGTTTCAATTGCTAGTGCCGATTTTTCTAAATCACCATCGAACGAGTCGGCGTGTCCGCTAGGACTGTCGGTTGACGTAGAGAGCTCGTTCCAGTGCAACGGCAATTGTCTAAGGTCGTCCAGCGCCGCACGAACCGTAGTAGCTTGGACCGGTTTTTGTTCAGTCGCATAGGCCAAGAGCAAACTGTGGTCACAAAGTTGGTTCAGACATCGTGGAGTGCCATCGCTAGCTTGACAGATGATTTCGACCGCTTCCGGCGAGAAGATCTGAGAAATATTACTCCCCGCCCAACTTAGGCGATGCGAGACATACTGAGTCGATTCTTGACGAGTCAGCGGTTCTAGACACACCTGTGCTCGAATGCGCTGGTTCAATGCGTCAAGATTCTGGTCGATAAGTTTTTCTTCCAACGACATTTGGCCGCTCAGCACCAGATGCACCAGTGGCTCACCGTCTTCCGCGAGATTGGTGATCGCCCGGATTTCCTCCAACAGTTTCTCGCTCAGCAGGTGTGCTTCATCAATAACCAAGACCATACCCTGCTTCTTGGGACGGACCGACTTTACCACCGTCATCAACTCGAGTCGCAGTTCCTGCTCGTCCATCCTGCTGTAGGGCTGCCCTAGCTCATACAGAATGGCTTGCAGCAATGAACGCGGCATCGCATAGTTCGCGTTGTTCAAAAAAACTGTTTCAAATGATTCGCTCAGTTCAGACACCAACTTCTGACAAAGCAGCGTTTTTCCAATCCCGGCCGTGCCGGTCAGAACGCCAATTCCCTGACCTCGTTCGACACACACCATCAGTTCGTCAAATGCTGCCTGGACTCCTTCGGCGGCGACGAAACAGCTTGGGTCGGGTGTCGCGGAAAACGGATGCCGATCCATGCCAAGAAAAGTTTCGTACATCATCAAAGACCTCGAAGGCCATAGTGAGTTAAAACCATCGGTGCAACGCGCCACAGCATGGTTCTCATCGAACTATTACAACCGGATTCTTTAGAATAACCACTACATTCCGGGGAATCGTGACAATGCAATTATGCAACGGTTCGCCGATGTGATCCAAGTACCCAGAAAATCCATCAGTCACGCTGTCAATGTGCCAAAACTAAATAGACTTGGCAGGTTTTATAGTTTTAAAGAGTCCCACTGGAAATAAATGAGCTTGTTCCGCAATGAACATCCGAAAAACATTCTCAACCGACCCTGTTGTTATTCACAAATGGTAGCGTCCTAATTACTCTACGGGGAAAAATCGGCTGCGCCGAAAGGTCAGAACCTAAAAATCCAGGCTGATACGCCTAGAATTTGGAACTTCAGTTATCCGAAACGATCGGAGGAAAAAGGGAGGTCCGTTACAAGACGACGATCATCGGTGATACCGTATTTCAAATTCGGCCTACTTCGGCCTACAGCGTTGATTTCATCACAAACAATTGTCAGATAGTAAGTTACGAAGACCTGGCAGCAACTCCTTTCCCTTCGCCAGTGAGTGTAGTAAAATTAAGTCATAGGTCGCCCCACGTCGATGGTGTGGGGCGATTGTTCGATTGCACTTCTGGCAATGCTTAAGCATGTCCCAAGCGACAATTGCATTCGCAAACCACGATCAAATCCGAACTCTGTTCGGAGCGCGAGATCAATACCTCCGCCAAGTACGTGATTCGGTCGGAATCGACGTAGTTCTTCGTGGTGACGAGTTGCATCTTCAAGGAGATCAAGCACAGATTGCTCGCGGTTTAGAAGTCTTTGCTGAACTACAAGCCATCATCAAAAAAAAGGGTCGCCTGAAAGCATCGGAAGTTCATCGCGTTCTGGATGAGCAATCAAATGGCGAGACATCGGAGTCAACGATCGAGCTTTACGAAAAAGCGAAGAACGTGTGTCCTCGCAGCCCTGGCCAAACCGAGTACGTCCGTGCCATCCGCAAGAATGATCTCGTCTTTTGCACTGGTCCAGCGGGTAGTGGAAAAACGTACTTGGGCGTCGCAATTGCACTTAATGCACTACGGCAGGAACAAGTTCGCAGAATCGTGTTGGTGCGTCCCGCCGTCGAAGCAGGTGAAAAGTTAGGATTTTTACCCGGAGATATTTTTGCCAAAGTAAACCCCTACCTCCGACCATTGTTGGATGCGCTAAGCGACATCCTGAGCTTCGAGCAGGTAAAGCGATACATAAAAAACGACGTCATCGAAATTGTACCGTTGGCGTTCATGCGCGGTCGAACGCTGAATGATACGTTTATCATTTTAGATGAGGCGCAAAACACCACAACCACGCAAATGAAAATGCTGCTGACACGAATGGGAACGCAGTCAAAAATTGTCGCAACCGGCGACACAACACAGGTTGATTTGCCGAGACACGTCTCGTGTGGTCTGATCGATGCCATCGAACGCTTGTCGAACGTGGAAGGAGTTGCGGTTGTTCAGTTGACGGAGCGCGATATTGTGCGGCATCGTCTGGTATCAGAAATTGTGCGTGCCTACGACCGAAAAAAACATGGCAAGACATCGCGGAAGAAATAAGCTAATGGAAAGTGATAGCGACGAGCCGATACGCTTGAAGTACAGAGCGACGGTAAGTTCTGTTTCCCGCAGAAAATCGGACCGGGTCCGATTCGCGTGAGTGAACAATCATGCCGCTGTTCGGCCACAAAAACCATAAGAGACTACGAACGTCGCGCTCTGCGACCATAGGTGCCTCGCTCACGCTTTCAGGACGATTGGACGCGGTCCTGCGCGATCGCAGCGTCTTGCTGAGACTGCTGCTGTGCTTAGTGGCCATACTGGCACTTGTGATTGCGGTTCAAGGCTGGAAGGCTCCGTTCATCTACCGGATTGGAGATCGTCCGGCGCACGGAATTCTTCCGAAAGCAAAGTCTAGTCGAATCGATCAAGAAAAAATGGATCGAGCCAGAGTTAAACAGACAGGTGGCAGTCCGACTGTCCCTGACGTGTACGAGCAAGGTCAACCGCCGGTGCTCGTACAGGCCGGGCAGGCGATTGATCGGGGTACACTAGAATTGCTTGAAGTCGAGTACAACGAGGCCGAGCGACACGTCTACTTTGGTCATCGTCTCTTGCGCATGTTAACTGTCTTTTTTATGATCGTGGTACTGGCTGTCCTGAACGGCTACTATTTGGTCTACAATGAACCGTCATTGGTGCACAATGCTAGACGGCTAAGCGTGTATCTAACCGTGATTGTCCTATCGGTTGCACTGGGCCGCGTGTTGTCGTTCGATCCCTGGCGGATGGAAGTGATTCCATTAATCGCCACCGTCATGGTGTTCGCCATTTCCTACAATCAGGTCTTGGCCACGCTGACCGCCTTTTCGTTGAACCTAATCCTGACGCTCTCGACCGTCGACAACATCGGACAGTTTGTTATCCTGATGAGCGTTTCGGCGACGGCAGTCATTCCCCTGTCTCGTGTTTCAACGCGATCAACGTTGATAAAAGTTGGCTTCCTGTCCGGCATAGTTTATTTTGCCGTTTCGTGGGGAGTCGGAATTTTGCAAAGTCAATCGCTCAACTCACTTTGGTTGGACCAGACTTTGCTGTTTAGCAGCTTGCGCGGAGCCGGTTGGTGTCTGGCGGCGGGATATTTGGTCGCAGGCAGTTTGCCGTTTATCGAATCGGCTTTCGGCGTCGTGACCGACATCAGTTTGTTAGAACTCAGCGACGTTTCACATCCATTGCTACAAGAGCTGGTACGACGGGCACCGGGAACGTACAACCACTCCATCGCTGTCGCGACCATCGGCGAAACCGCGGCAGACCGAATTGGGGCAAACGGACTGCTGGTCCGTGTCGGCGCGTACTTCCACGACATCGGCAAGATACTGAAGTCCGAATACTTCGTCGAAAATGTGATCGAAGGCACGGAAAGCCGGCACGAACATCTAGCACCCGCGATGAGTACGCTGATCATCATCGGCCATGTCAAAGACGGCGTTGATTTGGCCCAACAACACAACTTGCCACAGCCGCTAATTGACTTTATCAACCAACATCACGGGACGACCTTGGTTCAATATTTTTATCACGAAGCTTCGAAACAGTCTGCCTGCCAACCGGACCATAAAATGGACGCCGAAGAATCTTCCTTCCGCTATCCGGGTCCGAAGCCTCAGTCACGCGAAGCAGGCGTGATGCTGCTGGCGGACGCAGTGGAAAGCGCAAGCCGGACTTTGAGCGACCCAGCGCCGAAACGAATCGAAAGTCTGGTGCACGCAATCACTATGGAACGGCTATTGGACAGTCAGTTCGAAGAAAGCTCGCTCACGTTAAGCGAAATCCGGGCGATTGAAGAATCGCTGACCAAATCACTGATCGGTATTTATCATGGACGAGTGAAATACCCCGAACAACAAACCACGTGACGGAAATAATGTACCAGATCGAGATCGCCAACCCACAAAACGACTTAGATGTCGACGAATCGTTTCTGCTCGAAGTTGCGGAACGAACGCTCGCCGAAGAACAGGTCCAGTCCGCCACAATCAGCATCGCCTTGGTCGACAACGCCACGATACACGAATTGAATCGGCGATATCTGAATCAAGATTCCGTGACGGACGTGTTGAGCTTTCCTCTAAAAGACGCGACGACGCAACTGGTTGAGTCAATCGCACCAGACGACTCAATGGTAATTCAGCCGAAACAGCAGCCAGGCGACGACCACGTCGGGCAGATATCTGACCCGTCAAGCCGACTAGACGAAACATTCAAATCGCAATCGGATCAGATCCCAGATCGAGCCGATGATATCATCGACGGCGAAATCATCATTAGCGCGGAAATGGCCGCTGATGTGGCTGCCGAGTTTTTCTGGAGCCCTTGTGACGAACTAGTGTTCTATTTGGTGCACGGCTTATTGCATTTGTGCGGGTACGACGACCACTCGGATTCTGATTGCCAGGTTATGCGGTCTCGGGAACGGACGATCCTTGAACTTTGCGGCGTGACGATGCCTGCCCAATCGGCGACAAAAACCACTCAATTGCAATCGCCCAACCGAGTGTCAGGAGCACCAAGGTGACAACAGCTATGTCGCTAGTAATCGCAGGACTACTTCTTGTAATCGACTTTCTGGTCGCCGTGACCTGCTATAGCCTGCGCATTCTTTCGCACAACCGACTGGGCAAGGTGTGCCACAAGCACAATAACGAGACACGGTTTGGAATGATTCTAAACTGCCAGGAACGTGCCCAGCTCGCTGCCGAAATCGTCTACACTTTTCTGACTGTTACGCTGGCCGTGCACGTCACCGTACAATATGTTCTGTCGCGACCCGCACCCGAAAACTTCCTGGATTGGGTCACGTACACTGCTGTGGGTCTGCTGTTTTTTCTCGTGTTGTTGAGTGTGGTCGTCGTGTTCCCGTTGTCGATTGCACGCGTTGCGGGTGAATCGTTTTTGTTTCGTATCTGGCCAATCGTCAATAGTCTGGTCACCGTATCATTACCCGTCCTCTCGGTCGCTTGCCA
>Ga0310123_10001683_pt1 | contig 18214 bp, 12 predicted proteins | sample CB6_AW_1057_MG_FD_203505 | JGI IMG/M metagenome (GOLD analysis project Ga0310123, IMG submission 203505) | Marine microbial communities from Western Arctic Ocean, Canada - CB6_AW_1057 | ecosystem: Environmental > Aquatic > Marine > Oceanic | place: Canada: Western Arctic Ocean | collected... | reverse complement strand
ACAATTTCTACTTTGGGAGCGCGCACCTGGGGACCTGTCAGTTTCTGTTCGGCGACGGGCACGTGGCGGCCCTTAACGTAGAGATCAGCACAACGGTACTCGGCTATTTGGCCACCAAAGCCGACGGTGAGGTGGTCCGTGACGATGAGTCCTGATGCGCTTTGCATAAAGCTACGAAAAAGGTTCGTGCAATCGCCTGTGGTATCTTTTCAAACGCTCGCCACAACCTTGAGCCGATACCCTGACGTTAGTGTCACCATCGTGTGAATTTCGAATGTCGAACAAGGAATTTCGAATGTCGAGTTGGCTCGTAAGCTTGCATTTTGCACTTCGTCACTTCCTCATTCGAAATTCCTTGTTCGACATTCGAAATTCAAATGTTGGCCTGCTCGTGTTTGATAAGATGCCGCTTGTGAGAGCCGCCATCGCCCCGTCGCTGTCGATGGTTGCGGTTCTGGCCTGCGGATGCGGGGACGACGGGCGCCGACCTACCTACCGGACCGAAGGCACGGTGACGCTCAGCGATGGGGCGCCCCTGTCCGAGGGATGGATCGAGTTTCAATTGGCAGACGATACCAGGGCGCCCACGGCCAAGGCCAGGATCCAGCTGGACGGCCGCTTTGAACTCGGCACCTATGCTGAGGCGGACGGGGCCATCGAAGGCCTGCATCAGGCACTGATCCTGCCACCCTTTCCGCCGATTGCCGACCCCGGACGTGCGAACGCCACGCCGCCTGATCCGAAACGGTATCCCCAAATCAACCCGCGATACCGAAGCTATAGGACTTCCGGCTTGAAGTTCACCGTGACGTCAGAACCGTCCAAGAATCGTTTCGAGGTCCGCTTGGAGGACTGAGGTAACCCGCAATTAATAATCTACCCAGGGGCGTGGGAACCGGACGCTAGCGCGTGGCGGCTGATCCGGGATCAGCCGCAGGGCGCTAGCCCACGGTTCCCTGACCAATCGGGTAGATTATTAATCGCAGGTTACCTGAAGAAAGAGCATGCGATGCAACACCAACCCACCCGACGCGGTTTCTTGAAGACCACGGGTGCCGTCGCCTGGGGAGCGGGGGGGGCAACGCCGTTAAGGTTTTGGCGTACGCCACGGGGGTAGCAAGTCTGTAGGACGGATTGGCCAAGTCGTGAGAAAATTAACCATTCTCAAAAAATTAACCAACGACTTGGTAATCCGTCCATTGTGCGTCATTTCGCTTATCAAACCGTCCATTTGCGCTGGCGTCGCACGCTTGCGGCTTGGTTGGTGGTGGAATGGATATTCAGCTCAATTGCGCGTATTGACGGATTACCAAGTCGTTGGTTAGTTGTTTGGCCATGGCAACGTTTCTTGGCGGACGGGCCAATCCGTCCTACATTTGTAACTTTCAAATCCTTAACGGCGTTGCCCTTCGGGGCGATCTAAAAGTACACGAGTTATGAAACGTAGTTTAGTCCTTTTCGCGTCCATTCGCGGGCGAATCTGTTATCAGTTTGAGTAAGGAGGCAGATGAATGCTTCGTTCTAAATTCGCAATCTCCCAATCCGGGTTCGTGATCGTCCTGCTTGCCGCGATAGCGTTCTGTGCAGCCGAGTCCTGTCCTGCTGCAACCGCGTGGTGGGACCGCGGGAAGATCCGCTTCTTCTGGGGTTAGTCCCATCACTTTCACCAGGCGGGTGTAACCGACGACAAGTTGATGGAGTCGCTGTCAAAAGTAGGGGCGACCGTCTATGTTCTGCAGATTAATTCAAAGGCCACCGTTACCGACCAGCTCCGACGCGCCGCGGAGGCCAAGAAACATGGTTTACATCCCTTCGGGATGCTCTACGTGTCAAATCTTCCGGCCATCGCCCAAAAGCTCGACGGGCCCTTGGCGGTCGATGCCGAGGGCAACAGCAGTCCGAACCTTCCCGATCCGTTCTTCAAGCCGTCCTACGAGGAGTGGTTTCTTCGACCGACGCTGAAGATGGCGAAGAGCGGACTTGTGGACGGTTTGCATTTTGACTGGGAGTTCTACGGCAAGCGAGGCGAAGGACGCGAAGTCTACAACGACGAGTATTTCAACGCTTTCCTCAAGAGCCAAGGGATCTCCGAGGGCGTGCCTGTGACGCAGCGGCATCGGTGGCTGGTGGACGGGAACCTGTACAACGCATACCTTACCTTTTTGCGCGATCTCACAGAGGTGATGTTCCGCGACTTTGCTGACAAGATCCGCAAAATCAAACCTGATTTTATCTTTTCCTCTTACGATTCTTTCACCGGCAGCCTCGATAATGGCGGATGGAGATCGTCGGCCATCACCGCAGGACTTCACCGTCCGGAGGCCCCGAATTTTGTGGTCGATCCACGCCACTACTGGGATTACGGTGCCGCTCCTTGGTGGGACAGCACCTACAGCTACCATCAAAAGCTCGGCTACAAGCATATCGCGGGAACGTATGACTGGCGTTTGTTCGGTGGGCGTCCGGACACCCAAATCAGTGCTACCCGGTGGATGGTTGAGAACGCCATTCACAGCGATGGCTATTGGGTTTGGACGGAACGCGAGTTCGGAACTTACGAGTGGCAAGCTTTTGCGGCCGCTGATCGCCTGATCAAGGGCTTCGAGCGGAAGGTTGGCAAATTCCAGCTCCATGGTACACAGGACATTCGATCGGTGACGACGGTCGAGAGGTCGGGAAATCCCGAGATAGACCGCAAGGTCAAGCAGCGCACCTACCACTTAGACGACGAACATCTGGTGATGATCGACAACGTCGACTGCTTCCGCCCATTGCAAGTCCGCGCGCGATTCCCATCGCTTCCGGCGGGCAGCCAATGGACGGTTCAAGATCCGATGACGGATCTCTTTTTCAGTTACGACGGCGTTTCGGCTGAGTGGGATGCTAAGCAACTTCTAGATGGCTTGGTGTTCCCAATGTAGAAGCGGTCGCAACAGTTCCTCTTGCTCTCCCCGGCAAACAACATCCTCCGCGTGCCGCAAACAGACTTGGTACCGACACAGACGGGGATACCTGTCCTTAGCAAAAACTCCGTCCCCCTTTGCCTGGCAAGGATTTACGTCATTTGCAGCGGCGCCGTCGTAGCAGCTAAAATACCCGATTTCGTAGGTTCGTAGCGAGTCCCTCATGGGTGTCTGGAAGACGATCGCGTGGTTTCTGCGGGCATTGCTCGTGCCAAAGTGTCGCTTGGCGGTGGAGAATCTAACGCTGCGTCAGCAGCTGGCTGTATACAACCGATCCAGCAAACGGCCGCGGCTGCGACCACGTGACCGCGTATTCTGGGTCTGGTTGTCCAGATTGTGGCACGATTGGCGCTCCACACTGGTTATCGTCAAGCCAGATACGGTGGTTCGTTGGCACCGCCAGGGTTTCCGGTTGTATTGGAGGTGGAAGTCCAAGAGGGGTCGACCGGGACGGCCACGAATCGAACAAGAAGTCCGAGACTTGATCCGACTCATGTCGCGAGAGAATCCGACCTGGGGCGCACCACGGATTCAATCGGAACTTACTCTGTTGGGATACGTGGTCGCCGAGAGAACCGTCGCCAAGTACATGGTGCGCACCCGAAAGCCGCCTTCCCAGAGCTGGAAAACGTTTTTGGACAATCACCTGACCGAACTGGCAGCCATCGACTTTTTTACAGTGCCGACTGCGACATTCCGTGTGCTTTACTGTTTCGTGGTCCTGCGACATGATCGACGCCAGGTGATTCACTTCAATGTTACAGCGCATCCCACCGCACAGTGGACGGCCCAGCAGATCGTAGAGGCCTATCCGTTTGACGAAGCTCCTGGATATCCAATCCGCGACCGGGACAGTATTTATGGAGACAAGTTCCGGAAACGGGTCAAAGGCTTGGGCATCGACGAGGTTCCGATTGCACCTCGTTCACCTTGGCAAAATCCTTATTGCGAACGATTGATCGGATCTATTCGCCGAGAGTGCTTGAATCACATGATTGTGCTGGGCGAGGTGCATCTGAAGCGCATCTTGAGTTCCTACTTCGACTACTACCATCATGTGCGGACACATCTATCGCTGGATCGCAATTCACCGGTCCCGCGCGAAGTCGAACCACCAGATGATGGTGACGTGATCGGCATCCCTCAGGTAGGAGGCTTGCATCATCGTTACGCAAGAGCCGCGTGAAACCTGACACGGCTTTTTCTTGTGTGTGTCATCCCTTGAAAGCAAAGTGCTCATGCACGACAGCCATGCGGCAAGAATATCCTCCCGTCCAAGGCCTCTCATTGTCTGGAGACCAGCGTCCAGGATACAAGATCACCAATTGCGACCGCGCTACATTTTGCGGATGGAGTTTTTGCTAGGGACAACCGCCGCAGGATACCGAGTTGCAGTTTCCACACTCGGTGGGAGCGTCCTAAGGTCCGGGCGGGCGCCATACTGCGCCTCAAAAAGGGTCGATTTTCGAAGCGATTTTTCATTCACCGCTGACGACGAAGTCCACGAGGTAAGAAAAGACGCAGGGCCACTTTTCCCATCCCAACGACCCGCGGGGTCAGGCCCGAACCGACCCACAGAGAGGCTAATCCTGTCCTGCTGCTGGTCACGCGATGATCTCTTTGATGACCTTCCCATGAACGTCGGTCAGGCGAAAGTCTCGACCACTGTAGCGGTAGGTCAGCCGTTCGTGGTTCAGGCCCATTAGGTGCAGGATCGTGGCGTGCAGATCGTGGACGTGGACGCGGTTTTCCACGGCGGTACAGCCGAAGCAGTCGGTGGCTCCGTAACTGATGCCACCCTTGACTCCGCCGCCGGCCATCCAGACGGTGAAGCCGTAATGATTGTGGTCGCGCCCCGTTTGCTTTTCTGAGGTCGGGGCCCGGCCAAACTCGCCGCCCCAGATGACCAGGGTCTCGTCAAGCATACCGCGCTGCTTCAGGTCGATTAACAGCGCCGCGATGGCCTGATCGCAGACCGTGGCCAGTCCGGCATGCTTGGTGATATCCTTGTGACCGGAATCCCAGCCGATACCCTCGGCGTGATCGATATTCGAGGTTGAGACCTGCACGGTGCGCACACCGCGCTGGACTAGGCGTCGGGCCAGCAGGCAGGCCTGGCCGTATTCGCCGTCGCCGTAGAGATCGTGCGTGGCCTTCGTTTCGCGACTCAAGTCGAACGCCTCCGGCACAGCGAATTGCATGCGGAACGCCAGCTCCATCGCCTGGATGCTGGCTTCGAGATCGGCGTCGTGCTGTTGCCGATTCAGGTGAAGCTGGTTGAGCTGAGCAAGCAGATCAGCTTGCTCACGTTGGGCGGCCCTGGGAAGGAATTGGCTCTTCAGATTGGCCAGGATGTTGTCCGGGTGCATTCTGCCGGTCTGCACGTAGCAGCCCGCATAGGCCCCGGGAAGAAAGGCGTTTCCCCAGTTCGCCGCCTTGCCGCGGGGTGGGTCGCGTGGGCTGATAGCCACGAAGCCCGGTAAGTTCTCGTTCATCGTGCCCAGTCCATACACCAACCACGAACCAAGGCTGGGCCGGGTCGGCTGGAGATGGCCGAGGTTCATCATCAGGATCGCCCCGGCGTGCTCTGGAATGTCGGTGTGCATCGAGTGGATGAAACAGATGTCATCGACCACCCCAGCGACGTGGGGAAAGATGCTGCTGACCCACTTTCCGCACTGGCCGTGTTGCTGGAAGGGGAAATACGATGGCACCAACCCCTCCGCTGTGTTGCTGAGCGTTATGCGATCGACCAGCTTGGGGCGCTGGCCGGCGTACCTCTTGATATCCGGCTTGTAGTCGAACGTGTCGACGTGGCTCGGCCCACCCGGCATGAAAAGCTGGATGACGTGTTTTGCTGTGGGCGTAAAATGCGGCGCCTGCGCGTCCGAAGGTGAAGCCCCGACCGTGGCCGCCTGGGCCGACGAACCGAGCAGGCTCGATTCCGCGCACATTCCGGTCAGGCCGAGCGTTCCAAAACCGGCCCCCATCCGTCGCAGCATTTCCCGCCGCGAACAGGGCATCAGAAGGTCTTGAGCTTTCATGGATTTTGTTCCAGTAAATCGCAGGACCTGGCTCTCGCTTTGGATCCCATACGACGTGTAAAAAAGGGCCGGTCCGGCTAAAGGTTTATGTCCTTTTCGTATCTCTGAGTGTTCAAACAGAGCGTAACGTTTCACTGCACATACATCAATTCATTGGAGCCCAGCAAGACCTGGGCGTAACGTTGCCAGGGGGTGAGCTTCAATTCCTCCTTCTCCGCGCCGCCGTTGAGAAAGTCGAGGCCGAGTTGTTTCTCCTGTTCGGCCGGCAGCCGCCCGTAGAGCAGCACGTAAGCCCGTTCGATCCGGGCCGGGCCGGCCGATGCTTCCTTCTCCAAACGCGCCGCCAGCGCCTGGGCCCGCTCGGTCATGAAAGAACTATTCAAAATGAACAAGAACTGCTGGGGGGTGATGGTCTTGGGTCGCTTGGCGATGGTGGCCCGCATGAGGGGAAAGTCGAACATCTGCAGAAACTCGTCGGGGGCGAACTGGTCTCCATTGCGGCTGACCTTGAAATAAATTGTGCGGCGGCGGCTGTTGGTATCTGTGATGGGGTCCCCGCCGATTATGCGGTCCAATTCGCCCGTGACTGCCAGCATCGCATCGCGCCATGCCTCGACGTCCAGCCTGCGTGGATTCATCCGCCACAGTAGCTGGTTGTCGCCGTCGATGTTTAAGGCGTGTTGGTCGAAACGGCTGCTCATCTGGTAAGTCGCCGAATGCATGATTTTGCGATGCAAGTCCTTAACAGACCAGCCCGACTGGACGAAATCGGTCGCCAGCCAGTCGAGTAGTTGCGGATGCGTCGGCTGTTCGCCCAGGACGCCGAAGTTGCTGGGCGTCCGCACGATCGCCTTGCCGAAATGGTGCATCCAGACCCGATTGACGAACACCCGGGCGGTGAGCGGATTCTGCGGATCGGCCACCGCTTCGGCTAGGTCCAAACGACCGTCTCCCCGGTTGAACCGGGCTGGATTGTTGCCCGCGAGGATTCGCAAGAAACGACGGGGCGCCAATTCGCCCGGCCTCAGTAGATTGCCGCGAACGGCGACCTTCATATCCTTGCCTTCATGCAATACACCGGCGATGGAGTAATAGTCCTGTTGTGGAATCGGATCGAACTTGTGATCGTGGCAGCGGGCACAAGACAGGGTCAGGGCGAGCAAACCACGGGATAAGGTGTCCACACGGTCGTCGAGCGTTTCGCCTTTGGCCTGGGCTGTACTGTCCGGGTCGCCACCATCGCTCTTGTAGTTCGGGCCGAGATCCAGAAAGCCCCTGGCCACGTCGTCGCCTTGAGGGGTTCGGTTGCCGGCGAGTTGCTGCATGACGAACTCGTCATACGGCAGATCCCGATTGAAGGCCTCAATCACCCAGTCGCGGTACTTCCAGGCATCTTTCTGCTCGTCGTCATTGGTGGAACCACCCTTACCCTCGCTGTATCGGGCGACGTCCAGCCAGTGCCGACCCCATCGCTCGCCGTAATGCGGCGACGCAAGTAGGCGGTTAATCGTTTCCGAAATGGCCGCCTGGCGGTTCTTCTGCAGGGCCGCCACAAACTGTTCGACTTCGTCCGGCGTCGGCGGCAGGCCGATAAGATCGAACGACAATCGCCGCAAAAGCGTCCGGGCGGCGGCGGGATCGGCGGGTTCGATGCCGGCCGCCTCGAGCCGGGCCAGTACAAAATAGTCGATCTCGTTTTGCGGCCAGTCCGTGTATCTCACCATAGGGGGTGCTGGTTGTTTGACCGGCCGGTACGCCCAATGCCCGTGCCGCAGCGAGTTCCAGTCGTCTTCCGATTGCGGTGCGTTATCCGCCGTGGCGCCTTGTGCAACGTTCTCTGCCGGCCACGGCGCGCCGAGCTGGATCCATTCCACCAGGATGGCGATCTCCGTGTCGGCGAGCTTGCCTTCAGGCGGCATCTTCAGCGATCGCCGCTGCACGGCATCGACGAGTAGACTATCCTCGGGCTTGCCGGGGATGACGGCCGCCCCGGAATCTCCGCCGGCCAGCGCCCCGGCACGACTGTCGAGCCGCAGGCCACCCTTGAGCTTAGTGGCATCGGCACTATGACAGGAATAACAATGTGCCGCCAGCAATGGGCGAACCCGCGTCTCAAAGAATTCAATGTCGGGCGCGGCAAACTGCTGCTCCGCTTCTGCGGCTTTCCCCGCGCCGGGCGCCTCCATACACTTGCCGACAAGCAGCAGCGAAATCAGGATGCCGATCACATGGCGGGGGCGACGCATAGCCTACGATTCTACACTACGGCCCGCACGCTTGCCGCGCCTACTGATAAAATGGGGTCCAGCCCCAGGCGGTTATTCCAGTGGAGTGGTCCGATACAAAAAACGTCCAGTGGAAGACGCCCCTTCCGGGAATGGGGATCTCCAGCCCGATCATCTGGCAGGACCGCATCTTTATTGCTGCCGCAGAGCGGCAGCGCCCCGATCAACTCCACCTGCTCTGTAATTCAAGGAAGAATGGCTCGGTGCTCTGGCATCGCCGCTGGTGGGGTACCGCCCCCACTCGCTTTCATTCCAGCAAGAGCAGCATGGCGAGTCCCACACCGGTTACCGATGGTAGGTCCGTCTATGCCTTCTACGGCACCGGCGACCTGTTCTGCGTTGACCTTGAGGGCAACCAGCAGTGGCATCGATCGCTGGCAACAGAGTATGGCAGATTCGAGAACCGTTTCTCGGCCACGAGCTCACCGTTGATCTACAAGGACCTGGTGATCCTTCAGTGTGATCACTACGGACCCTCCTACCTGCTGGCCATCGACCGCCGGACCGGGAAGGACAGCTGGAAGCAGGATCGTCCTGGCAAGTGGCTCAGCTGGTCGTCGCCCCGGCTGATCCAGGTCAACAAGCCTGGCAAGGGGCAACCGGACAGCGAGCTGGTCGTCACCGGCTCTCTTTCGATCGACGGACTCGACCCGCAGAACGGTACGCCGGTCTGGACCGTCGGCGGCATGCGTCGAGAGTGCATCCCCACGCCGGTAATTGCAGACGGTGTGCTTTACGCGGTCAGTGGTCCCAAGGGTCCCTCGCTGGCCATCCGGCCGGGCGGCCGGGGGGATGTGACAGGGAGCCACGTGATCTGGGAAAACCCCCGCGGGGCACCCTTTGTCCCCAGTCCAATCCTGATGGGTGATTATTACTACCTGGTCGACGACCAGGGAATTACCACCTGTTTGCGAGTCGACAACGGTGAACGGGTCTGGCAGAAGCGGCTTACTGGGGCCTACACGGCATCCCCAGTGGCCACTAGCAGTCACATCTACTTCACCAGCGAAAGCGGTGAAACCACCGTTATCAAGGCCCACGTGTCGACCTACGAGCAGGTCAGTCGTAACGAGCTTGGAGAAGCAGTATTTGCTTCTGCAGCCGTTACCAGCAGGCACCTTTTGATCCGTACGACCGGGCACCTGTGGTGCATTAGCAGCCCCTGAAAAAAAGTGTTTTTTTGCCTGAAAACAACGAAGTTGACTCCCCGCCCACCCTCTCCGTAGACTCTAGGTAGGAGAATCAACAGGGCGAATGGAACGGCGCCTCGATTCTCACTTTCGGTGATCTTCACAGTCGTTGGAAAGACGTGATGCTTCGCGTGAACCATATTACCTCGACCGCATTGGCAGGCATCCTGTTGCTGGTACAGGGCGTCCTTTCGGCTGCGGATCCGCCAACTTTTGAAGAGGACATTGCCCCGCTGCTCAAGCAGCATTGCAGCAAGTGTCACAACCCCCAGGCCCGCAAGGCAGAACTGGATGTCAGTAGCGCCCAGGGACTTTTCAGTGGCGGCGAATCGGGACTCCCGATCGTCCCAGGCAAGCCGGACGAGAGCCTGCTCTGGGAGATGCTGCACGATGAACTGATGCCCCCCGAGGACGAACCGCCGCTCAAGAAAGAAGAGCTGGAGACTTTCCGCCGCTGGATCGAGGCAGGCACACCCTTCAAGGACAAGACCGATCCGGCCACACTGCTGGCGGCCGGCGAGGTCAACCAGCACGACATCCAGCCGATCATGCTTCTTCGCTGCACCGCCTGCCACGGGCTGCGGCGCAAGGAAGCAGATCTGGACCTGCGAACTCGCCAGAGCATGCTCACCGGTGGCAAGTCGGGACCGGCGATGGTGCTGGGAAAACCGACTGAGAGCCTGCTGCTCAAACGCATCCATGCGGGCGAGATGCCACCCAAGGAAAAGCTGATCGTGGCCGGGGTCAAGCCGGTCACGGAGGCGGAAATCGAGAAGCTCCGTCGCTGGATCGAACTCGGGGCGCCAACCATTGAGCTGCTGCCCGATGTCCCTACCAGCGACCCTGACCCGCTGGTCACGGCAGAGGATCGCCAGCACTGGTCCTTCCAACTCCCCAGCGAGCCAGTCATCCCGACACCCCGGGACCGCACCCTGGTCGACAATCCCATCGATGCTTTCCTGCTCGAGAAACTCAACGAGCAGGGTCTCAGCTTTTCGCCGCAGGTGGACCGTGCCACGCTGCTGCGGCGGGCATCGTTCGACCTGACGGGCCTGCCCCCCACACCCGCACAGGTGAAAAAGTTCCTTTCCGACGATCATCCGCTGGCCTACGAGCGGGCGATCGAGCAGCTTCTCGCCTCGCCCCATTACGGCGAACGCTGGGGCCGCTTCTGGCTGGACGCGGCTGGCTATGCCGACTCGGAAGGAAAGCGGAGTGCTGACCCGGTACGGCCCTTTGCTTACCGTTACCGGGACTACGTGATTCGAGCATTCAATGCGGATAAACCCTATTCACGTTTTTTGCAGGAGCAACTCGCAGGTGATGAACTGGCCGATTACACCGACCCGGAGAAGATCACACCCGAGATTGTCGACAACCTGATTGCCACCGGTTTCCTCCGCATGGCACCGGACGGTACCGGGTCGGATATCGTTAACCGGGTTCCCGAGCGAATGGAAGTGGTCGCTGATGAGCTGGAGATCTTTGGTTCCACGGTGCTGGGCCTGACACTCAAGTGTGCCCGCTGCCACAGTCACAAGTATGACCCCATCCCGCAGCGGGATTACTACCGCCTGGTCGATATCTTCAAGGGGGCGATGGATGTCCATGACTGGCTCAAGCCGGTGAGCGTCCAGGGGCAGAGTGACAGCAAGGTCCCGTCACGTTTTCTCGATGTGCTCTCCGTGGAGGAACGTCAGCAGATCGAAGAGCATAACCAGAAGGTACAGTCCGAGATCGACACGGCCCGCAAGCCGCTTGAGGATCTTGCCCTGAAGCTTCGTGCCGAGCACAAGGCAACCCAGCTGGCCGCCATCCCGGAACAGATCCGCGCGGACGTCGAGGCAACGCTCTCGATCAAGGAGGGCAAGCGCAGCGAGGTCCAGAAATACCTTGCCGGTAAGTTCGAGGCCCAGCTGCAGCTGACCGACAAGCAACTGGAAGCGAACAAGGAGTACAAGCAGCTTAACACCGAGGTCACCGCGGTGATCCAGGGCTGGCAGTCACAGCGCAGGGTGGTCCCTCGCATCCGTGCCCTCTGGGACCGTGGCGAGCCCTCGCCGACCTACATTTTCCGCCGAGGCGACCATCGCCTTCCTGGACGGCTGGTAGGCCCTGGCCTGCCAAGTGCCCTGACCAATGGACAGACCCCCTTCGAGCCGGCGGAGTCGTGGGAGGGTTCAGGAAAAACCGGTCGGCGGCTGGCCCTGGCAAACTGGCTGATCGAACCCGGTCATCCACTCACCTCACGAGTCATGGCCAACCGGATCTGGAAGCATCACTTTGGCGAGGGGATCGTGCGATCCCTGGACAATTTCGGCAAGCTTGGCACCCCCCCCTCGCACCCGGAACTGCTGGACTGGCTGGCCCTGCGATTCGTGGAGTCGGGCTGGAGCATCAAGCAGATGCATCGCCTGATGATGACATCACGGGCCTATCGCCAGGGATCGACGATTACCGATGAACTACTGGAAAAAGACCCGGAAAACTCGCTCCTGACCCGCATGCCACTTCGCCGCCTGGATGCCGAGGAGGTACGGGACTCGTTGATCCATGTCAGTGGCGAACTGAGGGAAGAACCATTCGGCCGCCCGGACCAGGTGGATGTGCGCAAGGACGGGCTGGTGACCGCGATCAGCAGCGGCAACGGGTACCGTCGAAGCGTCTACCTGCGGCAACGCCGCAAGGAAATGCCAACTTTCCTGGAGACCTTCGACCTGCCCCAGATGAACCCCGCCTGCCAGGCCCGGGCCAACTCGAATGTTGCCCAGCAGGCACTCTACCTGCTCAATAACACGATGGTCCGATCGCTGGCCGAGTCCTTTGCCCGCCAGGTGAGCGAGCAGACAACCGATCCGAGCGAGCGGATAGAACAGATCTACCTTGCCGCCCTGGGACGGTCTGCCAACGACGAGGAACTCGAAAGGGGCCAGGCGATACTGCTGGACCTGGAAAAGGCCTGGCGAGAAGAACTTGAGAGCACGCAGCAGCCGCTCGACGAGGCAGGCCAGAAGGCCCTGGTGACATACTGTCACACGATCTTTAATACGGCCGAATTTCTCTACGTCGACTAGGCTATACTGGATGACACCTTGAACCCGACGGGAAAAGAAGACGATGTCAACGGACAAGCATCCTGAGCTCCACCGGCGAAGTTTCTTTCATCGCGCCGCCGATGGTCTGCAGGGAGCTGCCCTGGCGTACCTGGCGACCAGCGAGTTGACCGGTAAATCGACGCTGGCTGACGAGGGCGAACTGTTGCCTGCCACCGGAGGTCCCCGCCGGGGATACGACACCCTCCCCCGCAAGACCCACTTCCCCGCCCGCGCCAAGGCAGTCATCCAGTTGTTCATGAACGGCGGGCCCAGCCAGGTTGACCTGTTTGATCCTAAGGAAAAACTGGACAAGCACCACGGCGAGTCTTATTTCGCCAAGATCGCGCAGGATGTCTCCTCTCCCCAGTCCGCCGGGGGACTGATGCGAAGCCCCTTCACTTTCAAGCAACATGGGGAAAGCGGTACTGTCGTCTCCAACGCCATGCCCCACCTGGCAAAGCATGTCGATGACATCGCCGTGATCCGCTCGATGTTCAACTCCCATCCCAACCACGAACCGGCACTGTTCAAGATCCATTCCGGCCGGCTGCTTCCGGGGCGACCCTCGATGGCCGCCTGGGTTGTCTACGCTTTGGGGAGCGAGAACCAGAACCTGCCTGCCTACGTCGTCCTGGATGATCCGCTGGGCCTGCCGGTCAATACCGTGCAGAGCTGGCAAAGTGGTTTCCTGCCTCCGCTTTACCAGGGCACTCGAATTCGCAGTACCGGATCTCCCATTCTCAACCTGAATCCGGAAAAGCCAGATCCGCCCCGGGTGGCCCAGTTGCAGCGGGAGCTACTCCGTACGATCGACCAGATTCACCGGCGAAAACGGCCCAACAGTTTGCAGCTCGATGCCCGCATCAGCAGTTATCAGCTGGCCGGCCGCATGCAGTTGGAAGCGACTGACGCGCTGGACGTGAACCAGGAAACCCAGGCGACACTGGATGCCTACGGGGTCGGCAAGGAACCGACCGATTCCTATGCCCGCCGCTGCCTGATGGCCCGGCGGCTGGTGGAACGGGGAGTGCGATATGTGCAGCTCTACATTAACGCACAGATCTGGGACAATCACACCAATCTGAAAAACTCGCTGGAAGCTGCCTGTGGCCGAACCGACCAGCCCGTGGCGGCGCTCCTGCAGGATCTCAAGCAGCGTGGTCTGCTGGACGACGTGCTGCTGATCTGGGGTGGTGAATTTGGGCGGCTACCGATTGCCCAGGTCAACAACAAGAAGAACACCGCTTCGGCAGGCCGGGATCATGGCCCCCGTGGCTTTTCCATCTGGATGGCGGGCGGTGGGATCAAGCCGGGAATCACTTACGGGGGAACCGACGAGATCGGCTTCGCCGCCGAGGAGAACCCGGTCAGCATCGCCGACTGGCATGCCACCATCCTGCACCAGCTGGGACTCTACCACGAGGATCTGTTCTTCGAGCGGAACGGCCTCAAGGAACGGCTGACCGACACCTTCAAGCCGCGAATCGTCAAGGAAATCCTCAGCTAGAGGTTAGACGGCTGTGCCTATTAAAGGTTAATAACCCCTAACCTCTCACTATCCGGTACGGGGCCGGGTCGATCGAAGGCTGCTCGCCATTGACCAGCTCCGCTACCAGTTGTCCCGTGGCCGGGGCCATCGAGAGTCCCAGCATGTTGTGGCCGGCAGCTACCCAGGCATTCTCCAGTCCCGGCAGCCGGTCGATAAAGGGCACTCCGTCACTGGTCATCGGCCGCCAGCCATACCATTCTTCCTCCACCGGGTCACAGTAAGGCTCTGGAAGATACTCTTCTGCCGCCCTTCGCAAGAGCTGCAGACGGCGTGGCTTGATCCGCGTGTCATAACCGTTCAGTTCCATCATCGATCCCAGCCGGTACCCGGAGACCATCGGCGTTACCGCCACCTTGTGCTGGACAAACAGCAGCGGGATCGAGGGGCACGGATCTGGGCGTGGCATGGTGATCGAGTAGCCCTTGCCAGGCTGGATCGGCAAGCGGTAACCAATCTGCCGGGCCAGCAGCGGCGTCAATGCTCCGGTGGCAACCACCAGTCCATCCAGTTTCATTTCATCCTGCCCGGCAATCGCCGCCACGACGCGTCCCTGTTCACAAACCAGCTCTTTCAGTTCACATTCTTCCTGGATCTCGACCCCCTGCTCCTCCAGGTGGGTCCGCCAGGAGCTCATCAGGCGGTCGGGGCTCCCACGAACACCCGCTGCATGGTATTTGTCTCGAGGTGCACGACCTGAATCGTGTCACCATCGGCAACTCCCGCCTGATTCGGCGGGCGGTCCAGGTACATCGACGTGATCAACACCGCCGCGTTTGTTGACAGGCCAGGAATGAGCGCCCCCATACTGAGCATCATGGCGATGCTGACCCAGAATCCCGGCCCGGGCTTGGTGCGCATGAATCCGGTGAACACAGGCTCTCCGGTATACAGCGCGTAGCGACCGCACTCGACGTTGTAGAATACCTGGCACAGGATGGCGACCGTCGCGATCCACATCAGGCCACCGTCATATTGCGCGGTAATCGCGGGCCCAAACAGCCATTCGCCGCCCCCGATCTGAATCCCGCACATCACGATTCCCGGTCCGATGAACCCCCGCAGATTGCGCAGGCCCAGGGGTTTCGGTTCCGGCAGATCTCCCACATCCCAGGTGGGCAGACAGGTCTGCGGCAGTTTGTTCTGACCGGTGTCGGCCGGCGTATCGTTCGGCGCGTTCATGGGGAACTCGATTCCAACGGCACTGGGCGGGTGTGGACCTGACGAACTTGCGAGATGGCCGCTGCCAGGTCGGCGGCCCGCCCGCTGGCCCTCAACGCCAAGACAAGTAATCCACACAAAGACTCTTCTTCCACGGGACTCACACGGATCGGGCAGTCGAATCGACGTGCGATCAACTCCCGCAGCAAACCCGCCTTCCTCACCAGGCCACCGGACAAGACCAGGCTGTCGCAGGGCCTGGCCGGAGCGAGGCGTTTCGCACAAGCGGCGTAGTTATCGGACATGTTCTGGAATGCGGCTCGAAACAGAGTGCCGAGTGACAGGTTCTCGAGCGAGATATTGCGGATCGCACCTCGGCTTCCCATCGGCCCTTCAAAAAAGGCCAGGTCGACGGCCAGGTCGCTGTCCGCGGCGGATTCGGCGGCCTGCAGTATCAGCGGCCAGGCATCACGCGGTGGCTGCTGCGAATCTGCAGCCACCGACGTCAACAAATCCACCAGCACGTTCAGCGCGCGGCCGGCGGGAAGATGTGTCACCGTGTTCAACAACCACCGTTCGAAGTACGGCCGGATTTGATGCTCGCCGGGAGTGTAGCTGTCGGACAACAGGCTGATCTGCGAGCCCGTCGAAACGTTGACCGACAACTCGTCCGTTTCCAGAAACGTGCCCAACAGTGAGCATTGGTGATCACCGACCGACGGATAACACGGGATCGACCGGCCATCGATACACAACGTGCCAATCCGCTCCCAGGGATCGACCAGTCGCGGCCAGGCCAGTTGATCGACCTGCAAACACTCGAACATCTGCCGCTGCCAGTCCCATGTCTGCAGGTCCAGCGCCCCCAGCGCGTTGCTGTACTCGGTGGCCGCGTCGCCACCGGCCAGCTGCTGCCACACGAAATCTCCGAGCATCAACGGAACCGCGCCGGCCGGCAATGGCCCCTGTTGTCGACACCAGTTCAACAGGCACAGCGACGAACCCAGTTTCAATTCCCCACCCAGGGTCGCCCACTGCGCGTCCGGAAGCGAACGCCGCATGTCCTCAAAATAACTGACCCGCCGACCCGGGCACTCGTCCAACGCCCGCTGGTCGCGCCACGACAAATAATTCGAGTGGGGGCGGCCGCCGCCGGCATCCGCCAGAACGACACCCGCCATTTGGCTGCAGCTGACAATGCCCGCGCAGCCAGGCGCCGCAGAGAGCAGCCGGCGAATCACTTCACCCACCGTGTCCACAACCGACATCGGATCGAGTTCATAGTGCCGCTCGGGCAATCCAGAAACCGGTTCGGGACATGGGCAGTGGACCACATCGCCGATTCGCGCATGTTCCAGGTCCAGCACCGCGGCCTTGACCGAAGACGAGCCGATATCGACCCCGATGAAATTCATCCGCCGGCTCCATCAGACCCCGAACCAACAGCGGCCTGCTGTTCCGTGCGGAGTTCTGCGAAAAACTCTCGCAATTCTTGCGCGTAGTCTTCGGCCGCTTCGAAGATTCCAAAATGACCCCCGCGCTGCATGTCACGAAACCGCACGACGTTGTAATACTGCTCCGCCCGCGACTTCAGCAGGGGAACGATGTCCTTGGGAAACGACAGGATCCCGGTGGGCACCTCGATTCGGTTTCCCGGCCGAACGCTCCACGGGTGATGGTGCGATTCGTAATAGATGCGGATCGCCGTGCCAAAGGTGTTGTTGACCCAATACAGCATGATGTTGGTCAGCAGATCATCCTTGCTGAACACTTCCTCGAAATGCCCCTCCCAATCGCTCCACTGCTGGTACTTCTCGACAATCCAGGCCGCGGCTCCCACCGGAGAATCGGCCACCAGGTGCGCAAAACTCTGGGGGCACGTCATGTTGACGTGGCTGTAGCCCGACTGGGCAATCCAGAACTCTTCAGCCGCCTTCCAGAATTTCAAGCTCTCGGGATCACGCGGCCGAATTGGAGCGTTCTTCAGGCCAAAGCCGCGGACCAGATTGTGATCGTCCCGTTCGTCGTCGGGACGTTCGTCACGCATCCGCTGCCCCATGTAATTCAGGTGAATGCCGATCAAATCCTGGGGAAACTGATGACCGTAAGGGAACGTGATGATGCCGCCCCAATCACCGCCGTACAAGCCGTAACGCTCGTGACCCAGTTCCCGCATGATGGACCGGTAGACGGCGGGATGATCCTGGAAACCAAACGCGGTCCGCGGCACCTGGTCCGACAGGCAAAATCCGCACAGCGACGGGATCACCAGCGAGAACGAGTCTTCGGCCCGCCCGCCGTACGATTCCGGATCAACCAGCATGGGGATAATCCGCAGAAACGTCGCCCACGACCAGGGATAACCGTGCAGCATCAGCAGCGGCGTCGGCTCCGGACCACGCCCGCGGATGTGCATGAAGTGGACTCCAATGTCATCCTGCTGAGCTTTGAAATGCTCGTACTGGTTGATGTGCGCTTCCTGCTTTCGCCAATCGAAATCGCTCATCCAGTAATCGACCAGTTCCCGCATGTACTCGGTGTTGGTCCCGTAGTCCCATCCCTGTTCGGGGAACGATTGCGGCCAACGCGTTCGCCGCAGTCGAGCCTGGAGATCGTCCAACACGTCCTGCGGCACGTTGAGTTGATACGGTTCGATTTTCACACTCGACTCTCCAGGAGCGTTCGCACCGGGTGGTCGCGCCGCGCCGGCCAGGCCGCGTTCCAATTCTACTGGCGACAATGGGCAGCGACGAGTAGGATGGTAGCCACTGGAGCATACTGACCTTACCCCGCTTTTAGTACCAGCCTAAGTGAGAGAATCGGGGTTAAATAACTCGGCTGTGTTCTGGAGGCTGAGGCGTAGCCGAAGCTGGAAGAACACAGCCAACCGCATACGTGGCGGGGGTCTGGTAATCCAATGAACTATGGGG
>Ga0310123_10001681_pt1 | contig 18215 bp, 10 predicted proteins | sample CB6_AW_1057_MG_FD_203505 | JGI IMG/M metagenome (GOLD analysis project Ga0310123, IMG submission 203505) | Marine microbial communities from Western Arctic Ocean, Canada - CB6_AW_1057 | ecosystem: Environmental > Aquatic > Marine > Oceanic | place: Canada: Western Arctic Ocean | collected... | reverse complement strand
GAAATGGCACTCTTGCCGAATTCTGTACCGTTGGCGATTGCCGCCTAGGATTGCCTGGTATCCTGAGGAGTGATCCAGCGGAACTCTCGACTGAGAACTCTGCCTGACGCAGGCAATACGACGTGCCTGAGCAATACACCTTCCTTTAGGTATAAATAGGCAGTGTAGGTAATTCAAGAAAGGCAAGAAGAAAATGCTTGCCTGGTAAAGAATTGGGACTGGTCAAAACCGGACGATTAGTACAACCGGACGGGAAAAGCGCCTAAGACCAGAGAGCGATAGCGGACACCAGCGAAAGGGACGATTTTCGGTTGGGTGCGATTTCGTCCGCTTGAGGTACAAAATCCCCCCACGAGCGTGGGGCCTGTCGATTTAAGCCAGCAAGGGGACGTGGGATAGGTTTCCAGCCTGTCGGGATTTCCTAGCTTCAGTGCCAATTGAAGTCAACTGGCCCATTTGACTGACGGAAAGTCTGTCCAACGAACAAGGCCTGTCCCATGAATAAATCCCATGAATAAATCGACAGTCTGCTTGCTCGTGCGGGGGAATCAGGCTGTTGGCTATGGCAAAATCGACTCGATTATCCGACCACCCAAACTGCTCAGAACCTTAATTCACCACGAATTCGCAAACCATCGAAGGTCAGCGTATCGCCCAGATGATCAGGATCGTTTTGCTGGACGGCGTTGATGTACTCAGCGGTTTTCACCGAGTTGAACCAGGCGCTGACGAGGTAGCCACACGTCAGCCGAAACCGGCTGCAGGGACCTGTCCATCCAAAACCGAGTTCCGTTTCCAGCAACGAAACGATGCGGCCGGACTCCCAACCGGTAGTGACCTGTGGTCCGGACTGGGTAGCAATCTGCTGGACATACGACGCATCAAAGGTGCCGACCAAGAAACTGGCCTCGCCGCGACCGTAAAAATGCAAGCCAACACAGCCTACGTTACGTTTCCCGAAAAGGCCCATTCGCGGCCCGATCCCATCAAAATCAACAATCGTGTTGACGGTGGTGAAATTGTTGGTGTCACTTGTGGAGGTGAACTGCTGCTCCAGTCTGCCATACCGGACGCCCGCAAAGTATTCCACGTGGTTGCGTCCGCAGCAGATAAACGGGTTTTCGTAAGCGATATCGATCAGCATAAAATTGACATCGTGTTGGGCCGTGGCATTCAATCCGTCCGAAGCGGCGTTAAAGGTGCTGGGGTGTGTAACCAGCGATCGAATTAAGAATGGGTTGGCGACCGACACCTGGTCATCGACATTCGAGTCGTAGTGGGCCCATTGGGCGGTAATCCGTGCGCAATCGTCCATAATGCGGCTGAAACCGACGCGAAACCCGGATGAATGATTGATATCGACCACCTCCGTGGGCCCGATCTGGGCAATGGGCCCCGGCGGGGGTACCACCACGGCGCCATCAAAGGGCACCGCGTAGGCGACTTCCGAATCCCGTGAACGCAGATAAAGGTACTCACCAAAAAAGCGCGTTCGGCACAGGGCCTTTCGTGCCCCGCCCTTGAACAGCCCTCCACGTTCCATATCGCAGTCAAGGCAACCGCCATCGCAGCAACCCGCGTCACAGCCGAAAGAGTCGCAAGTCCCTTCACCACAGCCACCAGTACCGTAGCCACCAGTACCGCAGCCACCAGCACCGCAGAATGGGCTTTCGCAGCCACCCAGTATACCCGGTTGCTGGTACGAAGCTGGATGCACACCACCGCGGAAGCTCATCGGCTGGTACATCATGCCAGGATGTTGGAAGCCAGTCGGCGCAATCATGGGAGCCCTTTGTGCTTGTGTGGTGGCCGCGCTAAGCGTCGCCATTGTGAGCAGTGCTATCACACCAATCGATTTGGTCGAACATCGTTTAGAAGTTGCGTTCATTTCTTGCCCTCGTGTCAGTGGCAACATTTGTGAGTCCATTCGTATGGTTTTTGCTTGTGCATGCCTTTATAGACCGCAAACAACTGCGGGGCGCCGACCGCTGCGGGGGCCTGTCGGCATAACACGCAGAATCCGGGATACCCTAACATCCGGAAGAATTGATCGGATTGCTATTACCCGAAAAACTAGAATTTACTGGCTTACCAGGATATCTGACCTAACGCGTAAGCTCTTCCCAAAATACCCAGGATTCCAAATAGAGGGTTGGGGGCATCCGGTGAACCACGGAAATTGCGGGCAATCACAGCGGCAGAAAGCTCAACGAAATTGGCAGAAAAAGCTAACTTGGCCCAAATTGCCTTGCTCGCGCCAGCCGCCGTGGGCTATTAGTAGGAGGCAATTGCTCATTTCCATGGGGAATCTCGCCCTACTGGCCGTCACACTTCCTTGGAGACCTTCGGTCGGGGGGTCCTGAAAGACCCAAGCACAACACGTGACGCGAAGGACGAACCGCACCTAGCCCGCATTTCTCACACGACTTCTACTCCGCGGTGGCCAAGTCCATGGCTGGCAGCGTTAGACTTCACAATCTGATCCTCATCGTATGGACAATACGATTCCGGTTAAATTGCTCGTCATTTACCAGCTTAACGGGGCTTGCCAGCCAAGGACTTACCACCGCTCGCAACGAAATGTGCGAGAAATCCGCACTTAGATACGGACTACTCCGCCATGGCGTCTTCCAGAACTTCTTCCGAAACGTAAATCGGCAGCGGCGGATCGCAGGTAACCGCAACGGCAATGGCGTCTGACGGGCGAGAGTCGATTTCCAGAATCTCCCCCTCGTGGCGGACTCTCAAGTTGGCAAAGTACGTGTGTTCGCGTAGTTCCGTGATCACCACGCTGTCCAGCTCAGCGCCCATCGACTCGACGGCACTGACCAACAGGTCATGTGTTAGTGGTCGTGGTGATTCGTAGTTCTTCACCCGCCGATCGATCATGGTGGCCTCGAAAATGCCAATCAAAATGGGAAATTGACGATCCCCGTCGACTTCTCGGAGATAGATGACCTGTTGCTCGTTTATCTCGCTGATGATGATCCGCGAGAGTTTCATTTGAACCTGCATGGGCCGTTTCCGATGTGTGTTGACCGTAGTGTTGGCTGGATGCCTGATTATTGATTGTACCCTGGATGGTAAGGGATCGGCCAGCGGATGGAGGGCTTGTTTTGACTGGCCGCGTGAGTTGCGTCAGCTGTCGCTGCCACGCAGATCATTGAGTGCCGATTCCACCGTTGCCAGTTGCTGGCGCAGTTCTTCCAGGCTCTCACGTTCCTTTTGAACGACATCCGCGGGCGCCCGGCTGACGAAATTCTCGTTCGCCAGTTTTTTCTCTTTCCCGGTAATCATACCCATTAGCTTTTGTAATTGCTTTTCGTTGCGGGCGATTTCCGCATCGACGTCGATAAAATCCTTCAAATCAACGTAGACTTCAGCACCGGTGATGCTAATCTGAGCTGCCGTCTCTGGCGGCTGGATGTCGGCACCCCAGCCGACCGCCGTGGCATTGGCCATCGACGCGAAATACGGCTCCATCGGCTGGAGCAACTCCACCAGGTCCGACTCGCACCGTACAGAGAATTCAATCTCTTGCTTGGGCGCAATATTCTGGCGACTACGAATCTCGCGTAGCGCTCCCAGCGTTTGCTGGAACCTGGAAAACCGAGCTTCGATGGTCGTGTCCTGGTGCTGGCGGTACACTTTGGGCCACTCAGCAACCATGAGACTTTCACTAGCCGCCTCAATTTCAGCTAAACCACGCTGCGGCGCGATCTTGCCAAGGGTTTGCCACACCTCTTCCGTAAGAAATGGGATCATCGGGTGTAACAGACGAAGCAGACGGTCAAGGGTGTAGGCCAACACGCGTTGCGCCGTCGCTTTGGTCGCCTCGTCATTCAAACGGCCCTTGAGCATCTCGATATAAAAACTGCAGAACTCATCCCAGGCGAAATCTTTAACAGCCCGGGCTGCTTGGGAGTAGTGGTATCCTGCGAAGCACTTGGTTAATTGCTCGGTAACGGTTGCCAGGCGGCTGAGAATCCAGCGATCCTCAAGTTCGAGAGCTTCATCGGCGACCGGGCCTGGTTCGTAACCATCCAGGTTCAACAGTGCGAAACGTGAGGCGTTCCAGAGCTTGTTGCCGAAATTGCGGGCCAGTTCAAAACGCTCGCTGACGACTGCTCCGCGAGGCAGCGCCTGATCCTCGTCGCTGGTGGCCCACTGCGTGGAAAACTCCTTATCGCATTTCGTGCACGCAACTCGAGGCAGCTCGCGATTTTTTTTCGTCTGGTCCATCAATTCGTCACAGTGCGGGCACTCGAATTGGACTGGCATGCGCACGTCTTGTGTATCGGTGGTGAGGTAGGCCAATCCAAATCTCAATGCGTCGGCACCGAACTTATTGATCACGTCCAACGGATCCACGCCGTTACCCTTGGATTTGGACATCGTCTCGCCGTAGCCGTCGAGAATCTTGGGGTGGATGAAGACTTCGCGGAACGGAATATCACCCATGTTATTCAATCCGGTCAGCACCATGCGGGCGACCCAGAGGGTGATAATGTCACGACTGGTAATAAGGACGCTGGTGGGATAGTAGTACTCCAAATCAGCCGTTTTTTCCGGCCAGCCCAACGTCGAATGCGGCCAGAGCGCGGAGCTGAACCAGGTATCCAACACGTCCTCTTCTCGGACGAATCCCAAGCCCTCAACCTCGGACTCCAGCGCCGGATCGTCGTCCTTAACGCAAACATGGAGATACACCTCTCCTGAGGACGATTCGCGTTGCTCGACCGAAGCGCCCAGTCGACCATCCTGGGCCGCTGGCAAGGCTTCGATTTCCGCCTGGGTTGCCTCGCACTGGGCGGCGTCATCGAATCGCCTCGACCAAATCGGAATCTGATGGCCCCACCACAGCTGGCGGCTGACCGGCCAATCCCGCTTTTCCGCCAACCAATCTTGGTAGCCTTTGGCGTAACGGGGCGGATAGATCTTCACTCGACCGTCGCTAACGGCATCCATAGCAGATTGGGCCAGTTCATCCATGCGGACAAACCATTGATCGGCCAGGTACGGTTCGATCGCCGTCTTGCTGCGATCCGAATGAGCCAGATCGATCTCGCGGTCCTCGATTACGACCAGCAATCCCTGGCTGTCGAGATCGGCCACCACCTTTTTGCGCGCCTCATGAATTCCCAATCCCTGGTACGGACCGGCATTGGCGTTCAACGTACCTGCGGGGTTGAGAATATTGATCATCGGCAATTGGGCCCGGAGTCCAACTTCATAATCGTTGGCATCGTGTGCCGGAGTGATCTTCACGCAACCACTACCCAATTCCGGTTTGGCCCAGGGGTCGGCGATCAGCGGGATTTCGCGATTCAGCAAGGGCAACGTCAGCATGCGCCGGTCCAACGCCATATCTCGCAACCGTTCCAGTTGTGGCAGCAGGTCTCGACGACGCTGCCCGAGCCCCTCAATCTGTGATTGAATGGCGTCCTTCTCCTTGGCCGGAGCCGCGGCCAGCTTTTCATTCAACTCCTTCTCGAACTTGTCCAACGCCTGAGCCGGGTCGGGATGGACCGCCACGGCGGTATCGCCCAGCATCGTTTCCGGTCGCGTCGTGGCGATCGTTACGTGCGTCGGCTCGCCCGGCTGGGGGTCAATGACCGGGTAGCGGAAATGCCAGAAATGGCCCTGGGTCGTCTCGTGGAATACCTCATCGTCGCTCACTGCAGTTTGCAGAAAGGTATCCCAATTGACCAATCGCTTACCGCGATAGATGCGATCTTGGCGAAACAGATCAAAAAAGGTCCGACGAACGGCCCGCGCGCACACGTCATCCAAGGTGAAACGGGTTCGCGCCCAATCGCAGCTGGAACCGATCTGTTTCAGCTGGCCCAAAATGCGCGTCTCGTACTGCTCCTTCCATTCCCAAATCCGCTCGACTAACTTTTCGCGACCCAGGTCATGACGAGTTTGGCCTTCTTCCTCGCGCAGCCGGCGCTCGACCACGGCCTGCGTCGCGATTCCAGCGTGATCGGTACCCGGTATCCAAAGCGTATTGAATCCCTGCATCCGCCGGAAGCGAATCACGATATCTTGCAGGGTATTGTTCAGCGCGTGTCCGAGGTGGAGCGCCCCGGTCACGTTCGGCGGAGGAATGACAATGGTGAACGGTTTTCGATCCGGATCCGGCTGGCTGTGAAAGTACCCTTGGTCTTCCCAGAATTGGTACAGCCGCTGCTGGGCGGAGGAAAAATCGAACCGATTCGGGAGGGAGTCGCCGGACAATGGCGTTGTCATCTGTCAATATTCCTTTCGACGGATTAGGATTCATCCCGATAGAGTTTGTACTCGATCGAGTCAACCAGCGCCTTCCAGCTGGCCTCAATGATATTCTCGCTGACGCCAACGGTGCCCCACGTCTCTTGTTCGTCGGCAGTTTCGATGACCACGCGAATACGAGCTGCCGTACCCGCTTCTTCGTTCACGACACGGACCTTGTAATCGACCAGTCGCATACTGATCAGGTTCGGAAAAAACTCGTCCAAGGCTTTGCGGAGGGCCGCGTCCAGCGCATTGACCGGACCGTCACCCTCGGCCACCTCATGGCGAACCTGGTCTCCCACACGGATCTTGACGGTGGCTTCGGTCAATAGCCGCCCTGATGCCACCCGTTCCACGTCGATGTGGTATTTGAGCAAGTCAAAATGCGGTTGAAATGTACCGGCACATTGTTTCACCAACAGATCAAATGAGGCCCCAGCTGCTTCGAATTGGTAGCCTTGATTCTCGAGCTCGACGACTTGCGCCAATATCGAATCCATCAGCTGCTTATCGGATTCAATATCGTGCTTGGTGGTCAGCGCCACAATGTTGGACCGCCCCGAGAGTTCGCTGACCAACACCCGCCGCTCGTTGCCGACCAGCCCCGGTTCGATGTGCTCGTAGCTGCTGGCCGCCCGAGCCACGGCATGAACATGCATCCCCCCCTTATGAGCGAATGCGCTTTGGCCCACGAAAGGTTGGGTATTCCTCAGGTGCATATTGGCGACTTCGTAAACAAATCGAGACATCTCGGTGAGATGGTCTAAAGAATTTCCACTGAGCAACTCGTAGCCTTCAAATTTCAAACCGAGGTTGGCAATTATCGAGATCAGATCCGCATTTCCGCATCGTTCGCCAATGCCGTTGATGGTCCCTTGGACTTGGGTCGCGCCAACCTCGACGGCGGCCAGTGAATTGGCGATGGCCAGTTCACAGTCATTGTGGCAATGAATCCCGATAGCAACGTTGTATTTTCCCAACGCCCCTTGAGCCGCTGCCACCAGCTCGCGAATCTCGGCAGGCAGGCTGCCGCCGTTGGTGTCACAACAGACGATCATTTCCGCGCCAGCACCAGCGGCGGCTTGAATTGTTTGCGCCGCGTAGTCGGAGTTTGCTTTCCAGCCATCAAAGAAGTGCTCGGCGTCGTAGATCACACGGCGATCCGACTTCACAAGGAATCGCACGCTGTCGGCGATCATTTCAAGGTTCTCTTCCAGTGAGACGCGCAGCACGTCGGTCACGTGAAAATCCCAGGTCTTGCCGACCAACGTGACAACCGGAGCGTGGGAATCAACGAGTGCTCGCATTCCGGGGTCGTCCGACGCAGAGATGCCTTTGCGTCGCGTCATGCCAAAGGCACAGATTTGGGCGTGTTTCAGGTCCAAGTCGCGCACACGTTGGAAGTACTCGACATCCTTCTGGTTGCTCAGCGGATAGCCCCCTTCGATGAAATCGACACCCAATTCATCCAATCGCCGCGAAATCAGCAGCTTGTCCTGCATCGAGAGGCTGACCCCCTCCCCTTGAGTGCCGTCGCGTAGCGTCGTGTCGTAGATTTGGATTTTTGTCATGGCCCTGATCCAACAAAAAACAAAAAAACCTATTCCAACAAAAAAACCCTGGAACTCACGGCGAGCTCCAGGGTTGGCATGGTCTCTTTACCGATCCAGGTCCCTAAGCCGCCGCCCATTGGCAGCGGATAATAATGACGACGCCGTCGATAACCGAACGGATCATCTCAGAGTGTATCACGCAACAAGTGGCGGACAACATGGTCGGGGATTCCTGGATAAGTCGTTCCTCACCCTCAGGTTACGCATTGTCGTCCTGGATGTCAATTGATTAGAGATGCCGGCCTTGACCATAACTCCGGCCAATACTGGCAGAGATAGGACACACCGAGCTTAGCCCAAAAGGTTTCAGTGTTCAGGTTTCAGTGTTCAGTACCATTGGCTTTGCTTCTCGTGCCTGAAAACTGAACACTGAAACCCGAAAATAGCGGCATTGGTAGCGTTGATGGCATTGGCCGGAGTTATGATCAAGGCCGAGATGCCTCAGACGGACTAAGCTAAGCACTCTCCGCCTCGTACTCGTCGGCGGCATCGCCGTCCTCTTCCTCCTCTTCATACTCTTCCTCTTCGCCGTCTTCAGCGTCCACCTCGTCGACTAGCTCGTCTTCCTCCTCTTCTCCTTCCCCTTCCTATTCGCCGTCTTCAGCGTCCACCTCGTCGACTAGCTCGTCTTACTTGTCTTCCTAGTATCACTACTCTTCTTCCTATTCTTCCTCTTCCTACTATTCTTCTCTCTCTTTCTTCTTATCCTCTTCATCTTCATCCTATTCCTCTTCTTCCTCTTCTTCCTCCTCTTCCTCTTCTTCTTCCTTCTCTTCTTCTTCTTCTTCTTCTTTTTCCTCCCCTTCCTCCTCTTCATCCTTTTCTTCCTCTTCCTCCTCGTCGTCTTCGTCGTCCTCTTCCTCTTCGAGCTCGTCTTCTGCACCTTCGAACTCATCTTCGTCGACGAGTTCTTCCTCGTCCTCGGCAACTTCCTCCTCGTCCTCGTCCATAAGGGCCTGCTTGGCGTCCTCCTGCCAATGCGAGACTGGCAGGATCTTGTTCGATCGTGCAGGTGGTTGTTCCGGTTCGGCATCGACCTCGCCGCCCTGCATTTTGCGCCAATCGTCCATGGTCATGAGGATTTCGCGTGCCTGCGATCCGGCATAGGCCCCGACGATACCGTCTTCGGCCATAAAGTCGACCAACCTGGCAGCCCGACCGTAGCCAATGCCCAGCGCCCGCTGCAGCAACGAGACGCTGCCACGCCCTTCGCGAATCACGGTTTCAATCGCATCTTCGTAGAGGTCGTCGCGATTCTTGAGCGCACTGGGACCTCCGCCATCCTCTTTGTCTTCGATTTTCAGGTGGACCAATTCCTTGACAAAATCCTGTTCGCCGGTGCTCACGGAATCGACGATTGAGTTGATTTCGTCGTCGCTGAGGAAGGTACCTTGGCCGCGAACCAGCGTACTTGTGCCTGGCCACAAGAACAGCATGTCCCCGTTGCCCAACAGTTTGTCAGCGCCCATTTCGTCGAGCACGACGCGGCTGTCTGTACGGCTGGCAACTTGGAAAGCAAGTCGAGCGGGCAGGTTGGATTTGATCAATCCAGTAATAACATCCACCGTTGGTTTCTGCGTGGCCAGGATCAGGTGGATCCCGACTGCGCGGCTTTTTTGGGCCAGTCGAATGATGTGCTGTTCGACTTCTTTACCAGCCGTCATCATCAGGTCGGCCATTTCGTCGGCCACGATCACGATAAACGGCATATGCAGCGGAATCGATCGGCGCTGCTCGTCGTCCTCCGGTTGGAGCCGTTCCATGATCTCTTCTTCACTCAGTTGGTTATACGAGATGATGTGGCGGACTCCGGCGCGAGCCAGCACCTTGTAGCGCTCCTCCATTTTCTCGACGGCCCAGGCCAAGATGGCTTCGGCCTTGCGCATGTCCGTCACGACGGGATGCATCAGGTGGGGCAGCGAGCTGTACCCGCTCAATTCGACCATCTTGGGGTCGATCATCAACATGCGGACCTCGTCGGGCCGGCGCATCATGAGTATCGACGCGATGATAGCATTCAGGCAGACACTCTTGCCCGTACCGGTGCGTCCAGCAATCAGTAGGTGGGGCATGGTTGAAAGGTCGACGATCATGGGATTCCCTGCCACGTCTTTGCCGAGAAAGAGCGGAATCCGCATTTTCTTGATTTTCCCATTGGACTCGGCCATGACGTCGCGCAGACGAACCAGTTGCCTTTCCCCGTTAGGCACCTCGATCCCGACCGTATTCTTGCCCGGAATCGGGGCGACAATTCGGACGCTGGGGACCCGCAAGGCGATCGCCACGTCGTCGGCCAGGGACGTGATCTTGGACAATCGCAATCCGGCCTCCAGCTCGACTTCGTACTGAGCGATGACCGGACCCGTTTCAATTTCGACAACCTTCACATCGAAACCGAAATTGGCAAACGTCTTTTCCAACACCTTGGCTTTACGCCGCACTTCTTTGGCTTGATCGTCATGACACAACTGGTCCGAAAGTTGGAGCAACTCTATGTCAGGCAACTCATACTCCGAACCATTTTCCCGTTGGCTGGCCGCCTCCAGCTCATTTATCACCTGCGTGCGTTCATCGACTTTCGGTGGACTGGCAATTTTCAGCGCGGCGACTTTACGGCGGCGACTGGCACCACGCAGCAATTTAGGGACCGCTGCCGTCAGCCCAGTAGGCTTTTTGGGGACTGGTTCTTCTTCCTCGTCCTCCTCCTCTTCGTCTTCATACTCGTCTTCCTCGTCCTCCTCTTCGAGTTCATCTAGTTCGCCGGTTTCTTCATCATCGTCCGCCTCTTCGCAACCATTTTCCTCGTCTTCTTCATACTCTTCATCCTCATCGCTTTCCTGAATCTGCTTGCCACCAATGCGCACGGATAGCTCTTCCCGGTCTTTCTTCTCGAAATCGCTGACCTGCGGGCGCGGGCGCCGCGGACGGACTCGCCGAGAGCCGCGATTGACTTGGCCCACCACAGCGACACCTAGCAACAACAGCAGATTCAGGACAATGTAGTCCGAGCAGAGCATCAGGCCGGCCATCAGCAGGCCCACGGCCAGCATGGATCCGCCGACGAATGCGAAGTTGTAATAAAGCGCCCCGGAAATCATCGCCCCCAACTGGCCGCCAGCCCCCAGTACGGTCCCAGGAGAAAAACCGTTCAGCATCATCGAGGCCAAGGCGGTGAAACCTGCCAGCGACGCGATCCAACCGGCAGCACGAATCAAAGGCGCGTCGATCTCGCGACGCGTCAGCATGACGAATGTCAAAACACCCATCGAGCCAATGAGGTAATAGGCTCCTATTCCCAGACCGTCTAGCAAGAGGGCTGACGCCAGGGCTCCCCACCGACCACAGACATTCATCGCCTGCTCGTGGTAGGGATAGACCAGCACATCAGGCTGATAGAGGTTGCCCAGCGGATACACCAGGTCGACTGGAGGGTCCCCGGGGTTATGGGTCAGCAGCGAAAGCGCCAAAAAGGCGACTACGACTAACAGACCGAGGGCTGAGAGGTCGAATTTGACATCACGATCTTCAAACATGGAGGTCCTAGGCAAGTGTTACCATCATCGAACTTCAATGGCGCGCTTGTGGGCACCGCCATAGAGGGCCTGTCCATGCCCGAAACGTTCCTGGGTGCGGATTGATAATCAGATAAAGCAACTATGACAAAACAGTTGGGCGGGCGAGGCTCCCGCCGGTATCGGCAACGCCGTGAAGGATTTTGGTAGCTGAAGAGCGTAAGTATTTGGCTTTTTCGGCATCGCGGCCAAAGTCTTACGACTTCAGCTACGTCCGATATCCCGCGTTCTTCGAGATAAACAATCCTTCACGGCGTTACGGTAGCGGGCTTTGTGCTTCAACTCAGGTGGGTGGTATCAAGGTGGGATACGGTGGCAGATTTGACCCGCGGAGCAAGTTTAGCTCACAGGGTAGGTCGAAGCCCGAAATTTCGTTCTCAGTCCGGTGTTTTTGCGGCAAAACCCGGCAAGGTCTGACGATCGTTCGGATGAAGAAGCTTGCGGAAAATGGGTTGTCCCCAAATAACGCGCGCTGGCCTTGATCATAACTCCGGGCAACGCTGGCAGTAGCGGAAGTCGTAAGACTTCCGACGAAACGCGAAAAGTCGGAAGTCTTACGACTTCCGCTACAACGCTAGTGGTGATGGCATTTTCCAGAGTATGATCAAGGCCGCGCAAACTAACCTGCCATATCGCCGGCGTGGAAATTGCGCAGTGGCTTGATGCGATCGGCCTCGCATTGGGTCAAAATGGACATCAATTGCCCCTCTGCGTCGCAGCCAGCGAACTCTTGCGCCTGGATCCTAAATCGGTTGTCGATCCGCATACCGTGATGGATTTGAACGATTTCGTCGGAGGACAATTCGACTTTTTCCAACTCCGTTACCCCCCTGACCAACGGTAACAATTGGGTTTCCATCGCATCGGCATCGAGCCCGCCGAGTTCCAAAGAGTCGATTAGCTCAAAATCGCCAATCGTCGTACGTGTCAGCGTCGTCATCACGGCGCTGGTATCCAGCGAACCCGCCAGGTCGCGCCCGAGGGCGCGGATGTAGGTACCGCTGCCGCAGGAGACGTCGAGCACCAACTGCGGATATTCGTAAGAAATAATTTCGATGCCGTAGACAGAAACGGCACGAGGTTGCAGCTCGAACTGCTTTCCCGCACGTGCCAACTTGTAAGCTCGTTGCCCCTGGATCCTAATCGCTGAATAGATTGGCGGACGCTGTTGGATCGAGCCGACCAGCGGCTTGATCCGTTCGGCCACCTGCTCAAGGGATGGAATGGGTGCATTATCCAGCTGTTTGACATCGCCATCGATGTCGTCGGTGTCGCTAGTACAACCTAATTCGAAAATGGCGTGGTAGCGTTTAGGCATTTGTTGGATGTAACGGACCAGACGCGTCGCCATGCCGACACAGACGACCAGCACTCCTTCGGCCAACGGATCCAGGGTGCCCGCGTGACCCACTTTGTAGGGTCGGACCATTGGTTGGATACGGTTGACGACGTCCCGCGATGTCATGCCCGTAGGTTTCTGGATGTTAAGAATGCCGTACATTGGTATCCCCGCCGCTAATTTCCCCGCCGTTAATTTCCCCGCCGTCACGCTAACCCACGAATCGGAAAACCGTAAAGTTGCGCTACCTCTTCCGACGTGAGCGACTCGATATTGGCCAATCGTTCATATAACTCGGCGGGATCTTCGACACCCATGCCGGCCAATCGTTCGAACTTGAGCGTTAATAATTCATCCAATCCTTGGCCGTCGTGTCGGGCGTGTCCCAGGGGATACATCACCAAACCGCTGGACAGCGTGCCGACCGACCGGTGTTCGATTTCCAACGTAGTGGGAATTCCATCGGGATATTTTCCATCGTAAGCGGCCCCGCCATGCACGAATTCGATCCGCTCCATCCAGCGGCGCGTCCGTGGGTTACACAAAGCGTCCTGGTTGTAGTCGTCGGGAACCAACATCAATTCCTGCCAACTGGCCTTTTGTTGTTCGATTGCCTTGCGCAGCAACGTGGCGATGATGTAGACCATCGAGTGATCCGCGCTTTGCCGCGTACGTGGATCCCGTTTGGCCGGATCGCCGATGATGCTAAAGGCGGGCTCGTAGATGGTGATGCGGACGTTTTCGACTTCCCCCGCTTCGGCCAGCACTTGAGGATGACTGGAAAGCAGATCGATCAAGGCTTGAATCGCCCCAGCGGACTGGTGTTCATATAACCCGAGCTTGAAGTGCATCCCCATCACGGCGAAATCATCGCCGGACGTGGCCAGCTCCAAATCGAATGGACTTTGATCGGCCGCAGCGGGCGGCTCGAACACGCAAAACAGCGCCTGCGGATTTCTAAAAACGTCAGCGGGTCCGACGAACCCACGCATCGCTCGACGCATGCTATTCACCGCCATCTCGCTGCTGATCGCGGCCGAGGCACCTTTGGAATCAGACAGCTGCTGGCCGGCGCGAATCGCGCGGAAGGGAACATAGTGCGACACTACCAGGCCAATCGCCGATTCAATCTGATCGACGGTGGCACGTCGCAACGCCCCATAAACGGCGGCCGACGCGATGGCTCCGTGGAGAACGTGATCGATGTTGTGATCCTTAAGAGCAAAGACTTCAGCCAGACGCCCGCGGATCTCATCCAGGCAAACCATCGCTTTTAAGGCTGCCGCACCATCACGATGGGCTTCGGCTGCCGCGGCAAGCACGACCGGGTAGAAATCATTGTGCCCAAATTCGCCTCGCTGGTGACCGGTTCGCGGGTTGTAGCCGAAGTTGGTCCCATTGGCATCCAACTCACGGGCCGCCGACGAATTGGCCAAGACGGCTTTTTCTGGCTGGACGCGGATGGACGATCCAAAACAGATCGCGCCGGCGTCCGAGGGATACTGGAGCGCTTCTTTTCGCAAAATCGACGGTGCGTTGGCCCCGCTGGCCAAAGCCGCCACGGCGCACGCGACGCTGTCCAGATGGAACAGGGTGGTTTTACCGAGGACTGTCGACGCTGGCCCCGGCAAATCGCCCCGACAGAACTCGATCGCATATTGAGCGATTCCGCGAGCCTGGTTTTCATCGCGGGGAAGATGAAGAATTGAATTCGACACATGGACCTCGGGAGCGTCAATCAGGAGCCTGAATCGGGAAGGGAAAGTAACGTCGGTCAGGTGGCTCGTAGCCGAAGTCGTACGACCTTGGACGCGAGACCCGACGTCCAAAGTCTCTCGACTTCAGCTACATCCGGCAGACCATACCTTTTCGGTTTTTCGGGTTTCAATTACCTTATCCAGGCTGGACAGGGGAGCAACCCTGTTCGCTGAAGCTAAACTACTTACAATCAAACGGACGCCGTTTAGAGTCTTCTTCGTAGAAATACAGGACCAACAAGCTCATTACCATGATGACGACAACGACCGCCCGACAAAAGAGCCATGAGATTTTCGACCGAGCTCAACAGCTCATGCCAGGAGGTGTCAACAGCCCCGCACGCGCCTTTGGTGCGGTCGGTGGCGAGCCAATTGTAGTGGACCGCGGCCAGGGAGCGTATCTCTACGATGTCGACGGAAACCAATACATCGATTACATCGGCTCGTGGGGACCGATGATTTTGGGGCATCGACACCCCGACGTGGTTGCCGCCATCGAGGCTGCGATCGCCAAAGGAACCAGTTTCGGCGCTCCTACCGAGGCCGAGAATACGCTGGCGGAACTTATCATCGATTGCGTTGCGTCCGTGGAAAAGGTGCGGATGGTCAACTCCGGTACCGAAGCGACCATGAGTGCAATTCGCTTGGCGCGCGGCTACACCCAGCGGGATTTAATCGTCAAGTTTGCCGGAAACTACCACGGCCATGTCGACAGCCTGTTGGTCGCGGCGGGAAGTTCGGCGGCCACCCTCTCGGTGCCCAATTCGCCAGGCGTCACCGAGGGGACGTCGAAAGATACGATCGTACTGCATTACAACGACGTTGATGGACTCGGCGCCGCGTTTCGCGAACACGGCAATTACATCGCTGGTGTGATCGTTGAACCTGTCGTCGGCAACATGGGGTGCGTCAAACCGACCGAAGAGTTCTTGCACGAACTCCGCAATCTCACCCGGAAATTCGGCGCCCTGCTGATCTTTGACGAAGTCATGACGGGGTTCCGAGTTGCGCTGGGCGGCGCGCAAGAGCTGTTTGATATCACACCAGATCTGACGACCCTAGGCAAGATCGTGGGGGGGGGCTTGCCAATCGGGGCCTATGGCGGTCGCGAAGAAATTATGGATCATGTTTTGCCGGTCGGAAAAGTGTTCCAGGCTGGAACGCTCAGCGGCAACCCGGTCGCCACCGCCAGCGGTATCGCGACTCTAAACGCCCTCCGGCAGCAGCCTCCCTACGAACAGTTGGAAGCAAAATCGGCGCAATTGGCCGCGGGGCTGGCCGAGGCAGCCAACTCGGCGGGTATCGACACCTGCACGGCTCGCGTAGGCAGCATGCTGACAATGTTCTTTCACAAGGGATCCGTCGACGATTGGAATTCCGCAGCAGAATGCGACACGCAACGTTTCGCAGAGTTCTTTTGGGGCATGATGGATCGTGGCGTCTATCTACCTTGTAGCCAGTTTGAGGCGATGTTCGTTTCCGTCGCTCACAGTGACGACGATATTCGTCGTACGATTGAGGCGGCTGAGGAGGTATTGCGGGAATTGGCGTGATTGCGGTATCCCGCATCCCGTTCTTAACGGCGCCGCTGAACCCGCCCCAGTTTTTCCTCCGCGGCGCTGCTTCTTCCGTAGTCGGGCGTAAGGCTCCAGCGATCATCACGGTGGCCCCGTTCATAGTCTGCCAGCGCCAATCGTCCCACGGTCTCAGCCGCGGGTGTCCAAAGCGTCTGGTCAACAAGGGCGGCGAAACTTGGCAGCCGATCTTGTAGCTTGATCAACCCAGGCCCTGTAATTCGCTGGCCCTCGGATAATTGACTTAGCCATTGCTCGGCGTCGATCAATTGTCTTTGCTCCGTCGCTATGGGATCGCCTCCAACCTCGCATTGGAATGGCTGGGAAAATAATTGCTTGCGCTGGGCGTCTAGAACGACCCAAACCGGCTCGCTTTCGATTTTGGAATGCGAGGCGATCGCTCTTAACGTGTCCACGCTGACAATCTCCGCTCCCACCGTGTAGGCAAGGGTCTTGGCAATCATTACTCCGATTCGCAGCCCCGTGAACGAGCCTGGGCCGGTACCGACCGCTACCAATTCAAGCTCGTCCGGCCGCCAGTTCGCCTCAGATAGCAACCGGTGAATGGTCGGAACCAGCATTTTTGCCGACATTTCATCCGCTGCGAGACGTCCGTTGGCCACCAGATGGCGGCTGCTGAGCAGCGCCACATCTCCACGTTGGGTCGATGTCTCCAATGCTAGAATTCTCATTTCGGCCCTTCTTCAAGGTGTTCCGCTGCAAACGAGGCTCGCTTCAGGGCCTCCCCAACGCCAGTGTCGGCTGGTCAGTTCGCGGGGCTGTCCATTTCTTAACTGCATTTCCTAATTGGACAGCGGCACCCAAAATGGCGATTTCAAACCAACTGGGCCTTTGCCAACTGGGCAGCCTCCCGTGGGCCGATTCAACGCCGAGGGTCCAGCAAATTCGCTAAGAACCCTATCGGGACGGTCATTTTGACCAGATTTACACCGCGATTTCCATGAATGGGTAACTGTTCTGATTATCTGCCGCCGATTACACTTGAGCAAACGGGGAGTTGATCAAGCATTTTACCGGCAAAACTGTTACCAATGGTGGTGAATCAGCCGCCTTGATAGCCTTCATGCGACGTTAAGTATACCTTTTTTGCCCATGAAACGAGCGATCATCAGCGACGTGCACGGAAACTTTGAGGCCCTTAGTGCGGTCATGGAGGACATACGCGCTCAGGACGTCGACGATATCTTTTGTCTTGGCGATGTGGTCGGCTATGGGCCCAATCCATGCGAGTGTCTCGACACGGTCATGAAGTTGGACCTGTGCATCCTGGGTAACCACGATCAGGCGGCCATTTTTGATCCTGACGGATTCAACCCAGTTGCCTTGCGGGCGATCTACTGGACCCGTGAACGATTGGACCGAACCGAAGGCAACAGCACCGCGGTCAACCGAAGATGGGATTTCCTGGGCGAACTGCCACGTCTTCACAACGAAGGCGAGCGGTTATTCGTGCATGGCTCGCCGCGCGACCCTACCAACGAATACGTCTTTCCGGAGCATGTCTACGACCAGCGGAAGATGGAAGTGCTGTTTCGTCGAGTCGAAAAGTATTGCTTTCAGGGTCACACACACATACCAGGTGTCTTCGTCGAAAACGGTGATTTCGTCGCTCTCGAAGAGTGCGATTACCGCTATGAACTGGGCAATGCCAAGCTCATGGTCAATGTGGGCTCAGTGGGACAACCTCGGGACAGCGATCCGCGAGCTTGCTATTTGATTCTGAATGACGATTCGATCGAATTTCGCCGAATCGACTATCCAGTGGAAGAAACCATCAGCAAGATCTATGCTGTGGCGGAATTGGATAACATGTTAGGCGACAGGCTCCGAGACGGCCGCTGAGCCAGCCCAGAATATTACGGCGAGCCCGTTAAATCAAGCAACCCTCGCAAGTCGCCTTGACCAAGGGATTTAGGTGCTTTAGACTCGCGCCCTTAGACAGGCACTTTAGTCAGACAGGCGCCTTTAGACACGGCCTTTTGCCCCGGCTCAATGCCAAGCTCAATCCGGTGCGGACCGAACGTCAAATTGTCATCGCACCCAGAGTGTAGCCATGCGCATGG
>Ga0310123_10001679_pt1 | contig 18227 bp, 13 predicted proteins | sample CB6_AW_1057_MG_FD_203505 | JGI IMG/M metagenome (GOLD analysis project Ga0310123, IMG submission 203505) | Marine microbial communities from Western Arctic Ocean, Canada - CB6_AW_1057 | ecosystem: Environmental > Aquatic > Marine > Oceanic | place: Canada: Western Arctic Ocean | collected... | reverse complement strand
GTGAAATGAAAAACGAAGACCTTCCAGAGGAGTTCATCGAAACCGTCCAAACCGGCTGGTGGACCACGTGCCTGGAAATTCTGCCGGCCAAAGAACGAAAGCAAGGTCGCTGGTAAACAATTCATCCGGGCGAAAAATCCGGGCCATTCGAATGGACGCCAACTTCCATCAAATTCTCTTCCTCTGTACCGGGAATTACTATCGCAGTCGGTTTGCCGAGTTGTTGTTCAATCACTCTGCCAGGCAGTCGGGGCTCTGCTGGAAAGCCGAATCAAGAGGGCTCAGGCTGAACCCCCAAAATCCGGGAGCAATTTCTAAACACGTTGTCTCGTACTTACAACGGCACGGAATTCAACATCCCTCCGAACATCGTTACCCCTTGGGCGTCACGGCGAAAGATCTGGAAAAATCGCAGCGGATTGTCGCTGTGAAACGGGTGGAACATCTGCCCCTTCTCGAACAACTCTTTCCAACGTGGGTGGATCGGGTCGAGTATTGGAACATCCACGATCTCGATTGTGCTGGACCAGAGGAAGCTCTGGCCCAGTTGAAACAGCAGGTGTTAACCTTGGTCGAGCAACTCAACCGCTAGGCTCCGACACAGCGCATCGTGAGAGTCGGCGAAGTGCTTACCGCTGCGGAACGCGATTCCGCTTGATTTTGACCGCCACCAGACCTTCCACAGCAACCCGTTCGTCAATGAAATACTCGGTCGGCTGAAGAGAATCCGTCACTTGCTGCAACGTGGCTTCAGCTTTCTTGACCGAGCCTCGCACCAGCATGAAAATTGATTCGCTCTGAATCAGGAGTTCTCGGGTCGACGCTTCCATTTGATCCATGGTGCTCGTGGAAAGTGGGATTCGAGATGCAACTGACTTATCAAGCGGGTAAAAACTGGCCACGGGAAACAGACAATACCGGACAAGTTCTTGGCTGGCGTGCGAATCCAGTTCGTTCTCCTCGATGAGACCTGAGTGCAGGAGTAAAGCAGTTGCCGGCTCTCCCGAGCGGTCATTGAGCCACTCCAGGGCGGCACGCCAGTTTTCACCCTTGTTTCCGACGAGCCTCCCTTCCAAACAAAGTTGTCCGACAGGCCCGTAAGTCACGAGGGACACCAGAACCATCAATGTCGCGAAAGAACGTCGAAAACTGCGACGAGCCAACATGTCACAACAGATTCCCACAAACAGAAACACAGCGGAATAACTGCACATGAAGTACCTGGGCCAGAACACTCTCGCAATGTCCGTGACACTCAACAGCCACCCCAGGCTGAGTGGGATGACAAGCCAACAAATCACAAACCATACCTGGCGAGGCTGAAATTCTGCGATAAGCGAGTGGAAATACCGGTGGAACTTTCCCAGGTGACAGAGCAGGATCAGCATGGCCGGCAGCAGCACATAGATAGAAAAGGGAAAGATTGTGAACGCCGACCAGCCGCTCGGCCGAGGGACAAACAATTCCCAGTTCACCCGGCGAGCAGCAATCCCGGCCAGATTTTCCCATGCCGGTAACATCAGGATCACAAGACAGGTCACATCCACCAGAAGATGCCGCAACCGGTGTGTGGAGCCAACTGATTTTTCCCGGGTCAACGAGGCAAGGAAAACCAGTTCGCCGCAAACCATCAGACCCGTCAAATAATGCAAATGAAACAAGGTGGCTCCGGAAATCACCCAGGCAGCACGTTTCGCCGGGGAAGGAGTCGATGCCAACTTCCAACACAGCATGACGTGCAGAAGTGCAACCAGTTGCAGCAGAGCATAAACTCTTGCCTCTTGCCCGAACACGACGCAAAAGGGATCAACCGCGACCAGGGTTGCGGCCAAAAGGGCTGCCTCGGTCGAACGGCACCAGGATCTGACCGCTAGATAAATGACTGGTATGAGGGCCACGGATGCCAACAGCGACGGAAGACGTAATGCTAGTTCATTCGTACCCAACGCCTGAACCGACACCCAAGTCAAGCAGAAATAGAGTGGTCCGTAGTTTCCCATCGCAGCCCGCTCGGCCAGGTGGGAAAAACCGTCAATCACAACCCAACCGGTGTGAAGTTCGTCCAGCCATAGACTTTGGCCGACGTCGTGAATGCGCAGCGCGGCAGCCAAAACCATGATCAACAGGAGCACAACCCATTGTGGCAATCGCATCTCAGCAGGTACTCCGACTGGGCCTGGCGGGCTCCGCCGTCAGACACCCTTCGCATTCAAACGCATCAACTCCCGCTCGGTCACGTCACGATGTGGTTGGTAACCCGCCAGAGGAAGAATGTACTCGTGCACAGCGTCGAGGATGTCGGCGGGCTGTGGAAAAAAAGCGTCCTCGACTTCATCGGCGGGAGTAATCCAATTGCGAGCACCTACGACAACCGGTGGAGCGTCCAATTCATCGAAGGCCAACTGCGTGATCTTGGCGGCCAGCGTTTGCAAAGCACTTCCCCGTTCACAGGCGTCGGAAGCCAGCACGATCTTGCGTGTCTTCCGTACCGACTCGACCACCTGCGAATAGTTAAAAGGCACAATGGAACGGGCATCAATAATTTCACAGGAGAGGCCGTGATCTGCTTCCAACTGATCGGCTGCTTCCAAAGCTCGATAAAGGGTCGCGCCAATCGTCAAGATTGTGAGGTCTTCCCCCACCCGCTTAATATCCGGTTCGCCCAGGGGTATTTCATAAGCTTCGGCCGGTACGCCCCCCGCGTGAAACAGTTCGGGCTGGTCGTAGATCCGTTGGCTTTCGAAAAACACCACCGGATCACTGCCTTGCAGCGCCGCATACATGAGTCCTTTAGCGTCGTAAGGCGTCGCGGGAAAGACCACCTTCAAACCGGGAATATGAGCGCAGATGCTCGTCCAGTCCTGACTGTGTTGTGCGCCGTATTTCGACCCCACTGAGACGCGCAACACCACGGGCATTTTCAACAGACCGCCCGACATCGACTGCCACTTGGCCAACTGGTTGAAAATCTCATCCCCCGCCCGCCCGATGAAATCGCAGTACATCAGTTCCACCAGCGGTCGCCCTCCTTCCAACGCATAACCGACAGCCGTGCCTACAATGGCTCCTTCGCTGATGGGAGAATTAAACAGGCGATGATAGGGCAGCGATTCCGTCAGTCCTCGATAGACGGCAAACGCTCCGCCCCAATCGCGGTTCTCTTCGCCGTAGGCAATTAAAGTTGGATCCTGGTAAAAGCGATCAATGATCGCTTCGAACAACGCGTCGCGAATCCCGATGCAACGCTGCTTGGGAAACGGCTGCCCCGACTCGTCGCGCCCCGAACGCTCTTTACCCGCAAGCTGTTGAACTCGAGGGTTTTCATCAAGCGGGATCAGAACATGGGGTGTCGCGTCGATCGCCGGCACCAAATGTTCATTGGAAAACATCACTTGTTCCAACAGGCATCCCGTTTGCAAAAGGTCCGCGCGGGGTGAAAGTTCCGGATCAATGGCTTTCTGAAAGGCTGACAACATCCGCTGCTCCACGCGTTCCCGCAATTGCTCCAGATCAGCGGTCGAGCAAACGTCCGCTTCGACCAGTTCTTGAGCAAAGACTTCAAGCGGATCAAATTCCCTCCAGGCCTCAATCTCGTCCTTGGCGCGATAGGAACTGGCGTCAGAGGGTGAATGCCCGCTGAACCGGTACGTCACCGTGTCCAGGAGAACTGGACCATCACCCTGACTGATCACTTCTTTCTTGCGCCGCATGACATCGATCACTGCCAGGGGATTGTAACCGTCGACTCGCTCAGCGTGCATCTGGTTCGGAGTCAGCCCGGCACCCATCCGGGCCAAAATCTTGAAACCCATGGTTTCACCCACGGGCTGACCACCCATACCATAAAAGTTGTTAACGAAGTTCACGATCAGGGGCAATCCACCCCGATGCGACTCGTCCCACAGTTCTTTGAACTGATCCATAGTGGCAAAACAGAGTGCCTCCCATGTCGGACCACAACCTGCTGAGGCATCTCCAATGTTCGCAATCGAGATTCCCGGCTGCCTCAGAGCGTGCTTGAAGAGCGCCGACCCCACTGAGATATCGGCGGATCCTCCAACAATCGCGTTGTTAGGAAAGACGCCCCAGGGAGCAAAGAAGGCGTGCATCGAACCGCCAAACCCCCGATTGAGTCCCGTGCCGCGCCCGAAAATTTCGGCCAACGTGCCATAGATCAGGAAATCAATCGCCAGATCCCTGGTGTCACCCTGCGCACCCAGCTCCACAACTTTTAAACAGGCGCCATCAAAGTAACCTGCCATCGTCTTCATCAATTCATCATCTTCCGCCTTCGCAATGGCAGACAGTCCTTTTGCCAGGATGTCACCATGACTGCGATGCGACCCGAAGATATGATCTTCGACATCCAAGAGAAACGCTTGCCCCACGGCCGTCGCTTCCTGACCGATGGAAAGATGAGCGGGACCACGATGGTTGTAGGAGATTCCCTGGTACTGCCCCTGTTTTTTAACCGAGTCCAGCATCGATTCAAATGCTCGAATCAAATACATGTCATGCTGAATTCGCAACAAATCGTCACGTGTCAGCTGACCGGATGCCAATTCGTCGGCGAGGCTCCGGTCGTACGCATTGACCGGAATGGGGCTGAACGTGATCTCACTTTTGGCGCGTTCTTGCTGAGGTTCGATGATTTGACTTTTCGGCATATTACTTCTCTCCCGACGGATAGATCAAACCGATGTCTTGTGCTTTGAAAAATTGTTTCCACGCCTGATCCGGTTCTGATTCGGTCACGACCTTACTGACTTGTTCCCAGCGTGCGATGCGAAATAACGACGGAGCGCTAAATTTACTTTGGTCAGCCAACAGAACCGTCTCGCGTGCGTTTTCCACAATCAGCTGATACAGATGGGCACTATCAATGTCACTCGCCGCCGGCCCGAAATCAGTACTCATTCCGTCGGTACCGATAAACGCGATATAACCCCGCAGGTGCTCAATCGCGTGAATGGCGACAGGCCCCACGGTATCTCGCCGGACAGCCCGGTATTGCCCCCCCAACAAAATCATGTTCAACCCGGGAACGGTGAGCTCCGTTGCAATCCGTAAACTGGTCGTCAACACCGAAACATTATCCCTGCCTTGTAAAGCAGCTATCAGTTGAAAACAGGTCGTCCCGGAATCAACAAAAATCTGGTCGCCGTCGGGGACGAACTCCGCAGCTAGCCGACCAATCGTGCGTTTCGCTTCAGGATTTCGATCGGCTTTAGCGCGAAACGAGTAATCGCGGTGTTGCGGTAAAGTAGCACCACCGTGAACCAGCAGGACATCGTGCTGATCGGCCAGCATTTTCAAGTCCCGACGAACTGTCGCCTCGGAAACATCCATGCGATCAGCCAGACCCCTGACCGTAACATGTTTCTTATCAATAAGTTCCGTCAGAATCTGACCACGCCGTTGTAATGTTGCGTGACTCATGGGTTTTCTGGCAGCTAGAAAAAGTCGCTAAAATGACTGAATTCAATCAAAAACGCCAATCAAAGTGATTGACAGACTCTATAATACCTTTAAGTTGAGCAAAAAAGTGCAGTATAGTGATCAAATCGGAGAGATACAAGCATGTCTGCAACCACCAATGTGGTCCCCCTGGTGATGCCCGATTTCGGCAACAGCATGGAAGAAGGGGTGATCTTGGACTGGAAAGTTCAAGTCGGTGACACCGTTCGAGTGGGTGACGTGCTCTGCGAGGTCGAGACGGACAAGGCGGTCATGGAGTATGAAGCACCTCACGAGGGACGTTTGGCCCGCATCATGGCACCTGCCAACGTAGCGGTCCCCGTCCGCGAAGTCATCGCTTACCTGGCTGAATCCGACGAAGCACTGGACGCGGTTCTACAAAGTGGACCGGAGGCAACTGCGTCCCCCCAGAACCCTCCCGCTTCCCCTCCGCCTGTGGCCCGTGTGACGACAACACCGCCGCCTGTTTCGGCAGCGGGTTCAAAACAGCCGCCCCGGACACATGTAGCCGACAGTCGCCCCAAAATTTCCCCTGCAGCTCGTGTGGTCGCCGCTCAGCGGGGAATTGACACCGGCAATCTGAAACCTGGTTCTGGCCCCCATGGCCGAGTCCTTGCTTCGGACGTTCCGCCGCCAAGTTCACTGAATCAGGCAGCGGGAATCGCCACCTCCGCTGCACCAATTTCGAGGCATCTCGAGATGCCTCGAATGCAGGATTCACTGGTGTCCGACTCCCGCGGAGCCCAGCGATCAGCGGCCCCGCAGCTTTCTCTGCAGATGACCATTGATGCAGCCCCTTTGCTGACAAAATGCAGGGCACAAGAACAGGAGGGTGGTTGTACTCCGACTGATCTTATCGTGCTGGCCAGCGGTCAGACATTGATGGAATTTCCCGCGATCAGAAGTCGTCTGGAACAAAACAATTTGATCCAGATTCCACAGGCCAACGTGGGGATCGCCGTGGAAGGAAACGGAACATGTCTGATTCCGGTCGTCGCTGAGGTGAATCGGTTGTCATTGTCGCAACTGGTCACCGAAACAAAACGCGTGATTTCTCGAGCAAAAGTTGGTGAGCAGTCTGACACTAGCGTCCGGGTACTTACCGTCTTTGACCTGGGAATGTTCGGGGTGGAAGAATTCTGCGCTGTCATCACTCCACCAGAAACAGCGATCCTAACCGTCGGAACAGTGCGTGAACAAATCGTCGTTGATCACGGAAGCATGAGGCCCGCACAGGTGATAACGATGACGCTGTCAGTCAATCATCAAATTGTCAACGGCTTCGTCGCAGCAAGATTCCTGTCTTCCCTCCGAAAGAAATTGACAGCCTCCCCTTGTGTCAACTTCGAATAGGCAATCAACACACAAGCAGGGTCATCGTCCCACGACGCAAATAGCCTGCTCGTCATCAACCGAAGCGACACCAGTGCATTCCGAGAACAAGACGGGGAACCGGTCCTTGCGCAGACCCAACGATTTCATCGTGACCTGCCTCGACACCTGTCAACGACAACAAAGTCGGTCCGGAACCGCAATCAGTCCGGTTGGATGCTTACCATTTCTTCCGACACAGATTCGACATGCTCGGGCCCGATACTGGATTGTTCTTCAGCGTAGGCAATGAGCAAGGTAAGATCACACAAACGATCGATGCGACGAGGAATCCCGCCAGTCAACACGTGGATCGTTTCCAACGCTTCAGAATCAAACACGGGGCGTTCCCGACCAGCCGCCGCCAATCGATGAACAACATAGCTGCTGGTCTCTTCAACAGTGAACGGGCGCAACAGGCATTTCACACTCATCTGTTCTTCCAACCCGGGCATCCGATCGAGAACTGGCAAGATCTCTGTCTGCCCCACCAGAAGAAGTGTCAGTCCCGACGGCGACGAAGCTTCGAAATTCAGGAGCAGACGCAGCATTTGCAAGGAGTTGAGGTCTTTGAGCAAATGGGCCTCGTCGATCACCAAAACCGCATGCCTTCCCATTTCAACGTTTTCCGCCAGAGCGTTTTCTATCCAACGCACACTTTGATCGATGGTCGGAGTTGCGGACGTTGACGGCGCCGCCGCCAGTTCGATGGCCAGATGAGCCAGCAGTTGATCGTATGGCATCAGTGGGAACACGATGTGTATCCGAGGTGAAAACTCCGTGTCGAGTTGGTCAAATAATTTTTTCACAAGCAGAGTCTTACCCAAACCCGCCACGCCGGTCAGCAAGCCAGCAGGACGACGATTTTCGACCGCATAGTGCAGTTTTAACAGCGCTGCCTGATGTACTTCACTCGGATAATAAAACTGTCCGAGAGACGTGTTTTCAAAAGGTTTTTCGTTGAACTGCCAATAGTCTTCGTACATAACTCAGGTTCCTCTATTTTCCACGGGCGTCATACCTTCGTCCCTGTTTCTAAGCCGCAAAATTTTCTGCTATGCCCAACAGTGGCACACCGCAGGACAAGTGATCCCGGAGATCACCCGCCACAGCAGAGGCCCCTGGTCGTACATTCTTTACGAAGATTAATTGCATCCCCTCAATGGCTTGCGGCAAAAGCAGTCCCAACACATCCAACGTCCCGGCGTCGATCAGGACCATGTCGTAATGTTGTGTCAAATCACTTACCATCTTCACAATGGTCAGGTGTAGTTCCGGTGAGGTGACTGGTTGCACAGTACCTTGGCACCAGGGAACCAGGGTCATCCCGTCATTCAACGATGAGACCGCCACTTCTTGCAAACAACCCGTGGTCTTCATGAGCGAGTCCCAACCGGTCGTGACATCAACTTCCAGAGAAGCCGCCAGGTCCGGTTGCTTGACATCCGCGTCGACCACCGCCACGCTGAAACCGGCCTGAACCAAACGATTTGCTAAACACAAAGTAACCGTGGTGCATCCATCGCCCGTACCGTGCGCAGCCAGAGCCAATGTACGGTTCCCTGCTTCCATGACCTCGATACAGCGTCGTACTGCAAAACCAAAGGCGTCTTCCGAGGAATTGAGCAAATCTTGAACGACCTCCGGCCAGCAGAATGCATCGACTTCCCAGGCAGCACGAAATGAACCGGATTCGCAACGGCTGATTCCTGGAGTGGCTGGAAGTACAACGGCTTCGTCGTTCTTGACCGAACCAGCGGGCATCACCGGATCTGCTGCTATCGATTCGCTGAAATATTTCAGCACGGCTGGATTTTCACCTTCATTCCGGTTGCCTACAACATGTGCTGGGTCCACTCGGAAAAAAACGTCTCCCTCAGTCCGCTGCTGCGTTCGTTGGCTGGCCGAGGGCAGGTCTCGCGGAACAGATGAGGTCAGCGGATTTGGAGGTGGAACAAAGTTCAGCTGAGGGGCCGGCACGCGAGATGACGGATGGCGCAAAGTGGATTTCCTCGTCGGTGCCTCGGTTTCGCCAGTCATTGACTCCGGAACGGACTCGATGTCTCCCAGAGTCCGGATCGAATCGGATCGACCCCTTCTCTGTAAGCTGGCATGCTTAGAAAAAATCTTAATAAAGGCTCGATCGATATGGTTCATCGCTTCTCTCGATTGGAGGATTCTCAAGCCACCCCTGGAGTTGTGCCCCTCGGTGTCGAGGTCCAGAACCCGAACCCGTACTTCTGCGGACCGCTCGTTGACTTGTCCGTAGAGGATCCCGTGGACCATCCGGTCGAGGCTGAAAATACTGTCTGGTTGGCCGTGTAACGGGATACCGGGGAACCGGAGGCGCAACGTGCGTCTGCGGATAATCCGTACCAGTCGATCCCGCACTACCATCTTGGGTATTCGTCACCATCTGCCCGTTTCCCATGTGCGAGTTGTTCAAGACTTGTTGTTTTCTCTGTGGCCAATCGACAGTCGAAGAGCCAGTCGGTTGTCCTGAAACTGACGAGTCACTTGGGTTCCTATCGCCCGAAGGTGACTGCGAACTACCTTGGGAACCGTGTAATTTCACAACGTCTTCCAGTTGGCGTGGACCTGAGATCTCGACAGGCTCTGGTTCGATCTTGAAACGCGTGTCTGGTGTTTCTTGCACCGGTCTGCTACCCAGCGAATTGGATTCTTCAGCCCGAGTTGGAAATCCTAGTGTTATGCTTTTGAAATTTTTCGCGGGTGGCCTCGCGGGTGACAACGAGATTCCTGGCTCCGCTTGAGCGTCCACTTCTAAATCTACCGTTTGTGGATAGGCCTTCGCCGTTGTAGCTGGTGATTCGTCAGACGGTTGATCGGTTACCGGCGATCTCAGTTTGACCACTTTTGAGTCTTCATCCACCATCTGGAAATCAGGGAACGTGTACTGGAATTCCACCTCGTCCGCTGCCGGGCTCCAGAAGGTAGTCATCGTCAAAAACAAAATAACCACCCCAACGCAGGCTGCCGCGATTCGAGGATACACGCCTCCCCTGGAGGGATGCCTGCTGGATCGTAAACTTGCCGCCCCTTCCTGAGAATCTTGCCTGGCGACGTTGGACTCAGAGGAGCCAGTTCGACCGTCTGGAAGCACCGGCTCTCCAACGTTCCTCACCGGGAAAGCTTGAGTCAAAGGGGGTTCAGTAAACCGACCAACCGATGCTGCACCAGGTCGGACATCCGACAGGCGCATTAACACCGGTGGTGTGTTTACTGGGGTTGGCAGAGGTTGCCGCGAAAGAGCGTCATGTAGATACTGAGACCCGCCACTGCTGAATTGGGTGCCCATTCCCGATTTCCTTCACTTTCATCAAGCCTCAACAACGTATATTTGAATCGATGCATTCCAGACAGCGCGCAGTAATAGAACGCACCCAATCTTTCATATCGGTTCTGATTTTATGGATCTTGAGTCTTAGATAGAATTCAAGATCTGGGGGGAATAGGTAGAGCCGCGGGGGCTGGGTTGGTCGCTCACAGGTGGTCACTGAATCAAGGAACTGCAACAACCTTCACCCGGCTATTGGTTGAACCTGGTGCAGTACCGGTTAAGTTTGTTGACGTCCGGGAAAAACCTCAGCAGGATGGCGCATTCAATGTTCTCACCCGTGCCAGTAGTTCTGAGAAAGTGGTGAGACTCAGCAGCAGCGTGCATGATTCGAAATCAGGTGGGGTTGACGAGTTGCGAAGAAACGGGAGTGTAGGAAATGGAGCTGTGGAAGTTACCTCACCGGCCGGTGCCGTTGACAATTGCCAGAGCAACCCCTTAGACGCTGAACCCGAGTCAGCCTTAAAAGACCTCGACTCTTCCCAGACAGCACGAATGACAATTCCTCAGAGTACGCATGACTACACTTTCCCAGACCGACGCCGGTAATTATCTCAGCGAACTGTTAAGCGATCGGATCCTGTTGCTCGACGGCGCCATGGGCACGATGGTGCAAACGCTCAAGTTAAGTGATCGCGCCATCCGTGGCCGGCGGTTTGCCGACCATGCGGCGGACGTCTCTAATTTTGTGGACCTCCTGTGTCTGACGCAGCCAGAAACCATAACCGAGATCCATCGCCAATACCTGGAGGCAGGTGCTGACATCATCGAAACGAATACTTTCGGATCCAGCCTGCTGGGAATCCAAGAGTTTCAGCTTCCCGAAACTCTGGTACGGGAAATCAATCTGGCCTCCGTACAATGCGCTCGTAAGGCAGTTGACGAATTCAACCAGCGAACACCTCAGAAACCTCGTTTCATCGCCGGCTCGATTGGTCCTACCACCAGACAAACGGCGATTTCGACGAATATCGACGATGCCGCCAGTCGCAGCACGAATTTCCAGGAGATGATGGACTCCTATTACGACCAAGTAGCAGCATTGATGGAAGGTGGTGTGGATATCCTGCTGCCGGAAACGGCCATCGATACACTCAATTTAAAGGCGTGCCTGTTTGCCATCCAGAAATATTTTGACGAATTCAACACCCAAGTCCCGGTGATGGTATCGGCGACGTTCAACCAGGCTGGCGTTACATTTGTTTCCAGTCAAACGGTCGAAGCCTTCTGGAATTCGATCTCGCACTTTCCCGTTTTGAGTGTCGGAATGAATTGTGCTCTGGGGCCAAATTTAATGCGGCCTACCCTGGAAGAACTGTCCCAGATCGCTCCCACGTACGTCAGTTGCCATCCGAATGCAGGTCTCCCCAATGAAATGGGGGATTATGATTTGAGTCCAGCCGATATGGCCGCAACATTGAGCGAGTTTGCCAACAACGGTTGGATCAATGTTGTAGGTGGCTGCTGCGGAACAACCCCAGACCACATTCGAGCAATTGCAGACGCTTTGCAGAACACCTCCCCACGCCAGCGCGCAGTCGCCGAACCGCTGACCCGTCTCAGCGGACGTGAATCATTGACTCTCCGTGCGGACAGCAACTTCCTCATGGTGGGTGAACGAACCAACGTGACTGGCTCTCGACAATTCGCCCGCCTGATTCGCAATGGGAATTTCGAGGAAGCGCTGGAGGTCGCGCGACAACAGGTTGAAGGCGGCGCCACGGTAATCGACATCAACATGGACGACGCCCTGCTTGACGCTGAAGCATCGATGACTCGTTATCTCAATCTGCTGGCAGGAGAAACCGACATCAGCCATGTACCGGTAATGATCGATAGTTCGAAGTGGTCGGTGATTGAGGCTGGCTTGCATTGCGTGCAAGGAAAATCCATCGTGAATTCCATCAGTCTGAAGGACGGGGAGCAAGAATTCCTGCGCCGTGCGCGATTGATTCGCCGCTACGGAGCCGCAGTGGTGGTGATGGCCTTTGACGAACAGGGTCAAGCCACCGAAACGGACGACAAGGTGCGAATCTGTAAAAGGGTCTTCGAGTTACTGACTCATCAAGTGGGGTTTCCGGCCCAGGACATCATTTTCGACCCGAATATTCTGACCGTGGCGACAGGAATCGAGGAACACAACCATTACGCCGTTAACTTCATCGAAGCAACCCGACGAATCAAACAGGAATGCCCAGGGACCAAGATCTCAGGAGGCGTCAGTAACATCTCCTTCTCATTCCGGGGCAACAACACGGTTCGTGAAGCCATGCACGCGGCATTTCTATATCGCGCCATTCGTGCGGGAATGGACATGGGAATCGTCAACGCGGGCCAATTGGAAGTTTACGAAGAAATCGATCCAAACCTTTTGCAACACGTCGAAGACGTGCTTCTCAACCGCCGACCCGATGCCACCGATCGGCTGCTCGAACTGGCCGAAACCGTCAAGGGCAAGCCCAAGGAACGCGACGAGTCGGGACAGGCTTGGCGTAGTAGAAGCGTGGAAGACCGGTTGAGCCATGCTTTAATCAAAGGAATTGACAAATATATCGTAGAAGATACGGAAGAGGCTCGTCAACAGTACGAGACTTGCTTGAAGATCATCGAGGGACCATTGATGAACGGCATGTCCGTAGTAGGTAATCTGTTCGGCGAAGGAAAGATGTTCCTGCCTCAAGTTGTCAAATCTGCCCGCGTCATGAAACGCTCGGTGTCTTACATGCTCCCGTTTATGGAACAAGAGAAAGCCGATGCCGGGTTGGCCGTACAGTCCTATCGCGGCACGATCGTGATGGCCACTGTCAAAGGAGACGTTCACGATATCGGCAAGAACATCGTTGGCGTGGTACTCGGCTGCAACAACTACCGCATCATCGATCTGGGTGTCATGGTATCTTGCGACAAAATCCTGGAAACGGCTCACAAAGAACAGGCTGACATCATCGGACTTTCGGGTTTAATTACTCCAAGTCTGGACGAAATGGTCCATGTGGCCCGGGAAATGAAACGCTTGAATCTGTGCACTCCCTTGTTGATCGGAGGAGCCACCACCAGTGCCAAGCACACGGCTGTCAAAATTGCTCCCTGTTACAACCAACCAGTCCTCCACGTGTTAGATGCCTCGCGGAGTGTGGGTGTGGTTAATCGCTTGCTAAGCGACGATTTACGTGCCACCTTGATCGAAGAGAATCAAACGAAACAACAGCAACAGGTTGAGTCCTTCGAAAAGCGTCGACAAGCCAAATTGGTGCCTTATGCCCAGGCACTGAAACGACGCTTTGCTACCGATTGGTCCTCGCTGCGAATCGATCAACCGACCTTCACAGGTCTTCGGGTTCTCAACAACTTCCCCCTCGCCCAGCTTGTGGACTACATCGACTGGAGTCCTTTTTTCTTGACCTGGGAGTTGAAAGGAAAGTACCCGCAAATTCTCACTGACAAGAGGCTCGGGGTGGCCGCCCGAGAACTGTACGACAATGCACAACAACTGTTGTCCCAGATCATTGACAATCAGTCCCTGACAGCTCACGGGACCTACGGCTTCTGGCCAGCCGCCTCCGACGGCGATGACATCATTGTCTATAGCGATGAAAGTCGCTCGAACGAGTTGGCTCGATTTCACACGCTGAGGCAACAATGGGAGCGTCGAGGGCAAGCCGACTTCCGTTCCCTCGCCGATTTTATCGCCCCCTTCGATTCGGGTCGCCAAGATTACCTGGGAGCTTTCGCAGTGACGACCGGCGTGGGAACTGCCGAATTATGTGCAGACTTCGACAAACAAAACGATGACTACAATTCGATCATGGCCAAGGCATTGTCCGACCGACTGGCTGAAGCCTTCGCAGAAAAACTTCACCAGCAAGCGAGAAAAGACTGGGGCTACGGCAAAGAGGAACAGTTGTCCAACACGGCGTTGATCGCCGAAAAATACCGTGGCATCCGACCAGCACCGGGGTATCCGGCCTGTCCCGACCACACGGAGAAACACACCCTGTTCAAACTGCTTGACGTGGAGGCGAACACTGGTGTTTCGCTTACCGAAAATTTCGCCATGCTCCCCGCTGCCAGCGTGAGCGGACTCTATTTTGCGCACCCCCATGCCCGTTACTTTTCCGTGGATCAACTGACGCAAGATCAGGTGCAGGACTATGCCCGGCGTAAACAGCAACCCGTCAAGGAAATCGAACGCTGGCTGGCACCTAACCTGGGATACGAGCCTTGACGCACACCGGTTCGTGATTCGCTGATAACCTGCACACATCCGATGGATTGCGGTACGCCCCGCTGGGACCGTCGGGTGCAGGGCTGGTGCATCTTAAAGCCAGATGTCGCGGATGTTAATTCCACGGACGGCGACACTTTTGAGGGAGAACTTCTCTATGACAACGGCAGCGGCTCGCCATCGCACAGGCGTTGCGGGCGGCCGAGTTGATCGATCAATTCCGTATCAGGTGGGATGCCGAGCGCGTGAAAGATGGTGGCGTGCAGGTCGCCCGGCCCGCACGGCAAGTCTTGCGGCGTCGCCGCGCTGCGATCGGAACTTCCATACACCTGACCGGCACGGATACCACCAGCGGCCAGCGCTACCGAGAAGCAATCGGGGAAGTGGTCTCGTCCGGCGTTAGCGTTGATCTTCGGCGTGCGGCCGAATTCGGTGAGAAACACCACGAGCGTCTCGTCGAGAAGTCCCCTGTCGACAAGATCGTCCAACAATGCGCCGGCCGCTCGATCGAAGGTGGGCAACATGATGTTCTTCAGGCGGTTGAAGTTGTCGCCGTGTGTGTCCCAATGGTCGTAACCGGCAATCGTCAAGTCGTTCGCGGCGCAGACGACCGTCACGATGGGGACCCCGGCCTCGATCAACCGCCGCGACAAGAGCATGCTCGTCCCGCAGATGTGGTCGCCGTAAGAGTCGCGCGTTTGCCTCGACTCGCGATAGAGATCGAAGGCTCCGTGGACCGTTGGATTCAACAACAGATCGGCCGCCAACTCCCGATGAAACCCGAATGACTTGACAGCCGGCGAACGTTCGAACGGTCTTTCCAGGGCGAGCAGCCGCATTCGTTCTCCGATACGAGCCCGGTCGATGCCTCCCCAGAGATCGAGCACCTCTGTCCCCAGATTTCGCTGCCTGCCACCGAACGGTCTTCCTTTGGGGGTGTGGATGACGATCGGGTCCGCCGGAAGACCCAACCATCCGCCCGATTCTCCGGCTTACAATGTGTGGGAGTTGACATGGGGCAAGGAAGGCGGATAGAGCGTGGAATGCCCTTCGGTGCCTGACGAAAGTGGCCCACCATCGCAGTCAGCGATGGCCAGTCGTGACGAGACGGAGGCAGGTTCTCCGCAGATTCGGGGCGCGGTGAAGCGTGCCCGGTCAAGCTCCAATACATGCTGCGGCCATGCGCGGCCGAACGATGATGGAGCGATCGGATGATTGCCAGCCGCTCGGTTTGCTTGGCGAGTACCGGGACGTGCTCGCCGAATTGAATGCCCGGCGTCGCGGTCGAGATCGGCTGAAAAGGCCCGCGCATTCCTGCGGGCGCCTCCGGCTTCGGATCCCAGATATCCAGGTGGCTCATACCGCCCCAGCAGAACAGGACGATGCACGACTTGGCCCGTCCGAATCCGGGACGCTCCACGGCGCTCGACGCTGCCCGGCTTCGCAGCGCCAAGACGTCGGACAGAGATAGCCCCAGGACGCCAGCGCCCATCCCGAGCAGCCGTCGTCGAGACATCGCGCGGAAATCGGAGTGCGCCGCAAATTGCGGGACGGTGAGTGGGACTTGCTGCATGGCGAAACTCCCGAGTCGCTACGACAAGACAGCTGTTGACCGACATTTCCCATTTGGGTTGCGCCGGGAACCAATCCAGACTAGCAGCCCTCGCCAGTATAACAATGCGCCCACCCCCGCGTGTCGGGCGTGTGAGGACTTTTTGACATTTTTCATCTTGCATCCAGAACAAGCCGCGCTGTGAGCCGGGAAAAGGAGCCAACTGCGACGTTATTCCAGGAGCAAACGGTTTTCGGGAGCGCCAGTCGCCGCAGGAAGTTGCCTCGATTGCAGGACAACGCGAACAACTGCCACCGGGCTTGGTTGTCTTTGAACGTTCGGCAAGAGAGCTTCGTCCATTTCACCGCGTTCTTGCCCTCCTTGATCCATTGCTCGGCCATGTCGCGACCAAGGTAGAACTTCATCACGCTCCTGGAGGGCTTCTTCAAGTTGTAACGATGAAGCCCACGCCGCCAGAACTTAGCACTGGCATTGTTGCCGCGCCGCAGCGTGGCCCGCTGCAAGTCGCTGTTTTTGGCGGCACCCATCGGGTTCCCCTGTCCGATTCGCACAAACTGGCAGCACAACCCTGTTCTTCAGGGGTTTGGCGCAAATTACATGCCAATCTCGGGCAACTCACCTGGGAAATACGGGGTTAAACCCTCCTGCTGAAAATCATTCTGGTCGCAACCATGAACCCGGTAGCGGTCATTGCCTCACTTTAGGCAAATCCAGACTCGCGCAAAAACGAAGTTTTCAGGAAGAACGAAAATTCTTTGAGTCTGCACTGGGATGTCGTTAAAGTGGGTCACTACCTCGATTGACAATCGCTGCTATAAGGATACCATGAGGTTTCAAAAAGTTGATTTGGATATTTAACTACGTGGCGCGCAGTCTCTTTTGGCGTCTGCTTACAGGGAGGAACCCACCCCAATGACTCAACTCGAACAAGCACAAACTGGCATCGTTACCCCCGAAATGGAACACGTGGCACAGCGTGAAGCATTAACTGCTGATGCCATTCGGGAGGAAGTTGCTGTTGGTAGAATGGTGATTCCTGCCAATACCGTGCATCTCAGCAAAAAATTGGAGCCCATGGGGATTGGGATTGCAGCCAAATGCAAGATTAACGCCAACATCGGCAATTCGGCGGTGACCAGCGATCTTGAAGGCGAACTGGAAAAGCTGGATACCTCGGTAAGTTATGGTTCCGATACGGTCATGGACCTCTCGACCGGCAAAGACATTGATAAGATACGACTCGCCATTCTCGATCATTCCACCGTGCCGATCGGGACCGTTCCGATCTACCAGATGCTGGAAGAACTGGGTGGTGAAATCGAAGACATGAAGCCGCAACACTTCCTGGACATGGTCGAACATCAGGCCCTGCAGGGGGTGGACTACATGACCATTCACTGCGGTGTCTTGTTGGAACACTTGCATTTGACAATGAATCGGGTCACCGGCATCGTCAGTCGTGGCGGTTCCTTGATCGCCAAGTGGATGATGGCACACCGCAAACAAAATCCGCTTTACGATTCCTTTGATGACCTGTGCGCTATCATGCGCCAGTACGATGTGACATGGAGCCTGGGGGACGGATTACGCCCGGGTTCCATCGCGGATGCGAGTGACGACGCGCAGTTTGCCGAGTTGAATGTCCTGGGAGAACTCGTCCAGCGGAGTTGGAAAAATGGCACCCAGGTAATGGTCGAGGGTCCGGGACACATTCCCATGGATCAAATTGAAATGAACGTCCAAAAACAAATCGAAGTTTGCCACGGTGCACCGTTTTACGTGCTGGGTCCGCTGGTGACCGATATTGCCCCCGGTTACGACCACATCACCAGCGCTATCGGCGCAGCCCTGGCTGGTTGGAGCGGCGCTGCCATGCTCTGCTACGTGACACCCAAAGAACACCTTGGTCTGCCCGATAAGGATGACGTCAGACAAGGCGCCATTGCCTACAAAATTGCGGCCCACGCTGCTGATCTGGCACGGCATCGCAAGGGTTCGCAAACACGGGACGACGCGCTCAGTAAGGCGCGATTTGAATTCGATTGGGAAGAACAATTCCGACTTTCACTCGACCCAAAAACAGCACAGTCCTACCACGACCAGACCTTACCCCAGGACACCTTCAAGAGCGCACATTTCTGCAGCATGTGTGGGCCCAAATACTGTTCGATGAAAATCACGGAAGACATTCGCAAAATGGCGGAAGAAGAGCCATTGGTTCT
>Ga0310123_10001678_pt1 | contig 18234 bp, 14 predicted proteins | sample CB6_AW_1057_MG_FD_203505 | JGI IMG/M metagenome (GOLD analysis project Ga0310123, IMG submission 203505) | Marine microbial communities from Western Arctic Ocean, Canada - CB6_AW_1057 | ecosystem: Environmental > Aquatic > Marine > Oceanic | place: Canada: Western Arctic Ocean | collected... | reverse complement strand
GCAGGGATGCCGCATCGGTTTGTCGATCTGCATGGTGATGACAGGGCATTTGCAACGCTGGATTACTCGCAACCCGAACCAAAGGTGTTCGTGGGGCACGAACTGACTTTGAAAGAACTGGACCTCTCCGATACCGGATGGTCAGGCGGAGCAACGGGAGGATTCGGTCAGGAGGGTGAAAACCGCGTGACGGCAATCACGGTCAATTGCCCACACTGTGCGGGTGCCCTGCAGCTTTACGCTCCCGACGAAACGCAGCGTGTCAGTTGTCCTAACTGCGCTTCGTTGCTGGATTGTGATAACGGAAAACTCGAATACCTGCGAACTCTCCACACGAAGCGCAAACACCCACTGATTCCACTGGGCAGCATCGGCACACTGAACGGGGTGGAGTATACCGTCATTGGGTTTATGGAACGCGTTGCGCGATATCAGGGTCTTGACTTTCCCTGGACGGAATATCTTCTGAAAAGCAAACAGTCCGGGTATCGCTGGCTGGTTCACAACAATCGACACTGGTCGTTCGTCGAACCGGTGTCGGCCCATGACGTTGTTTCATCCCATCATTCAGCCAAGTACAAAAACGAGGATTTTCGCATTTACGATCGTGGCACGGCAACGGTCCGATTCGTACTGGGTGAATTTTACTGGAAGGTGCAAGTGGGGGACGAAGTTCACACTACGGACTACATTGCACCGCCCCGGATGCTTTCCTGTGAACGATCCGGGGCGCCCACGTCTACTCTCAGTTCCCAGGAACTGAATGTGTCACTGGGAACCTATCTCACCCCGGAGCAGATCGAAGAGGCCTTTGGCATCAAAACCGGGACACGGCCATGGGGTGTGGGAGTGATTCAGCCGGCCCTTCGGGCGGGTGATATTATGAAGTTGTGGGTAATCTTTCTTATCACCCTCGTTCTTTCATACACGTTGTTCTCGTGGACACTGAAGCAGGGTGTCGACACATCATTTTTTATCATGTCGCTGGTACTGGTCTCGGTAATTCCGGTCGCATTCTCATGCTACAGACACCAGTTCGAAGTGAGTCGATGGAAGGATAGTGACTTCAGTCCCTATCATGATGAATAAACAAGTGAAATACTCATTCGATCTTCTGATACAGGAACAGACCGGTGATCCCTGACTTCAAATCAACTCTTGTCAAAGTGTATCTGATCGTGGGTATCAGCGTTTGTTTGTTTTTCGGCACCGGTGCGATCGCCGGATGGAAGATGCCAACGACGGGACCTGGTTTCAGCGGGGGCCGCAGCTCCGGTGGTTTTTGGGGAATAGGAAAATGATGTTTGCTCTGTCTGAAATATCCAAGACCTTGCTTCTGGCTCAGATTGAAGAATCGGCAGCCGGAAATCTGACTTTGTTAATCCAGCACCTGCTTGCCGCAGTTGTCTTCGCGTTCGTGGGGATTGTGGTACTGGGATTGTGCTTCTGGCTTATGGAGAAATTTTCTTCATTTTCACTCAAGCATGAGATTGAAGAAGATCAGAATATGGCCCTGGGCATTGTCATTGGATCGGTAGTGATCGGTATCTCCCTGATCATCGCCGCTTCGATTCAGGGTTGACCGCAGACTCGCCGGTGAAATGTGCGGGCTTCTGCCCGCAGCAATTCCCGTTAGTGACGTCAGGCATGCGCACGAGAACGCAGGATATCGGCAAAGAGCTGTCGGACATGGTACCGACTGACAAGGACTATGAACGGCCACCCGGAACAAGGTGATACGCCTGCGTTGGTCCCCCCTGAAAATATGTGCACGGAAACGACAATTTCAGAAGTAGACCGATGAACCAGGCACCTTTGTTTCTGCTTTACCTGAACGTGCTGATCATTGCCACGTGCGGTCTCATTTATGAACTGCTCGCCGGGACATTGGCCAGTTATCTGCTGGGCGATTCGGTCACGCAGTTTTCGCTGGTGATTGGAATCTATCTTTCGGCATTAGGAGTCGGTGCCTGGTTATCTTCGTTTGTTCAGGAAAAGCTGGCTCGATGCTTCATTGAAATTGAACTGGCAGTGGCCCTGGTGGGTGGAACTTCCGCTCCGTTGTTGTTTCTGGCATTCGGTTACATTGCCTGGTTTCAACCGTTGTTGTATGGAATGGTTTGTGGGATCGGCATCCTTGTCGGGCTTGAACTGCCGCTGTTAATGCGGATTCTCCGCGAACATGTCGAATTTTCCGATCTTGTGTCACGCGTGTTGACTTTTGACTACATCGGCGCCCTGCTGGGTGCGCTGATGTTTCCTGTTCTGTTTGTCCCGTATCTGGGGTTGGTCCGTACCTCTCTGGTGTTTGGGATCCTCAACGCACTGGTTGGCTTGTGGGGGACTTATCTGCTGCGACCACTGCTGTCCGCTCGAGGGTTGGGAGGTTTGCGAGGAAGAGCAATACTGGTAGTCGGTCTGCTGATTATTGGAATCATCAAAGCCGAATCGATCACTTCAGTTGCGGAAGAAAACCAACTCGCGGGAAGTGTCATATATGCCGAGAGTTCAGCATATCAGCGCATTGTCATTACAGAAGACAACACCGGATTCCAGCTGTTTCTGAATGGTCATTTGCAGTTCAATTCGGCCGATGAATACCGCTACCATGAGGCACTGGTGCATCCTGTAATGGGCTCGTGCAGCAACCCGGAACGCATTTTGGTTCTCGGCGGTGGTGATGGTCTGGCCGTGCGGGAAATCCTGAAGTACTCGACGGTTACGTCTGTGACACTGGTCGATCTGGACTCTTCCATGACCTCCCTGGCAGATCATTTTCCGCCGCTTCTGAAACTCACAGACGGCGCGCTTCGTGACTCGCGTGTCACGGTGGTCAACCAGGACGCGTTTTTGTGGGTCGATGAACCGCACGGGCAGTTCGATGCTGTCGTTATCGATTTTCCGGACCCGGGAACATACTCAGTCGGCAAGCTCTACACGAGTTATTTTTTTACTCGACTCCAGAAACAGATGGCTTCGGGCGCGGTCGTCGCTATTCAGTGTTCTTCACCGCTGGTGTCACCGAAATCGTACTGGTGCGTGGTGAACACACTCGAACAATCGGGTTTTCACGTGCGTCCGTTCCATGCGGCCGTTCCCACTTTTGGCGTCTGGGGATTTGCTCTGGCGACCCTTGAGGAACTACCCTCGCGCCCTCAACTCGCACCGAACGTGAGTCAACAACTGAGATTTCTGAATCAAAGAGTTCTCGACGATCTCTTCATCCTGCCGCGGGACATAAATCGCGTTGAAACCGAGGTCAACCGATTAAACAACCAGGTTCTGGTTCGTTACTACGACGATGATTGGGGCCGCTGGGAGTAACGCAGGAGTGAAATCGTGTGACTCGGGTCAATCGACGTAAACTACTTGAAACGGCGCTGCTTGGCTCCTCGGCTCTGCTTCTGCCGGGATGTTCCCGAAACAAATCGCCTCTTGCCGGCGAACTTCTGAGTCCTTCGTTCAATCTGGGGCATCGCATCAGAGATGGCTACCGTCCCGTCCCGGCTGAGCTGGACTGGCAGGAAACAGATGTCGTCATTGTAGGTGGAGGAATCGCCGGGCTGTCAGCCGGCTGGCGGCTGAATCATGCTGGAGTCGACCGTTTTTTACTGCTGGAACTCGAAACAGAAATTGGCGGGACTTCCCGTTCCGGACAATCCAGCATCTCGGCCTATCCCTGGGGAGCTCATTACGTGCCGGTGCCTCATGCAGACAATCGGGCATTGTGGCGTCTGCTGATTGAAATGGGAGCAGCCAGTCAAAATGAATCGGGCAGCTTTTCGGCGAAAGAACACATTCTGTGTCGTGAACCACACGAGCGCTTGTTTATTCAGAACCGCTGGACAGAAGGTCTGTTTCCCGCGGGCGCTGCAACAGAAGCGGACCTTCGTCAATGGAACGACTTTCAGCGCAAAATCTCGCACTGGATCGACCGGCGGGATGCTCAGGGCAAACCGGCGTTCACGATTCCACTGGCTAACTGTTCTACTGACGAGGTAATGACTGCCCTCGATGAGATCTCGATGGCAGAGTGGATGCAGCGTGAGGGCTGGAATTCGGAGCCGCTGATCTGGCTTGTGGACTACTGTTGCAGGGATGACTACGGAATGACGGTTGAACAGACCAGCGCCTGGGCAGGTTTGTTTTATTTCGCATCTCGCCGAGAGTACTCAAACCAGACCGCACCTGAAGTTCTCACGTGGCCGGAAGGCAACGGTCGCATCGCTCAATATTTCGCTCAGATGCTTGGTTCCCAGGTGCAAACCGGACAGGCTGTTCTGTCCATTGAACAGTTCGACAAAGGAAATGGACCGGTTCGCGTTGTGGTGCTGGACCGTCAGACTTCAAAGGTTCACGGAATTCAGGCGGAGCGGGTGATCTTTGCCGCTCCGCAGTTCCTGGCGCGCTATTTGATTTCGGATCTGTCACCCCGGCGGGAATCAGACTGTCGTCAGTTTCGATACGGCGCATGGATTGTTGCCAATGTTCATCTCACAGACCGTCCGCAGGAATCTGATTTTCCGCTGTCGTGGGATAATGTGTTCTATAACAGTCCATCCCTCGGGTATGTTGTCGCGACTCATCAACAGGGGGTGGATCATGGGCCGAGTGTATGGACCTGGTATTTACCACTCTGCGACGAACTGCCACCGGACGCCCGTCAGAAACTGCTGGATCTCACGTGGGAACACTGGGTTGACGTCGTGATCACCGACCTTGAACGGGCACATCCGGAAGTTCGGAACTTCATCACCCGCGTGGATGTGATGCGCTGGGGACACGCCATGATTCAGCCGTATCCCGGTTTTATCTGGAGCCCGTCACGGACCAGGGCGGCGACTGCGGAAGGAGCGATTCATTTCGCCGGGACGGATTTGAGCGGAGTTGCTTTGATGGAAGAAGCGTTTTATCACGGTGTTCGTGCAGCTGAAGAAGTCCTGGCTGCAGGGGACATTCCGTTTTCCAGTTATCTTTAATCCAGTTATGTCAACTTCAGCGAGCCCAGCAGCCGGCAAGGTCATTCCGGGAAAGTTTCCGTGGCTGTTTTCGCCAGCCGTGGACCTGTGCACTTTCCTGGGAAGTGCCCTGTTGGCACTCAGTCTGTTGTGGTTAGGGCATACACAGGGCTGGCTGAACAGTGAGACTCCGGAATGGTTATGGGTCAGCACAATTCTGATGATCGACGTGGCCCACGTTTATGCCACCGGGTTTCGCGTCTATTTTGACGGGACGGAACTTCGACGACGGCCTTGGTTATATGCGCTGGCTCCCATCCTGTCGTTTCTGATCGGAGCCGCGCTTTACTCAGAAAGCCCGACCTGGTTTTGGCGCATTTTGGCTTACCTGGCGGTCTTTCATTTCATTCGCCAGCAGTATGGGTGGGTGGCACTGTATCGTGCCAAAGCAGGAGATCGTGACCGGCTCGGCACCTGGATTGATTCGCTGGCGATCTATCTGGCGACGATCTACCCACTGGTCTATTGGCATTCTCATCTGCCCAGACAGTTCTGGTGGTTTCTGGACGACGATTTTGTCCGCCTGCCGGTACTCGCTGCTGAAGTTGTCAAGCCCGTCTACTGGTCTGTTATGCTGCTCTACTGCTGTCGTGCCGGAGACCAGGCTCTTCGTTTTCGACGTTTCAATCCAGGAAAAGACCTCGTGGTGCTGACGACCGCGATTTGCTGGTACACCGGTATTGTCTTATTTAATTCCGACTACGCTTTCACCGTCACGAATGTCATTATTCATGGTATCCCGTATCTGGTCCTCGTTTACTGGTACCAGTCGCTCAAAAGAAATTCGTCAAGCTCGTCTGCACATCGATTTCAACAGATTGGAGCGTTCCTGGGGGTCGTCTGGATGATGGCATATATCGAAGAACTGCTCTGGGACACCGGCGTCTGGCACGAACGTCCCTGGCTGTTTGGCACGTTCTGGAATCTGGTCGACTGGAGCGGCTTTCTTGTGCCCCTGCTGGCCGTTCCTCAGATGACGCACTATATCCTTGATGGATTTATCTGGCGGCGGACAACGGATAAGCAGCTTGCAGGCATGGTAAATTCAGATTCGGAATAAAAACAATTTTTTCTGTTCATCCCCCGATTTTAATTGCCACAGTGGTGAGAACCCGCCTTAACGCTGCGGGACTTGCCTGCTCATCCGCTGCAGTCAGCGCGGGTCATCGAGTTTTTTGAATTCGACCTCCCACGCTGCCAGACCTTCGTCGACGATGATGCCCCGCCGCACAAGTTCCGGGAACACCTGCCGACGGATTTCCGTCCAGATGTCTTCATGTCGTGTGTACGACCAATTGTCCAAAATGAAAACGTTGTCGCGAGACTTGGCAAACCAATCGACCTCCCGCCGGAGACGCTCGATACTGACCTTCTCGTTTCGTACTTCTCCGGCTCCTTCGTTCGTATACCAGCGCCCGCGAAAGGAGAAAGCCGCCTGTTCAAAACTTTCTTTCCGGCCGTCCAGCCAGACCCTCAGATTCGCTGCCGGCCGGCGGGGCACGACTTCGTCTTCCGGGTTCAACGTACAAAAGCCGCAGTCAGCGGCCTTCTCCAGTACGTCATACACCCCGTACAGCAGCGACCGGCCCCCAGTCCCGGCAAGAGACAGACCGCCGTTCCCGGTTCTCCACAGGAACGCGTCCACCCCTGGAACCACGCGGTGGCAGGGCTTGATCGGCCGCAGACGTTTCGACCACTCCAGCGGCTGGACAGCCGATTCCTTCAGGTCCCCAATGTGCAGGTGCAACTCGTAAGGTCGCAGAGTGTCAGCCACCTGAATCGTGATGGTCACCGGGAACACGCGAACCAGATAATGCCGTAACTCGGAAACGGCAAACTGTACCACCTGATCAGATTGAGACGAATGCATCAGTGTCAGAGCAAGCTTCTCGGAGTCATCGGAAGCCAAACCAACGGACGGCAGCACACTACTCATAATCAGAACCATGCCCCAACAGCAGGCTTTACCTTGCAAACTGATCATTGGACGTTCTTCCTCCGCAAGTTTGTTGTACACAAAAGGGCTTTTCGCTTGCTGGACACGGACTGAACTCAAAAACTCTCAGCCGAGTGATTCCTCACCACATTCTGCACTTTTGCGCGCCAGTTGTCGCCGCCGTGCCTGAATCAGGGAGCCGTCAGTACGATGATCGGGTCAACTCGTCGGACGTTGGACCGACCGCAGGATCCGGGCACTCGTCCAAAGAACGGGCCATAACGGACTCCGCATTCAGCCGGGAGTCCCGTGTTTCACCTCCCGCGTCTGATTTACTTCAGTCCGCCAGGTGTGTCGTCGGATTATTGCCTGTGATACCAGCGTTGTGCCGTTCACCGCACACTCACAACTTTGACGGTGGTTTCAGGCAGCTTATTATCAGCCGGGTGCATTACTCTGTCCAGGACAATACTTCGCTGAACCGACCGGTGATTCGGGAACAGTCGGTCCCGAATTCCGGTCTGAGGTACAACATCATGTACTGGCCCGGCCGCAACGTGTTCGCATTCGTCAGGTTCCCTGATGTGACTTCCGTCGTTGGTACTGTCATTGCGCTGGCTTTGGCCGTACGGCGTCCTGCGGTTTTCAGCCTCAAAACGCCCGGCAGGAAGTGTTTCGGTACCGCTTCGACAACGAGGCACAATGGAAAAAAAACTGGGACGTACAGGTCACCGGAGGCACAGAGCGCCCCGTCCTCAGGTCCGAAGACAGTCCCGCCGGTGTGAACCGCTTGTACTTTGATAATCGGCAGGGCGCCAGTCTGAAATTCAGAGGCCGGCACACATTTGGGTTGTCACCCCAGGTGCAGTACACGTTGACCGCACGTTTACATATGAAGGGATATTATGGCGAAATACGTGTGGACCTGGTTGACGCAGCGGACAACGACCGGGAATCACGCGCCTGTCGGTTTGACCCTACCCACTCGCCGTCCATGCGAATCGGCCTGGCGGGCGAGCGAGCTCGGTCCATCGCGCAATTGTTCACAATGCCTTCCTCACACCAGGAGTTCGTCGATCTGAGCATCGTGTTTTTTGCTCCCGCGAAATCGCCTCAGGCTTTATTGGAAATTGCCAGCAGCGGTGGCATCGAGACTCTGGTTGAGGACGTGGCGGTCTATCGGAACATGACACCGGTCTCAACATGCAACACCGGTATCGGCATAAAACGGAGTCGGTGGTTCGGCGATACCTTCTTCCGGGTCGGTCGGCTCTTCGAGGCCGAAGCGGTTGCCGTAAACCCGCAGGTCACGACGTCAAATGATATCGATGGTGACGGCCAGTGGTCGTTGATTCGACTTCCCGAACCGGACCATCCCAAAATCGTTCCCACGGAAAACCCATGGCTGTTCAGCGAGTACACGGTGTTGAAATCTGACTCCCGGTCACGGGATGCCGGAGGAATGACGGGAGTCCTGAAGCTGCACTGTACCAGCCTGTACTCCGGACGATACGAGGTTTTCCTCTCTGACACCTACCGGGACGCAGCCATTTCGTTCAACGGTCGTCAATGGCAAACCGTCAGAGGCGGACAGGGTGAAGTGAATCTCGGACTTGTGGATGTGCGTGAAGATGGATTCAGGCTGTGGATCGACCACCGTCATGTCACGTCCGAAAATCCCGGACCCCTCTATGTGGATTATGTCCGTTTCATGCCGGTGTACGTACCAAACGGCGGGCTCAAACGGCGGGCTGGAGCAGCCGGTTGCGCCCCAGACGCTGCCGGAGCCGGCAGCTCTGAATGAGACGAACATCACTCTGGTCAGTGCACACGGTGCCGGACGGCAGGATGAATGGGTCTGGTGCGGAGTTCCCTTTGCGCCCGGACAGTTCAGGCACGGGGACGGCGTTGCCTGTGACGGTGTGAAGAATCTGTCTGCCCAACCGGTGCTCTACTGGCGTGACGGGAGTGTCAAGTGGCTGGCAGTTGAGTTCCAGACGGATTGTCCTTTTGAGAAGCAGACCGTTCTGGCTTTGCGCTGGGGGCAGGATGTATCGTCCCCGGCCACCCCGCAAAAGGCTGGCCGATCTGTTGGTCGCGGAGCCATATTGCATCTCGGCAATGTCGAAGTCCGTGCAGCAGACAATATCTAGGACACGATCCTGTTCAAAGGCCGGCCACTGATTCACAAGGGGCCTGGAATCCGGTGTGTCACTGAGGCCAGGATGACACTTGATGAACTGATCATCGAAAAACTGACAGTCGAGCACAACGGACCCCGTCCGACGCTGCACTGTCACGGGTCTCTGGGCCGTGACAGGCGTGCCTGGCCCTGTCGCTTTCGAAGCCTGGCTGGAAGAACGGGGCCCGGGGGTCCTGGGCCTCACATTCAGCGTCATCAACAGGGCAAGCGATCAGTACAGGGTGAACACAGGTTGTGCCCCGGCGATGGGACTCAAGGAGCTGCAATTGATCATTGATGGCATCGAGGTCCGTCCGCAGGAGATTGCCTGGCCGTCCGAAAACACCAGGCCTGGAGGACGGCAGATACTGAAACAGGACGGCAGCGGCCTGAACGTGGCGACCTTTGCCGGCAAGTGGACTCTGGAAAAGGACGGACAGCAACAGGCTACTGGTGACCGCACGGATGGCTGGACAGATATCTGCGGTAAAATGCGGGCGTGGGTGTCGCCGTGCGTGATTTCATTGAAAAGTATCCTAAGTCACTGGCGGTGGAAGAGTCGGACGGACAACACACCATCGAAGTCGGCATCTGGCCGGCAGGCAGCACCACGTTCCGCTGGTCACAGGGAACGTGGCTGACCGTTGACCTGGGCATCCGTTTGCATGAGGGATCCTGTGCTGTTCGGCGTCAGACCGGCATGGCCGCCATTCTCGATCCGGTGCGAGCGGTGCTGCCCCCTGACTATTACTGTCGGGCTTCGGTTTTTCTCGCTGGCCTGGTTCCTGCACCGGTCGCTGAGTTTCTGCCATATGAGGAAAGCATCAAAACGATGAACCACAGGGCCTCCCGGCAGGCGATGAGCTATGGCCATGAACACTGGGAAGATGTCTTCCAGAAATCCGGTTATGTCAGGGGCACGTCCCGCATGTGGAGGGAACCAGGAGTACGGCCAGTTGCCGGCAAAAGTCTGGCATTTTGCCCGGACCGGGACGTTATCCGATCTCGTCGCACTGGAGGCAGCCTCCATACATTATGCTGACATTGATGTGTGTCACTATTCCACACACAACGGCTGGACCGGTGGTGCCCACCCGCATTCCGGCGACATCCGTGAGGGACATCAGGTCGAGCCACCCAATTTTGCCCACATTCATGGTGCGGACGGGCTGCTGTGGACCTACCTGCTCACCGGAATCAAGCGACTGAAGGACACGGCAGTGGAAATGGGAGACTTTGTACTGGCCAATATGCCGCCACATGGTTCGTATTCGCAGGTGAGGTTCAGTCGATGGGGCGAAGGCCATTCGACATTCGGCACATACGACGGCGTGCGGGAGTGTGGCCTTCCTCTGCAGGCTGTCTGCACGGCTTATGAAATTACAGGAAACGATAAATATCTGCAGACCGCCCATCGCCTGGCTGATTACGCATTGCGTCTGCAGGACCCTGAGGAAGGTTTCCTGGAAACCGCGTGGTATTTTGCAGCCAGTCGACATGCTCGTGTCGGCGCACGATACGATATAAACCCGGCGCTGGTGCAATACCGGGAGTTAACCAGGGACCGCCGGGTCGAGCGGTTTTTTGTGAAGATGGCTGACTTCCTGCTCGACCCGCCGCAGAAGAATGCTGAGTACATCATGCACCGGTTCCGTGTTCGCAACTGGTTCAGCGGGGCGGAAAACCCGGAGTCCTGGGCGTTTTCCGCCCGATTCTCACCTCGACGCAGGGAATTGGTTCACGTCCTCAGAGAGCGATTTATCAGCGAAAAGTACAACAGTTTCCGGCCCGATCACCAGGAGCTGAACAGCAACGCAAAACAGCTGGGCTATCTGACCGTCGCGGGTCATTGTGCTGTTGGTCTGCTGGCAGATCCCCGGTAACAGGCACTAGGCCTCCCGGCGTCAGAAACAGAGCGTTTCGACGAGCGACTCGACCCTGCCAAAGCATTGTCGGCAGGGCGAAAACAGAGCAACGCTGAACGGTGCAGCTGCGGCCGTACAAGTCCTGCCCCGGCTGACTAACCCTCGATCAGCCTGCGGTTAAACCGGCCCTCGTTGATCGTGGGCCGTTCCAGACGTCCCTTGTGGTCGTAGGTCAGTTTCATGTTGTCCAGACCCAAAAGCCGAAGGATCGAGGTATGGATGTCCTTGACATGCATCCTGTCTTCGATCGCGTAAAGGCCCAGCTCATCGGTCGCACCGATTACCTGGCCACCCCTGACCCCTCCCCCGGCCATCCAGATCGAGAAACCTGTCGGGTTATGGTCCCGGCCGTTCCCCTTCTCGCTCATCGGGGTCCGTCCGAATTCACCGCCCCAGATCACCAGCGTCTCCTCCAGCAGACCACGCTGCCGGAGATCCCTGAGCAAACCAGCAACCGGTTTATCCATGGATTTGCAAAGCCCCGAATGTTTGGCTTCAATCCCCGTGTGCGAATCCCACTTGCTTCCGGTGCCGCTGTAGAGCTGCACAAAGCGGACTCCCCGCTCGACCAGCCGGCGAGCCAGCAGACAATTGCGTCCAAAAGCAGCCGTCTGTTTCTCTTCCAGGCCATAAAGCTCCCTGGTCGGCTGCGTTTCCCTGGCCAGGTCCACTGCCTCGGGCGCCTGGGCCTGCATGCGGAAGGCCAGCTCGTAACTGCGTATACGGGCTTCCAGTTCAGTCTGCTGCGGATTCGTCTCAGCAAACTCACGGTTAAACCGCTCCAGCAACCCCAGCTTTCTCTTTTGCCGCTCGGTGGTATAGCCGGTCGGCAGGTTCAGGTTGGCAATCGGCTCCGAGCTGTTCCCGCTGATGCGCACTGCCTGGTGGGAGGCAGGCATGAATCCGCTGCCCCAGTTCCGTGAGCCGTTGACCGGTCGTCCCGTACTGTCACACATGACCACGAAGGCCGGCAGATCCAGGTTAGCCGAACCAAGCCCGTAGTGGACCCAGCTGCCCAGGGATGGCCGACCGGCAACATTGGTGCAGGTATTCATCTGGCAGACGCCCCCGGCATGGTTGATCCCGTTGGTCCAGCAGGAGCGGATCACCGTGATGTCGTCCATGCACTCACCGATATGGGGAATCCACTCCGAGGCCCACATCCCGCTCTCGCCATGCCGAGTCCACTTCCGCGGGGCAACCAGCAGCGGCGCACCCTTTTCCCCATTTGCCGTAATCGGTTCCCTGAAGCTGGCTGGCAGCGGCGTACCGGCGAGTCTGTTCAACAGCGGTTTCGGGTCCAGCAGATCCAGGTGGCTTGGCCCGCCTTCCATGAATGCCCAGATCACACTCCTGGCCCGCGGCCGGTGATGGAAAGCGGCCAGGCTGTTTTCCTCCTGGCCCAGCATCCACCCCAGTGCAACGCTGCCCAGCCCCATGCCGTTGCGGGCAAGCATCTGGCGCCTCGAGAAATTCCGGTTCGTTTCAGCAGGCATACGCATCATGGGCGCACCGGACCACCTTAATCCAGGTAAAGAAATTCATTTGCATTGAACAGGATATGACAAAAGTCGATCAACCCCTGGCGCTCGATCGTCGACGCTTCCTGACCCGCGGTGACTCCCAGAAATTCCAGTGAACGGGATCGTTCCTCGCCCCGTGGCCTGCGGCCCCAGGCGAGGCAGATCGCGTGATTGACCAGCCCGGCGGTGCCGGCAAGTTCCTCCTGCAGCAGGCGGTCGGCCATTTTTTCCGCACGGCCCAGAGCGTAGGGACCATTGATCAGCAGCAGGGACTGCGTGGGGGTGGTTGTCGTGTTCCGCACAGCAATGCTCTTGAGTCCGGTCGACGCATCGAAGGCATGCAGGAAGGTCTCACTCGTGTTCCGGAAGACCTTGACGTAGAGGGAACGACGGGGCTCGCTCGCTTCCACGCCGGGACCTCCCAGTTTCTGCTCCAGCTCGCCACTGGCCGACAACATGGCATCACGGATCTGTTCCGCCCGCAGCCGCTGCACGCGCGCCCGCCAGAGCAGAACCTCGTCCGGATCCTTCTGCTGGTACTGTGTTGCCTGCGAATGGCGGGCTGACTGCTGCCAGGTGGCCGACATCAGAATTCGCTTGTGCAGCTTCCTGAGACTCCAGCCGTCTTCAACAAAGGTCATCGCCAGCCAGTCCAGCAGTTCCGGGTGCGTTGGCAACTGTCCCATCCTGCCAAAATTGCTGGGCGTGGCCACAATCCCCTGGCCAAAGTGCTGTTGCCAGACGCGGTTCACCAGGACACGCGCGGTGAGCGGGTTGTCAGGCCGCCCGATCCAGGCTGCCAGTGCGGTGCGACGCCCTGAGGATTCCTCTTTCCCTGCCGGGGGATGGATCACCAGTTCACTGCGCTGCCGACCAGGGGTACCAGCCGCGAGGACGGACAGGAAGCCCGGGACAACCGGTCTCTGCTGCGGGTCATCGGGAATCATTGTCGAAGCGATCGGACCCGGAAAATCGGTGACCGTCATCACCGCAGGCAGTGGCTCCGGCTTGAGGTCATCAAAAGCCGCAAGTTCCTTCAGCAGTGCCTCGTGCTTTTCCCTGTGCTGTTTGGAGATGCCCTGCAGCGGACCGCCGGCGTCCTCAAAAAACTGCCGCGAAACCAGGTACGCCATCTGATGGTCCCAGGAGGTCCGCTCGGTGACGGGCTTGTGAAAACAATCCTGGATGTCGAGCGGGAACTTAGCCACCGTCGACGTCCAGTTGCGATCATGGTAGGGCTTGACCAGGGTACTGATGCGAGCCTGGATCTCACTGGTAGCCTGCTGCCAGACTTGCAGCTGGCGCTGGTACTGCTGCTGCTCTGCCCGCGTTGCCGCGGGCAGATCATCACGCCAGATAATCGGCTCGAAAAAGGCACGCAACCTGAAGTAATCCTGCTGTGGTATGGGATCAAACTTGTGGTCATGGCAGCGTGCACAGGCCATACTCATTCCCAAAAAGACATCCCCGACGACATCAGTGATCTCATTCATAATGTCGTTCCAGTGGCCGACCGCATCGCGCTGGTTGTACTCGTAGATCCCCAGCCTCAAAAAACCCGCGGCGTCGAGATGCTGGGGGTCATTCTCAGCAATTTCGTCCCCGGCCAGTTGCTGTCGTACGAATTGCAGGTAGGGCCTGTCCTCATTAAACGACTGCACCACGTAATCACGGTATCGCCAGATCGCGGGACGATAGGCATCCTTGTTCCAGCCATCCGAATCGCTGTAACGAACCAGGTCCAGCCAGTAGCGCGCCCAGTGCTCTCCGTAACGTGGGCTCTTCAGCAACCGATCGACCAGCTTCTCCCAGGCATCCGGTGATGTCTCCTGGAGAAAAGTGTCGATGTCGGCGGGCGTGGGGGGAAGTCCCAGAAGACCAAAATACAGTCGACGAACAAGTGTCTGGCGATTCGCCTGGGGGGCAGGCCGCATCTGGTGATCCCGCAGCCGGTGAAACACGAACCTGTCGATGTCATTCCGGGACCAGTCATCGTGACGAATCCTGGGAGGATGGGTGCTGGCCAGTGGCTGAAAGGCCCACCAGCGACGATCCAGCGCACTGATCCCACCGGCTGTTTCCCGCATCGCTGCGGATGCCCCGGGCCAGTTAACACCGGCGACAATCCAGTTTTCCAGCTGGCGGATGGCCGGCGCCGGCAACTGACCAGTGGGTGGCATCTTCCGGCCCTCGTACCGAACAGCTTCCACAAGCAGGCTCTCGGCTGGCTTACCGGCCACGACAGCCGGCCCATTCTCTCCACCCCGGAAGACTGCCTCGCGGGAATCGAGCCGGAGACCTCCTTCCTGTTTTTTGGGACCATGGCACTTCTGGCAATGCCTGGCCAGCAGCGGACGGATGAATTTTTCAAACTGCTCTGCCGCCGGGTCCTGTGCCAGGCAAATCCCTGGCGTCAGCAGCAGCAGCAGACAGACTGCCGGGGGCAGACTGGCGACGATTATTTGCGGGAATCGATTCATCAGGTGGAACCGGCCAGTCAGCCGACAGCAGTAAAAATCATCCGATTTCGAGATCGTTTACCTGTTTCCCGGCCTCTGGAAGGAACGCTTTAACTATCCTGACGAATTCCTCCGGACACTCTAAATGCGGCAGATGTCCTGAATCAAGCTGGACTAATTCACATCCCGTGATAGCCGCTCTGGTTTTATCGGCGATCTCAGGTCCCATTAAATCACTCAACAAACAATGTATCAAGAGGGTCGGACACTGTATTTTCTGCAAGGTGTCGTACACTGCTGCTTGTACAGGGCGTTGCTGACAGACCAGAGGATTAGCCAAAGAGGAAACCCATTGCTTATTCACTAGTTGCTGGAATCCGGTTCTCAGAACAATCTGCATCGCTTCCTGATTGATCCTCGAAAAACGATCAAACTGTCTCAACCAGCTTTCTATCTCCTCTGGCGAATCAAAGACCTCCGGACGAGACTTCATAGGATCACCCGATGGAGCTCCGGTCCCTTCACCGCCAATATCTACCAAGATCATCCGATCTATCTGGTCAGGATACATAGCAGCATATGCCATACCAATTTTTCCGCCCATGGATTGACCTACATAGGTTAATTTCTCTAATCCCAACCCTAAGGTAAGCTCGCGAAAATCCTGGACATAGTCCTCGGTGTTATACTGACCATCGGCAGCGTAATCACTCTTGGCTCTGCCTCTAGCCGTGACTGCAACAATGTGGTACTGGTCCTGGAACGCAGGAGCAACAAGGTCCCAGTAGGCAGCATTAGCCACTGATCCATGGGCTAAAAACATGTGAGGCAAATGAGAATTTCCCCAGTCAGTATAGTGAATATTCAGTCCATTCACTTTGATCCGATGTTCGGTGTACAGTGTTTCGCCAATTTGCACAGGACCCCCACAACAGGAAAAATACTAAAATATATTTACATGGAACTTTAGTCAGGCCTGACAATCCGCGGTTAAGCAGGTACGTCGATCAGAAAAAGATCAAACCGGCCACGGCGTTCTGATACGCTCAGCAATCGCCGGCCTTCGGGGTGCCACGTGGGGTAATCGTCACGCTCGGGATGGTCAGTCACGCGCTGTTGTTTCGAGCCGCTGGCCTGCATGACATAAATTTCCAGGTTGCCGTCGCGGGCGCTGGTGAACGCAATGCGTGTCCCGTCAGGTGACCAGGCAGGCCGCATGTCCCGGAAACGACCGTGAGTCAACCGCTGGACATCACTGCCGTTGATGTTCATGACATAGATATCGAAGCTGCCCATTCGACTCGAACTGAAGGCGATCTTCTGCCCGTCCGGCGAAACCGCCGGCTCGCGGTTTATACTGTTTGATTGTGTCAGCTTCCTGAGATCCTGCCCCTGAGTGTTGACCGACGCGATCTGCCGCCCGCCATCGGATGAAAGTGTAAAGATAATCCGTTCCTGATCCGGAGTAAATTTTGGATTGCGCGCAGTGCTCCGTGCACCAATGGGACGAAACTGAAATTCTTTGTTCTCAAGGGTGTCCCTGATCAACAGGTGCAATTGAGGACTGCTCCCTGACATCGCAAAGCACTGATAGCGCCCATCGCTGGAAAACGCCGCATCCAGCTGGTGCGCATTCACGGAAGGAAACAGTCGTTCCTGCGAGCCGTCCGAAAGTTTCAGGCGTTTCAGAGACACCTGACGGGGGACATCGTGCACGGAAAAGACGATCTCGCTGCCCCCCGCAGCAAAAACTGGTGCAAGCTTCAGCATGCCGTCGTCCGTCAGTCGCTCAAAGGAGCCCATCGATCAACCGTCCCCCTTCCAGCACTTTCAGTTCAGCACGTGCCTCCGTGCTCACACCGGCAAGGTCGAGTATCGTCGTACCGACCATAGCCGGTGGTACAGGTTCCGTCAGAGGAAACTGGCCGCGTGCATCGCTTTCACCAATGACGCGTCCCGGTTTGATCCCGGCCCCGGCCCAGAGCGAGAAGTAACAGTGAGGCCAGTGGTCGCGCGATCCAATAGCGTTGATCCGCGGCGTCCGGCCAAACTCTCCCAAACAAACTACCAAAGTCGTCTGCAGCAGCCCACGCTGTTCCAGGTCGTCGAGCAGGGCCGGCAGAACACGATCCAAAAGCGGCCCGTGCCAGTCGGACAGCAGTTCGAAGTTATCGGCATGAGTGTCCCAGCCGTTGTCAGAGTGCGGATAGTGCACTTCCAGTGTCTGACTCCAGTTCACCTGCACATAAGGGACACCGGCTTCAACGAGACGCCGACCCAACAGACAACTTTGCCCGAATTCAGTCTGTCCATACGCCTCACGAACCTGTGCCGATTCACGCGACATGTCGAATGCGTTCAATGCAGCGCCCGATGTCAGAAGTTCGTACGCCCGCTGAGAAACTGTGTCCCACTTCTCAATGCTGTCTGTCGAGAGTGAGAGACGGCCGGGATTACCTTGTCCATCCTGTTTTGTCCCCTGCTGCCGCGGAACAGAACCACCAGCCGGACCGGAATCAACAAATCGTCGAACGCGATCAAGTTCTGTAAGAAGTGTTCGTCGCTCTGTAAGACGCGTCGGTGTCAGGCCCTCAAGCAGTTTCAACTGCGGGATCTCGACCGCGCCCGTTGCGGAACAACTAACCATGAAAGGATCATAACCGATTCCCCAGGGGCCGCCGCCGTAGCCCTGCAACAGCGTGCCGTCCGTACTTCCGAGCGCCCCGCGTGCAACCGAAACAAAACCAGGCAGACCAGTGGAACCCCGGTATCGGGACAGGACCGATCCAAAATTCGGCGGAACTTCTTTCACGCCGTCTGTCGGAGCGCCGGACAGCGAGATCCGGCCGCCTCCGAAATGGTCTCCGTTGAAATTGATGTTCGTCCGGACGAGCGAGAACCGGTCGCTGCGATTCGCGAGCCGGGGCAGCAGTTCGCTAAAGTGGACGCCCGGTATCCGCGTTTGAACAGTCGTGAACGGACCACGATATTCAGCCGGAGCTTTCGGCTTGGGATCACACAGGTCCAGATGACTCGGTGCTCCCCAGAGCCAAATCAGCAGCACCGACCTGGCTTTGGGGGGTTCTGCGGCACTGGCCCGACGATCCAGGCTTGGCAACCCGTACGCTATCGGCAGCGTTGCGCCGATCTGCAGAAACGGTCGCCGGCTTATTCCCGCGCATGTTTTGGCG